>Ga0206839_1108_pt1 | contig 18808 bp, 16 predicted proteins | sample Alteio_BWOrgCont_27_FD_152883 | JGI IMG/M metagenome (GOLD analysis project Ga0206839, IMG submission 152883) | Enriched cells from forest soil in Barre Woods Harvard Forest LTER site, Petersham, Massachusetts, United States -... | ecosystem: Environmental > Terrestrial > Soil > Temperate forest >... | reverse complement strand
TCCGTGGTTTCTGCCGATACCGGATTTCACGATGAGTCCCAAATTGGGGCGGCCATCGTCTCGGGAAACTCCAATTCCGAAACTTACAATGCCAGCCAGAAGAATAGTTACGGTTGGGATAATAATGTTTTTAAATTTACGGTGGATTACCTCGACGCCAAATCAACAAGCGGTCTGGAGCCCAATCAAACGGCGCTTGCGACGACGGCTCTCAGTTGGGACGCCGCCTTGAGATATGAACGTGTGTTATCCGACATGCTGAACGCTTACACTGGGTACGGTCTTGAAAGTAATATTTTCGCGGGCTTTGTCCAAAGAAACGACTTTGACCTGGGCGCAAAATATTACTTGTCCCAGAGTGATGATACGACTTGGTCGGTGGAAGCCGGTTACAGAAATATCGGGACCCATTACCCAGCATCATTCCCCGACAGCAACACCAGCAACTTAAGACTCTATTCCCAAGTCAGGCAGAATCTGACCAAGACTACTACCTTTAAGCTCGACGTGGAGTACATTCAGGCTTTGGCCAGTAACATTTCGGCGCCCGGATATTCGGTGGGTCAGGATTATCAGATCAACGCCGAGCCATCGGTGACCGTAATGATGTCTCAAATACTTTCACTGAAGGCCGCCTATCTTTTTAAGTATCACAGCTATTCACCAACAGCGCCGGATTATCTAGATACGGTTTTCACCACTTCCATTTTGGCCAAGTTTTAAAATTAGGAGGAAAATTTCATGCTTAAGGAATTCAAAGAATTTGCCATGAGGGGGAACGTCCTTGATCTGGCCATAGGATTTATCATCGGCGGTGCCTTTGGTAAGATCGTCACGTCCTTTGTCGGAGACATTCTCATGCCGCCTCTGGGATTGCTGCTTGGCAAGGTAGATTTTTCCAGTCTGTATATTAATCTAGCGGGAACACCCTATCCCTCCTTGGCTGAAGCTAAAAAAGCCGGAGCCCCCACGATTAACTACGGTATTTTTTTGAACACTACCATCGATTTTATTTTGGTGGCATTTGCTGTTTTCTTACTTGTTAAAGTCATAAACAAAATGAAAAGACAGGAACCGGCACCAGCGCCGAATACAAAATCCTGCTCTCTTTGTCTTTCGACAATTCCGTTGGCGGCGAAGAAGTGCGCTTTTTTGCACGAGCCCGATTTAATAGTTGAGAAGCACTTTTTTTTTGGCGCGTTGGATGGCCCGACCTTTGCTAAAGAATTTCCACGAATAATTGATCCGATGACATTCCTTTAAAATGTTTTTAATGGCGCGTCCATGAATCGATTACAGGGCTGAAGCAGGGGTAGATAACAAGAGTTATGAAGGTCCTCAGCGCGTTTATTTTTCTGGTTTGCTTGTTTTCGCAATTACATGCTTTTTGTGGCACATCGCCGGCGCCCCAGTCACCCCCATCTCCAGAAGTTTGCACCACTGAATTGTCTGAAATTTCTTCTACGGTACCCTTTGAATTTTATACTCCGTGGTCCATGGAACCCAGGGGGTTTGAGCATTTCACCAGAGTCAAACGTCGGGAACCCATTGGGGACATTGATTTGGATCGGTTGAGGCGCCACTCTCTGGAATTGGACCGGGATGGAAAAACCTTGATTGATATCAAAGACGGGAAGCGCACCGTTTTAGGGACCGTGCAAGAAATCGACGCGAAATTTTTATTTGAATGGGCTGGTACCAATACTCACAAAGCTTGGGTTAGAAGCGGAGGCATCGACCGTGGCGATATGGACGCCTATCTTCAAGATCCTGGTATGGCGGCCGGTAAAGGATACTACGTGTCCACGGACCCCATTGATAGCGCCAGCTATGGAACCGCAGTCACCATCTTCAGGCCCGGCCGGCCTCTTTTTATTTTGACCCCGGTGGGGTCTCAATTTTCTTTTGACGAGACCGCGCCTGCTAAGATTCCTGAGGTCAACCCGGAGACACCCGCTCCCCCAACTCCGTTCACCGAAACTATGGCTGATTTGGATTTCGTCAAGCGCCTCGCAAGCGCCGGCATAGATGGGTTTCAAGTGGCCTGGGAGCCGTCCTGGTTGAGCATCATTAACGATACGGTTCTTCACGATCCTTCTGGCGTCACCCCACAATTCATAAAAAAATATCTTGTCCCTGCTGGTGAAGCGGAAGTTTTGAGTTTCGCCCTGGGAGTGCAAACAAAACCGACCCTCCGAAATTCATTTGTGGATTATCTGCCCAAGGACAGCGTGGTCGCAAAAGCCCTGAACCAAGAGCCGCTCACGGCCACTGACCTAAATAAATTGGCCGAACTTTTAAGTGCCCCAGACCGGCCTTCCACCACCCAGATCACCGCAGTCAGCCCCCTTCCTCTTTTTCGTTATTTTCGTAATGAAGTTCTCACGCCTTTCTTGGAGCAAAAGTTGAAAGAAGACGACGACGACAGCGTCGTGAAGGCAATGAAGATAGCCGCCAGCTCCGCTTTCGATGTGTACGCCATGACCATGGCGTTGGAGAAGTTGAATTCAGAAACGACTCCTCAACAGATAACATACGGGGCCATTTTGGACGTCTTTGATCTTCTTGATATTGAAAGGACCAGATCTCTGAGACCCAGCGCTGAACCTGCAACGCTGGAATCCATGAAAGAAACGGCGGCAAAGTGGCTTGCCGCTGAAAAGCGGCTCGCCGAAGCCAAAGACAACGGCTTCGGCAATACACTCGCCGCGGAAGAAATCGTCACCGGCCAAACGACGGAATTTCGCCAAGACGCCGTTTTTATGGGGCCGCCGGGAACCACGCGGGCCAATTATTTTGAAACCACGAGCGGTGTCGGCTACTATTTAGCGGGCAATAAATTTTTGACGACAAAAATTCTTAAGTCCGAACAAAACCCCCAAGAAGTACGCGCTTATGTAGAGTATCCGTCAGTGGAAAATTATCAGCACTTCCGCAAGGTGTTATCATCTTCCCTCTTGGGGAGTTTGGACGCATTAACGCCAAGCCAGAAAAATAATCCCGACAGTTTCCTAATGAGAAGCCTGAACGTGCGGATCTTAAAAGAATTGGTCATGGGGCTCTTCAGTGACAAGCAGGCTTCTAAAATCATCGGCATGGTCATGGGCTTTCCCGAAGATATTCCCGCGCCGAGTAATTACTTAACCCCCACCAACTACTATAAGGCTCTTGTTTCCATTCACCCGCTGGACGACGGGAACGGCAGGCTCGGCCGGTTGTTCTTCGAATCACTGTCAAGAATCAAAGGCATCCCGCGGGATCTTCATTTGAAAATGAGTCTGCCCATCTTTGATTTGGATCTCTTCGATCGGGCCGACGAACTTGAGACCCATATGAAAATCGGATTGGTGTTGAGGAATTGGATCTCCCGGGCGAAGAATGATGATGAGTTCGTTACCCGGGCCACAAGGGCGCTCCATCTTCTTGTCGGGGCATTTCCCCAACTTCAGGATGTCATTCCGGAGCTTCAGGAGTTTCGTCCAAAAGGCCAATGACGGGCCGTTACTGCGCGTTCTCTCTTGCTTCGTTAACAAGTGTTGCCAGTGTCTCCATATCCGCGGCGTCGTCACCCGAGTATGGCTTCATCTTCGGATATAGGGCTAAAATTCGCTGCAACATCTCTTTGTCGTGGCGCCTGATTCCGTAAGTCAGGGAGAACTTGAAGAATGGCGAGGGAATTTCCTTTGCGGCGGTCAGGCTACTTAAAGTTTTCACCCAAAGATCCCGCAGATCAAACATTCCCGCCAGCAAACTCCAGCGCACCAGGGCGCTGGATTGATTGATCGGGGACAGATCTTCACCACGGTAAACGGCGATATCGGTCTTAATTTGCGAGGGGCCACCGGGGTTAAAAACAAAAAGAAGATGACGAAGATCAGCTTCGGCCAACTGCCACTGGGGATCTTTGAAAAGAGTAAAGAACACCTTATCGTTGGATTCAACGTCAAAGAGAGCGCTATTAAAATGATATTGAGAGCGCAAGTCTTCAAAGCAATCCCGTTGCACCAGGGCGCAGAAGTACGGCACGTCGGCGGAGGCGTCTGTGAAAAAAGAGTCGCCGAAGAGCCGTAAGCCCGGAAAATGAAATTCCAAAAATCCACCGCTTTCAGGATTGTTGAAAAGGAGAAGGGGCTGGGGATAGGTCTCTAAAAATTTCAGGGCGTGAATAGGATAGCCGACGTCAAGGCTCACGCCAAAACCCGATTGGCCGCCCATACTTTCGGTGTAACGGTCTGTGATAGTCATCCATGACAAAATCAGAATTACGGCCATTGCCGCGCACATAAAACATCCTCGGACCCACCGTGGTTTCATTACTGCGGCTTCGATGGAGGGGAGAGAAGCACACCAAAGGGGCGCCGAAAGTAAAACAAGCAGGGGGATATTTCTGAAGGCTACGGCGCTTAAGAACAAGCCACCGAAGGCAATAAGAGCCTCAAAAACGTTTCTTCTCCAATTACGGAGGATGCTCTTGATTGAAACCAAAGCCGTCAGAATCCAGTAAAGTAAAAAAACTTTTATGGACCACAACCTAACAAAAAAGCCGTAAGGTGGATCGGCCTCTTGGATCTTATGCTTGAATGCCCCGAGCAGATGCCAATAGTTCAGAACCATGACCCAGTTGCCCAAGCCATAAGGGGAACAAAATGTGGCCAAGCAGAGAATTACAAGTACAACCAAGCAACGCTTAGGGAGGCCGCGCCCTTCGGCCCAGTCCCCTGAAATTTTACCGGCGAAAATCAGCGGGCCCAGAGCAAAGAAACCATGGCAGTTGGTCCAAAGAGCCTGAATGAAAAATAATCCGACGACAGCGAGGGGGGCGAGCGATGTCCCCCACCGTTCCAAAATCCAAAGCTCCATTACAAGAAACAAATACGCAAATACTTCGGGACGAAATTCAAACCTGTTCTGGGCGATAATTATGGCGCCCAAAAAAAGGAGAATGCCCGACACGGGGGATTTGGTGATCTGGCCCAGTTTCAACCAGAAAAAAAATATTCCGGTCCAGATGATTCCAAACAAGACGGTGAGGCCATAGAGGCCAAAGAATTTATAAGCTCCGTATGAAATAACTTGAAAGAGCCAATAAATATCGGTGCGGTTGGATTCCAATAAAATGTGATTATGAGGAGTCGCTAAAGATCCTGTCTCTAAAAGAGTTTTACCGAGGAACAAGTGATACCAAATATCGGGGCCGAAGCAGATGTGCCAGAGCAAAAGACCAAGTAAACCACTGGCCAGAAAAAACGGAATCATCGGCACTCTCGAGCGCCACGCCGGAGTTTGGAGTGACATAGAATTAAAATTATTCAGTGTCTTGGGACAAGTTGCAAGGGGCCGTTAGGGACTGGAGCCGGTCTGCGCTGAGGTCCCGTCGGCGGCGTGATTATACTGAGGCTTATATAGGTTGGTCGGGGGAGCTCCACGTCGATGGGCCCGGTGGTCACCAATGGTGTTCTCAGCAAACTCCCAGGGCGTGGGAGCACTGATATTCGGTTGCTCGATGAGGGCCTGGCGGCCGGGGTATTGTTGCGCTTCATCCCAAAGTTTGTCGTGATAGGCCAATATGAGGGCGCCCGAACCCAATAAATCAATGATCTCGTCGATTCTCTCTTGGGGGATAGCCAAACAACCGAAGCTTCGCCCCCATTGTCCGAACAGGGCTAAATATTCAGGCGACGAATATTCGGCGGAGGCTGATTCCGCGGGAAGCCAATTTTGAATTGGAGGACGACAAACCTATAAGCTGGAGTGAGCGGCCGAAATTGCCGAAGAATTCATTCCCGGTTTTTAAAAAACCTAAGCTGCTGGTATTGGATTCGGGAATGTTTGAAAACACCGTCGCCATCAAGTCGCCTGTTCCAACACCGTGAGAAACGGGCACCACTTTAAAAGATTGGGTTGGCAGGTTAATCAAAAAAAAATGGGGCTGGCTCGAAGGCAGTGTGTAGTCCACTACCGCCGCCACATCTTTTCGCACGGAGTACTTGTCCAAAGCAAAACTGATTAGAGAAATCGCTCTGGGGGAAAGGCTCGAAGCTTCCATACTTCGAGCCAAAGAATCGCTCATTCTCGGACTGGCCCCCGAGCCGGGACCGCCCAGGGCGAGCCCGGTCAGGAGAAAAATGAAAAACTTTTTCTTCACCGTCAGTCACTAATCATTCGGTGCAGGAGATCGAGTCACCCGCTTGGTTCATGCAATAGCACCAGGTTGCCCAACTCATTGGGGTGGGCCGTCCGCTGAAATTGGAAACTTGTCCTTGGACACAATCCTCAACCAGTGTGGTGCCCGCATCGGCTCCTTGGTTGCCGGTGACCAAATTATAATAAAAGTTCCACTGATCGAAATCCAAACTCGTGGAGGGAGCGGCCGACGACAGCATCTGAGTAAAGAGCGTAACGGTAACGGGGATGCTGTTGATCGTGGTTGAAACCATAGCTCCGTCGGCGTCTCTCGTGATGGTGAAATTACAACTGAAAGGAGCGGCCATGCCGAGATTATTTATGGCCAAGTTCACTTGAGTTTTGGTGGGATCGTTAGGATACGAGCCATCGGGGCCGCTATAAGAGTAAGTCTGATTGAGGTTGATGATGCAGTTGCTCGACGAAACAGTGAAATCTTGGGGATTACCGTCGCCGCTCCAATACTGTCCCTTGATGGTCACGTAAGATTCGGAGCCCGCGGCCGCACCATCGGTTGCGGCCGTATTAATGTTGGGAGGCGAATCAAAACTGGGTGTCGGAGTAGGGCTGCTGCCGGTCGCGGGCGGAGTAGGCGTGGGCGTCGATGTAGGCACGGCTGCTGCCAGCAAGTCGTTATAGAGATTGGTGCAATTGGATGGAGTGGCTTGTGTGCAGTTCCACCAGTCACTGAGTGGCTCAGGAGCTGACAGTTGAGCCACGCTAAAGTTTATACCTGGAAAGTAAGTAGAAGTGCTGGGTGCGGATTGCCCTGAGTAGAGGTTGTAGTAGTAATTCCAAACATACCAACTCTGGGGTTCCGACGAAGCTGCCGAGTTCATTTGTTGTTCGACACTGCCGGTAACCGAGATCACTATCTGACTGCGGGCCACTTGAGTTCCGCTGGGCGAAGTGGCGATAAGGACCATGGTGTAAGTGTCCGCTCCTTGGCAACTGCCGATCGTCGACGAAGCCATGAAATTTCCGCTTGCAGGACTGCTTATGATCCACGGTAGTGTGACGTCGGACATGCTGTTGTAACCGCCGGAACATGTGTCGGGGGACGAGGCGTAGTAGTATGACTGCACCGTTCCCGCGTTCTGAATTGTCCAATAGTAGGACACATTTTGATTAACATTAACCTGTTCATAAGAAATAGGCGATGTCGATGGAGGAGACAAGGAGAGAGTGGCCACAGGTGCGGGCTCCGCCTGAATGGGATTTACGATAACGTAGATCGTAGTCGGTACCAGATTCCCAGTGGATGAAGTCGCCTGTGCTGTTATGGAGTAAGTGTGTCCCGCCTGGCAGCTCTGTACAATGTGATCATTGGTGCCCGACGTGGTGGTGGCAACCCATGGTAGCGAGGTATCGCCGGCGACAAAGCCGCCGGGGCAATTGTCCGGGCCATCACTCACGTAGAAAGAATTGACTGTGGCCGCGTTTTGCGAAGTCCAAGAATAATAGATATGATCCCCCACGTTGACGGTGATAGCGGTGGGGGAGTCGTAGGGCGGGTTGGGTGATCCACCCACTGCTAACTGTATAGAGGGAGTCACGGGATTGGAAACCGGTGGTGCGTTTATAGTAGACGCATCCATGAGGCTATACGAAGCCAGCTGCATGTCTACGTCAGTGGTGCCGTCCACTTCTTCCGTTTCGATACGTGTGATGCCAATTCCTTGAGCGAAGTACCAGTTCTCAATTTGCCGACCTCCGCCCGTTTGTTCGTCATAGTGGGCGAGCAGCGCGGGACCCGAGTAAGCGGGCACGCTGACGGTCGTGTAAGTCCAGTTTACATTCCAAGTGCTGTAGTAGTTATTGGTATTGGGGAGGCACTCGTCGGTGATATTAGGCGAAGTGGGGAGCGCGTGGCGATTGGAGACGGTTTGATTATTTGTGACGTTGCCAGGAATTAAAAAATAAGCAGGAATGTCAGGGTTGATGCTGCGGAAATTCATAGTGCCGCCCTGTGGATTGCCCGAAAAATCGGTAGTGTAGTAGCCGTATCCCATGAGGTCGCCGTTGCCTTGAACACCCAAGAACCATTGCAAATCAGTTGCGCTGCCCGGGCCCCAGTAAGCATCGGCATCGGTTTTCACAAAATTAAGATGAATGGGATTGTTGCCACAACCGAAGGTTGGTTGAATGGGTTCCACGATGATTGTGAGAGGGTGGCCGTTATCGGATTTTTTGAGAGTCCATGAATTGCCCGGCACCAGTGGCCACCAAGGGTTCTTCGTTACGACGTCGGCAAGGGACTTGGTGCTGCTCAAACCGGAGCTTCCACTAGGCATGGTCCTTTTTATACAGCCGTTGTTGGCGGCTGCCAAAAAACCCAGTCCTGAGATAAATAGGATTGATTTCCACCCGCTGTTTTTAAACATTGAGACCCCCTAATTATGCCCCATAGAACTTTGCTGCTTTCTCAAAATTGCATCGCACATGCCAACTTACGGGGATCGCCGGCCTTTGCACTGGGGGATTACAAGAGCCCAGAGGGCAGCGTATGGAGGGTGTATGACCTGTCCACGATTTAGACAGGTGTCTGAAACCTTTTAGACGTATGAAATTTAAAATCCGTTATGGGGCTTCTGGTAGTAGGCAATAAGCGTGGACCATCCGCGAGACTTCTTCGATAAGAACCTGGTCGGAAAATGGTTCTGTCTTTCTGAAAATAATGGTTTCGACAACGCCGCCGAGGGCGGCGCAGATGGTGTAAGCCGTCACACGAGGTGAGGGTGCTGAAGCGGAAACGCCGGACGTCTCCAAAATTCTTGATACGAAAGTGATCATGTGCTCACGGGCTTCGATTATGGAATCAAGCCGGTCTGTGACAAAGGTGCTGGACAGGATGGCCCTTAGGAGAGCCCTGTCGCGCTGGACAGTATGGATGAGTTCGGTGATCAGGGTTTTGATCACTACCTCGAAGGACTGATTTTGAATTTCAGCGAACTTTTTTTCTAAGAGATCCACGTGTCTCTTTGCTTCCCTTTCGATGAGAGCTCCGATGATGGACTCTTTGTTTGGGAAGTATTGATAGAGTGAGCCAACGCTGACGCCGGCCAGTTCGGCGATCTTTCGCGTGGAAAATTTCGCCCCTCCAACGGTTTTGAGAATGCGAACACTGGCTTCAAAGATACTCGCCACAAGGTCGGCTGAGCGACTTTGAGCGGGGTTTTTCCTGGGTGTCTTTAAAGGATTACGCACTTTTTTCTCCCGATGAAGAAAACGCGAATTTCGCCGTCGCGGCTCGCGTCGTAGTATGGCCCTCCTTATGACGACTCTTTGGGTAAGAATCAAGGGATTCATTTTAACTTTGGTGTTGGTAGTGACCGTGTCTCAGGCTGCCACCGCCGATCTCAATCAGCGATGGAAAATGGAGCGAAGGGGACGCCTTGATCAGCGCGGGCTGATCTCACGGCTCGCCGGCTACCACGTGGTGTTTTTGGGCTTCAGTGATTTCCTAACATGGCTTCGCGGCTTTCGTGACAACGCCGAAACTCTGCGCAAGGATCTCCGCGTCTCTTCAGTTTCTTTTGTGAATGGGCTCTTTTTTGGAACCTATGAAGACAACGCCCGCACTCTGGCGCGGGAATTTCTGCGAGTTTATGAGGCAGGTGGAAGAAAACCGTTGATTGTCATCGGAAATCCCCAGTCAGGGCCTTACGGCTTGTATGCTGTTCTTAAAAAACCGGCCCTTTTGTCCATGGTCGCGAAACTGATCCTTTTGACTCCGGCCTTCGGTTCCCCTTTAGCCGATAGTGCGACCTCTTGCGATTCCCGCGGTTTCTTGCCTTGCCGGTGGCTCGGTGATTTTTTCGGTGGGCAGGTTATGAAATTTCGAACCAAGAGCACGAGGGACTTGTTTGTTGAAAATATTCGAAGCTTGTCTCCAGTTGATCATGAGCAATTGAATGCAAAACTCTATTATGTGCGGGGCGCCTCCAGCCTGCTTCGTATAAATCCTCTTCTTGCCCCGTCGTACGCGATGTTAAGACCTTACGGGCCCACTGATGGGGTGTCGTTTACCCGTGATCAAAAGTTGGCGGGGATAGGCACGGATCTGGGAGTGGTTCCCGTCAATCATTGGGACTTGTTCGCTTCAATGCCGCCGGCCAATTCTCCGGCTTCTTTTCGAAAAACTTTCACCCGGGCCCTTCTCAAAGAAGTTTTTACCCGAATCCCATAACTGCACCAGAGCCAAGCAGACCAGCTAAAATTTTCATGGCTCCCCTTGCGATAAGAGAGGGGGCGCCGCGGTTTGCGGCATGGGAGTTGCTAAATTTCCGCTTTAGATATCAATGTAAAGGGTAGATCCCATAATTAAAAGGAGACAGTAATGAAGTTTGCGAAATTTTTTATGATGGCCGTTGTCGCTGCAGCCGGACTTTCCATCGTGGGTGCCAGCGTGAGCAAAGCCGAGTGCATTAGAGTCATCACCACTTGGAAACTTGTAAATGGTGTTGCAACCGTTGCGAATGGCAGAGACGCCTTACGCACCGGTTCTGGGTTTTCAGCATTGGGAGCCGCCGCCGGCGTGGCAAGCTTGACCATCGAACAACGAGAAACACATCTGATCGAAGACGCGCGCAGCCGTAACCACAGTCCCCTTATGGCGGAATTTGAAGCCATGGTGAATCGGGACTTGGGCCGCACGGTGAACCCGGAAGTTCTCTATCAAGCCATCGATGACGCCAGCAACCGCAACCAAATCTGCAGCCACTTTGGCGGAGCTTATACTTTTACCGAAGCCGCCAGAGTCGTCGCTCAGAAAATCGCCACGTTGGCCAATCAATAATATCAGTTGGTTTTTCAAGAGAAGTCATAAGCGGGAGTTTTTAAAATTCCCGCTTTTTTTTCGATGAAAATTTTACCCGTACCCTGGCCATTCGGTGATACCTGCTTGCACATTTGTAAGTCCAAGGCATCTTAATTTAGGGTAGTCCGTGGCATCAAATCTGCTAATTGCCTTACATCCCCTCAACGGTAAGGAATCCCCCTTACTGATCGAAAGGCTTTTTGGATATGCTTACCTCTGAAAGTCTTCTTGTTGTAGTAGCTCTGTTGATTTCGATTTCTTTCAGCACAGTCTCCCGTGCGTATTTAGATCCGGTTCAGAACACACCGGTCGCCATCAATGGTGAGATTTCGAATTACGATATAAAAAAGGACGGGTCTTACACCCTCCACTATGACTCGACCGCCACGCTCCTCCAGGAGTCAGCACGGCAACCTTTCGGAGTTTTTCAAACTCAGTATCAACCGCAGACTGAGAAAGTGAAACTGGACACGCTCACTGTGACCAATGGCACGACAGTTACCAACGTCAATTCTGATTACGTTGAGAACAAGCCCATCGCCAGCGACGGTTACGGCTTTCAGTCCGCCAATCAGATTACTGTCAACTTTCCCGCCGTGCAGGTGGGATCGAACCGGCACGTGGTGCTTGATCAAACCTCCACCCCCATGACTTCGGGTTACAGCATGTTCTCCACTTCGGTGGCTTTCGGTTTGGGCCAGTATTATGAAAAAGGCGCCAAGGCTACTTTTGTTTCCGACGCCAAAATCTACACTTGGGTGAATGATCCTGAGCATTTATTAAAAATCGATCAGGGCGTTTTGCCAAATAACAGATACTATCTCAACATCGAATTGACCCAGCCTGTTTACAAGGCTTTCGCCGATGAAGATCACATCACAACCAACGGCGCCATCGTCCCTTGGGTTGACGTTTCCACCAGCGACAACTGGGGTCAGTCCATGGAACCTTACGCTTCCAAATACGATCAAATCATCAATTCGCCTCTACCTGCCAAATTCGAAGCTGATTATGAAAGTATCAAAGGCCTCGCAACAGACGAAGCCAAGATGAGCGCCGTGCTCGCCGCAGTTCAAAAGGACGTAGTTTACTTCGGTGACTGGAGAGCCATCGACGGTGGGTACATTCCCCACAAATTGGCCGACATCGCGAACAATGGAAAAGGGGATTGCAAGGACATGGCTACAAGTTCCGTGGCTATCCTGCGGAAACTGGGCTTTGATGCTCACGTTGCTCTGATTTTTCGGGGGGCCAATCCTGTAATCACTCCGTTCCCCACGTCGGTTGTGGACAGCTTTAATCACGCCATCGTTTATCTCAAGACCAGCGGGGGCACCGAGTACTGGCTTGATCCCACCAATCAACAATCTTTCTTGGGAATCAATGAGGACATCATGGATCGCAAATCCGTGGTGCTCGCCCAGGGTGGAAAATCCTTCATAGCTCAAACTCCGGTTCCCAATTCAGTTAACAACTTCGCTTCGATTAGGATGGCCTTCACGCCCACTACGGGAAAAGATGCCTCCGTGGCCGCGACTATCGGCCTCCAGGGGTATCTGTCGGTACCGTTCACGACGGCCAACTTAGGCACGTCAAAAAACGCCACAGATACTTTCATATTAAGTCGTATTGTCGATCCGTCACATGCTTCCAACGTGAAGTTCGCCGACTATCAGTTGCCGGCACGGATCGCCCAGAACCAGAAGTTTTCGGTGACTTTCAATTACAAAGATCTTTTTTCGGCAACCTCTGAGGGGCAATCGCTGAGCCTTTCACCTCCTGCTCTTTACAACGATGTCATCGGAGTGTCTGACCAACGTGCTTCTGATATTTATTTGGGTGTCCCAAGAACGTTGACCATAGGGCGCGTTCTTGTGGGACAAACTATCCAAGGGACCGTTCGTCCCGATTGTTCGATCGATACCCCTTGGTATGCTGAGTCCATGACGGAGCGCCAAGGCCCTAATGGTGTCGAAGAATGGATTACGGAAAATTATAAAACCGATCACATTCCTGCAAGCCAATTTGCTAGCGCTGACTTTGTGGCGCTGCAAAATAAGCTTATCGACTGCTTTGATTCTTACGGTGTGATCTTCAAACCCACAGCGCCCCCAACGCCTCCTGCTGCGCAGAACTTCACCTATACTTTGCAAGGAGGCGCCGGGGGTCCGGGAGCTAACTAACTCTGAGTTAGCGTTACTGGATCGGAATGCCCTGAGCCCAGAGTTTTTCAAACTGGGACTGGTACTGGGATACGACTTCGGGGCTGTCCAGGTAGATTTGGTTTTCGGCATTGAAGCTGGTCGCACTGGACGTGTAATTGTACGATCCCGTTTCCAGCATATGGCCGTCCACGATCATGAACTTGTTGTGCATGATTCCTTTGACATTGCCATACTTGATCGCCACACCAGCTGAAACCAATTTTGAAATATAAGACGTTTTGGTTTGGGCCTCGGAGCGATCGCATACCACACGAATTTGAAGCCCTGAGTTGTTGAGGCCCGCGATAGTTGAAGCGATAGTTGAAAGAGTCAAATCATAAATTGCGATGTCGAGAGTGGAGTGGGCTGACTTGGCGAAAGAAATCAGTTTGGCGTCGCAATTGCCGCCGGGTGAGAAACAAACCGAAAAGTCAGATTCGCTCGCCGCAAATGCCGAGCCAGATAAACAAAAAATCAAGCCAGCCGCAGCCAAGGAAATCCAGGTCTTTGTGAGTTTTTTCATTAATTTTTCCCCCATTGCTCGAGATTGAGCGAGGGAAGAATAGGGGGAAAAGTCTTTTTCATGCAAGGGGAGCGCGAAATGACCGTTATCAGTTGTAAGCGGGCGCCAAACGCACCAGTCAATTTTGTGAGGCGTCTTTACGCCTCGGCCGCAAAACCAATTCGCCGGCGCAATTGGGGCAAATATTTTTAAATTCTTCGGTGCAGTCGGCGCAGAAAGTGCATTCATAGCTGCAGATGTAAGCGTGATCGTCCATTTTTAACGTGCTCTCACATTTTTCACACTCACCCACCATCTTCAATGCCATCAAGCCTCCCAGGGTTTCGTGGTTTGCAATTCGCGACCTATTTTTAGTAATTCCATCAAGAAAAAATCCAAGTCTGCGTTTTTTGTTCGGTGGTTAGTGATACAAACACGGAGGGAGAATTTTCCATCGGTGGTGAACGGTGAGGGCACGGCGACTCCTCGTTCTTGAATTTCAACTAACAATTTTTTGTTAAGACTGTTTAAAGATTTCGTGTCCCAATTCTTTGGCACATAACGAAAACAAACCGTGTTCAGTGGTCCGGTCGCCACAAGCTCCAGCTCTTCATGATTTTGTAGCTTTGACTCCAGATATCGGGCCTGACTCACGTTTTGTTCCATGATCTCGCCGTAGCGATCCAAACCGTGTTCTTTTATAGACATCCATACTTTCAAGGCTTTCATTCCCCGAGAAAGCTCAAGCCCATACTCGTTAAAGAAAAATTCATGCTGAGGTGTCACACCTCCATCCATCAGCGCCAGATAAGAAGCGGGATTGGAGAATGTTTTCTTATGAAGTTCGGCGTCACGAATCAGAATGCAACCGGCTTCATAGGGAACAAAGAGCCACTTGTGCAAGTCGAAAGCCAGGGAGTCGGCCCGCTCCATACCTGATAATAAGGGCGATAATTTTTTGGAGCAGCGGAGAACGGCTCCCACGGCGCCATCCACGTGAAACCAAAGTCCGTGGCGGGCGCAAATGTCAGCAATTTTATTTAGATCGTCGATGGCACCCGTGCCAATCGTGCCCGCGGTTCCCACCACACAGGCCGGGACATGGCGTCGCTTTTTATCCTCTATGATTTTTTCTTCGAGAAGAGCCGTATTCATCTCATATCGAGCATTAACCGGTACGCTTACGACATTTTGTTTACCCATTCCCGTAATGTCGGCGGCGCGGGTCAGGCAGTTATGAGTTTCCGACGAGCAGTAAAATCGCAGAGGATGGATAGATTGGTTGACTCCCACATCGGAAGTTTCTTGGGGAGCGTATTTTTTCCGGATCACGGCTAGGGCAATAAGGGTGGCCGTCGAAGTGCCGCTGGTCAAAATACCGCTGGCATCCGACGGAAAACCCATCAGGGACTTCATCCATGATAAAACTTGTTTCTCCACGTAAACGCCCGCTTGGTCCCCGCCCCATGACATGCAGTTCACGGAGGCGGCAAGGAATTCGGCCATGGCTCCGGTCACCGTTCCGCAACCTTGAGCCCATCCCCAGAAACGCGGATGAATATTGCCGACGGGATAAGGCAGGATATTTTTCGTAAACTCCTCGTAAACCATGTTTAGATGTGTCCCTTGATGAGGCGGATCGATCTGTAGAGCGTTTTTCACACCTTCGGGCATGGGCTGCCAGGCCGGGCGATCGGGTAGTGTGCGGAGATATTCGAACATGTCATCCACCATTCGGTGGCCCATGGCGCGGGCGTCTTCCCAATGAATCGGGTCTAGGGTGCTCATTCTGTCAGTCCTTTCACGGGGGCGTTTTCGTGTCTCAATAAGAATGATTTAGTTTGAAGTCCGGCTGCAAATCCTGTGAGGGAACCGTCAGAGCCGATTACACGGTGGCAGGGGACGACGATGGAGACTGGATTTCGCCCGATGGCGGCACCCACGGCCCGTTGGGCTTTGGGGCGGCCGATTTTCGCGGCCATTTCACCGTAGGTGCGCACCTCTCCGAAAGGAATCTCCGCCAGAGCTTGCCAGACTTCTTTTTGAAAAGCCGTTCCTGCAAGGCTCAGCGGCAAATTAAATTTCTGTCGGCGGCCTTCGAAATATTCCTGAAGTTGTTTTTTTGCATTTTCGAAAATAGGATTTTCTTTTTTCTCGGCTGTAGCTTGTAAAGGAACGCGGTGAGGTTTTTCTTTTTCCCACAAGATGGCGTTAAGTCCCTTGTTGTCAGCGATCAAAGTGAGGGTGCCAACGGGGCTTTTCATCGTAGTCGTCTGCCGGTTCATGATTTTTTCCCTTTCTGTTTGGATAGTTTTTTCGCGAATTCCTTCCAGAGATAAATGGCGGCGTAGGCACGCCAGGGACTGAAGGAATTAATATCTAAAGTCGGATTTTTCTTCAGGGCCCGCTGTAAGATCAAGTCAGTTTGGGGAAAGGCATCCGTGTCTCCGAGGGCACGCAGGCTCACGTACTCGGCGGTCCATGGGCCCACGCCCTTGATGGAGAGAATCTGTTCCCGGAATGCCACCGGATCCTGGGCCTGGTGCAGATGAATTCTTCTTTCAGCGACGCGCTTTGAAAATTCTCGGATAGCCTCCTTTCGGCCTTGAGTGGTGGGGACGTGCGATAAGGAGCTGGCGGCCAAGCGCGCGGGGGTGGGAAAAAGAAAAAATGTTTGTCCGTCTGAAGGTCTCTTGATTTTTTCTCCGTATTGCTCCACAAGACTTCGCACCAAACGGCGGCCCTGATCGACGGAAACCAACTGGCCCAGAATAGTGGCGACGGAAGTCTCAAAGGGATCCCATCCTCGCGGAATTCTCAGGCCTGGGTGTTTGCGGTAGAGCGCTGCCATCAATTTGTTGCCGCTAAAGTGGTGGGACAGAAAAATCGGGTCGGCTTCCAGATCGAACATCTGACGGATGTTTTGAACCACTTGGTATAATGATCGCGTGTCGGAGGTGGCGACTTCCAACTTCAAACTCGACTTATCAATACTGTGAGTCAACTCCAGAAAACCCGTTATACCGTTGAATTGGAAAACCCTTTCATAACGGCTGTTTGAAATCCGCTCCACACCCCCGATTTCATGGGTGGCGTAGAAATGAATCAGGGACTTCCAATCCAGAGGCGGCCTGTAGGGGAGGGATAAAATGATTGTTCCTGCGGGCGCGGTTGGGTTTTTTGATTTGCGAAAACGCGATGGAGCTTGATGAAAACGGTCTTTGAAAGCGTCGTTGAATCTTCGGATGGAGGAAAAGCCCGAAGAAAAAGCCACATCGGTTACGGGAAGATCGGTTTCGACGATAAGTTTTCGCGCGAAATTAAGCCGGCTGTCGCTGAAAAGTTGTTTTGGAGTCTTGCCCAACTCCGCCTCAAAGAGGCGTCTTAAATGACGGGACGTGATTCCAAGCTGTTCGGCAAAGCGGTCTTGATTTCTTTCAAAGTGATTTTCAGCGGCCATCAATTTTAAAGCTCTTTGGACAGTGGCACTTTTTCCTATCCATGCGGGAGAGAGAGGTGCGCATTCAGGGCGACACCGCATGCAAGGACGATATCCGGCTTTCTCGGCTTCAAGAGCAATAGAAAAAAACTCAACGTTCTCCCGCTTGGGCCGCGCGGGACAAATGGGCCGGCAGTAAATACCGGTGGTCTTCACACCAACAAAAAACTTTCCGTCGAACTTAGGATCCCGAGCCAAAACTGCTTTGTAATAGGTGTCAGCCACATTTCTCATGGCGAGGACATTACTGGGTGCGACTCCTGAATACTAGCTGTTTTCGGACATCATCATTTTTTTGCGGGTGAGCGGGTAAGGTGGTGAGGAGCCTGAGAGTGATGTTCCCCACGGAAAGTGGACACGCAGTTAAGCACAATTCGCCAGGTTTTCAAACTGCTCCGGGGTTTTGTATCCGAGCGAGGAGTGAATACGTTGGCGGTTATAAAACACTTCAATCCATTCAAAAATCTTGGTCATGGCCTCTTTACGAGTGGCAAAACTCTCAAAAAATATCATCTCGGTCTTGAGGCTATGGAAAAAACTCTCTGCAACAGCATTGTCCCAGCAATTACCTTTTCTACTCATCGAACAAATCGCCCCATGCACGTCGAGCAATTTGCGATAGGAGCCTGATGCGTATTGGCTCCCGCGATCGGAATGGTGAATGAACCCCTTTGGGGGTTGTCTCTTAAGTAATGCCATTCTCAGCGCGTTTAAGGCCAATTCTTTTGTCATCCTTTCGGACATTGCCCAACCCACAACTTGTCTTGAGAAAAGATCCAAAATTACGGCCAAGTAAAGCCAGCCCTCATTGGTCCAAACATAGGTGATGTCACCTGCCCATGCCTGATTTGCCATTTTGGGTTTAAAATCCCGATTTAGAATATTCTCAGTAACGGGATGGTTGTGTTTAGAATCAGTCGTGGCTTTAAATTTTCTCTTCATTTTGGCCTTGATGCCATGTTCGCGCATGAGCCGTTCCACTTTGGTTTTACTCACGCTAAAGCCCAGGGCCTTTAGCTGATTAAAAATCCGAGGGGAACCGTAACTCTTTCTGCTTGCTCGGTGTATGTCTTCAATGGCTCTTAATAACTTCAAGTCGTTGATTGCACGTTTGCCACCACTTCGCTTTTTCCACTTGTAAAACCCACTTCGCGAAACCCCAAGAATCTTACCCATAAGCGCTGAGGGATAATTCCCTTGGTTCTCATCCATAAATCGGTACTTCATTTCGGTACCTCCGCAAAGTAGGCGATAGCTTTTTTTAAAATATCGCGCTCCATTTGCACTCGCCTGAGTTCACGCTCCAACTGCTTCACTTTGTCATCACTGGGCAAAAGACTCCCGCTACCAGGAAACGATTCATTCCCTTCAGACTCATGCTCACGAACCCAACGGGCAAGAACTGAAGGGTGAACACCTAAATCCTGTGCCGCTCGAAGACACGTCAAACCATGCTCCCTAACAAGCTTTACGGCCTCTAATTTGAATTCCTTGCTAAATTTCCTTCTGGTTCGGGTAGACACCTAAATTCCTCCTCGGCCCTTTTACACTAAAAAGACCTTTTTGGGTGTCCACTTTTGTGAGGAGGTTCACTTTGAGCT
>Ga0206839_1107_pt1 | contig 18858 bp, 20 predicted proteins | sample Alteio_BWOrgCont_27_FD_152883 | JGI IMG/M metagenome (GOLD analysis project Ga0206839, IMG submission 152883) | Enriched cells from forest soil in Barre Woods Harvard Forest LTER site, Petersham, Massachusetts, United States -... | ecosystem: Environmental > Terrestrial > Soil > Temperate forest >... | reverse complement strand
CTTGGCTGTGCCTGATGATAATCAGTGGGTGAATCTTTCACCTTATGAAAAAGACCGTATTATTAAAGAAGATTTTGGCAAGACTGAAATGGGTCGTGATCTTTTAGCCCAAGATTATATGTTAAAGCAGATCACTGCTTCCTTAATATATCCGCAGGATAATTTAGGACAGAAATTCTGGGATGAGGTTTATTCAAAAGCCCAGCAGCAATTTGGTACGACCAATATCCCGGTCAACACTTTTAACAAGGTATGGATTGTTCCTGACGATGCTCTTATTTGTGAAAAGGGAAATACAGCCTATGTTGTCAAAAATCATTTAAAGGTGATGCTCGAGGAAGATTATCTTTCTTTGGCAAAACATACGGGGATACAATCCAAAGAAGCCAACAAAACACATGCCATTGCCTCTCAAGTGGTGCGTGAAATTGTTTTACCTGCCTTGGAAAAAGAAGTCACTGAAGGCAAGAATTTTGCTCCTTTAAGACAAGTATTTAGCGGGATGCTTTTAGCAGCTTGGTACAAACGGGCCTTGAAAGAGTCCCTTTTAGGGAAGATTTATATGAATAAATCCAGGATCAAGGGAGTTGACCAGGATCCCAGGAATAACGAAATTATTTATCAACAGTACCTAAGGGCTTTTAAAAAAGGTGTTTTTAATTTTATTAAAGAAGACGTCGATAAATACAGCAATGAAACTATTCCTAGGAAATATTTTTCAGGTGGGTTCAGAAATATTTATCGCAAAAAAAGGTCAGATGGGAGAGATATTTTAGAGACAGAGCCAGAGTTAACAGGCGATCAAATGGCTGGTGCATCAATAGATATTGATAACGCAGAAATTGCTGAAGTGTCTGTAGGTAGTACCAGTAGTCAGAGAAAGGCTGTTAAGGATCGAGAAATAACTGATGAGGATCGTAAGAAATTTGAAGACGATTGGGAAAAGGCTGCCAAGGACGGAGAAAGGGCTGCTTGGGATACAAAAGTAGCTGGAGCGTTAGCTCCATCAATAAGATCAACTATCAGTAATCCATTGGATTTAATAAAAAGAAGGTTTCTTACTGCTGCGCTTAATGAGTTAGGTGCTCGCTTCAAAAGAATTAAAGGACTAGAAAATAGAGATTTTCGTTTTCATGTAGTCCCTGCAGATTCACTATTTGGACGTATGGAAAAATCCGCTGCTTTTACATTTCCTGGGGATATTTTTTTTGATGAACGATATTTGGAAAGGGTAACCGATGATGAGGTGCTGGCCGTTATTGCCCATGAAATTGCTCATAACATATACGAAGACCATTTGATGGGGCCTTTAATGGAAGCACTTATAGCAGCACATCCAGAAAATAGAGTCTTAGCAGATCTTTATGAAAATCACACGGAAATTTCATGTGATGAATTAGCTGTTGAACTTTTGATTATGTTAGGTGTTGATCCAATGGCTATGGTTACGGGCCTTGAAAAGGCAGTAGCTTTTTCGAGAGGAATCCCTGAATATATTCCACTTGCGGATGAAACGGAGATCCGTCTGCAGGTTTTAAGGGATTATATAAGCCGCCGTGAAAGTCATCAACTGGACAAATTAAATAATTTTTATGCGACCGTTCATATACCGGGTGGGATTACTGCTTTGGGTTTTCGTGTCAATACTGAAATGACCAATAAGGAGGAGCGGGCACAAGATATACTTCATATTTCTGAACTTATTGGTGAATTGATTAATACGATTGCTGAAGCTCCGCGTTCTACGGTTCCTTTTTTAAAATATTTCATCGACCATTTTAATGACAAATTGAATCCTGCAAAACAAGGAGCATATTCGCCTGGACGAGTAAAACGTGACCGTCGAACAGCATTGTCATTGACACTTGATATTGCATTTTTAGAGCGCCTTATTGAATTTAATAGATACTATGAACGGATTGGTGAATTGATTGATTTAAAAGAATCTTTAGAAGAACTACTTGATACAAAAGTCCTGGGTGAAGAAGTGCGGGTTGGGCCTATTCGTAAGGTAAATAAGGGCCAGTATACCTATCCAAGTGAAACAGATTTTTTAATGAAAGAATTGCCGTATGATTTATATATTCTAACACTTTTAGCAGATGAAGAAGGAGTGCCAATAGAACCGAAAATACCGAAAGTACCGAAATCATCAAATAGGACCAGATGGTTTATTGGACCAATAGCCCTTTTATATATGCTTACTGGGATGGATCCACAATGGCGAGTACAGCATCATGTGCAAAATTTACTTAATATTTCTTTCGGGAAAGCATACCGTAAAACTTCTACTACGGATGAAGCCAATGTACAGCCTGGGCGAAATCCGGATGCTTTCAGTTCTGCACCAGAAGGCATGAGGATAGCGGCATATTTCGTGCAGAGGACGGTTACAGATCAAAAGTGGGCTAGGAGTATCGGGTTATTGAATCATGCTGTTTTGGTTAATGGACAGCCCAAAGCGGTTAGTCCGGAAGATGTCGGGTATTACAAAAGGGAACTTAATGGTATCAATACAGATCCTAATTCACCATTGTATCATACACCATTGACAAATGGCGAGAAAAATGGTGTAGAAGGGGGAGTGGTGGCATTAGAAAATGCATTACGAGAAGCACAAATAGCTAAGCATATGACACCTACTGTAACTATCACTGGAGATGTTGGCGAAATAATTTGGGGCGAGTTTTTAGATAGGTCAGTTGCGGTGTTACAAGCGCCACCTTTGAATTTGTTGCCAAGTAGAGCATGGGAAGGGTTAGTCTCAGATGGCCCCGTAACATTTTCAATCGGAGGTAAGAATGTCACAGTTAGTCGTGAAAATATTGAAGCTTTTAAAGCTAAATTTCCGAGAGTAAATCCTTCTGTAAGGATAGGGGCTTTATCTGAGCAAGAACAAGAGGTTGTACATGTCGCTGTAGGGGTTTTTCAAAGGGAACATTTCCTGCCAGTCACCGGTATTTTAGATCCCGTTACCTTGGGCATTGAACAAGAGTTCGCAAGAGAGGCAATTTTTCAAGCAGAAGGTGGCAATAAAAGTATTAAGCCTGGTGCAAATGTGAGAACAGGGCTTGGGATTCACGCTCAAACTCCAACTCCAAATCTAGGACCAAAGGCGAATGCAGACAAATCGCAGTTAGGTGGTATCGATTTAAACGCTGCAGATTTAGCCATGGTGATCAAGCGTGACGGCCGTGGAGTGCCTTTACCTTGGGCCCAGCAGGATTTAGCACAATTTAGCAATATCGAAGGCCTGGATGCGCATATACTTTCCATTAAACCTGCAAGTCAATCACCATTATTATCTCAGTTACAAATCAGTAAATAATCTAAGATTTATCAGCAGTGATTGTACTTTTTAAAGAGTTAATAATTTCGGTATTATGTCCTTCAGGTTTGACCTTTTCAAAGACCTTGGCGATTTTGCCATTTTTGTCGATGATAAAGGTGGTACGGGCAACACCCATGTATTTCTTGCCATACATGGATTTTTCTACCCATACGCCATAATCCTTAGCACACTTTTTATCTTCGTCGGCGAGTAAGGTGAAGGGAAGTTGGAATTTGGTGATGAATTTGCTGTGTGATTTGACCGAGTCTGGACTTACACCCAAAATTACTGCATTTAACTTTTCAATTTCTTTAAAACTATCCCGTAATCCGCAAGCCTCCACCGTACAACCCGGAGTATCATCCTTGGGATAAAAATACATGACGACATTCTTGTCTTTTAAGTCTTTCAAAGCAATGTTCGCGCCAGTGCTGGAGGGCATGTTAAAGTCAGGAGCTTTATTTCCTTCTTGAGGTATAGGCATAATTTCCTTTGTGTCATTGCGAGCCCGAAGGGCGTGGCAATCTTTTTTAGTTATACGCTTTCCAGGACTTGCTTTTGCTATCGTAAATTTCTTTAACACGTTGTGATTCAGTCAAGCCATCTTCTAAGGGCCACGCCGTGGCTTCGAGTTTATTTTCGTCGAGATCGTAGAAATAAAGGGACCAGGATTTGGGGCGTTTTTTGGCGTACTCGATTTTGACGCCATGCTTTTCTAAATGCTCAATCATGGGTACAAAATCATTGGAATGGATGCGGAAAGAAAAATGGTTAGCTCCTAATCCTTCATGGGAAAAGGGATGATTTTTGGTTAGATCATTAGCTTGGATAATCCCTAAGAGTGAATGGCCGCAGTCGAGGAAATATTCAATCCCAGGTTTTGATGGTTCACGTTCAGTTACTTTTAAACCAATGACTTCGGTATAAAATTTGACTGTTTTGTCCAAATCGCGGACGTTAAAAGCTACATGATCGATGCCATGAATTTTGATCATAATTTTATTTTTCTTTCTATTTTTTTATTCTTAAAAATTAAATATTCGTTATATCCGACGGATTTTGCTAAATCTACGGCCTTGTCAAAATCTTTGCCTACGTCACGAGGGTCATGTGAGTCAGAGCCGAAGGTTAAAGGCACACCAGCTTCGCGATAAATTTTTAGGCAATTAGGGGCAGGGTACATTTCAGCGATGGGCTTGCGTAATCCTGCGGTATTGATTTCAACGGCAACGCCAGTGTCTTTAAAGACTTGGGCTGTGGCTTTAATCTCATCTGTCAAATCAACCGTAGGCCTCGCGCCAAATTTTTTTGGCAAATCGCAATGGCCTATGATTTGAAAGAAACCGGTTTGGGCAGATTGCTGTAGAAGTTTATAATATTTGCGATACACCTCATTCACATCAAATTTTTTCCAGTATTCTTTTACGGTAGGATCAGGATCATCAAAAGCCCAGTTATCAATAAAATGGACCGACCCGATGATGTAATCATAAGGGTAGCTATCAATGATAGCTTTAGTCTTATTTTCATACCTAGGTAAAAAATCTGATTCCAGGGCGATTTTAATGCTGATTTGCGAAGCATAGCGTTGGCGTACATCTTCGATCATGGCGTGGTATTTAGGCAATTCATCAAAGGCCATGGTGATGCCGGGCATAGGCTTGTGCACCATGGGCGCATGGTCAGAAAAGCCAATTTCTTTAAGTCCCATTTTAATGGCTTGTTTAACGTATTCTTCTGGCTCACCAATAGCATGGCCGCAAAGAGGAGTATGCATGTGATAGTCGGAGTAAGGAATCATCGAAAAAGATTATCATACAGATTATTCAATGTCTATGTTATAATTTCACTTCTATGGAGCAACATTTTCGTAAAATACTTGAAGCTATCGGGGAAGATCCTAATCGCGAAGGGCTTGTTAAAACGCCTTTACGCGCTGCTCGCGCTTTTGAATTTATGACTCAGGGGTATAAAAAGAATGTCAATGAGATCGTCAATGGCGCTATTTTTACTTCTAACAATGATGAAATGGTAGTTGTTAAGAATATTGAACTGTATTCTTTGTGTGAACATCATCTTTTGCCATTTTTTGGCAAGGCCCATGTGGGTTATATCCCTAAGGGAAAAATAATAGGTCTTTCTAAAATTGCCCGCATTGTCGACATGTACGCCCGTCGTCTGCAAGTGCAGGAAAATTTGACCAGGGAAGTTGCTCAAACCTTGCTTGAAGTCACCGGTGCATTAGGGGTAGGGGTTGTGATTGAAGCTCAGCATTTATGCATGATGATGCGTGGCGTAGAAAAGCAAAATTCGGTAATGAAAACATCCTGCCTTCTTGGAACTTTTCGCAAGGACGATGCGACCCGCAAAGAATTCCTGGCGCTTATCGCATAGAATATGCCTCCAAAAACAAAAGGTACAGCGTTAGTAACAGGTGCAGCCAAACGTATTGGCCGTGAAGTAGCTTTGCATTTAGCCCGTGCAGGGTACGGAATCGCCTTGCATTACCATCACTCCAAAGCTGAGGCGATGTCAACGGCCCAGGCGATTTATAAAACAGGGGTGCGCTGCGAGCTTTTTTGTTGTGATCTTTCGGATGAAGGTCAAACGCTTAAATTAATGCCGCAGGTGTTTAATGCGTTTCCCAATTTAAATCTTTTGATCAATAGCGCCTCGATTTTTATCCCTAATCAATTTGGGGCAAAGGATTTGACGCTTTTTAAAACCCATTGGGACATTAATTTTAAAGCTCCGTATATTTTGAGTTCGGAATTTGCGCGTTTGGTCAAAAGCGGGCAGGTGATCAATTTTGTTGATACCAATGTTGTTAAGTACAAGACTAAATATGCAGATTATTTGATGACTAAAAAGGCTTTGTTGGAGTTTACAAAAATGGCTGCGGTTCAATGGGGCCCGTGTATCAGGGTCAATGGGGTATCTCCAGGAATGATTTTAGCTCCGGTCAATAATCAGCCGGATGACCGCATCAAGCGTGCGCGTCAAATACCTTTACAAAGGACCGGAAATCCACGTAATATACTGCAAAGTGTGGAATTTTTATTAGAGAATGATTATTTGACCGGCCAAATCATCGCCAACGACGGTGGGGAAAGTTTGGTGTAACTATAATTTGTCATCCTGAGCGCAGCGAAGGATCTTAAAGTAAGGAAAAATATGGCAGTCATTAGAATCAACGATTTAAAAGTCAGAACCTTGATCGGTGCATATTCCTGGGAAAGGGTCAATAAACAGGAATTAGTTATCAATATTACCATTGAATACGATGCTTCTAAAGCCTGTGTTTCTGATAAACTTAAAGATGCGCTCAATTACGATTCCTTAGCCACAAAAGCTATCAAAACTGTTGAAAGCTCAAGGTATGTTTTATTAGAGAAATTGACCAGTAAGCTTTTAACAGGCATTATGTCTGATAAAAGAGTACAGGCGGCTTATGTGCGGGTGGACAAGCCCCAAGCCTTGGCTCAAGCCAGGTGCGTGTCTTTTGAGCTATCTGCTGCTCGCCGGTAAAAAGAATAGCTGCCGCCAAACCAAGTAACAGGGAATATAATACTTAAGAATTTTCCTTGCAGCATGGTTTTTCATTGGTAATATACGTTATGCAATTTAAAGACGAAGTAGTTTTGGTGACCGGTTCCACCCGCGGCATAGGCTTGGGGGTAGCTGAAGCTTTTGCAGAAAAGGGAGCGTTGGTCATCATTATTGGCCGCGATCAAGCTCAGACCCAGGATATTGCGGCCAAAATCAAAGCTAAAGGTCATTTGGCAGATGGATTTGGCTGTGATGTGACTAGTATGGTCAGTGTACAAGAAACTGTTAATAAAATTCTTGACATTCATAAACGCATTGATATATTAGTCAACAACGCTGGTATTACGCGTGATAATCTCCTTTTGAGGCTTGATGAAAACGATTGGGATGAAGTCATTAAGGTCAATCTCAAGGGTACTTTTAATGTCACCAAGGTAGTCACCAAGGCGATGTTACGTGCCCGGAAGGGCAAGGTTATCAGCATTGCATCAGTGATTGGTATGACAGGCAATATCGGTCAAGCCAATTATGCCGCCAGCAAAGCAGGGATCATTGCTTTTTCTAAATCAGTGGCAAAAGAGTTTGCATACAGAAATATCACGGTCAATGTGATAGCTCCGGGATATATCCGAACGGATATGACAGCCAAGATATCTGAGGCAGTGCAGGCAAAAGTGCTGGAACATATTCCATTATCCCGGTTTGGTGAAGTTTCAGATGTAGCAGGCGTCTGTTTATTTTTAGCTTCCCCGGCGGCTAATTACATTACCGGACAGACTATAGTAGTTGATGGTGGTTTGACGGTATAATTGTTTGAACTAATCAAGGAGGAACACATGGCAGTAGAAAGTAAAATCAAGACGATCATCGCGGAACAATTAGGCGTTAAGCCTGAAGAAGTTACGCCGAATGCGTCTTTTGTTGATGATTTAGGTGCGGATTCTTTGGATACCGTCGAGCTTATCATGGCGTTGGAAGAGGAATTTAATGTTGAAATTCCCGACGAGGATGCTGAAAAGATGAAGACCGTCGGTGACGCGATCAAATACATTGAAGAAAAAGCTACCACTTAATATTTTTAAGTTTAGCTGATTTCCATGGACTTGCCCCTGCAGCCCCGCTATCAGCGGGACAAGACGCAGGGGCAAACCTTTAATAGGAAGGTTTTTAATCTAATGAATAATAAACGTGTGGTCATAACCGGTATGGGAGTTGTTTCGCCCGTCGGTACTGGGGTTGAAAAGTTTTGGCAGTCGTTAATTAAAGGCCAAAGCGGCATTCGCACCATCAGCCATTTTGATGCGTCAGATTTTGATTCACGCGTCAATGGCGATGTCATTGATTATGATCCTTTAGCCCATTTTAATTCCAAAGATGCACGTAATACTTCCCGTTTTATCCAATTCGGAGTGGTGGCGGCTAAGGAAGCTCTGTCTCATGCCAAACTTGATATCCGTCAAATGGATACTTCGCGTGCTGCGGTAATTATTGGATCAGGTATCGGGAGCATTTACTCGGCAGAAGAAGAATACGATAAGTATTTGCAAAAAGGGCCTGATCGCATTTCACCATTCTTTATTACGCGCATGATTATTAATGAAGTTGCAGGCCATGTTTCTATCGAGACCGGGGCCACAGGTCCGTGTTTTGCGATTGCCACGGCTTGTGCCACGGCCAATAATTGTATCGGAGAAGGCATGCGCATGATCCAGCACGGTGAGGCTGATGTGGTGATTGCAGGTGGTGCTGAAAGTGCAACTTCAAAATTAGGTTTAGGTGGATTCTGCGCGCTGAAAGCCTTGACTAAACGCAATGATGAGCCGACGAAAGCGTGCCGTCCATTTGATTTAAACCGTGATGGTTTTATCATGGGCGAGGGTGCCGGTGTTGTTATTTTAGAAAGCCTTGAATTTGCCAAGGCACGCGGGGCAACGGTATTTGCTGAGTTAGCAGGGTATGGCCGCACTTCGGATGCGTATCATATCACGGCACCTCATGCTGAAGGTTTGGGTGCTATGCGGGCCATGGATATGGCGATCAAGGACGCAGGTTTGAAGACGACAGACATCAATTATATTAACGCGCATGGAACTTCGACTAAATTAAATGATCAGATTGAAACTTTAGCAATCAAGAAATTATTTGGCGATCATGCCAAGAAAATCCCTGTATCTTCAACCAAATCAATGACCGGCCATTTGCTTGGTGCCGCTGGTGGTGTTGAGCTGGTCGCTTGCATCATGTCGATCAGGGATAATACCGTACATCCGACAATTAATTATGAAACTCCAGATCCGGATTGTGATTTGGATTATGTACCAAACGTGTCCCGCAAGGTACAGGTTGATGTGGCCTTATCCAATTCACTAGGCTTCGGCGGCCACAACGCCACGTTAGTAGTTAAAAGATATCAACCTTAAGTTATGTCATTCCCGCGGAAGCGGGAATCCAGTGACTATGAAAACCTATAATCTCGCCATAATCCCCGGTGACGGTATCGGCCCTGAAGTCGTGGCCCAAGGTCTTAAAGTTTTAGACGCCGCCAGTTCTAAATTTGGTTTTGCAACCCAGCGCCAGTCATTTGATTTTGGGGGCGAGCGCTATTTGAAAACCGGCAAAGTGCTGGATAGTGAAGAAATAAATAAGTTAAAGCATTTTGAAGCGATTTATTTAGGTGCTGTCGGGCATCCGGATGTACGCCCAGGCGTTTTGGAAAAAGGGATTCTGTTAAATTTACGTTTTAGTTTAGACCAATACATCAATTTGCGTCCTGTTCGTTTGTATCAAAATGTCGCGACCCCCATCAAGAATAAGGGTCCGGAGCATATTGATTATGTAGTGGTGCGTGAAAATTCTGGCGATATGTACATGGGGATAGGTGAAGTTAAATATAAAGGCACCAATAATGAAGAGACCACCCAGGTCATGTATTATTCGTATAAACAGGTTTATCGTTGCCTTAAGTATGCTTTTGAATATGCGATGAAACGTCATGCTGAATCTCCGTGGAAAGGTTTAAGCGAAGAGGACAAGAAGGCTGGTTTTATCGGCAAATTGACCTTGTGCGGAAAAAATAATGTTTTGACAAATGTATTTGGTTTGTGGGATCGTGTGATGAGCGAAATGTCACGTCAGTATCCTAAGGTCAAGGTAGACTATCTTCACGTTGATGCGATGTGTATTTTCTTAATTGAAGCGCCTGAGCGTTTTGATGTGATTGTGACAACCAATATGTTCGGTGATATTATTACAGATCTAGCTGCGGTAACACAGGGCGGTATGGGTGTTGCTCCGTCAGGAAATCTCAATCCATTTGGGGTCAGTATGTTTGAACCAGTACACGGCAGCGCCCCGCAATTTGCCGGCAAAGGGGTAGCTAACCCGTTAGCAGCAATACTTACTGTCAAATTGATGCTTGAACATTTAAAAGAAGAAAAAGCTGCCCAAGCCATTGATGCGGCTGTACAAGCAGTCATGCTAAAAATGAAATCCATGCTGATCGGCCAAATGGGCTATTCCACCGATCAAATTGGAGATATGGTAGTAGCAAATATTTAACTGTCATTCCCGCGAAAGCGGGAATCCACAACAAGACTAGTTTTATGAAAAAATATAATGTCGCCATCTTAGGGATCCGCGGGGCCGTCGGCCAATGCATGTACGCAATAGTCAAAGAACGTAAATTTCCTGTTAATAAATTAATATTAATTTCCCCCAGCGGCGCTGGCGGTCAATTAGATGGCATTAAATATGTGCCTTTGACCAAGGATGTTTTTAACGGGGTGGATATTGTTTTGTCATCCCCTGGAGCCGAGATTTCAAGAATATGGGCGCCCATTGCAGCTCAAGCGGGAGCGGTTGTGATCGATAATACTTCACAATTCCGTATGGATCCTGATGTTCCCTTGGTGGTGCCTGAAGTTAATCCTGAAGATATTAAGAAGCATAAAGGTATCATTGCCAATCCTAATTGCTCAACCATCCAAATGCTGGTAGCCTTAAAGCCCCTGCATGATTTTGCCAAGATCAAACGCATTGTGGTTTCCACCTACCAGGCTGTTTCCGGTGCTGGTGCTGAGGCCGTGGCAGAATTGGAAGACCAATTAGCTGGCAAGAAAACTGTTAAGAAATTTCCTCATCAAATTGCGCATAATTTGATCCCGCAGATTGATGTTTTTACCGATAATTTCTATACCAAGGAAGAAATGAAGATGGTCAATGAAACACGCAAAATGTTTCATGACAATAAAATTCAGGTCTGTCCGACCTGTGTGCGTGTCCCTGTTAAAAACAGCCATTCTGAATCTATAAATATAGAGACCAAGAAGAAAATTACCCGCGCTCAAGCCATTAAGATTTTAAAGAAGGCGCCAGGGGTTAAGGTTGTTGATGATGTCCATTCATCTATATATCCACTACCGATTAATGCCGACGGTCGCGATGAAACCTTTGTCGGCCGCATCCGCGAAGATATCTCCATTCCTAACGGTTTGAATCTTTGGGTAGTCTCCGATAATCTAAGAAAAGGCGCTGCCCTCAACGCCGTCCAAATCGCTGAGATTTTAATTAAGAAATAGTGCCACATGCCTTTAATCAAGTGGGACAGTCAGGGTACTCCGTATTCTGTCGTTTTCGACGACATGTATTTTTGTGCCGTGAATGGGTATGAAGATGCTTTGTATATTTTTTGCGGTGGAAATCGTTTAGAAGAGCGTTTTAAAAAACTTGATCCAACGGTTAAAGGTGTTTTTACTATTGTTGAAACCGGTTTTGGTACAGGACTTGTTTTTTGTGTGGCCTGGAAATTATGGAAAGAGCATGCTCCTGCATCATGGATTTTAAATTTTCTATCCATTGAGAAATACCCCTTACCACATCCAGAGCTTGAACGTGCCTTAGCTGTCTGGCCCGTCGTAAAACCCCAAGCAGATGAATTGGCAGCTAATTATAATATCCCGTCGGGTAAGATAGGTGTGTTTAAACTTGACGGGGGACGGGTGCATTTGAGTATTATTTTTTATGATATTATTTTTGGTTTAGAAAAAATAGCAAAAGACAGTTTAATGAACCTGGGGGCAGATGCTTTATTTCTAGATGGATTTTCACCTGCCAAGAATCCCGAGATGTGGACAGAAAAAGTTTTTGCAGGCCTGGCCCGCGTATCTCGAAAAGGAACAAGCTTGGCGACATTCACTGTTGCCGGATGGGTCAGAAGAGGCTTGGAATCCCAAGGCTTTAAAATAGAAAAAGTAACAGGCTACGGCTGCAAAAACGAAATGCTGGTAGGGTCCTATGTCTCAATCTGATTCCGAAACACCCATTCCAGACCCAGCCTATTTTTTGAAATTAACTCAAGCTCGCATGCCTTTTGGAAAATATAAAGATCGTCGATTGATCGATCTACCGGAGCGCTATCTTATATGGTTGGCTGGCAAAGGTTATCCTAAAGGTTTGCTCGGCGTTATGCTTAAAGATGTGTATGAGATTAAACTCAATGGATTGGAAGGGCTTGTGAATAATGATCGACATTCCTGATTTTGTTTATCCTAAAGATCCAAATGGCAACGATCTTTGTCCTCGATGTAAAAAACTGGTGACCCAATGCGACTGTCCGTCCTTTGAGCCTGCCAAAGCAAAAGTACAGTCAACTAAACCAAATATTAGTCTAGATAGATCGGGACGTAAGGGTAAGGTTGTGACTCTTATTGGAGCGTTGCCGCCTAATGAAGAATATTTAAGAGATTTGGCTAAGAAACTGAAAGTTAAAACTGGCAGTGGCGGAACGTTTTATATGGCTGAAGGTCAGGGAGTTGTTGAGCTTCAGGGCGATCATAAAAAAATTGTAATGGAATTTCTTCTATAATCTTGTTAATCTTGTGAACTTATGATTGATCCTATGATTACTAAAGAAACAGCGCGCAGGCGCACCTTTGCGATTATCTCGCATCCCGACGCTGGTAAAACAACACTCACCGAGAAGCTTTTGCTTTACGGAGGTGCTATTGGTTTGGCAGGTTCGGTCACCGCTAGTAAACGGAAGAGGGATACATCTTCTGACTGGATGGAGCTTGAGAAAAAGCGTGGGATTTCTATTTCTTCCACGGTTTTACAATTTGATTATGATGGCTTTCGCCTGAATCTCCTTGATACCCCTGGCCATAAAGATTTTTCTGAAGATACCTACCGTGTGCTTATGGCTGTTGATGCGGTGGTGATGGTGATTGACGCTGGTAAGGGGATCGAGACGCAGACCCGCAAATTATTTGAGATCTGCCGCAAACGAGGCATTCCAATTTTTACTTTTATGAATAAACTCGATCGTCCGTCACGCCCTTTGTTGGGGCTGATGGATGAGTTGGAGACAGTTTTAAATTTGAAAGCATATCCTATTAATTGGCCGTTGGGTAATGGGCCGGATTTTAAAGGGGTGTACGACAGAAAGAACAAGCAAGTTCATATGTTCGAACGCCTGGCCAAGGGAGCTTATCGTGCTCCTGTTTCTGTTCATGATCTAAATGATTCTTTTGTAAAAAGCAATTTACATGAAAGCGTTTATAAAGAAGTAGTTGAAGAGCTTGAAATCCTAGATGCCACTCAGGGAGAATTCGATATAAAGCAGGTCCTTACAGGTAAGCAGACGCCGGTATTTTTTGGGTCTGCTGCGAATAATTTTGGTGTTGAACTTCTTCTAAGAGGTTTCCTGGAATATTCAACAGGCCCATCTCCAAGAAATTCTTTGAACGGTTTAGTGCCAGTGGCCCATCCCTATTTTTCTGCCTTTGTTTTTAAAGTTCAGACCAATATGAATCCTATGCACCGCGACAAGGTAGTTTTTGTGCGCATCTGTTCGGGTAAATTTATGCGTAACATCACTGTCAAACATGCGCGTACAGGAGAGGATATTAAGCTTTCAGATTCTCATAATATTTTTGGGCGTGACCGCGAAATTGTCAACGAGGCCTATCCGGGGGACATTGTGGGATTTGTGACAAAAAATGATTTGAAGATCGGGGACACCATTACTGAAGATCCAAATATTGTTTACGGAGAAATACCCAGGTTCGCACCGGAATCGTTTGCCTTCTTAGAGAATGCTGTCACCTCAGGGTATAAAGCTTTTCGCAAGGGGATGGATCATCTTTTGGCTGAGAATATTGTGCAAGCGTTTCAATTAAAGACGCCTCGTAACAGCATGCCCTTGCTTGGTGCGGTGGGGCCATTACAGTATGAAGTTTTGCAATACCGCCTTAAAGATGAGTATGGTGCAGAGTCCAATTTAAATCCCATGCCCTGGAAGATTTTAAGATGGGTGGAAAGTCACACGGAAGAACAAATGCTCGCCATTCTTCCCAATGGCGCAGGCCTTGCTCTTGATGATCAAGACCGTCTTGTCATGCTGTTTCCCACTGATTGGTCATTAAAATATTTCAAAGAAACCCAACCGACTGTTGTGCTGGTGGATTCACCGGCAATTAAGCATTATCAATCCACTTAGGCCATAAGCTTAATTGCTATTTTTCTTGTCGAACATTCTTTGTAAGTGTAGAATCACTACACCATCATCATTAAAGAAAGGTTGTGGTTATGGGAGATAAAAGCCCTCGCAATAAAGAAAAGAAGAAATCGAAAAAAGGCAAATAAGTCTGTCGGAAAGATTTAGTCCCCTGTGATTTTAATAAATTGCAGGGGATTTTTATTTAGGATAGAATTGACTCGTTATGCGGAACTTTAAAATTACTTTTGAATATGATGGTGTCCAGTTTTGCGGATGGCAGGCGCAGGCCCAAGGTGAGCGTACGGTCCAGGGCGAGCTCGAGGCTATCATTGCTAAAGTTTTTAAACAGCCGATCAAGGTTATTGCTTCAGGCCGTACAGACAGCGGGGTGCATGCGCGGGCCCAAGTGATTTCCTTTAGAGCAGATACGCGAATGAAGCCTTTAGAAATTCAACGTGCTCTAAACAGTCTTTTGCCGGCGGATATTGCGGTGCACGAGGCCCGTGAGGTTAAAAGTGATTTTCATGCCCAGTACAGCGTCAAAGAAAAGACCTATCGTTACACCATTTTAAATCGAAAATACCGTTCAGTATTTTTGAGAGATCGGGTTTATTTCTATTTTTATCCGTTGAATATTTCCCATATGCGTAAAAGCGCAAAATATTTAATTGGGAAGCATGATTTCAAATCTTTTCAGGCTTATGATCCGCTGCGTGCTGAACGTCAGACAGTACGCACGATCAAGAAGCTGGTGATTAAAAAAGAAGGGGACTTGATCTATATCGATGTCACCGCTGACGGCTTCCTTTATAAAATGGTACGTAATATTGTAGGGACATTATTGGCTGTAGGCTCTGGGCAATTACCGGTGAATGAAATGCCCAAAATATTAAAAGCAAAGAACCGTAAATTGGCTAAAGAGACGGCGCCTGCAGAGGGTTTGTGCCTTATGGCCGTAAAATATTAAACTCATTAAAAATATTTGACATTTGGCGTAAAGATGTTATATTTTAGAATCTTGCAACGGACACGATTTCCCGATTTTCGGGAATGACTATATTTAAGGTTGAATTTATGTCTATGAAAACGTATTTACCAAAAGTTGATCAAATTGAACATAAGTGTTTTGTGATTGATGCCAAGGACAAAATCTTAGGCAAGGTTGCAGCTAAGGCGGCTTCTGTGCTGCGCGGCAAACACAAACGTATTTTTACACCGTTTTTGGATACCGGGGATACCGTTATCATCATTAACGCGGATAAGGTCAAGGTTACGGGAAAGAAATTAACCGATAAGGTTTATACCCGTTATACTGGTTATCCAAGCGGACAGCGGGCAATGACATTAGGGAAGATGTTGGATAAGGCTCCGACAAAGGTTATGGAATTAGCTGTTTCCCGTATGTTCCCAAGCGGTCCTTTAGCTTATAAGCAAACAGCTAAGTTGAAAGTTTACGCTGGGTGCGTGCATCCGCATGCAGCACAAAAACCTATTGCATTAGAAATTTAAAAAGAGATTGCCGCGCCCTTCGGGCTCGCAATGACACATGGAGAGTTAAATGGTAGAAGTTGTTAAATACGCAGGTACAGGTCGTCGTAAAAGTTCAGTGGCTCGGGTTGTTTTGACTCCTGGGGCAGGGAAGATCATGGTCAATAAACGTGAGTTCTTGAATTATTTCCCTCGCGAAACTGATCGTATTTTAATTTTGAACCCTTTAAAATTAGTGAATTTAGAAAATAAATTTGATATTGCTGTGCGTACGACCGGCGGCGGTTCCACCGGCCAGGCAGGTGCTTTTAGGTTAGGCTTGTCTCGTGCGCTTATTTCTTGCGATCCTTTAACCCGCGGTATTTTGAAAAAGGCCGGCTGTTTGACCAGAGATGACAGAATGAAGGAAAGAAAGAAACCTGGTCAAAAGGGAGCGCGCCGTAAATTCCAGTGGGTGAAACGTTAACACCGACTAAAATATAAGAAAATCTAAGCCCATCTCCCTTACGAATATCGTTGACGAGATGGGCTTTTTTATTTATTATAAACGAATTATTTATAAGGCTTTTGCCGACGGAAAATATATGAAAAATAAAGAGTTAGAGTATCCTATGAAAACTATACGCGTCGGTATTTTAGGCGTCAGTGGCTATACCGGGCGGGAGGCTTTTGCCTTGTTGTTGAAGCATCCTGGTGTGCGCCTGACCTATGTGGCAGCTCACAATACACAAGGTCCTGTGAGCGAAATTTATCCCGAATTCTTAAACCGTACGACCTTGGTTTGTCATCAGTACAATATTCAAGATACAATTGAAAAGTGCGACGTGGTGTTCTTAGCACTGCCGCATACTGAATCCATGAATGTGGCGCCGAAATTATTAAAGGCAGGGCTCAAGGTAATTGATCTAAGTGCAGATTATCGGCTTAAGAGCAGTAAGGTTTATGAAACTTGGTATCATAAAAAACACACTGATACGAAAAATTTAAGCAAGGCCATTTATGGCATGCCGGAATTGTTCCGCCAGAAGATCAAAGGAGCTGCCTTCGTGGCAAATCCCGGCTGTTATCCAACAGCTGCTATTTTAGGATTGGCACCTTTGATTTCTACCCGTCGGGATGCTCAGTCGATTATTGTAGATGCTAAATCAGGGGTTTCCGGGGCGGGACGTAAGGCGTCTATAGGTCTGCTTGCAGCTGAAGTGAATGATAATTTTAAAGCGTATAAGGTCTTAAGCCATCAGCATTTACCGGAGATTGAGCAATACCTGTCACAATTAGCCGGTCGTTCGACAAAGATCCATTTCGTGGCACACTTACTTCCGATTACGCGAGGGATTTTAAATACCATGTATGTGCATTTAACAGATGGTATTACTTTAAATCAGGTGCATAGTTTGTATAAGAAATTTTATAAGATGGAACCATTTGTGCGTCTTCATCCTCTTGGGATGCAGCCGGAGATCAAGAATGTGGCAAATACTAATTTTTGTGACATCGGTTTGGCCGTCAGTCCTGATAAGAAAATGGTGGTCGTGACTTCTGCTATTGATAATTTGGTTAAAGGTGCCGCAGGGCAGGCGGTGCAGAATATGAATATTATGTACGGATTCAATGAAGTAGAGGGGCTTTTATGAAAATTATAAAAGGTGGCATAACAGCGCCGAAGGGTTTTTTAGCCAACGGTATTGCATCAGGTATCAAGCGTTCAGGTAAATCAGATTTGGGTATTATTGTTTCAACGCTTCCAGCTGTTACCGCTGGTGTTTTTACCAAGAGTTCGATCAAGGCAGCACCGTTGGTGGTGAGCATGAAGCATATTAAAGATGGTGTGAGCCGCGTCATGCTGGTTAATTCCGGTAATGCCAATTGTTATACTGGTAAAACTGGCTTGCAACACGCCCAAGATTCGACGACACTGGTAGCAAAGATTTTGGGGATAAGTCCTGCAGATGTTTTAGTGACATCCACAGGGATTATCGGCAAACCATTGCCTTATAATAAAATTGTCGATGCGTTACCCGCCTTGATTAAGGGATTAAGTGCAAAGGGTGGCAGTAAATTTGCCCGGGCCATCATGACCACGGATTTGAAGATCAAAGAAATTGCAGTTGAAATCGTGATTGGCGGGAAAAAGGTGACCATTGGTGCCTGTGGTAAAGGTTCAGGGATGGTGGCTCCTAATATGGCGACCATGTTAGGGTTTGTCACCACCGACGCTGTAATTTCGCATAAAATGCTGAAGAGCGCCTTAAAGCTTGCAACTGAACGGTCATTTAATAGTATTACTGTCGACGGTTGCATGAGTACCAATGATATGGTCACTCTTCAAGCCAGTGGATTAGCATGGAATAAGAAAATTGTTACTGAAGGTGCTGATTACAAAAAGTTTTATCAGGCCCTTGAGTTTGTATGTATTGATTTAGCTAAGAAAATTGTCCAGGACGGTGAAGGGGCAACCAAGTTTTTGACGATTAATGTCAAGGGAGCAGCAAGTGAGTCTCAAGGACGTACGATTGCCAAGACTATCGCCAATTCAGCACTTGTCAAGACAGCAGCCTTTGGCAGTAATCCTAATTGGGGACGGGTGGGAGCAGCCGTAGGTTCTTTAGGAATAAGCAAGATTAATGAGTACAATATGAAAATTACGTTTTCACCGTTTGATAAAAAAGAAATCGCCATCACCGTCGAATTGCCTTTAGGCAAAGCCAGTGTCACGGTGTATACCTGCGATTTTTCTTATGAGTATGTGAAGATTAATGGAGAGTACAACTAATGGATCAAATTGTTAAAAAAGCTTCAATTCTCATCGAAGCGATTCCTTATATTCATGAATTTCGCCGTAAGATTTTTGTTATTAAATACGGCGGCAGTATTTTGGATGATCCCAAGATCCGTCATAATGTTTTACAGGACATTGTGTTTTTATCTTATGTGGGGATCCGTATCATCATTGTGCATGGCGGCGGCCCGCATATCTCAGCGCGCATGAAGGAAA
>Ga0206839_1106_pt1 | contig 18975 bp, 18 predicted proteins | sample Alteio_BWOrgCont_27_FD_152883 | JGI IMG/M metagenome (GOLD analysis project Ga0206839, IMG submission 152883) | Enriched cells from forest soil in Barre Woods Harvard Forest LTER site, Petersham, Massachusetts, United States -... | ecosystem: Environmental > Terrestrial > Soil > Temperate forest >... | reverse complement strand
ACAATTCCACCTAAAAATTGGTCGTCCCAGTTGGGGTTATGAGGTTTAGGAGGTTTATGATTCGCCGGTACAACTCATTGTGTTCCTCGATGCAAAGAAAGAAAGCTCACAAGCGTTGTCCAATGCTGCAGAGCCACTGTCGCGCACAAAATAGCGATGCATCCATGATCTCATCACCACCCTTTGCGCACTTATGCAGCACGTAACGCGCCTGCACGACAATACAAAAAAAGAATTGAACTTGGTCATACCTAGTCCCTTGCACGTTCATTGATGTCATAAGCGTAAGCCGCTAGCAAAAGAGCTAGAGCCGAAACACTGGGCAAGGACCATATCACATTTTTATTTGCAGATTTGAACACTGTTCTTTGGCTCTGAGCGGGTTTGCGTTGTTCCGTTCAATGCACTGCCCATGGCTAGTTAGGGTCGCAGCAGTCATTCCACATACGCGCAAATATAAATCGTGCACATTATTTCTATTGTTTGAACAAAAATCACAAAATGGCAGAAATCAAGTCGGCCAAGAGTATTACCGGTCTACCAAGCGATCGCAATCGTGGATACGCTGCCTCGCAAAAGACCGCGCCCGCGGTATTTTATGAAGTAAAGAACGTCAACATGGGACCGTCCCGACAGGGATTAAGTGGATCGCTAGAAGAGATCAAGAAACAGGTGAGTCGAACTTCTTTCGGCACACCTGATCCTAGCACGGTGCGTATTGCAACGATTCAAGGCAAAGTGATTAACAGCGACGATGAATTGCTCGGATATGCTAACTTGGCGCAACAATCCAAGAAAGGCTTGTATGTGCCTTTGTACACAAATGCGCCTCTTCGAGCGTATTGGACATATGAACGAAAACCAAACTTACCGCAGACTGAACAAAAGCATTTGCCAAACCAAGTCACTGTTACAATCGGCAATTGGTTCGATGCGAAACATAAACCGGCAATCGCTGGCCATGTTCTTGTAAATATTACACGCGACATGACGGATGTTGACTTGCTCCGCGAGGTTGGCAATCGACTCGGCGTCACGTATTCCAAAATGATGCTCCACATTGGCAAAGGTAATTACATTGGTGATAACACGCTGAACTACAAGCGCTTTCCTCCTCGCAACTTTTTGGACTACTGGGCACTGAGTGACTTTAAGGACCCGGTGTACGTTGAAGTCGAGACGAGAACTATCCAACTCATCTCATCCTTGACACACGACTCGATATTTTACCTTTTGGACGAAACGGTCGGGTCGCTCAAGCGCAAAATTCGCGCTTTGTCGCAGGATCATCCTGCCGAGGTTTCGCTACTGATCAAGGGAGCAGAGGCGCTCAAAAACGATAGTGCACCGATTTTTGCGATACTCGATGCTCAACGGAGACCCACTGCTTTTACCAATGCGACATTTAGAAAAGACGGTGAGATCATATGATGTTGTTTTTTACGCGTTTGTAATTTGGTTCCGCTTATGCACCTTTGGCCGTTCATTGCTAAAGGTATCAAAAGATTCTATGATGTTGTTTTTTCCCGTACGTAATCTGGTGCGGCTTATGTAAGGCCGTTCATCGCCAAAGGAGATGTCCAAAGAGCGAATCCATTTACAAATCACAACGTATCGATATTCAATTCTAAAATTACCCGTCAGTGCCTGTGTTGTGTCACGCCAAAAGGCATCCAAAAGAGCCTCGCCCCTTTGTCCACACGCTTGCAATTTTCTAGTGCTCTAAACGTGTGCATCAGTCACTTAACGAGAACTCTTGTCCTTGACATGACCGGGCTTTGAAGAGTTCAAAGCGGCAACAGGAGGAACGGAAACGGTCAATTGTTGTGCAAGCGCGACAAGTTCAGAACTCTTGGCCTTGGTAATGTTGGGCACCGTACGCAACAAGCCGTCGAGCACGCTAGCAGCACGTTCCCCAAATGTGTAGCGCAGTGAGTCCAACTGCACATGCAAAAAGTCGACGTCATCGCACGTCGCAAAGGCCTCGATGAGATACAAAATTCGCGTTTCAGCTTCAATGGACGCGACCGGTAGCACAGCATGTGTATTGCTAGTGGAAAGCGCGTTACGCACAGGAGAGGCCGATCTCGACGTGTTGCTTGTTGTTGATGACGAAACAAAAGTCTTGGACTTGGACTCGGCAGTGAAAGTAGAACGCGTAACCCGCACGTGCGTGTCGTGACGAGGAATCGCGTAACGACCAAAATAAGCAACCAAATCTGTAACATCAGCTTGAACTCGCGACAGTGTGTCACTCTTTAGTGGTGCCTTGCCCAACCGCCCTTTCGCGAACGCGCTTGCAAAAAGGCTTACGTACTGACCGCACAGTGTCCGCGCGCATCCCTTGACGATGCGCCCAAAATGAGCAGGGCGCACGAGCCAGCGTTCAAAGTCTTTTAAAAAGTCATCCATTGTCGCGATAATGTCCGCAGTCACGTTTCTGTGTTTGCCCACGCCGTTTTTGCTCGTCTCGTTAAGCCATGCAACGCTGAAAAGGTCACCAAGTGGCATTGTATGTGCGATTAAAACCACGAGCAAGTCGCCTGCTTCCACCGCAATGTCGGTAAACGTCGAGCGGCATCGTTCAAACAAACCGATTTCTTCATCTTCATCATCATCATTACCATTGTCCGATCCATGAACATCATCTACGTCGCATTTCTTGTCAAGTTGGGCATCGAGTTTGGACACTTGGCCGTCCTTGCCATCCAGACCATGCTTATGCCCACTCGCATCGCTTCTTGTCTTGCCGAAATTCTTGCGTTTGTTAGCATTACACGAATCGAAATCCATGTCGCTATCGGAATTGCTAGACGGCCCAATAGCCGCAAGTGGCAAGGGCGGTCGAGATGCAATGGGGCGAGCTTGATCTTGTCGTCGAGTACCATCCCGAGACTCTCGTTGCAACGTCGGCACAAAGGTACAACGTGACCGAATGCGAGTGCGGTAAGACCGCCAACGCGTGAGCGAGTGTGCGAGCGTATCTTGTACCGCTTCGATATGATCAATGCACCGAACACATGTATTGATTGTCGCGCACAGATTCTCCTCGGACCAAGGTATCTTGTCTTGACCCAACAATAGTTTGCCACTGGTGTCACTCTTGTTACCGTTGTCGCCTGCGTCGCCGCTGTTGCCATTATCGCCGTCATCGTACTTCCTCTTTTTGTCATCGCTGTTGTTGTCATCATCAGATCCGAATTCGACGCATCTCAAAAAGTCCAACATGCGTGTTTGGTAGGCTGCAATCGTTGCGCACAGCATTTCCTCGATGCTTTCACACAAGTCAGATGAACACCGTCGGTCCGTTTTGGTCAAGATAAAATCAAGTTGCGTGTGAACAAGCGAAAACAAATCGGTTGACGTTGGTGTGATAATATGGCCATTATCATCCTCCACTGGGTTCGCGTTTGCCGATACATCTTGATCAAACAAGTTGGTAACCACCGTTTGCATCGTGTTATGACCATTGCCTCGAGCATAAATGTTCATGAGATCGTCAATACTTTTGGCGCAAAATTCCTCGTCTGTTGCCAAAGGCACCACATCAGGTACTGATTGTGCTGCGGACATTTTGCTGTCTGTGTGGCAAACACTGCCAATGCCGCGATCAATGCCGCGAACAACGCTGCTGCTGCTGACCGCGGTTGAAGAACATGGCTTTGACGTATCTAGATCATCACCTTTTGCCAGTGATTTGCTCATTACTGCACTATCCGGTATAGCACGCTTGTTGCCTTTGCTTGCGACGTTACCAACAAAAGCAGAATGGGCAGTGGGCAACAGCGGGCGACCCACAACAGAAAGCACATCGTCGTCTACAAAGGGTCTCACAGAAACCAATGTGGACAAAGATGTCCCAAAAGAAGCAGGATATCGCGTTGGCAAAGCGCAACGGTAGTCACGTACCCACGCCACCAACTTTAAAATGTCAGCCAATGAGAAGCGCGTGGCAGAGTTGATGCAAAATGAATGCAATGTCATTTGCACAAGTTGTCGCGTAGCGGTCTCGTACAGTAGTTCCACTCGTCGCTTGGCGTCCATGGAGCGTACATCGTCGTCGCGTTGTTGAGCATTGTGATGAACACCAGAAACAGCATCACCACCACCATGAGGACTAGTGGCGTCACAGAATGCAAACTTGGCCAAACAAACGGGAAGCAGCCGAGCCCGTTGTGACGTATCAGCAAGACGAGACATATCGTTCAACACTTGGTCGACACTTGGAGCAGACGAAGGACCACGCGCAATGTCTCGAATCAAGGGTTCAAAATGCCGTACCGCCGCCCATTCCAGCACCTTGACAAGGCGTTCTTTAATTGTCATCCTTGCATTGCCAATTATTGTCGTGGTCAGCAAATTCTTGTTGGCAAACACAAACGCCGCAGCGACCTTGGAACGTGAAGCCGATGCTGCGTATAACAATGCCAAGTCAAAAGTCAATTGAGATGACAGAACTACACGTACCTAGTCGTGCTCCCTTGTCATTCGCAACTTTGGTCGCAGCCGCAGCCGCAGCATTGATTGCACTTTTGCTGCTGCGTTTTTTACCAATCTTGGATGTATTACTACTGGCACTATCACTGGCAATAGCAGCATCACTAGCACTAGTAGCAGTCACGTTTCTCGTATCAGTTCGCGCGCTAGCATCCAAACTGGTGCAACTCGGCGATAACAAAGAAGAAGGCGGTCCAAGGTCACCGGCGAACAATGAATGACGTGCTTCACTGTCCAAAATTAATACACTGACCGCCTCGCGTAGCAACACAGGACGTGTTTGTGCCAGGGTCAGGCAGTCACTGATGCAATCCCATACTTTGTGCTCAACAACATTGGCAGCGAGTTGCACGAGTTCAAATGAATCAGCAAGTTCAGCAGGCGCATCGTCTTTGCCGCTCGACACTTGGCGAAGCAGTTCGGCACGATCGTTCACAATCTGTTCCAAGCGCATGTATGCCTCGCGCAGCACACGGCAGCCTTGACCTTGCGACACTTTGTCATCGTCGTAATCAACGGGCTCACTGTGGTCTGCGTGGCGTTCGTCAGCGGGCGTTTCTTCAGCGCTGGAAATGAGATCAATAATCAGTTGACAAGACATTCGCAAACGACGACACGCGGGATGTTCTGGCATCTTGCTTGGTAAAACCGCATCTGCACAAAATGGTTAAAACCGGATTACTAGCGCTAGCGTTGCACGCATCATTGCCAATGCAAGTGGTAGTACCTTTACTACTAGATTGCTTCTTGACAGAGGCACTAGATTTACGTGCGCAGCTGTAATGTACATCAGAAGCGATCGCGTTCGTATTCATATTCGTGTTGGTATTGGCACTTGCATTCTTTGTCCGACTGCGAAGCAGTTGCTTGACTTCCTGAACAAAAGCGCCGCTCATTTGTCGTTTATACCACCAAAATCGTGCCACTTGTATTCGGATACACCCTTTGATCTGCTTAATCGCGGTATATCCAAGGACTTTAAAGTGGAGAGTCTACACTTTAAATTCCAAAAGGCACGTGCTTGTGCAACCACAAAAGCGCTCAAGTTAAACTCGCGCACGCTTAAATGGACACGAGATAGCATCGTTATGAATGGAACACATGTTTATACTACTGCACCGCGCGCTTATTGCGGTCTTGTGTTAGGGACGTAACGACGCCCCTATCAGGACCCCTTCGCTTGTCCTTGTAGTTATTTTATCTGCTCTACCTGAACGTCTTTTGGCTATTTTGTCGTCGTCGTTGTAATGTGTTATTGCGTTCGTGGTGGTGCAATGGCAAAGATGTATTTTTGTATTTTGTATTCTAAATGTGTCGTGGGTAATTGGCCGTGCGATATTGTTCAAACGTTGCAGGGGTAGATTGAAAGAACACGCAAAGAGTGCGAGTGTCCACTCGAATGTAGTTGCCAGAATCGTCACGGTGGCGTTAGATTATGTCTCGTCCTAGGTCACAATGAGAACGCAAAATGGGCATGTGGGATCGCAGTCAAGTGTGCAACAATGTGGTGACCGCGCGTTACATGTTTTTTTTGTCACACACAGCGATACCGCAATCGCGTCTACCACCACGAAGTGAATCGATTGTGTGAACGAAGTGACGTCCAGAATAGACATTGCAACGACTCGATTATGAATGTTGCAACGAAAACAACGCTACTGCGGGACTTTGAGTAAGGAAGACTTGTTTGGAATTTATTGTGTGTGCTATGCGTTGAGGGCATGTTTACTGGATGCAGGACGCGTGGTATTGTGCTAGCTGAATCACTAGGGAACGCTTTGCCGCGTTTATCATTCGACATTATTGCCATTGTTGCGCGCTATGTTTTGGCCGGTGTCGCGTGCTTGGATGCGCCTGCGCCTGAACGCTTGTCTGAATTTTCTGTGCTTTGGTCTGGAAAGATTTGTGCTTCCTGCAACAATAGGGTGTCACGCAACGTCTCCTTTTCTGACAGTCGAGACAATGGTGGTGCTTGTGCGTTGCCATCTTCGTTTCGAACCATGCGCTCTTTGACATGCGGGCCGTTTGGTCATTTTTGGATTTCCGGCCGTACAGATTATGAGATCCAATGTCCTTCTGATGTGACCATTGCTGCATTCAACAATGACTGTTATTACAATGGAAACTACACGTCTAAAGGTGCCACTGACAAGTTGGACACGCACAACGATTCTGGTACGAGGTTCACAGGCATGCGGCAAGAAAAGTTGGCAATAAAACACTTGCAGGACGTATGCAGGCCCTCAAAACCGTGTGGGCGCTTTAACGCGATGTCATGCATCGTATTTACAATCGACTATCAGTTTGCGTTTGTACTTGGCGACACTGCCACCGTAGTGGTCTTTGGAATAGTGGCAGACTCGGTATTGGTTGCTGACCCCACGTTACCTTGGTTCTCAAGTGGCGCCGCTGTGCCGTCACCGTCATCGGTTAAAATTCAACCGGGCACATTAGACGCGACGCCTTCATTTGCAGGTACAGATACGTCCGCAACTGAGTTTGGATACCATATGGTCAAGATACGAGAGTTTCCAGTCACGGAACATCGAGGACATGACAAAATATTGACTGCAAAAAAACTGGCTGTCAACGACCAAGGATTGCTTTTCGTTTTGTATCAGTACTGGTCCGCTAGGGGATCTATCGGTGTGTTTCGGAGCAATGGGGAGTTCGTGCGTTCGTGGCGTTTCTCATGGCGCTATGAGTGTTCAAGCTCCGCAATGGACGATATTGCTGCGCGCAGCGAATTTGTGTTCGTCACCCAGGGCGTTGCAGGATGCGTACTGATTTTCAATGCGACAACAGGGCGCGAATTGATCACGTTGCGGGAGGATGGTATGTCGAGCGCTACCGGCTTGGCCTTTGACCGCAAGGGAAATTTGTTTGTTTGTGACACACTGGCCTCTCGCGTATACGTCTTTGAGCTATCTCTATCTGCGTTAATGCGAGCGCAAGCGCAAGTGGACGAACGTACGGTAGCGGATCAGGTTCGCAAGTGCCGCGAACATATAGCCGAGCACAAGCAAATTCGACTATTGACATCGTTCTCGACGTGCATCAACCATCCTCAATGTATAAACTTGGATTGGGAGGGAAACATCGTCGTTGCTGCCAATGGTCAAATACGGAGAAACAGCAATGACTACGACCAGTCGCAAATTCGAGTGTGCGTTTTGTATTGGCATGTGCAAACGCCAAGCACCTCTTTCGACGATTGGGGCGTTGCGCCGCCCCATAACCCCCGCGCTTGCCACGGTGATGGGTTTGTAGTGTAGTTGTGTAGTTGTGTTATTCAAAATTCAATTGGTGATGCTACATTTATGTGCGGTCCGTGCGACGACACCAAAGGATGCACCCAGTGGGGGTCCAAAGGGGGTTTACCCCCTTCGAGAGGCAGGAGGCGAGCGAGAGCGTGCACGCGTGTTACGCCCGCTTGCTCGTTGCTGTGTGCGATATCCGTCCCACGATGGCGGTGGCTTGGATGGAGGAGAACGGGAGCGCACCACAACGTTGCGTCCGCACCCACGAGAGGCTGTGGGAGCAGGTGACGGGGAACGTCCACGGATTTGGCGCTGCTGACCACGATAGCCGTCATGGAGCGCATATGGCGCCGATTGGTTGATGTTCGATGATGCAGCCGCTCCTGCGCTTCGTCCTCCTGCTTTGCCCGTTAACTTGTTCTTGAGGAATCGAATCAAATTTTGGATTTTATCAGAGCCCTCATCCTCTTGTTCTTCTCCTCCCACGTAGTGACGGACAGTTGGAAACGCTCGAACATCCAAATCATTGCCAATGTTCTCCGACTCGACGAATTTGGCCACATCCGTCTTGGGGTATGCTCCACCTTTTACGCTAACCATCTCTGCGCCCGTACCTCGCAGTTCTCCCTGCAATCTCTGCATCAGCGCCACGCAGTGAGGGCACCACACGGCGTAAAACACGGCATAGCACTCATCCTTGCCGCGTGCCCATTTTCCAATCGAAGCGCTAGTCTCAGGCATATTGATTTTTCGTATCCAAGGTTGGTTCAGAATTTTTTTAACACTTGTCTCGCGAAAAATTATTGTTTACCGTTTGACACCAAAAATCTTGCCTTGATGGGGACAAACGCAAATTCGTCGTTCCCTTGCACTTCACGTGCAGTGCTTGCGCAAATGGCTCCGTTTCTGTGAATTTTTTTTCACTCATTGCTTGTTACAGGACACTCTGGTATTTCTTGACCCCTTGCGCATTCGTTGCTTTTTGGCGCGTGACCCCTTTCTGTTACAGTACTGTCACCCTCTCCAAATACAATTATTTTTTGGATGATGGCAACCTAACGCCTTTACGCTGTACGTCGAACAAAAGGACACGAACGAATGTGATTAAAATAATATTACATGACCAAATGGTACATCAGGCTATCGCTACGCGCTCCCAATTGAGCCCTGTCAGTTTGCTCGACTTGTACCGTTAAAGGGGCATCTGTCAAGCAGGATTCACGAGGGTTCCCTGATAAAGGGGATGCACCCAGACGGGGTTCAAGGGGTTCCACCCCTTATTGAGGGAGCAGCGACTCGAGCAAGGCGTGGCGGGCCAAGGAACGCGCTTTGCAATGAAAATACACGATGAGGGACGCACAGATAAAAGTTGCAAAGGCACACAAAATGCTCCACGTCATCCATACGGCACGGCCAGTCGTGTTTTGTTGGTATTCAAGCGCAAAGATACCCGTCAGGAGCGCACACATACAAAAGATCAAAAACGTGCAGAAGCGTTTGTCGTAAAACCGTTGCACACGCATAGACGTCTCGAATGCATCCATCCTGTATATACCAAATGCGCCGCAAACAACAATGTACTTCAACGGTCAAGGAAGGTCAAGTTGTAGAAAAGCACATGTTGTTGCAATTTCGTGTTGCGATACAAAAATGTCACGGTTTGAACGAAATGTGGTCTGATTCGGCGTTTGGTTGCAAAATCGAGACGATTATTATAATATTGCACGTGCGAAGTGTCATATGATGTCACGCCACATACATTCAAATGAGCTTGCCTCGTGCCGGTTTTGATGGGATTCAAAGGGGCTTGCCACTTGGCAGACGGGCGGATGCATGCAGTCTCAACGGATGCACCTTGGCACATGCTCTCACTGACCTCGCCGTGCTCAACGGTCTAGGCGTTCCTGGTCGAGACGTTCCTTGCACAAGTCCACCCTGCGACACAGGCGGCGCCAGTGTTCGCGTCTCGGTATCGTAGAGCGCAGTACTTGTCTTTTGACGACTAGTGCCTCTTGAAATACCGCGCATGCTACTTTTATGAACGCGATACGGCGATTGCGAGTCGAGTCGCACGATGTTGTTCACCTGAGCCTTCCAATCCTTTTGCAACAGAACGGGCGACAACTGATATATTTTTTGAGATGCACCGTACGTATCTCCATGAAGCATCTTGGCCATTCCCAAAAGCCTAAGACGCCAAAGTCGTGCGTGTGGATGCTTTTCCAAACGATTCAAGGCGTCGTCCGTGACCAAAAATGTACCACCACCACCGTTGGCGTTGTCTGCAAGTGTTAATTCGTGAAATTCTACCACTGCTCCATACTCATTACCCGTTTTGAGATCCATACGCACGCCGTGAGGGACATACTTTTCGGTCGACCACGTGTGCATCAGCGCGCTTCGGCTGAGGCATGCAATCTGATCCTTGTATTGCCACGTGAAGACAATCCCGAGCAAATCATCACTCTCCAAAGTCGACCCAACAATCTGTTCGGCGGGATTCAAATCATTTCCGCAGCGCCAAGTGGGAAAGTCTTTGCTGTCGTATTCTGCGCGACAACTATTTGGATTCGTTGCTCCACATTGCACTATTTGTTGCGCCAAGTCTGGATCATTCAGCGCGAGGTACTCATAGTATGGTCGCACGCGCGTGGCAGTGGTTTCCAAATCGGGGTCGTTGGGGCGTCGCAACGCATAACAAAATTCGCGAAATGGTGATTCCTTGACAAACGATGCCAGTGGCGAGTTTGGGCGAGATCGCGCTTGGCCCATGATGATGTGCAGTGTGTTGTTTTCGCCCGTCCAAAATCCCAAAATCAAAACCTACACACAAGCCGCGATTTTCTTTTGCTGCACGCTTTTTTCTGTCTTGCAATCACCGAACGCAAAATAAAGGCGTGAACCACAAGTGACACCTGATTTGAATGCGAGCGCCCCTTGTTCAGCGTCGGAATCAGGGTGGTCGACGGAACATATAATAATGAAATGTTTCAAAAGAAGTTCGACCCTCTGATAGGGTATACCTTGGTGTCTCCAAACACAAATGTTGCGAGAGCGTTGCTTGACTTTTTACGTTTGCCCTCACTCTTCTTGGTTGACTCGTTGCGTTTGCTCTCACTCTTATCGCGCGGTTTCAGCCCCATTGCAGTCATTTTGAGTACTGGGTGAATTTTACCGTCGGACTCTAACAGTGCGGATCCTCCGGGTTCCAAATGCCATAGGCGAGCATTGTTGTGTTTTCGCAGCATGTATGATGGATCCCCAGTTACAAGAGCCGTCGAACCACCCTGCAGCGTAATCTTGTGAAAACCAAGATAATACCCGTACGGTTTACCATCCTTGTCCACAAACCTAGCGGGACCAGGTTCGTCGGCATCCCACGTTTTGATGAGACCGTCTCTGCCCATGCATACAATATTCCTTCGTCCGTCTTTTACGTCAACGATGCCCAACAGATCGTCATCGTCCATTTTCGGTGCATCATCGAGTGTGACCGGATCGAAGTTGTGATCACACTTCCATTGTGGAAACGTTTCTTGCACGTCGTACTCTTCCTGACACGCGGTTGAATCCGGGTTCTGGTTCTCATTTCCGCAATCTGCGATTTGAAGCGCTAGCTCAGGATTGTTCAGAAGCAAATACTCATAATACGGTCGTACTCGTCTACCGGTCGCTTCCAAATTGACATCCGTCGGACGTCGCAGGGCAATGCAAAACTCTCGGAACGGTGAATCCTTGACGATTCGTGAATGTCCCAAACCCATGTTTCAATTGTCAATTGTTTTTCTATCGCAACACGCAACACAAAGCACTCCAAAAAGTCAAATCTTTCTTTTCATCGTATACAAATTTTCTTCAAACAAACCAACTACCCAACTCAGGGGCAACTGAATGATGACACGCGCCTGTCCCGACGCGTCCTACTATCCTGCGCAGATAAATTCAATCCTTTGGACTTGTGAGTCTGAACCCGAGGCACAAGCACGTTGGATACGCATAGAGTGTGCGCGGCAGCGCTGACGAACGAGCGAAGCAGGTGAATACCAGGAGGGGGTCGAGGGGGTGGTACACCCCCTTAATCGGATTGGTTGACTACTGCCGAAATGTACCACGGCAGTGCAATGGCAATGGCGGCCAATACCAAGGCGGCAACGCTATTGAAGCAGAACCACAACATACCGAATACATAGATGGTCCCGTCACTATCACAATTGGGCTGCACGTACCAAAAATAGAGCAGAGCGCCATACACGATCCAAACGATTTTGCAAACCACCAATAACAAGGTCAGCACCAAACCAAGCACCGTGCAAATGCCGTTACGGCAGTAACTAGAGATACCGGTCAACGCTGCAATCAAGTAGCCTGAGCCCAAGAAACCTGCACCGTAGATCCACAAGTACTCTCCAAATGGCAAGTTCCACGGCACAGAAGCAGCGGAACCACCGCCAATGCACGCGTCGTCTGCGTACTTGGCACCAATCACCACGCTTGCGACATGCAACGAGACATACAGAACCGCAAGCAGCCCTAAAAACCCTGACAGTACGTTGGAAAGGGTAAAGACGGATGTCTTTGATGAACCATTTGCAGGCGGGACAGTAACTGTAACGTCCATAACGCGTAGCTTGGGTTTTTGCCGGTTAGTGGCAGTGTGCGTTTTTTTTAAAGGATGCATAACCGTTTGAAAATTTTTAAAAGATGATAAGCGAGCCATGTATGCGTTCCGCAAGTGTTTTGGACACATGCTGCGCCTGACCATATGGCCTACACACTGGGTAGGACCATATAGTCTATGTATGAAAAAACCATACGGATCAAGATAGCGCTTGCATTAAAAACGACGGTCTACATGCCAAAGCGCCAAAGTGAGGATGCCGTTGGTGCTAACCCTAAAAGGCACGAGGTCAAGTCGAATGTCGCGTTTGTATTCCACTTGTTCCCACGCTCCTTTTCCGCGAATGGCGGTGCCTCATCAAGCTAGAGCAGGGAAAATGCTGCACCTGTTAAAGAGGTTCTGCGTCCGTGCATTAATGACCTGTGCCGCTCCTTGCAACCACAAAAACCGCACCTTGGACATAAGCGCTGGAGAAAAGCGGTCAAGGTACCCCTGTCAGGCAATCGCCGAAAGATACCCTCGACCTCTCCACGTTCAACCCAGTTCATGGGTGGTGCTTAAGAAATCTCTCCTGCGACCAATAGCCCCCATACGCGCAACGCTCTTGAAAACACCGTAAGACTTTTGGAGACGAAAACCCAAGCAAGGACCTTGATTCAATTTCAGTACAGTGTCGTGTATTAGCAGGCATCTTCCGAGCACTGCTACGCCCTTCACTTGTTCTGTTGTTTTTTGCAATTTAATTAGCAGTGGACGCAAGACTTTGTTCCCTATTTGTTGTTGGATCATGGACAGATCGTGCCCGTCGAGTTCCTAACCAAACTCATCAGTACTAATACTTGGGCAGAGTATCTCACTCGACGACAAAATCTGCTTTTGCAGAAAGTTTTTGTCATCGCCCGATTCGGTAGGGGCTTGCTACGCTCGAATAGGCGTCGTGGACCCTTGTTTCATAGTGTTTTGGAGCAGTTGTTGTTTGTGAACAAGAATACGCACATGCCGGACAGCACACACTTGGGTACACGAGCGCAGAAATGACCACATACAATACAAAGTAACTACATATCGACATATGTCAACCGATCACCAAGCGGCTTGCGTCAATATACAGCCTTGATCATGGGGCCAACCAGAGGAATACTTGTTACGAATGAGTAAATCGAAGAGGGAACCGAGGCCGCGCTTGCGCTCGCGCTTGGGAGAGATTGCTCCTTCTCAGCTTCAATTGCAGCTTCCACGGCCTTGAACTGTTAAGCATTACGTAATAAACAACAAAGCACAAGCTCAATCCGTACCCATCCGCCTTGCGCTTTAGCAAACTCGGCAAACGGAGCGTGACTTTCGAGGTTGCTAGCCGTGCGCGTGATAATGTGTTTGGCCAGTGCGAAGTTTCCATCCTGAACAGCCTGTTTGGCAAGTGCAGCACTAGCAGCAGTCGCTCCCAGTATTGCTTGAAAGAAGGGTTTGCGCTTGGCTTCGTCCGCCACTGTGCGAAGAATATCATCTGCGTTGTCAATGGTGATTCGTGGTAGGCCAGCTGTAATGCTTTCAGTTGATTCCAAGTAGGTCTTCACGACTTCGGGCGGACGCGGGACCTTGTGATCGACCAGTAGCTTGGGCTCGACGACACAGGCGACGCTGAGAACCAAACTTTCGGCAGAATCGCTCATCTCGGAATTTATCTTAATCAACAAACGCAAATCAAGGTAAGAGACACAACATCCCCACGTGAAAACCGCACGTTCTAGAAAGCCCGAACTGACACTAAAACGCGAAACTGAATGGACAAAACAGTGTACGGATTGAATTTGAACAGGAATCGCATTCGGATGCTGAACGAACCGCTGCAGTTGAATGCAAAGCACTGTTTGCGCTCTGTATGAATGCGCAAAACAATGCGCGTACTGTTGTTGTACGGATTGGGAGCAGATCCATAAAAATTTACATCAAGAGCACAATGGCCACACCAAATAACATTTCGTGCACGTGCTTTTTTTCCCAAAATCGCGTTCTTTCATCTCGTGCGTGGAAGAAGGAAAGCTTGAGCGTACTTGTATATAATGTATGTTTCTAGATGGGCTTTGTTTGATGAGATATTGTGGTTATGATGTATGTTTGCGTGATCCGCTTGCGTCTAGAGACAGTCACTCATTATGCGTGATATGCGTTTATTCGACGATTATTGATCACTCATGCCTCACTTGTTTCTTTGCCCCACGCGTTTTTGGGCCTGCTCACTGTTTGCCTTGTGTTCTTTGCTATGCTTAGTCAGCTGCAGGCAGTCATGTGCAAACTAGTGCTCGTGTGGTTAACTGGTATGGTGGTTATTCAACTAGTCAAACGGGTTTGGCGTGGGGATCAAATATCGCACGTCCAGCTATTCACCGACAACACCTACAGCTCTCAATCTGTCAATTTGACGTGTTGTGGAGACCAAATGGTGCAACTGCCGCAGATTGGCTCAATGCGCGTTACGCCAGGCTATATTGCCACACTCCATTCGCGTCCAGATTGCACGGTCCAAACTTGCACACCACCACACAATTATGATTGCCACAATATATAGCAGTGCGTGTTCTTTTGTAGGGCGAGGCAACGTCATTTCACTGGCACACTGGTAAAGAACTGCGTCGTCTCGACCTTGCTTTGCTTGTTTGCTTGTTTGGTTGTCTCCTTTGATCGCGCATCGTTCAATTAGATAAAATCCGTTATGCTGATTCCGGGAAAGGCCTTTTGGACATGCGTTGTATAACTGTATCAAAAGCGGATGAGTCAGCGGGAGTATTTGTTTTCGTTGACGCCAATTACAAGGTTTCTGCGCACCGATGTTCGCGAAGTGGCATTGACTGCACGAGTTGTTAACATTTCACATTGGACTGTGTGCTCTTTCCCTGCGGTTTTTGACAGGGAGACGCTCAATTCTTGCCTATTGGGCAATCACCATTTGAGCAGCTGACATTCAATGATCAAGTACGTGTGTTTCGAGGCTTTTTGTGCGATTGGCGTCGGCTTGTATTTGCATAGCGTCAAGCATATTGTGTTCTTGTGTAATTCGTATGCATGCAGATTTCATCGGTCAAAATTCCTTCCGGTCTGAGCTTGCAGTTGTTTGAGCACGCAAAGTGGCGAGGCAAGTCGATAACACTGACGGGCGACACGTTCGAGCTCACGTCCTTCAATGACGTTGCATCAAGTGCCAAGGTCGGGTTGCTACTCTAGCATCACACAGTGTTTTCGGGGACTTTTTACCTGTGTTGGCGACATTGCACACACACGTTGACTGTATATTTTTTTGTACCAGGTTTATTGGTTTTGTCCTCTCGGTTGCGGTTATGGTGATTGCGTTGGACCATCTCCCACACGCTGTGTTTGCCCTGTACGTTACGCTCGCAGTTGTTCCCAGCCTGTCAATGGCTTACTTTCTGAATTGTTCCATGTTGGAAGCGGAATTTGGTCGGTGCTCAATGTGAACTGGAAGTGCCTGATGAAACTTCGGCCGTGACGTGTGACCGCAGAGAGTACTTGGTACGACTGGCCGTGCTTTGGCGATGTTGATGGGATTTTTTTTGGCGTCGCTGTAGGTCGGCGAGAGCGCCCAATGTCAGGTGTTTGCACGTAAGCGAGGAAAACCCATCACAACCCTCGCCTCGGTGTTTCATATCTCTACTATATTTGGCGAGATTTTCGGTACTCGACTCGTCATTGCATCATCATCATCTCTAGGCGCATGCCCCGCCCCGTGCCTGTGTGTTCAAATTTTGAGTCTTGGTTCTTTAGATTTTGATACCACTCTTATTGCAACTTCGTTTTCATTCACCTTTCGAGCGTTGGCGGCCGTGTATCCACCGACGCGGTTGGCTATTTGTTGTTGTTGGTTTTGTTTGTACATGTGCTGATCGACATCGTCTTGGCAGCGTCTTGAGTGTACAAGTGCAATCCAGGTATGCATTGTCGTGTGTTTGATTGGCATGTAATGTGAATGCATAATTTGTCGTCACATATTTGTCAGCGTGCCTGTATTCGTCCCAACATTGCGGTTGTTTGAAGTGCCTGATCAAACCTCTCAAATTCAATGTTCGCGTCAAGAAATATTGTTGCACGAAAGGATCTCGTGTTCCATCACTCCCATGATCGAGGGAAAATCCATTATAACACTATCGCGCTCATTCACGGTCTCGGCCGACTCTACAGCTCGTGTGGATGTTATTCAACCTGTGTTGCTTGACGACATTTCTTCTTCGCGTGGAAAGAACAAGGACACGCCACCGGTTAAACTGTCCATTTATGAAGGTTCATTGTTCCGATTCGGCTACACTGCCTTGAAGGTATCATCGAAGAGAACTCGCAGCAAATTGTCTTGGTCTGTAATGATGCCGCATCTCAAAGCAGCGAAGGAGGTGAGGCAAACTACTTGCTTGCTTTGGACGCGTTTTTATATATACGTGAATTGGTCGTACCGTTTGCTCTATTGGAGCAAGAATCAGTTTGCATTCTGCGTGTGTTACATATGTGCTATGCGATGTTGCAGGCTACGTATTGGGTGCTTACACCTCCTGAACTGTTTCACGTTCCAACTTTCCCGGATGATTTCTTCGCACAAGCCAAGCAAGCCGTGTTTCTTCAGCGGTTCCGTCTAGGTTTGATTGTACCTAAATAAACATTGTTTTTGTGCATCTTAGCAGTGTTGTGTGTTGTATTTTAGCCATCGAACTGCTGACGACAAGCATGGATAAGCAACCGGACAGTGCCATACGGGTATGTGCAATGTGAATTGTTTGGGTGTTCGTTTGTCTGAACTGCCTTGTGTTTTCATAGGCGCAGTTGCTTCGTGCGCGGCTATTGCTTTTAACGGGTAAGCGCATACCGCTTGAAGTGTCGTTGCGATCTTGCAAAAAACTTGTCGTTGCGGTCTAGGCAAATTCAAACAGGCCGAACACGATTACAAACTTCTTGCCGCCGATTCAACTGCTCTTTTCCTCTCTGCGAAACGAGGTGTGTGCCAAATCACGAGTTGAATACCTATGTATATTGAATTCTCGCTACACGTTTACCGTTCGTCTCACGCATGCAGACGTGGCCAAGAAGCGGGCATTGCTTAATCGAATTTGGGATGAGCAACTGCGCGCTGTCATGGTACCTCACCCCTTGACAAATGTGGTGCATGTCGAAATGTTCAAAATGTGTCTCGTCAGGCACACGCACTGGGGGATTATCCTGCCGCGATACGACACTGCACGGACGCGCTAGGTAAGGTTTAATGCCCTCTCTACCTTGAGCTCAAAAAAAAACCGCGGTGTTTTTTTGAGTTGTGGCAAAGGAGAGCATATTTCTTCAGTTATTACGTGCCGAGTGTGCGCTCGAGACCAAGGATTACCAAAGTTTGCGGTACGTCACCCCTTGCGCGTTAAAAAGGCTAGCGACACATGAATGCAGATGGGGTCGAGGGGAAGTTACCTGTCTTAATCGTTATGTATGCTAGGTACGACACCAAACGCGTGTTGGCGATTGAGCCAGAGAATGCGAGGGCGATGTTATTGTATGCTCGAGGCGTATACAAAATACTGGGCAACCCGAAAGCGGCTCTGAAAGCGCTTGCATGGTGCGCTGCTGCTTCGGTGAATAACAGCGACTGTTTTGATGAGCACGCTCGAATTCAAACCATATTGGACACGTTTGAATATGCTCAACGCATAGAGGCCAAAGAGCAGTGGCAAAAGGCGGCGGATTTGTTCCAGGTGTGTTTCTCGACTTGATAATGTGCACTGTAGCATTACTGTTGATCGTGAATTGTAATTGTGGTAGGAGTGCATTCTGTTGGAATTGCAAGGTCCCATGGTTCCACTTGCAAGCGCTCGACTTTGCAGCCTTTATCGCACCCTCAATAATAGCGCTAAATGCGTGGTCGCTTGCACCAATGCGATATCCGGTTGGTGAACGAATCAACGCGATCAATAGCGTCCTGCTGCGTTGCTCACACGCTGCTTGGAATTCTGTATGTGTGATTCACAGGCTTGGACGAGAGCGCAAAGCAAAATCAAAAAGATTTGGTCACGATGTATCTGAATCGAGCATGGGCATTCTTGCAAAGGTATGGCGTTGAAAAGAGTTCTGCTGCGAGTCATTTGTGTCGTTAAATGCGCACTGCGCATTGTTTTCGTAGCAAAAAGTACGATGTTGCCCTAAGCGATATTGCGCGAGCAAGTCAAGTTAACTCTGCGGGTAAATATAATGTGTACCATGCTTTTTGCACAATGCAAAATTGTTAGACCCTCGAATTGAGCCGCTTCGTCAAGAGATTTTGGAGGCGAAGAAACGTACGATCAAGCAGGACTATTACGAAATTTTAGAATTGACCAAGGTGATTGGTTTGCTTGCTTGTTTTGCTTCTAATCAATGACTCTCAAAAAATAGGATGCAACTCAAGACGATATCAAGCGCGCATACAGGTATTTTTCTTTTGACATGTTCACGATGAGTGATGTATTGTGTTTGACTGCTATCGCAAAAAAAATGCTGCAGGCGCCTTGCATTAATGTGGCATCCCGACAAGAACAGCGAGGAGGGTGCTCCAGCAATGTTCATCTTGATCACTGAAGCTTT
>Ga0206839_1105_pt1 | contig 19292 bp, 11 predicted proteins | sample Alteio_BWOrgCont_27_FD_152883 | JGI IMG/M metagenome (GOLD analysis project Ga0206839, IMG submission 152883) | Enriched cells from forest soil in Barre Woods Harvard Forest LTER site, Petersham, Massachusetts, United States -... | ecosystem: Environmental > Terrestrial > Soil > Temperate forest >... | reverse complement strand
CAGCCCGCTATTCGTGATCGTGCCGATGGTTCCGTAATTATTCAGCGCGGCGCAAGTGGTGCAGCCGATGCGAGGAGAGCTAAGGGTGCCACTATTGATAATAGTGCCAATGAGACCATTGCTGGAGATCGCAGAATGAGCGCCATTGATCAAGCCGGAGTTAATAATGTTGCTAATAGTGCTATAATTACCAACCCCGATCGAACCACCATTAATAGTACCACTATTTATGATCGTAGAAATAAGTGAAGAATTTGAAATATCAGTATTGATGGCTTGGATTAGACCAAGGTTGACGATTGTAGCAATCGTGCCGTTATTGTCGATGGCGGCCAAACCATTGATCAGACCACCATTGCTAATGGTCGCGATCGTTCCACCATTATCAATACCACTATTTCCCCCGCCACTAATTGTGCCTAGATTATCAATGAAACCAACTGTGCCGCCGCTATATACCTCACCAATTACGCCTGAGTTAAGTATAATCCCTATAGTGCCATTACTGGAATTCGATATAGCATCGCCAGTAGCACTGCTAATTGTACCGCTATTGCTTATGGTCGCGATGTTACCGCCGTTGTTATAAATACCAGATTCGCTGCCCGTAATGGTTCCGCCAGCATTGTTGATTATCGTGCCAATACTCCCATAGTTTATTATACCATGGTAATTACCACTGATGACGCCGCTATTGGCGATGGTCCCGATGCTCCCCATGGAGCTATTGACTATGCCAAAGGAGCCGCCGTTGATAATGCCGTCGCTGTTGTTGGTAATGGCAATAATGGTTCCCGAATTTTCTATTCCGTATTGGCTGCCAATAATCACACCATCATTGGTCAAAGTACCGACATTATTACCGTTGTTCACAATGGCCGTGCCTGATCCGGCAATAGTGCTATTACTCGTAATCGATATATTGCCGCTCACCCAAGTCATGCCGCATTCGGAGCCGCTAAAAACAACATTGCCGTTTACGGTTTGGTTTGAACAGGTGGAGAGTGTCACAACCAATGTGTCAGAGCTGCCAATAACGGACGTTGTCGTAGCTTGATAACCGTACGCAATAACGTCAATATTTGAATAGTTAGTACCTACTAAAGAGGCTTGAACGATCGAGAATATGTTGCCAGAGGACAAGCTGCCGTTGATGGTAACCAGCGCTCCCGTCATCGTTGCGGTGCCAGATATATCAAACTGACCATAGTCACTGTCATCCGTGACATTGATTATGAGTGATGCACCAGGAGCCTGGAAATAATTCCCGGTTATGGTTTGCACAGCACCAACCTGGAGGACACCATTATTGGTCACCGTACCTGAGCCAACATTTACGTTGTCGGCTAAAACCTGATTGGCAGCATTATCGAACGTGAGATTGTGTGCAGTAATGGTTCCACCGGTTAATGTTCCTGTAGAACCGGTTACTGTTAGATTCTGGTTGGCAATAATGTTGCCGTTTATGGCGCCACTATTATATAGGGTGCCCATGATCGTGCCGGAACTATTGATGGCTGTTGCGCCGCCTCCAATGGTACCACCCTCATTGTTGATGCCATAGTGACCACCGATAATGGTGCCAGTATTATTTATTAAGCCGATGGAGCCAAGGTAATTATTTAAAATTCCCGTGTTGTTGCCACTGATTGTGCCGCTATTTGTGATGGTGCCAATGCTGCCAGTGACATAGTTATTAATACCGATGTTGCTGCTAATGATGCCATTATTCGTAATTGTTCCGATGCTTGAACCACCGTCATTGTGTATCCCTTGGTTGTGGGCGCTAATAAGTCCATTGTTCGTGATCGCGGTGATGGTGCCGCCACCAGAGTTATTGATGCCAGTATTGCCGTTGATGATAGAGCCAGTGCTGCTGTTGAAAATGGACGAAATGGTCGCTGAATAATTATAAATACCGTCGCCGTCGCCGCTAATGGTGCCGTTGTTGTTGATGGCGCCGATGCTGCTGTTGGCGTAATTATAGATACCAGCATTAAAGCTGCTTATAAGGCCATTGTTGGTGATAGTGCCAATACTGCCTACGTATTCGTTACTAATGCCTTGGCTGTTGCCGCTAAGGTTAGCATAATTGGTTATCGTACCAATGGTGCCGTTGTTGTTGAAAATGGCATAGATCGATCCGACGATAGAACCGTTGTTTATGATAGCGCCAATGCTGCTGCTGTCGGTATTTAAAATTCCGGTGTTGCCGGTAATGCTGCCGTTGTTGGTGATTGTGGCAATAGTACCCGGGAGAGAACCACCACTTGTGCCGTTAATAAGGCCATAGCTAGTACCTTTAATGCTGCCGCTATTAGTAAGCGTGCCGACGCTACTGTTGCTGACGACAATCGCTGAACTTGCGCCTGTAACGGCGCCACTTCCAGAGATGGAAATATTACCACCATTCCAGTTGAGACAAGCAACGGAGCCACCGATAATTGTGTTGCCGCTAACGTTCTGACAACTACTAACAAGGGTGATAACAAGATCACCCGAGATAGAAGATGCTGTGCCCAAGAGATCGTGGCCGACAGTGGCGCTAACGCCTGTATAGTTTGCCGTTCCAGAGTCTTGTACGATAGTGAATACATCGCCAGCCGCATAGCCAGAGCCGGCAATGGAAATCATGCCGTCGATCATCGTCGCATTTCCCGTGATATCTAAAACACCATAGGTGCTTGGATTTGTGACGTTGATTTCCAATATGCCAGAGGATGACTGGGTAAAATTACCAGTTATAGTTTGCGTCGTGCCAATTTGAAGTATGCCCGCATTGGCAACTGTTCCGGCGCCTGACCCAACCTTAATATCGTCACTGAGAATCTGATAGGCTTGACTGTCGAAAGTAAGATTATTCGCCGTGATACTGCCGCCGATTAGTGTGCCGTTGCTTCCCGTAATTGTGAGGCTTTGATTGGCTGTTATATTTCCGCTAATCGTTCCGCTGTTTAGTATGGCGCCACTGATCGTGCCACTGCTGTTTATTGCGGTAGCGCCCCCGCCGACAACGCCAGCGTTATAAATGCCGTAGTTGCCGCCGCTGATCGTGCCGCTATTAACAATCGTGCCAAAGTTGCCGCCACTATCGTTATAGATTGCGACGGTACTGCCCATTACTTTTCCTGAGCTCGAGATGGAGATGCCACCTATTGAACCATTATTATATATACCTTGAACGCCACTAATCAGATTCTCATTAGTGATTGTGTTGACGCTGTCTAAATTGCTAAAGCCAATACTTTGACGGCTGGTGATCGTCCCGGTGTTATCAATACTTCCGATGGTGCCGCCAGATTCGTCGTCGACGAATACAGCTTCATAACCGCTAATAATCGTGCCGCTGTTGCTGACCGCAGAAACATCGGAATCTATCCATAAAGCTCTATGTCCCGTTGCGTTTATGATCCCTGTATTCGTGATAGTGTTGACGGCTCCATTGTGAATATAAAAACCCGATTGCCCTGTTATAGTGCCATTATTGATAATGGTACCTGCAAAGCCTCCTTCATTGACGACGATGGGCCTCCAACCAGCAGTGAGAATGCCGTTGTTCTCGATAAGATCGATATAGCCATGGTCTAGAATACCCAACTCGCCGTTACTGGTGCCAGTGGGCGCCCCCACGATGAGTGAGCCGTTGTTGATGATAGTCCCGATTGTGCCGCCTTGTGTATAAATTGCACCGGCGGTGCCCGGCTGACCGGTGATTGTACCACCGGCAATGTTTGTGATTGTTCCGATACTTCCAGTATTATAAATACCATTGCCGTCGTTATTAGTGCCGCTGATGTTTCCGCTGTTACTGATCGTGGCGATGCTGCCAGAATTATTGATGCCATCTGTATTTCCATGAATTAAACCGTCAGCACTATTAGAAATTGCGCTAATGGCGCCATCGTTAGAAATTCCATGGTTGGCGGCTATTGATCCGCTATTCGTGATTGTTCCGATGCTGCCGCTACTGACGTAAATACCCGTGTTCGTAGCTGTGATATGGCCATTATTATTAATAGAGGAAATGCTTCCTGTATTACTGAGGCCGTATAAATTTCCGTTGATAATGCCGTTTGCGGTATTGGTGATGAGGCCTATGCTGCCTGAATTGGCAATTCCAATGCTGCCGCCACTGATTGTTCCACCGTTAGTGATTGATGCTATGCCGTTGCCGACATCATTATAGATACCGTAATCGCTGCCAATGATTTGCGCGCCGATAGAATTGGTGATAGTGCCAATTGTATAGCCATTATATATTCCGTTGACGCCCGTGAGCAGGTCGCCATTGATAATTGTATCAATTTCACCGCCATTACTGATGGCCGTTTGTGTCGTGGCAGAGATTGTGCCGGTATTGGTGATATTTCCTATACTGCCAGCCGAGTAGATGCCATTCGAGTAAGCGCTGATCGTGCCGCTGTTAGATAGTGTGCCAATGCCGCCATCGCCAGTATTGGCTAGAATGGCCGTGCCGTTAGCCGCGAAAATCGTGCCATTATTTGTAATGGTGCCGACGTTTGTATGATGAATATAGAAGCCGGAAGCGCCGCTGATATAGCCATTATTGACAATGTCTCCGGCATAACCGCCGCCGTCGATAACAAATGGCCGCCAACCAGCAGCAATGGTGCCGTTATTCGTGATAAGGCCTATGTTGCCCTGATCAAGAATGCCAAGGCTGCCCGTTGTTATAATATTACCGTTGTTGGTGATGGTACCAATTGTGCCGCCGCGCGTAAAAATGGCGGCATAAGTTCCGCCATTGCTGCTTGTTATACTTGCGCCCGAACTGTTGAGAATGCTGGCAATAGTACCCGTATTGTAAATGCCGTTATTGGTACCGTTAATGCTGCCGCTGTTTGTTATAGTACCGACGCTATTGCCGGTATTGTTGATAGCAGTTGCGGATCCTGCGAGGATGCCAGCACCCGTTATTGTTATGTTGCCACCGGTCCATGTGAGACAGGGGATGGAAGAGTTATTAATTGTTATGCCGCTGTTGGTTGTTGTGCAGGCGGCATTCGCTTGTTCTGGGTAAAGGAAAACTGTTCCCACAAGTGCGGCGTTAATTGCCAGCAGTGAGCTACTCAATAGGAGCGATTTTCGGTGATTTAATTTCACATCAAACCTGCCAAACAAAATGTCGTGTGCTCAAAGGGTTAGCCCAGACAAAAGGATCAATAAAACCAATAGAATGGAAATTTTTTATAAAACCTTAACGGCAGCGTAATGAGTAGTTTTGAAACCGAAACGACACAATAATAAGCTAATGCAGAAAGGCTGAGTATTCGGGAGATAGAGAGGGATCAGGGCTCAATATCAATCCGTTCTGGATGGAAGGGCCGCCCCCTTCCTCTACCCCATTATTTGCTTTCGGATATTGGTTGCCGATATCGCTTGTAGGGCTTCGGACAAGTCAATCCGCTCGATGGCATAACCGACATCGCGACCGTAGAAAATATTGGTAATATTTGGAACGGATATAATCGCTAATTTAGGGAGATGTTCTTTCATGACTTCTTCGATGCGCGCCCGAATACCAACAAAGCCAAAAGGATTTTTCTCATCAGTGCCCTCAGTATCGCGTACCGCAATGCAAGCCTGGCCTACACGCTCCAAACCTTCGAGCACCAAGGCCTTGTGTCCATCGTGGAAAGGTTGATAACGACCCAAAAAGAGTGCCGTTGGTTTACGCCAATTAAAGTCAGATGTGGCTGCACCAAGCATATTTGCAATAATCTTGGCGTGGCGTTCGGCATCCTGCTCCTTGATCACATAATTTGGGTTTTCAGGAGCAACGAACATAGCCTTTGTATCGGCAAAAGGCGTTGGCTGATTGGTATCTAGATAAACTGTGAAAGCGCTACCAAAAGCGGCACGAGCCTCTGGTATGGGGCAAACAAAGTCGGCAATAGCATCATGACCAGCCGCTGTAACTTGATCACATAACCAGCCCATACGGCGCGCCTGTTCTATGCGGTCAGCCTGGGAAAAACCAAGATCTTTGTTAATTTCGGTGCGGACGGCGTCGGCGTTAAAATGAACGGCGCGCAAAAGTGGTTTTAAGGTGTTAGCTAAAGTCGTTTTCCCGGCTTTAGGTAATCCCATGATAAGGATCTTCTGTTTCATTTGAATAGTTCTTTCAATGTAAAATTTGTTGTTGTGAACCCTAATTTCGAACAGGAGACTATCAGGGATTGTAAGTTATGCAATATCATGCAGATTAGTTAAAGACGTACGCGGGACTGGCTACATGGATATGTTATATTAGAATATTATGATCTGTGGAAAAGAAAATACGCACTATTAGTAAACAATACTCACCAATTCACCTTAGGTTCACAGAGATGGTCGAACCCATAAAAATCTTTTGTGAATACAAATCTAGGGCTATGGAGGGGGATAAATGCTTGTTGTTATGCAACGAAGGTTAGGCGTACTTGGAACACAAGTTATTAAACTCGGCATTGGCTATGGTGCCGTGGCGGCCATGATACTTTCCTACTCCGTCAATAAATCAATTCTTTGGATGTTAATTGATGGGTGGTTTAGTTGGCTTTATATTATCTTTTATGCGCTCTTCAGATCATAGGTTTCCATGCTTCAACACTCCATAACACGTCGAGCCTTATTGCGATTAATGGCGGCTAGCACGTTTGCGGCCTACATTTGCTCAAAAGCGAAAGTTTGGGCGCAAGAAGTTTTTGAAATTCAAAAAAGCGAAGACGAGTGGAAAAAGTTACTTACGGCCGAGCAATTTCACGTGATGCGTCAAGAAGGCACGGAGCCTCCCTTTTCTAGCCCGCTCGATAAGGAATATGGAAAAGGCGTTTATAATTGTGCCGCTTGTGATTTGCCGTTATTCTCATCTGAAACAAAGTATAACAGTCTGACAGGTTGGCCGAGCTTTTATGCCCCCCTGGTTAATGCCGTCGGCACATCGACTGACACCAAGTTGGGATATACGCGGACAGAAGTCCATTGTCGCCGATGCGGAGGTCATCTTGGCCATGTGTTTGATGATGGTCCAGCGCCGACCGGTAAGCGATACTGTATGAATGGTGTTGCGTTGAAGTTTGTTCCTGCAACAAAGTCTTAAAAAAGTCAGGGACTAGTTGCGTCGCTTCCTGATAGAGGCACGGCCATAAAAACATGCCACGACTTTAAGCCAGCTAAAACTTCGACAAACTTCACTCGATGGCCAAAAGCGGTTTCAAGCATCGTAATATTACATACCGCCTCGCAACATACATTGTAGAGGGTCCGATGGGTTATTTGAGAGAGCTCAAGTAGTTTGGTGGCGTAGGCGGGATAGAGCGGTAGGGGTCTCTTGTCCTCATCTTCATAGGGCTCGGTATAAGTGATGAGCTGCGTTTTGGGGCCATAAAGAGCCTTGATGTAATACCCTCCCCACGATGAAAAATTTACGATTGAATGTGCGGCTATATCTTCATTGTCAAAATAAGAAAAGATCGCGTCTTTGTCGCTTGATACCTTGGTTTGCATGGGTAGCTGCGTCAAAGCGATAATCGATGCGACATTGATAATCAGAAAACTCAAAGTAAGAAATATTTTCGAGGGTGGCTTAAGGTAATTCAGCGCATCGCTGAGTATCACGAGCAGGGGTATCCAGAGGAAAATAAAATGATGACCCGCCCAGGTGTTGCGCAAAAATCCAAATATAAATATTGAACATAAATAAGAAAGAGAAAGCAATAATAGTTTAGGACGCGGGTAGGATGATAAAAATTTCGATTTTATGGTAATCCAAAAGACAAAAATTATCCATATGAGAGAGACAATCTCAAATACAATAGTTTGTGGAGATTGCGCATTCAGAACGAAATAATTATGAGCATAAGCCGGCCAGTAGAGGGTATAAAAGCCGAGGTAGCCAAGCCACTCGATGAACGAATGCTTGCTTTCAGCTATGTCCATCAACCAGAAAAGATAATAATGGCCTTGGACGTTAGTTGAAAACAATAGAAACGATAATCCTATAGCCATCGTAACGCCGATAACCACAAGAGCCAGACCGGCTTTATCTAAACTTACAAATAAGTCTTTAAAGTTGTGGTTCTCGATGGCCATGGCAAGACAGAAAAACAAAAGCGAAGGTAAAAGATAGAGGAAAAACGCCTTATCTTCTGTCGCCAGGAGGACAAGCAAGGAAAGGAGTATTGCGTAGCCGTAACGCACAGCGCCGGATGAAAAAATGGCTTTACGAAAAAAGATTGCACAGAGAGGAAAGACAACAAGCGCAAATTTTACTGGTCCGGTATCGTGAATAAACTGAAATCCTAGGGGGAAGAAAGCTAGAAAAAGCGGAAAACTGAATTTTGGATTCTGTGTCATGCGGCTAAGCAGCCAGGCAAATGCAAAAAAGAAGATCAGACCAAACACATATTGCCCTTGCGGCAATCGAAAAAGATAAAATAGTGGCGCATATAAAATTGAATGCAGAGTGCCGGTATAAAATTCCGATCGCCACATGTGGAAGCCAAACGACCCGTAAAGGTCATCCTGGTTCAAACAAGCTTCACGAAATATATTATTGTGGGCAAAGGGATAATCATAACAGGCCAGCATGTGATAAATGCCGGCCTCATCCATGTTCATGGGCACGAAAAAAACTGAATATAGGACTGTTAAAGCAAAGCCAGTCCATCCACCATAAATGAGGAAGCGCTCAACTTCATGATTGCGTTGGACTAGGTTGGGCTGGCTCAAGATGGGGTCTCATAAGGCGGGGTGCTAAAGAGCAAAGCAGCTTCGGCAAGTCTAACTGCGAAGTCAACTCAGCCATTTTAGCAAACGAATTATCCCCATCGGCGCGGCTTGTCGGTGAGCTGAGACGCCCTTGCGATGCCGGATATCCGCTATGTTATCGGTATAGTATTGATAGGCTAACCACAACATATCTTCGTTTTTCAAGGTTGGTTGCCAGCCCAGCTCGGTTTTAATTTTTTCTGTGTCGAATATAAAATCTTCGGCAATCATTTTATATTGATAAGGTCCAAGTGGTGAAAGGCGGAGCCAGTAAGCTAATCGCATTGCCAATAATGTAGCAGTCCTCGGAAGAGCCGCCACTTTTGATCCCGTGGCGGCACGTTGGATGATGTAGTTATAAACCTCATGGAAGGATTTCACATCGTCTGAGCCTACATGAAAGAGATGAGATTTGTTTGACTGGGCACAGCGCCAACAGGCGTCGACTAAGTCTTTGGCATAAATAAACTGATATTTGTTTTTGCCACCACCCACGACCCAAACTTTGCGACCCTCATGGATAAACTCGAACAAAATGGCCAATAAGCCAAGACGACCTTCATCAATGATCGTCGGGCAACGAATGATACCGACATTCAGATCCCTTTTATATTCGGCGAGTATTTTTTCGCTCTCCCATTTAGAACGGCCGTAAATCTCAACCGGTGCTGGTGGCTCATCTTCCTTGACGAGATGGTTAAGAGAATGACCCCATAAACAGTTGCTTGAAGTGAATATCAGCGACCGTGTGCCAAAGCGTTTGGCGCAATCAGCTATAATGCGCGTCCCATCAACATTGCTCGTCCATAATAAGTCTTTATCTTTAACGGCATGAGCCAGTATCGCGGCACAATGATAAACTGTTTCGAAGCGGTGTTTTTCAAACAACTCTTCCATGAGACGGCGATCTCGAATGTCGCCGCGCAAAGAAACAAGCCGCGGATGTGATGCCGTATCCTGGATGAGATCGACGCTGACGATTTCTTGGCCTTTATTGAGGAGGCCGTTTTTGAGGATACCGCCAAAAAAACCAGCACCGCCAGTGACAAGTTGCTTGCTCATAAGCTGAACCTCAAAGAACCGTCAAATGTATTTTACTAAGCACATATACATATGCATAGGCGCATAAATAATATTCTTCAATCATTCAGCCAAGCAGGCTATATGCATTCCCATAAGGATGGAGGGGTGGCCGAGTGGTTGAAGGCGCTCGCCTGGAAAGCGGGTGTACGGCTAAAACCGTACCGTGAGTTCGAATCTCATCCCCTCCGCCAAACTATTGTTTCAGGTTGTGCCCCAGTGCCCCTGAATGTGCTGTTTTCCCAAGCAAATCCTTAGTTTTTCTATCCCATAATGTTCCGGAGTGTTTCCCTGTATCCCGAGATTCTCGGGATACTTTTCGGGATATGAGAACAAGGAGGAAAAACCGGTATCCCAAGACAGTCAAAAAATCATTTTACTACAGGGCGTTAGATGGCCCTGAAAATCCGCATTTCAATTCTAATGTAAACCAATTTTTTGGAGGAACTCATGCTTACAACGAAAGAAATAGACAATGCAAAGCCCGGCAAGAAAGTCTATCGGCTCTTCGATGGCCTTGGGCTTTATGTCGAAATCGCAAGAAATGGCAGCAAATACTGGCGTTTGAAGTATCAATATATGGGCAAGGAAAGGCGGATCGCACTTGGGAAATATCCAGATCTGTCGCTTCTGGAAGCCCGTGAGAAACGGGAACAGGCGCGCAAGCTCTTGGCTCAGAATATCGACCCCATCAACGAGAAGAAGAAACAAAAGCATGATGCCATTCTGAATGCGGCTACGACCTTCGAGGCTGTAGCCCGCGAATGGCATGAGCATAGCAAAGAACAGTGGTCGCCTGGCTATGTAATCGAAACCATGAACCGGCTGGAGCGGGATATTTTCCCCAAGATCGGCAGCAGACCGGTTGCGGATGTCTCGACGCCGGAATTGCTTTTGGTTATGCGAGCCATTGAGAAACGCGGGGCGTATGAGGTCGCGCGTCGCATGCTGCAAATCTGTAATCAGATATTCCGGTTTGCAGTTGTCACCGGACGCACACGCTACAACCCTGCTCCTGACTTGAGGGGCGCATTGCGTCCAGTCAGGCGGGAGCATTTTGCAGCTATCGAGATCAGGGAAATACCCGATTTTCTGCAAACGCTGGAACGCAATGAAGCAAGATTGTTTGTGCAAACCCGGCATGCAATCAAGCTTCTGATGCTGACCTTTGTCCGTACCGGCGAATTGATTGCTGCCAAGTGGGATGAAATCGATTTTGAGGCGGCGGAATGGATCATTCCGGCAGAACGCATGAAAATGCGCCGTCCTCATATTGTGCCGTTGGCAAAGCAGGCAATTGCAATCCTTAAAGACATGAGGGAACTGAACGGAAGACGGGAGTGGGTATTTGCCAGCCAGGCACAGCCACGCCAGCATATGAGCAATGGCACTATCCTGAAGGCTTTGGAGCGCCTTGGCTACAAAGGCCGGATGACAGGTCATGGTTTTAGAGCTTTGGCTATGTCCACCATTAAGGAGAAGCTTGGTTATAGGCATGAGGTCGTTGACCGGCAGTTGGCCCACGCGCCAGCCAACAAGGTGGACGCAGCCTATGACCGCGCCCGCTTCCTTGATGACCGCCGCAAGATGATGCAGGAATGGGCGGATTATCTGGATAAGACCGCCACACACGGCAAAGTCATTCATGTTGACTTTGCCACTGCTGAATAGTGCTTATCCATTGTCTCCCTGGTCTTGAAATAGGCCAGGCAATGGAACCAGCGTTCCGCCTCATCGCGCGCGACGAACGTCAACCGGCCCCGTTTGAACACGGTCAGTCGGTTGGCGCTTATTTCCCGGTACAACGACGTCCGAGAAATCGCGTATTTCTGGCAAAACTCCTTAACCCTATATACTTCCTTATCCATAACTATTCTCCCTCGCTACGGGCACAAAAAAGCCCGCAAGCGCAATGCTTGCAGGCTGAAGAGGCCCAATTGTCAAAAAACTATTACGGCGACGCGAAACCCAAACTGACGTTTGGGCACAAAAAAACCGCTTCAGGAATCTGAGCGGTTCTTCGTCACGCGCCTATCGCAATTCTAGTGAAAACTATGCCAGAAAATGTCTATTTTGTTTACTGAATTATTTTTCAAAGCAGCACTTTATTTTGTCCACCGTAAAGGAAAAATTAATCCGATTGTAAAAATTGGCCCAGCGCTATTTCTTTGTGATCGCCGCTACACGAGGGGTGCACGGGGCAAAGCCCCTGCCATGGATCGTTTAACGTGTTTAACAACGTTAAACGATCCACTCCTTGCGGAGCCTGCGAACGAGACTTGACCGACCGATGCGTCGCAAAAGCCGCAAGGCGTGGGTTGGGGCCAATGGCATCCGACCCGCTTGCGCTTCGCGCAAGGCGCGTGCATGTAATACATGCACCCTCGGCAGGGCTGACGCCCATGCACCCATCAAAAGTTATGGTAAATATTTATGACCAAATCTGGGACAATGGGGAACACGCCAAATGAGCGCTGATGCGTTTTTACAAACAGCATCGTCGCTGCGCCATCGTGACAAGAAATCTTCTGCAGGATTAATTTTATGGCCATGTTTTTTGTTCGGCAAGCTTAGGGGGCCCTTGGCCGCGAGCCCTGCGCCAAAGACGCGTGTGCACGTTCTCAGTACGTCGAAGACGTGGTCATATTCGTTGCCGGAGGGCAGCGGCTAATGCTGAAAGCAATAGTTGCAGCGCATTACGCCAGCAATGCTGCACGTGCCTCCTGTAGATTATCTGATGATATAAAGTTATGTTCCCCGGTGTGGAAGAAGTCTCTGTGAGATGCGAGCAGCTATACTAATCCGGGGATTTCTCGAATTTCCGGCTCCGCTAAGACGAGCCGCAAGAATATCGACGAGCTGCCCCCTATTTGGATTTGTTAAAAGCCTTTCCATATCGGATTCATTAATTAAAACTATAACATAATCGCGGCCTATGAAAGCGCTGCTAAACAGTCGCTCGCCTAGAGCATTGTTGAATTCACGCGCGACGCTGGGCCGAACTATTTCCCCTACAGTCCACTTTTGAGGAAATGCAAATTCGTATGTGACGGGCCGGTTCTCTTTATCGGTGTATTGAAATCTACGAATTCTGCTTTCATCAACGATTCCCATAATTTCAGCTAGCGAATGACGATATCTAAAGGCATAGCTAGACAGGTGTATGACTGGTGCTAGTGCTTCAACAAGCGCTTGCGTCGCAGCTTCGTTAAGTTGGCGTATGATCCGCACAGGAATATTGATGGCAGGCTCGTGAAATAAGCCGTTGTAAGTAACGCCTTCGCTACTGCCCGTAAATTTCTCGATAACCTGCCTGATCCGTTCGGTTCCAGCAATCGTTTCTCGGTCTAAGAGTAAACCGAGGGGAAATTTTACCTTTTCTTCCCCACCTTCTCGATAAATTCTATGGGGAAGCATTCCTGCAAGCCTCTGGAAGCGTTCCAAATAAGATTTTCCAGGAACCGCTAAAAAGCCATGGTCAGTCGCGTCGCCAGTCACGGTAATTGCTCCTCAGTAAAAAATAAACAAAGTATCGCCGTCGCTACTTTACCCGAAACTGCCCATGTTGGCTGTATTCGTTTTACTTTCGTTACTACCTGGCTGACCCATATAAGAATCTTTTGTCATATTTCTCGCCCCACAATAATTTTAACCATGATTTGTACATAGATGGCCAGTATAAGTTGCTTGGTTCACCCGCCTTATCCAGTGGATTTCAGGCTTTCAATTTATTAACCTTTTTCCACTTACATTCTGTGTCTATCTGGTACAAGGATTGTCATGTCAGACACCAATCCAAATACATCGGCCACAGGGATTTCCAAGCTTCTTCTCACTGAAGCTGAAATAAAAAAGAATCTCAAACAAGCATATGCCTCGTTTAAAGAAAAGAAATATGCCGAAGCAGTATCAATATACGAGCAGTTTCTTGAACATTGTGATGCTAGCGATTTAACGACGCTAGCCGATATATATTCCGAAAAGCGCGAAGGTATAAAACAAGACCTTGCTAAATCTCACGCCTGTTATCTTAAGGCTGCCGAAAAAGGCAACGTCTATAGCAAAGTGAAAGTCGCCATAAATATTTTGAAGGGCATTGGTATTGACAAGAATATCCAGAAGGGAATGGATATGCTTATTAAAGCTGCAACAGAAAACGATTCAGATTGGGCGCAATTCCAAGTTGGATTTACGTATTATTATGGGAATGAATCAATAAAGAAGGACTATGCACAATCGCTACACTGGTTTCAGCTGGCGGCTCAAAAGAATGATAAATTTTCATTATATCATTTGGGATTGCAGTATGAGTTTGGTTATGGCGTCGAGAAAGATGTTCATGCCGCCTATGACTATTATTCAAAAGCGCTGCGCTATGGATATGAGCAAGCTAAAGAAAAAATAAATCAAATCGAAAAGGAACTATGGCCCAAATTTACATTTGCTCTGCTTAATTGTGATAAAGATATAGTTACGTTAACGGACAGAATAACATCCGCGAGAACCCTAAAAATATCCTTGTTAATCTCAGGTCCAAAAGGTTCAGGTAAAAAGGCTTATGCAGAATATTTGGCAAGTCGATTAAGCTTAAATGCTGAGACACGGGATGTCTTGGATTTTGTGGGACCTCTTAAAGAGGTAATTGGCAATATTCAATTTGCCTTTAGGCGAGCTACCGAACAACGGCAAATACTTATTTTTGAAAAGATCGATCATCTTCTTTCTGACAAGACGGGTAATGTGCGCGATAACCGGGCCGTTATTGCAGAGCTGAAGTCAAATCTGAAGAATTTTCCATTCCCATTTATTTATCTTCTCGAAGATGAAAGCGAGCTATCCCCTGATATACGCGATGACTTTATGATTTGTATACAGTTTAATTACTTAAACAGAAAACAAAACCAAGAAGCGTTTCGGTTGTTCTTTATGCGCGACGCTCCGCGTGAACTTTCTTCGATAGGAGCTCTTACTCCGCAGGATTATAAACAGGTTAAACAAAACCTTTTTGCAATTGGTGAAGAAAATAATGATGCAGAACTAATCAATGGCTTACGAATTATTTCACAGAAGAAAACTAATTCCATTATCCAATATGAAGGTACCAACAATTTTGATCCTGAGTTGGTTAATGCTGATATAAATATTCGTGATCTTACCGAGAGGCTAAAGCATCAAGAGGGCGACCCATCCTTTTCAATGTTGCTCTATGGAGCGCCCGGCGCAGGTAAAAGTGAATATTTGCGTTATCTAGCCGAGCAATTAGGAATTGAGATTATTGTTAAACGAGCGTCTGACGTTCTCAGCAAGTGGATTGGGGAATCCGAAAAAAACATAGCGCAGGCATTTAAAGAAGCTGCTGTCCGCAAGGCTTTCCTCGTGTTTGATGAAGCTGATGGTCTGCTAGCTCAAAGAGGTAGCGGAGATTTACAGCCATTACAAAATCGGCAAGTGAATGAGATGCTGACCTGGATGGAGACGTATAAATACCCCTTCGCTTGCACAACTAATCTAATTGATAATATCGATAGGGCGGCGTTAAGGCGTTTTGTTTTTAAAATCCAATTTAATTTCCTATCAAAAGAACAGATCAAAAAAGCGTTCAAGGTGTTTTTTAACCGAGAAGCTCCAGAAAGACTAGACATCATTGGCGGTTTGATGCCAAGTGATTTTGCCGTAGTGAAGAAAAAGGCGAAGATTTTTGGAGAGCTATTTGATGATAATAGGCTCATAGAGCTGCTGACTGAAGAAGCTAAGAAAAAATCACGCTCTGCTATCAGCTACATTCAGAAAGACAGCGTATCTTTCAATCCTAAACTCATTAATCCGGACACTGACTTGGGTGAAATCGAGCAACGTTTGTTGCTTCCCGATGCCAAGAAGAATTTCTCTTTTTTATTTTACGGTCCTCCAGGCACCGGTAAAAGTAACTATTTGCGCTACTTAGCTGCTCAAATGGGCATAGAATTCATTCAAAAACGGGCTTCAGACTTATTGAACAAGTGGCTTGGGGAAAGCGAGAAAGCCATTGCAGAAGCCTTCAATGAAGCAGAAGAACGTAAAGCGTTTTTGGTCTTCGATGAGGCGGATAGTTTATTAGCATCTAGAAAAAATGCTTCGCATAGCTGGCAGATCAGTCAAGTCAACGAGATGCTCACATGGATGGAAAGACATTCCTATCCTTTCGCCTGCACTACGAATTTACTCAGTCAAATTGATGAAGCGGCGATGCGTAGGTTTACGTTCAAAGTTAAGTTCGATTTTCTGAACCAAGAACAAGTTGTTGAAGCTTTCCGTGCATTCCTTAATATGGGTGTTCCCAACGATTTTATTGGCGTTAAAATATTGACACCGGCAATATTCGCGAGCGTCCAAAAGAAGATGGAACTTTTTGGAATGGTCGGTGATAACGATAAGGCTATTAGTCTAATTAAGGATGAACTGAAAATCTCTGGTTATCGTGAACCTGAGAAGATTAGTGATATTGTGTTAGAAATCCCAGCAATCCAACTTTCAACGACCCCCCTATCCGAAGGAACATCTGCGTTGCAAGCAGCTGTTGTCACAATCAAGTTTGATGATGGGCATGGCAGCGGTTACTTTATTGCGAAAGACGGATATTTATTAACCAACTATCATGTAGTGCGCGATAATAAGTTTGTAACAGTGAAACTAACAACAGGCCGTCATCTTCCTGGCGAGGTGCTGCGAACAAACGCGGAAAGAGATATCGCCTTAGTTAAGGTGAATGAAACAAATATGGCAGCCTTGCCGTTATTGCTGAATTCTCCTGAAATCGGCACGGAAGTCTATGCTGTAGGGACACCCATAGATGAAAAATATTCAACAACCATTACGAAGGGCATCATCAGTGCTTACCGATCAGAAGATAATTTGACGTATATTCAAAGCGATGTTTCGACACAACCAGGCAGCAGTGGGGGGCCAATAGTAGATAAATTTGGTAATGTCATTTCTACGCATGTCCAAGGAAGAAGAGATGCTTCGGGCCAAAAAATTGGCGTGAACTACTCAATCCCCATTGCTGACGCGCTTAAATTTCTGGCAATCCAATTGGCAGAAAAAGCCAATTGATCAAATCTGTCGATAAATGTCTTTTGTTCGGCAGGAAACTAGGGATTGGAATAATGATTGACACTACAAACATGGCAATTACGATCTCGAGAGCTATTAAACTTCAATCAGCCACATTTGGGGAAACAAATCGGGAAACCGGCAATATTCGAATTCTGGTTTAGCGCTTAAAATCAAAAGGTTGTCGTGGCAATGCTGATCTCATCCCCCGCCAAATCTTTTGTCAATTATCTCAGCGGGATAGCTGGGAACACCACTAAGATATATAGAACTTCCAGAATTTTTCCTCGAATGAATATCGCTTTTATTTTCCGGCATCGATATAAAGTACCTCAAGCTCCAAATTTAACCGGAGGGAGGGGATGGCAATTTTTTATGGGCATAGTAAAATTTCTGCGAGCGATGTCAGTATATCCCTTCGGATTTTTGCAAAGGGTTTTATTCCTGTCTCTAGGCTTATCTTTGGGTATAAGCCCAAATGCTATGGGCGCTAATCCTGCCAACGCCCACCCACTTATCTGGATGATGCCGTCCCCCAATGGGGATGGTCAAAGTTTTCGAGAACTTTTTGAAAATCCAGACGATTGGAAAAAGACAAGGTTGCGAATAGATGTGCTCGGTTATGCCGATCATTGGCTGGACAAACAATTCTCCGATGCCGAACTGCAGGCCTGGCTTCCACAGTTAGATAAGTGGGGGATCAAATTGGGCCTGGAGGTGGGCGCCATAAAACCCTGGGGGGTAACGGGGGACAAAACATTTAACGTAAACCGAAAGAAATGGGACCGATTTCAAGCGGCGGGCGGGCATATCTACGCCCTTGCTATGGATGAACCCTTGGCGGCGAGCCGCAAAAATTTGCATGAGCCGCCGGAATATGCCGTTGAGGAAACCGCCAAATTTATAGCGCTGGTACGAAAGAATTATCCTAATTTCATCATCGGAGACATTGAGGCTTATCCCTATTTTCAAGCCGATGAGCTCATGGCGTTTGTCGATGCGTTACAAACGAAATTAAAACAGATGAATGTTCGGGGTTTGGATTTCTTCAGGCTCGATGTGGACTGGATGCATTTCAGGCCAGGAGACCCCATTGGACAAGCCGGATGGCGCGGCGTCCATACCGTGGAAATGGAATGCCACAAACGAGGAATTCCCTTTGGCCTAACATATTGGGCGGCAGATTACCCGTCTCTGAAACGACTTAATCGCTCATCGAACGAAACTTGGGAGGCCTCGATCACGCATCAAGGCGAGGAATATGCTTCAGTAGGCGGTTCCCCCGACGAATACGTCATTGAGAGTTGGCTTGATACGCCGGCACATGCGGTACCTGAGACAACCCCAGGAACCTTCACGAAATCCGTGCTTGATTTTACTCAGAGGTTTCTCCCGGATGTTTCTCAATCCCTACCTAAAGGATTTTAATCCCGATCTTCCAGTGCTCAGATTCGTCGTGTCCGGTCCACCAATGGTTTTTTCGTTTTATCTCAATTAAGTACGGAAGAGCCTTGCTGACGAAACTGGGCAGCGGCATATAAGGAAACGCTCAATAGGCCATGTTTATTGAGGAAACGATGTTATTAGCATTCCATTGATGGCTATGGTTTCAAGTCCCGCTTATTTTTCGGCCCCGGTTTCGTAATAACACCGGCAGCCGCGCGAAGGGCTGCAACATCAATCAAATCTTGAGGACGGCCGGCCGCAATTTTGGAGGCAATCAAATCCTCGCAGGAAATTACCCACGCCTTCAACTTCCTTGTTTTATCAATGGTCATGGGTTCCCGGCGTGCCCACGCCACCTCAAAATCAACGCCGCTGGCTGCGGATAAAATGTCGATCATGACTGGAGGACTACCCATGCGAAAAAACGAATCTTTTTCGATAAGATCGGCAGGTTTGATACCACGCAATGGGGCGCCAAAGCTTTTTAACGCGGCGTAGGCCGCTTCAGCGTTTTGAGTATCATTTCCAATAAGAATATCGAGATCTTTTGTCGCCCTGGGCTCGGCATGAAATCCAACGGCATAGCCCCCAATAATGAGATATTTGACCTTATGTTCGTTGAATGCGGCTAAGAGTTCTTTGAAGTCTTGGTACATACTTACCCCCATTCTTGAACGCATAAAGTGTGGTACTAATTTCCGAGATAGCCGCTACGCGCTCATGGCCGGGGCGACTTCGCCAATAGCGCATCTGGTCGGTTCTCATGGCATCGAGATTGGAATAGCGTTTTATTCGGAAATTGGGCCGTTTTTTCATATAAACATTTTAACATAAACGGGTTAAAAATCCACTCCGCGTGCAAACTATCTTTTTAGGCCTATTCGTACCGAAAATGTCTAAAC
>Ga0206839_1101_pt3 | contig 19484 bp, 15 predicted proteins | sample Alteio_BWOrgCont_27_FD_152883 | JGI IMG/M metagenome (GOLD analysis project Ga0206839, IMG submission 152883) | Enriched cells from forest soil in Barre Woods Harvard Forest LTER site, Petersham, Massachusetts, United States -... | ecosystem: Environmental > Terrestrial > Soil > Temperate forest >... | reverse complement strand
TTCGTAGCCAGATATAGGAAACCACCCCCACTTGAAAGCGAGGAAATACTGCCCAAAAAGAATATAGGCCAGCATCGAGAGGCTCATCCCGAACACACAGAAAACTACTACCGCTTTATCAACCCACCTTCCTCGAAAATAAGCAACCAGAAGGCCAATCGCGATTGCGAGAATAGTCGTCAAGAAAAAAGCCGGGACCATCAATGAAAGGGAGGGACCAATTCCATCCAAAATCATCTGTTTAATGGGTTGTTTTGTTGCGTAACTCCGGCCGTAGTCAAAAGTGATAATCTGTTTGAGATACTGCCCGAATTGGATGTATTTAGGCTGATCAAAGCCGTACTCGTGCCGCAGCTCAGCGATTTGCGTGGCAGTGGCATGTTTTCCCAACATTTGATAAGTCGGGTCCCCACCTACAAGATTAAACAATATAAAAACAATCAGAGAAACCCCAAACAAAGTTGGGATCGTGCTCAAAAGCTTTCTGACTATATAAACAAACATTTTTTAACGTCCTAACCAACCCCATTCAACTCTCTACTACTTCCTGAGATTAGTTTCCACTCGATAGTATTTCCAGCGGCCGTGATCGAAATCGTTAGGCTTATAGTTTTTCAACCAAGGCTGGGTTAGAACGTAACTCAGCCGGTGAGACCCGAAGATCCACGGACAATCTTCAACAACAATAGCCACCATCTTTTGGTAGAGGTCCGTTCGCTCCGGACCGTCCGAAAGGGTGAGCGCTTTCTCATACAGCCGATCATATTCGGGATTAGAGTAATTGGAATCGTTTGGCCCCGGCGTGGCATTCTTGCTATAAAAGAGCTGAAGAAAATTCTCCGCGTCAGGATAATCCGCAAGCCAAGCCTGGTCCCAGAGCTGTGCCTTTTTATTTTTCACTGCTTCGGTAAATTGAGGCCAGGAATAAGAATTGACCTTCAGCTTCACTCCGATCGCTTCCATCATTTTCTGAGCGTACTCAGCCTGTTGTCTTCCCAAGGTTTCCGCAGTGGTTGAATATTCGAGCGGGCCTAACCCCTGGCCACCCGGATACCCAGCCTTAATCATCAAGTCCCGTGCCTTCGCAATATTAAACTGCCGATAGGGATTTTTAAGACTTGCGTCATACCCAGCCAATCCGGGAGGAATAGGCCCTTGGGCGGGGATCGCCCGACCGTTAAAGAAAAGATTGATAAAAGTAGCCTCGTCGTAGGCCAGACTGATCGCCTGCCTCAGGTACTTGTTCTTTCCCAAGACCGGGTCTTCCATGTTGAAAGCACCGTGGGTGATATCGATCGAAGGACTCTTGGTCAGCTGAATCCCTTTGGCCTTAAGCTCTTGGGAAAGCTCCTGCGTCGGAGTGATCGCAGATGCAAAATTATCTTTGGGAATAGCACTCATATCCAACTTTCCTGCGAGAAAATTCAGCCACGCAGGTTGGCGCTCCACCATGACCTGAACCACTATCCGATCCGACAAAGGAAGCGATTTTCCCGCATCCTCCATCAAGCCTGCTTCTCGGTCTCCAGCCTCTCCCTCACTAGGATAGAGTTCTTTGCGGTAAGTGGGATTCTTGTCCCAAATGATTTTGGAGTTTGGATTGTATTCCGCCAATCGAAAAGGTCCCGTGCCGACCGGATGATTCAGGAATTCCTTACCGTAAGTTTCAACTGCTTCTTTGGGAACGATTGCCGTAAACGGCATTGCTAAAGAATAAAGAAACTGGGCGGACCGTTTAGTCAGCTTAATCTGAACCGTGTAACGATCCAACGCCTTCAATCCTTCCACATCAGACGTATAATCTGTCACCTTGGATCGTGAAGCCATTTCTCGCCAAGCGTTCAATCCTGCAACTTTTCCATCCAGAATCCACCAACCCGATGAAACCAGCTTAGGATCGGCCAGGCGCTTAAACGAGTAAACAACGTCCTCGGCGGTCATCTCCCTTCCTTTTCCCTCGGTTGCCGCAAAAGCGCGATCATCCTGGAAAAGAACTCCCTTTTTAATAGGAAAGGTGTAGGTCAATCCATCCTGACTGATCGTAGGCATAGAGTCCGCAAGGAGAGGTACGAGAACGTAGGGACGTTTCAGGTAGTGGTACTGAAGAAGCGTTTCATAGACTTGAGAAGTCTGAAGCCCAGCGTAGACGTCATCCGCGAAGATTGGATCAAGACCTTTGATTTTAGCTTCGGTACTCAGGTGAAGTGTATTAGGTGGCTCTAGTTTCCGGTGGGTACAAGCGACGAGACTGAAACAGATAACGCCCAGAACGGCGACCTCTCGCTTCTTTACCGCAGCCCATAATCCAATCTTCATTTTTCACTCCTAATGACAAGCCTTTCATAATTCCGTCCGGCAACTGCTTGGTAACTTTTCTTTCCCGCCAAAGGGCCTTTAAAGAGCCCTTGTCAGATCGTGCCTCCCACTTCCGTGGACTACCTGTTTCTGGATCGGGATCTTCAAATTTGAATTCTACCGTAGCAGGCACAGCACTCAGACGTTCCCATTTCAAAGAATTTGGCCAAGGCTGTCCATTCCAATTTTTGTAGCCGTAGACAAACCGTTCCGGGGCCGGATGGGTTGCCGACTCGGGGTAGGAAATCACTAGGTGTCCTTGACCGTCTTGTTCATACTTTGCCCCAGCTTCGACCAAAGGACAGGGAATTTTACCCAAGAAGAGATCTGACGCCCATCGAAGTGGAATTCCCGCCCAGGTCTTTTTCTTTTCTTCTTTCTTTTGCCCTTTTCCTCGAGTGGTTCGAATCTGATAACCGCTCTCGGCTACCGAGATATAGGCTTCTACCCCGCCAATCGGATTAGAAATCTCCAACTTCACTTGATCAGGTTGAGTAGCCATGACTGCGGTCTGGTACTGGCCGGACAGCTCTGGGGATTTAATTTTTAACCAGGCGCTACCCTGAACAGCCTGATTGTGCATACCCGGTTCACAGGTGAAACGCGTTAATTCTGCATCCGAATACGTGGGATGAGTAACCGGGGGGTAACTAGCACAGCCGGACAAAAGCGAGATTATCAGAAGACCACCGCTGCACATCGATGCTGGTTTGGACATTCCTTTTTAATCTCACATTGATAGGCTTTTCGACAGCGCTAAATGATACTTACTGAAAGCGCCCGAATGGGCCTTGTCGACAGCCCTAAAAGGAAAAGTACTTATTACTATTTTTCAGGATTGAGTGTCGGTTGAGCATCTGAGCCATCTTCGGAAACGCGAGCAGGAAATCGGGAAGCATCCCCAACCGAGGGAGATTTCCCTTCGACCAACTCTTTATGAAGATGGTCCGCCTTCTCCTGCAATTTTTTCTTCAGACCTTCGTCTTCGGAATATTTAACAGCGTCTTTATATTGAATCAACGCTTTCTCTCCCAAATTGGCTCGCAAATAGGCATCCCCGAGATGTTCTAAAATAGTCGGTTCGTTGGGCTTAAGCTTTGCGGCTTTTTCGAGCTCGACCACTGCCTCATTTGTTTTTCCGCGAATAAATAGATGCCATCCCCAACTGTCCTGGATGTAACCGTTGTCGGGCCTCAGCACTAGCGCCTTGCGTAAAAGTTTTTCAGCATCGGACAATCGCACGCCTTTCTGAGTCCAGGTATAACCAATGTAGTTGAGCGCATCCACATTATCCGGGTTCACCTTTAAGATCGCTTCCATCTGCTCCAAACCCTGATCGACTTTGCCGTCACGATCGTAGAGACTGCCCAGGTAGTAGCGTACTTTTTCGTCATCTGGGAATTTCTTCACGGCCTTCTCCATCTGGGACGTCGCGCCAGAGACGTTTTTTGTTTCTTCTTCTAAAGTTGCTTCAAAAAGGTAGAAATTCACGACTTTGGGAGATTTTTCGATCGCATCCATCAAATATTTCTTGGCCTCATTCAGCCGATGGTTCTGCTTCAGCAGGTAGGCAACATGCAATGCCGCGTCCGCGTAAAGCTTGGAGTCTGGCCCAATGTGTTTCAATTCTTCAATCGCCACATCGTCTTTCTTGTTTTCTTCATAGAGACTTCCCAAGTAATAGTGAATACGATCCGATTCGGGACTTTTCTTCAAGATTTTATTGAATATCGCGATTGCTTGATTGAACTGCTTTAGTTCCATTTGAATAAGTCCAAGCTTAACTTGAACGTTTAAGTCTTCAGGATCTGTGGCTGCGATTGCTTCCAGGAATGGAATTGCCTTCTGATACTTTTCAGCCTTGAGGTAAAGGGTAGCCAGCCGACTGGCTGCTGACACATCATTCGTCTCTTCAAAAAGCTGTTTATAAACCGTGATGGCCTCCGAGTTCATCTTTTTTTCTTCGTAGAGATAGCCCAAAGCCAAAGCAGGCTGAATGAATGAGGGCTTGATTTCCTTTGCTTTTCGATAGGCTTCAACTGCTTCTTTAAAATGATCCAGCTGCTGTTCCATGCGTCCTAAATAATACCACGCTACCGGGGCATCCCGATTGGCCTGACTGAACCTGCGCAGGAACGCTAAGGACTCATTCACCTGGCCCTCTTCGGCCATCACTTGTGATTTATAGACAGCGGCTTCTTCGTGTTTAGGATTTGCTTTTAAAATGCGATCATATTCGGCCAAAGCGGATTCGGTATCGTGAGTAGTAGAGTAGAGCTCAGCCAGAATCAGTCGGGCATCTATGTATCCGGGATCCAGCTGCAATGCTTCTTTGCATGTTTCCATTGCCGCAGAGTACATGCCTTTTTTCACATACTCGGAGGCCAATCGGCCATAGACCAACGGAGTATTGGGATCAAACATCAAGGTAATCTTGTATTCTTCGATAGATCGATCCGAATCCCCATCAGACGCGTAAGCTTGCGCCAAACTGAAATGATAGCCAGCAAGGGCCATTGCATTCTTTTTTCCATCCGGGGTCATTTTTTGAATCGGCTTCGAAACGGGCGAATCAGCCAACGCGGTAAAACTTAGCCCTAAAAAGAGCATACCCGTCCAAACGGTCTTTGATCGAAGAAACCTTCTCATGGGATTGATATCCCTCCAAGTGCACCTATCGACCGAACTGCAAGGAAACTAAACTATTTGTGATTCCGCAGCGATTTTGTCACCCCCATTGAGTCTTTTGCGCCGGCTAACCGTTGGAACACTAAGTGCATCCGCCCCCAGACACGAACGGAACTGCCCTCGGGGCGTGTTAAATTTGAGTGTTTTTTTATTCAGTGCGTTGTAAATTTCTTTGAAATCAGATAGGTTGTTTGGGAAATGAAAAAAGGCAACAGAGTGACACTTGACTTTAGCGCGGCGGGTTGTTATGTGCGATTAGTTGAAAGACCATGACACATCGTAGCCTGAAAAACTACGCTGAGAGTGGTCAGAAGGGGATAAGCTAAATGGGGGATTTTGTTTCCTTTTTTTTCGGGACTTTGAATCGGAGATGCAGTATTGACTCTGATCAACGCCCCCCAAAATCAAAAATGATTCAATTAGGGGGAATCACATCATGAAAGAAATCAAGATAATCAAACGGTATCAGAATCGTAAATTGTACGATACACATGAATCAAGCTACGTTACCCTCGATGAGATCGCAAAAATGATCAAGGGCGGCGAAGATCTGCGTGTTATCGATAATAAGACCAAGAATGACATTACAGCGGTCACTCTTACTCAGCTCCTCTATGAAAGCGAGCGGAAGGCAAAAACTCAGCCGTCTGTTGAGCTTTTGAAAGAAATCATTCGACACGGGGATGGGTCTTTCTCAGGCTATATCCAGACTAAGATTAACTCTGACATTGTTGGGTTTGATCAGCCTCCGGTGAAAGATCAGGAATCTGCGTTGGGCTCCAGAACTCCGATTTTGAATCAGTAAGTTCTGGCGAAAACCGCTTAAGGGATCGCACGCTAAAGGATTGCGCTTACTCGTTTTTCTCTGTTAACCTTAAACAATGGGACAGTGGAAATTCGGTGGTGCGAGAAAAAATGGCATAGTTGGGGTTTCAGTTGGGGCTTTGGCTCTTTTAGCTCAAGGGCAATTGGGCCTAGCTTCAACTGGATCCAGTTGGTCTGCCTCACCACCCAATTGGGACGACTCATCTTCGAGCTCTGCTCCGAGCAGTCACCGCTCTGTGGTTAGTAAAGATCTACAATCGAATTCTGTCACGCCTTTTTCTCCAGGATCCAATAACCTTGCCCTTGATTTGGGTCAGGTTTTTCTGATGGGAGACCTAGGCTCACGTTATGCAAACAGCCTAGGAACTCAGCTTCATTATACCTATGGGGTGAGCGATCTATTTGGTTTTGATTCTAGTTTTGGCTACTCTCAGCACGCTAATGGCGTTTTTTCGATGATGACGCTTTTGACCGGCTTACGGATGAATATGAGCTGGTATGACAAAATTATCCCATACCTCGTTTTTGGAATGGGATTTTATCGCCCGAGCTACGGCGACGCCAATCCCGGCGTGAACCCTCCCTCTGTTAGCGCTATCTTATTTGGACTGCACTTAGGTCCTGGTATTGATCTTGAGTTAACTAAGAATCTGTTCTTTGGGGCGTCCCTGACTTTCCACTCCATGTTTGGCGCTAATGAAACGCTGACAAATGGACAGGGTTTTAATGTGGGCGGGTCGTATACCACTTTCTATATTCATGGGGGCGTTACGTTCTAATACCTTTGTTAAGTAGTACTCAGGTGCTTATCAAGACCCTAAAGAACCTTCATGAACTCAACTCCTGGATCATTTGCTCCAACATCCCTTTGTCCAGCCGGTATTCCTTTGTACAAAAATCACAGCGTACAATCGCTGATTGATCCTCAAAAAGCATCGCCTTCAACTCTGAAGCACCCACTAACGCCAAAGCTCGTTGAACTCGATCCCAAGAACAATTGCAGGTAAACTCCAGTTTCTTTTCTTCCATGATCACGAATGCTGTGCTTTGAAAAATTTGAGAGAGAAGATGAATCGGTGAAGCATCTTTAGTCAAACTATCCGCAAGAGATTCTATCTCCTGGATATGTTGCTCGATCACTCGAACTTCGGATGGACTCGCACCCGGAAGCGCTTGGATCAGGAACCCCCCTGCGGAGCTCACAACATCACCCTCTAGGTTGACCACGAGGCCGACAGCAGAAGGAATCTGCTCGCTCTGGACCCAGTAAAAGCTCAGATCTTTCGCGAGATGGCCCGTTAGAAGTGGAACAGTTCCAATATACGGCTTTTCCCCTTCATCCGCCTTAGTCCGCAATACCGAGAGAAGCCCAGTTCCCCAAGGACCAAATTTTTCGTCCAGCGGCTCCGATAAGGTACGTTCAATCAGATATCCCCGAACATGTCCGTCCGGATACGCATCAACCAATGCTTGGGAATAATACCCTGAACCTTGAATATTGAGATTCACTCGCTGGCCTGTCTTACAATAGGAAGCAACCAGGAGTGCTCCCATTACCGACTCTCCCAAACCACGGGCAGCCTGGCCCTTCAAGCCGTGAACTTTCGCCATGTCCCGAACCAATCCGGTAGCTTGGATGGCTACCCCTCGGATGTTTCCTTCAGTGGAGATACATTTAACCCAACGGTTCGACAAGGGTGACGTCTTTCGCATTAAAGAGTCTTACTACAGAATCCAAATGTTTGATAAAAAAAAGCCCCAGGAGGTTATCCTGAGGCTTTTCTGTTTCAAGGACTGAGTCGGCGAGAATTACATCATATCGCCGTAGCCGCCCATGCCGCCTGGGGCGCCCATAGGAGCAGCTGATTCCTTCTTAGGCTTTTCAGCAATCAAGGTCTCAGTGGTCAACATCAAGCTTGCTACGCTTGCTGCGTTTTGAAGCGCGCATCGAGCAACCTTGGAAGGATCAATGACACCAGCAGCTAAGAGGTCTTCGTATTTTTCTGTCAGAGCGTTGAAGCCCCAAGCAGGAGTAGGGTTGTTCACAACCTTATCCACTACGATAGAACCTTCGTAACCGGCATTTCCTGCGATCTGGCGAAGTGGTTCTTCCAAAGCACGCTTAATGATGTTAACGCCAGCCTGCTGTTCTGGAGAGAGGCCTTTTAAACCTTCCAGAGCTTTCGCACCGCGGAGAAGAGCAGTTCCTCCACCAGGAACAATCCCTTCTTCAACTGCTGCGCGAGTAGCGTTCAATGCGTCTTCCACACGAGCTTTCTTTTCTTTCATTTCCACTTCAGTTGCTGCACCTACGTTGATGACGGCGACACCGCCGACCAACTTAGCCAGACGCTCCTGAAGCTTTTCACGGTCGTAATCGGAAGTGGTTTCTTCGATCTGTGCACGAATGGTCTTAACGCGACCTTCGACATCAGATTTCTTCCCACCGCCATCAACGATCGTGGTGTTGTCTTTATCAATGGTGATTTTCTTGGCAGTACCGAGGTCTTCTACTCGGGCAGACTCAAGTTTGTGGCCCATTTCTTCAGAAATGACCTTACCACCAGTCAACACTGCGATATCCTGCAGCATTTCTTTACGGCGATCACCGAAGCCAGGAGCCTTGATCGCTGCAACTTGCAATGTGCCGCGGAGCTTATTGACCACGAGAGTTGCAAGAGCTTCGCCTTCGACTTCTTCTGCAATGATAACAAGAGGCTTAGAACGTTGAACAACCTTCTCCAAGAGAGGGAGAAGATCCTTCATTGAGCTAATCTTCTTATCGTAGATCAGAATAAAAGGAGACTCGAGAGCAGCTTCCATCTTCTCTGCATTGGTAACAAAGTAAGGAGAGAGATAGCCACGATCAAATTGCATTCCTTCGACAACATCCAAAGTGGTTTCAGCGGTCTTGGATTCCTCAACGGTAATCACACCTTCTTTACCCACTTTTTCCATCGCTTCAGCAATGATCTTTCCAATGGTAGGATCGTTGTTAGCGGAAATGGTTCCAACTTGAGCCACTTCTTTTTGATCTTTGATTGGCTTGGAGATCTTTTTCAACTCAGCAACTACGGCTTCAACAGCTTTGTCGACTCCGCGCTTGAGTTCCATTGGGTTGTGACCGGCTGCTACGATTTTTGCGCCTTCACGATAGATTGCCTGCGCCAAAACGGTAGCAGTAGTGGTTCCATCACCGGCATCGTCATTGGTCTTAGAAGCAACTTCGCGAACCATTTGAGCGCCCATATTTTCGAACTTGTCAGAAAGTTCGATTTCTTTCGCCACGGTGACACCGTCTTTGGTCACGTTAGGTGCGCCAAAGGACTTTTCAATCACTACGTTACGGCCTTTAGGACCGAGAGTGACTTTCACAGCATCAGCTAGAATGTTAACGCCATTCAAAATGGCCGAACGCGCTTCCTCAGAAAAACGGAGTTCTTTTGCGGACATTTGTATCTCCTAATTATGCGTTGAGAATGCCGAGAATATCTTCCTCACGCATCATGAGGAATTCATCGCCATCAATTTTAATCTCAGTGCCTGCGTACTTACCAAACAGAACGCGGTCACCCTTCTTCACATCAAGCGGACGAATTTTTCCGTCTTCGCTCACTCGGCCGTGGCCGACTGCAATAATTTCACCTTGAACAGGCTTTTCTTTCGCCGTGTCAGGAATGATAATTCCACCTTTAGAACGCTCTTCTTCGTTAAAGCGTTTTACCAGCACTCGATCGTGCAATGGTCGGACTTGCATAGAGTTCAACCTCCACTTTTCTAATAAGTTGAAACGTTATTAATTAACGTTCTTTTTGTTTCTTATGGGTATATGTGTGCACTCACAGCGAGTTGTCAACTTAACATCTCTTTTTTTTGAAAAAGAACCTCGATTTAGGGCGAAAAACGGGAGAAAAAGAGCCTGTGATTGGCTACAATTCGATAGGCGCCTTCACAAAGCCGTGCGAACCAGCGAAAACGCTGGTAGAAACGTAGGACTATACCTGCCCAGTTGAGGGTTGGGTTTTGAGCGAGACAAAGGAACACTGCGTGAGCTCCCGTGTAAATCCCTCTATTGGGTAGGACCAGGACAACCGATTGATCGAAAATGTTCTTTTCGATTTCCGGAAACTCGCCTCCACGTTCTTGGGAGGGAGCGTAATCCACATAGGTCTGCGTCAAACGGTGCCAGTAGTCAATCCACCGTTTGCAGAATCCACAGTCCCCGTCGTAGAGCATCAATGGCTTTTTAACTGCAATTTTGGTCAGCCTTCTTATTTCCATCATCCGTCCGTTGAATCCTTTTCTGAGCTAAGCGATAACTGTACCATGTCGAATGGATTGCACTCAATTTCCTCCCAAATATCTAAAAAACTTACCTTAGGGCTTGTGCTCGCCTGTTCGGTAGTCATTTACGGATGCACTTCGCTCCCTCCGGCCAAAGATAAGGCAAAGGACGTGAAATTCCCAAGTGAGGTTTATTTTAAGTCTGTGTTGCCGTTAACCTCAGGCGGGCAGAATCGCGGAGCCCGTTGGTCCTCCGACGGAGATTGGATTGCTTTTAAACGATCCGAGGGGCAGACCTCCCGAGTTTGCAGCGCAGTTTATCTTAAGAAAATGAGGGACTCTGAATTAAAGACTGTCCCTACTGGAAAAGGCCCTATCCTGGACACAGCGTTTCTTCCTAACGGACAGAGGGTCCTCTTTAGTGCCCTCCCGACTTCAGAGGCGATTTGCCCTGATTTAATGAAACCGATGCTCGACACATTGCCAGGCAATGCTCAAATTTTCGGAGTTAAGCCCAATGGCGAGGACGTAATTGCTGCCGAGCCGGGTGCCCCCAGTGTTTTTAATTCTCAAATCGCGACCTGTAAAAATAACTCTGCCGTCTTCACCAGCACCCGCGATGGGGACATTCAGCTTTTTGGGGCAGTAATTGACTCTAGCTTCGGTACTTTAGGGAAGGTCCACCGGCTTACTCGGTATCTTGGATACGATGGAATGGCTAGCTTCTCTCCGGACTGTACGAAGATCGTCTGGTTGGCCTCTCGACCGAGTTCCGATCGGGAAATTAGGAAATTCAAAAAACTTGCTAGTCAACGGCGGATTGATCCTAAAACCCTGAACATCTGGATTGCTGACTCTGATGGATCCAATGCCCAACAAGTGACACATACCCAGGGCTCCGTCTTGAATCCTGTTTTTACTCCGGACGGCGGTTACATTCTTTTTAGCTCCAATTTAAAGGACCCACAGAGTGATCAGTATGGGCTCTACAGGGTTAAATTGGATGGCTCTGATCTGAAACAGGTGACGGAATCGTCTGGTTTTGACGTCGATCCTTCTTTTTCTCCGGACGGGAAATATTTGGTTTTTTCTTCTTCTCGGGGGGCGAAATTTCCTGATGAAATTAACTTATTCTTGGCTGAGTGGCTGGAGCCCCAAGTTTCCCAGGCGGATATTTCCGATAATAGCAAAGGATCTTCAGAAGAAAATCAGCCTAAATGGAACAGCAGACTATCTTGGTCCTGAACTGAAATATGGCCGAGTCCATATCATGCCGGCAGTCAAGTTTTTGATTCAGTTGCCTTGATGTCCAATCCAAGACATCGAATTCCCCATCTCTTTTTGCAGCTTCATTCCTCCAACAAAACTGTCGCCCGTTGCTTGACAGTATCTAGATAGGCCTTTTGCATTTTTTCACCAAGAAAAGACCGTGGAATCAGATCTTCCAGCGTTCGTGTCCAAATTGGGACCTCTGTGAATAGTTTTTCAACGTAGCTTTCATTCAATTTCAATTGATTGAGTGCAAAGCGTTTGAAGTATGATTTTTTCATGTTGCGTTTTTTGCCCTCAAGCGGGATGGCTAACTCATCTTTTTCTCTCGTCAGGGCGATCCGCGTATTAAGCCAGTCATATGCTGGACTCAACCGATAGACTCCTGGATTTTTTTCGATCTCAAGCAGTGACCAGTTTTTAAGATGCATGTCTCCGTTGGCCGTCAGATAACAGAAGAGTATTCGGCGAAAGAAATCATTGAGATTCAATGGGCCGGCCTGAGTATGCTGCAAAATCGCCATTCCCACTTTTTCATGGCTTAATGAATATTTGTCGTCACTTGCCTCCTCATAGATTTGTGCCATGTCTTCAATGAGCAGCCTGTAGTTGGATTCTAAGCGATCAAATCGTTTTATTACAAAAACGAGTCCGACGTTTTCAAGCTGAATGATTCCTGAGGGAGGAACGTCAAAGTTGAGATGTCTTGCCGCAGTCATTGTCAGATGTTCATTGGCCGGAAGTTCTGGGTAGTCTCCATCGGGTTTGAGGATGTAGCTTGAATGGGCTGAGTTCACCTGTAGTTCGTTCTTTTCAAGGGCAAAGAGCCCTTTACGTTGGGCTCCGGAAATACTCCCGTCGTGTACGGTCCTCGAAAACGTTTGTAGAGGTTGTGCCTCCTCCAGTTTTATCGATAGTGCTTTGGATGTCCCCCATAATTTTCTGTAGCAGGCCAGATGAAACACCTTCGATTCTCTTAAAGGGCTCAGACAAAATGAACAAATTTTGCCCTGGGATGGTATAGTGACGGAAAATAATTTTGTCCCTTCGTCTTCGGACTCTATGCCACCTTCAAGGAGGCGACCTCTCTCATCAAGGGCATGGACGCTCACGGCTCCAATAGGATTAGCCCCCACCAGCATGAGGAGGCCCCAACGATTTTTTTTATCTATGTGAAAGGTTTTTTCAGTTTGGTTGAGTAACCAGCCCTCCATAATTAGGTTGTCAAAAAATGGATGTAATTGGGCTGACGGAAATTCTTGTCTTTCTAGCGGAAAGGCGATTGCGATGGGAACAGCTCCTTTTGTCATTCTGTATTGACTGTCGTATTTGAATAAGAAGCTTTTTTCTGATGTCCGGAGGAGGATTCCCACCCTTTTATTTCGGAGCCGCACTTCAGCCTCATTGGATCTTATCTTTTCATCTGTCACTTGTTCTCCAAGCCAATCACTTTCTTTGTTTTTTTGTCGATCACCGCTAACTCACATCCGAAAAGGGCGAGTGCCTTGTTCAAAGTGGCGAGGCGAATAGAGCTGCTCCCGGTTTCCACATCATTGATGAAGGAAAAGCTCACACCACTTTGTTCCGCGAGTTGCTTTTGCGTAAGACCATAGGTTTTGCGAATGGATTTCAATTGTTCTCCGATCTTCATTGTCCTCCGTTCCTCCCTTCCTTGCCCCGTTGACGTCGGCATATCGCCGTTGGGCTATATGAGAGTTCATTTTATCCTAAAATATCGTTATTAAGCTATATTTATCAGAAAATATTTCCAAATAGCGATATATTTGATTTTTTTCTCTAAAATATCGCCTAATGGCGATATTTTATTGTTTTTGTTGAAGATTTTGTCACAATATGTATTTTTGTCTATATTTCGGCCATTTTTACATGTATAATGACTAAATGATAGCCAGAATTCTTGAACCTAAACTCCGCCTTGCTAAAAAAAGTGTCCTCCTCCTCGGCCCCAGGCAGGTGGGAAAATCGACGCTGATGAAAAAGCTCTCCCCCGATTTGGCGATCAACCTCATTAGAAAGCAGGAATATCTAGCTTTTTCCCAAAACCCAGGTGAATTGGAAGCACGCATCCGTGCCACAAACCCGGCCGTCATCCTAATAGACGAAGTTCAAAGAATACCTGAAATCCTGAATACAGTTCAGGACCTCATCGATAATAATCCTGGCAAGTACCGCTTTCTGCTCACGGGTTCAAGTGCAAGAAAACTCAAGAGGGGAAACGCGAACTTGCTACCCGGAAGAATTTTCTCCTATCGCCTCGGCCCCCTAGCAAGCTTGGAGCTCGACCACCAAATGGACACGAATCTTGCCTTGCAAATCGGAACGTTGCCAGAACCTTACTTGAGTCAAGATCTGGAGTTTTCGAAAAAACTCTTGAGAACTTATTCGGCAACCTATCTACAAGAGGAAATTCTTGCGGAAACTCTGCTAAGAGACATTCAAGGCTTTTCCCGCTTTCTCGCAGTTGCAGCTGAAAATTCGGGAAAGTTTCTGGACTTCTCCAAACTCTCCCACCGTTCAAAAGTCAGTCGAGGAGCCGCTAGACGGTACTACGAAATTCTTGAAGACACGCTCCTCTGTGATCGATTGGAAGCTTTTGAGAATGAAGCATTAGACTTGGTCAAGCACCCTAAATTTTATCTCTTTGACACCGGCGTTCTCAATGGCTGTCTTGAAAATTTTTCCGCGTCGGGTGATCGAAAAGGACTTCTTTTTGAACATCTTTTCTTTAATCAATTGAAAAACACCGCTTACGCGCTCGACATTCCTCTTAAAATTAATCATTTCCGAACCCGCGGTGGACTTGAAATCGATTTTATTATCACTGTATCGGACCGAATCTTTGCCGTTGAACTCAAATCGACTGACCCAGCCCCCTCAGAACTCTCTTCTATCCGATCCATCGACCCGCGCCATTTTCAATACCCGTTGGAAAAATACGTAGCATGTATCGATTGCACACCGAAAAAGGTTGGAGAAATCAATATACTTCCCTGGCAAATGGTATTGCAGAGAATTTTCAGTGGACACTCGATTTGAATAGGAGCTGGCCCCAGCCCACCGTCACACTCATCCCGGACAGAGTGAGGCAATCCAAATAACTATTAACTACTCCCGGTTTCCTAATGCAACGCGGTCTCAGGAGAAGAATCCTCCGTTTGTCTAGGCGGCCAGGACCAGGATCTATAGGGATCAAACGAATCATTCTTACGCCAGAGATCAAAGATCTTAACTTCAGCGCCGTCATTAGTGAAAATGCGGGGTTCTTGATACGTAGTCTGTTTACCGGAGAGATCCGTCAAGGTTAAGGATGTGCACTCTCCTCCAGGTATTGGATAGCCTACCTCATCTGTGAGGGTACACTTAGTATTTTGGATGGTAAATTCTCCACTGAAAATCTTAACAAGAGTTTGAAAAAGATCCGGGTCGCTTTCTTGGTTGAAATATCCCTCAAAAGGAGGTCGGGAGTCCCAATATTCAGAACGAAAAAACTTAAAGCGCCCATCATCTGTTGGTTCGATGAAGAAATGGGTATCTAGCGTCCCAATGGTTTTCCACTCGATTTGCTTCAAAGGCGTACCCGTGACTGGACTTTTATCCACCCGAGGTACCTTTTCTATTTTTGGTACAGGATGCGATTGATGTTCTCCGCAACCTATCGAGAAAAGTGCTAAGTAAAATATACATATACTAATAATTATTTTTTTCATTGAATTCTCCTATTTCCTAACCTATTTTCGAGCCCTGCATTGCATTGCTTCCGGGGAATTTTTGATCCCGTGGTGCACATGGTCCCGCCCTCGTTCATAAATTTCCTTCGTCCAGAATTTTAAGCCACCTTCGTCGGCCTCACGGCCGAGGTAATTTCGGTAACAACGTCTCACGAACGTATGATGGGCTTCTTCAGAGCCAGCGATTCCTTGTCTCGCTTTATCCATGCCTTCTCTTAGAGCCACATTGCTCCAATGCTGGAGTCCTCCCTTGTCCGCATCGCGGTCCAGGTGTTCGCGATAGCACCTTCTAACGAAGGTATAGTGAGCTTCCGCCGAGCCGGAGATTCCACTTTTAGCCGCTGCTCTTCCTTGCTCGCGAGCTATATTATGCCAATAATTAAGGCCGCCACTGTCCGGAAATCTATCTAGGTGCTCCTTATAGCATGCGTTAACGAATCCCTCATCGGAGTCCCGAATCATGTTCTTGGCCGTTTCTCTTCCGACATTTTTCGTGGTCTTGACCCAATGATTGAAAGCGGAAGCATCTGGATCGCGGTTCAAGAATTCTTGGTACCAGCTTTTGACAAGAGATTCGTCGGATAATCCTGAATTAGGAGCCAGCCATGTCATCGGCAAAACAGTGTGGAATTTCTCTAAATACCAGTAGCTAATTCTAGCATAACCCTGGTCTTTCCAAGTCCGGCTCCAGGAGTTCCTAATTTCGAAACTCTCTGTCCGGTCGTCGAAACCGGTTATGACTAAGGCGTGAGACCTACAACCCTCGCTCCTCTTTCCAAAGGTGCATTTTTCCTTCTCCCAAGCCCGAATCTCCTCATTTGAAGGGATATTGAGAGTCGATTTATCCCAATCCTCCCTCCACCACCGTCCAGGGATATACAGGGTGATTCCAACAGGTAGCCCCGATGCAAGAGCTTTTCGAATGACGTCTATGCGATTACGACCTTGTATAGTAGGGGGCGCCCGAACCACTCGCGCATATGGAAAATTAAGGAACCCGGAATCAGCGCGAGAGCTAATCCTGTGCCGCCCTTCCTTTGTAAAATGATATGGGCAATCTGTTTCGTCTTGTAAACCATTTTTGAGTAACCATTCGAGCCGCTCTCCAATCTTCCCAGGGTCTTCGTCACTGCTGAATTTGGCGAGACACTGTTCGGACAAGGGTTTGCCGACAATAAATTCAGCCAAGCTGACAGCAGCAAAAACTGAACACGTGCCACGTTCGCCTTGATTCTTAACAGGGAGCATCTGTCTTCTAAGTGAGGTTCCGTGTGTGCGATCCCCTGAAACGCCTGCGTATCGAGTCGTCTCGTCATCCAAACGAGCTTTTCTGCCATAGGATCCAATAGCAAAATGATTATCGCCAAAGACCCTGTCCCGCTCCGACTCGGGCAATTTAACCCAGGGTCCGTCCACGATAGCCCATACGCTGAGAGGAGAGCTAACCGAAATGGAGAGAAAAAGCTGGCCTACAAAAATCATCCCACGAGATAAACGAGCAAATTGTTTCGAATAAATCATGCCTTTACTCTCCTGAGTTAGGATTAAAATTTAAATCGATTCTTTGATATTGGGAGAATTAATCTAGTGAGAGAATCTGGCCGGCAGAAATTACATTTGATTTAATGATTACACAAGTAAAAAATGCGGTAGTTATATCATTTTTATATAAAGAATAAACGGCACGAATCCTTGCAAATATTAAACTTAATAAGTAGCAAAAACACTCATCCTTAGGAACCCAAATAACCCAAAATCCACCCCTGAGGATATCATCATCATGAAGGCGATCGCGGATGGAGGCTTCGGATCATCCAGATTTGAAGGCTGTGCTTCCATTTCCTCCGGAACCCATCCTTAAACAAGATGGAGAGACAAAAACGTGCCCGAGAACGAATCTCATAACCAACTTAAACTATTGAGTATCCTGATCTTTTTGCAGCTTTTTCGTCGCTTTTTGAGCGTCATATTGCTCTTGCATCCTAGATCGTGAGGCTTTCATCGCCTCATTTTCCTCTTTCACCAATCTTTCTTTCTCAGCCGCTTGTTCTATTTTCAGATTTTCTTTTGCTTTAAGAGCCTCTTGTTCTTCTTGTAACTTCTGCTTTGCAAGGAGAGCATCTTGTTCTGCTTTCCGTTTATCTCTTTCCTGCTGGGCCTTCTGTTGTTTCTGCAGGGCCACTCTTGCATTAGTCGCATCGAGTTTCCCTTGCATTCGGAATCTAGCCCTTGCCTTCTCCTCGTCTTTTACATAGCTGGGCAATTTCGATGTCTCTCCATCCAATCTTTGACCTGGGCCGGCCTCTTCAGGGAAAGGGTGGTAACTAGAACAAATCTTCCAGTCCAATTACACCCACGCCCTGTTCCTTGGCCTTCTTAACCAGAGCATCTGAAGGCTTGCGAGACAAAACGAGGAAATATTTCACCGCGTAAGACTTGGGAGGTTCATATTTTTTGCTCAAAACCTCCTGCAAATATTTGAAGAGTTCATTGTTTTCCTGGCCAATCCATTTGCATTCTAGAACTCGGGATATACGATCTTTCTGATGTTCCACGAGGAGATCAATTTGGGTACCTTTATCCCAATAATCCAAGACATCGAATTCCCCATCTCTTAAAGCGAGAATGGAATGGATCTGCATCAATGGAGGAGTTTTTTTCTCCAAAAGTGTTCGCACAAGAAGTTCGAAGGCCTTTCCCGAAAAGCCCGGAACATAATAGCCATGATTCCTGTTTTCAAATACCTGCGGAAACAGAAGACCATTCGAAGTGTTTCCGAGGATCCTTGATTTGAATTGTTCAAGCACCTGAAAATAAAAATTAAGGTAAAAATCCTTCAAATAGTAGCGAATCCCGGACTCGTTTTGCTTTTCCCGGTGGGCTACCGTCTTCATGAAAGCAATTCCGTAGTCAGATAAATTATCGAGAGTGCGTGCGACCGTGGTCAGGGGGAGACCGGTCGCCTTCTGGACATCTGCCTGGGATTTTCCATCCTGGCCAAGGCTGCCCAGAATTTTTTTGACTGTCTTGAGGCTTTGTTGATTAAACTCCAGGCGGAGTACCTCATCTACTTCTTCCAAAAAAATAGTGCCACTGGTGAAAACCGCATTATTCATGCTATGAATGAATCCTTGCTCCGCCTCCTTGATCTGATTTAGATAATACGGAATTCCTCCCAGCATCATGTAAGTCAGAGCGATTTCTTCATTTTTCCACCTTGAGAAGTAATATTCCCTGACCTCGGTCAAAGAGAAAGGGGGTATCCAAATATCAGCCCGTGTTTTCAATCCTCTTAAGATTGTTTCTTCTCCGTCCGCTTTCTTTATGAAGAATTTATTGGAAGATCCGCAAATGATGACTTTGATGGGAAGGTGTTCCCAATCTTGCCAGGCTTGTTTAACTGATCCGACAAATCCGGATTTCGTTTTGGCGATCCATTGAATCTCGTCGAAAATAAGGACAAGAGGATTTTTAGCCCTTTTTGCATACTCTGTGACTTCGCTAAAAATTCTGATCCATGACAATTTCTTGAGCTCGGTCAGCTTCACCTGGCCGGTGAACTGGTCCCAATGGTCTGCAAATTGATTCATCAGACCGAGTGTGGTTGAGTCCGGTGTTCCAAAAAAATAAAACGCGCCGGGTGTAGTCTCCTGCAGTTTGGTTAGAAGCGCCGATTTTCCGACTCTGCGTCGCCCCCTCACGTAGACTAATCCAGATTTTTTTTGAGTCAAAAAATCTTTGAGCTGCCTGAGCTCTTCTTTTCTTCCTAGAAGGATCTTGGAGTCCATTTGAAAAAACTACCACTTTATTTCAAAAAGATAAAGTGGTAGTTTTTTTTCCATATAATATCAAGTATATATAAAGAGTAGCAAATAGAGTATAAAATATCACTGTAGTTACATATAGTTAAAAACTTCTGTTTTTAGTTAAAAAGATAAAACGGTAGTTTTCTAGGATTAGCGGCTTGCCAGGTACCCGGTACGGGTCCTTGCAAATGTTAAACTTAACAAGTAGTAAAATAATCCAAAATCCGCTGAGCGGCAAAATACCCCTGCGACACCGAGCCCTGGATCAAAAACCCTCCCGTAGGAGCATCCCAATCCAGCATCTCTCCAGCAGCAAAGATGCCAGGGTATCTCCGTAACATCAAATCCTCGGTCATCTCTTCCCACATCAGACCGCCGGAAGAGGAAATCGCCTCCGCCAAGGGCCTAGGACCCTTCAGAAGGACAGGAAAATTTTTGAGGCAACTAGCCACCTCAGCAAGATCCTTTAAAACTTCTCGGGGCATGAGATGAAAGACGAGTGCATTGG
>Ga0206839_1104_pt1 | contig 19575 bp, 17 predicted proteins | sample Alteio_BWOrgCont_27_FD_152883 | JGI IMG/M metagenome (GOLD analysis project Ga0206839, IMG submission 152883) | Enriched cells from forest soil in Barre Woods Harvard Forest LTER site, Petersham, Massachusetts, United States -... | ecosystem: Environmental > Terrestrial > Soil > Temperate forest >... | reverse complement strand
CGGGTGATTGTTTGTTGAGGAGTAAGTAAGCTATTTTTTACCAATTGTTGAGTGAGAGTTGATCCTCCTTGAAATTGTTTATGCGTTAAGTCCGAATATGCAGCGCGGGCGATACCCCTGAAATCAACTGCTCCATGTTGGTAAAAAGACTTATCTTCAATTGCAATTGTTGCTTCTTGCATATATTTTGGAATTTTTGCAAGGGGTACAAATGTTTGATTACGGTTTCCATATAATGTATAAAGTAATTTCCCATTGCGGTCATAAATTTGACTTGAGTATGAAGCAGTGGTGTTACTTAAATTGGTAGGAGAAGGTAAATCACGTATGATATAAAAATAAAAGGCAAAACCGATAATGGCGATAATAATGATTGGAATAGCAATAAAAAGAAACGTTTTCCATTTGAGGGACAGCTTCCTTACATTTTTAATGGTCTTTTTATACACGGTTTTTTTGTGGAGCTTGATCATTGCACTACCTATTTTTATTCTATCAGATTTTCTTTTCAATAGCATACGAAAATGCGTATAATAAGAAATATGGATATCTTTACTTCATTATTTTCGCATGTCTCTCATTCTTTTTCCAGCTTTAACTTTCTTGATATCGTTATTGTTTTAATTATCCTTTTTTATGTGAGGGAAGGTTATACGTTGGGATTTACCATAGCATTTATGGATTTACTCAGTTTTATTATTGCTTTTATCGGCGCGTTAAAGTTTTATGGTATTCTTGCAAATTTTTTTACAACCTTTTTTAACATGCCTTTAGGGCTCGCAAATGCATTAGGGTTTTTTATTGTTGCGTTTGTGAGTGAGATTATTTTGTCACTACTGACACGTAGAGCAGCTCGATATTTGCCCGGACTGCCTGCTGGAAGCAGTTTTTCAAAAGTATTTGGATCGCTTAATCATTGGCTCGGCATTATCCCTGGGATGATATCATCTTTTATTATTCTTTCATTTTTATTAACTGTGATTGTCACATTCCCTTCATCTCCATTTATCAAACAAGCTGTAAATAATTCGGTTATTGGATCGAAATTAATTGCAAATACATCTCAATTTGAAGATGCTCTGAACAATATCTTTGGCGGGGCGTTGAATGAAACTCTTAATTTTTTGACAGTTGAACCAAAAAGTAATGAAATAATACAGCTGCATTTTAAAGTATCTAATGGTACGGTTGATGAGAAAGCGGAACAACAGATGCTTCAACTGGTAAATTCTGAAAGGGTGAAACAAGGCCTTGATCCTTTATCTGCTGATCCTAAACTTCAAGCGATTGCGAGAGCTCATTCCAATGATATGTTCCAACGTGGTTATTTTTCACATTATACCCTAGAAGGACTATCTCCTTTTGATAGAATGTCCAGAGCTGGTATTAGTTATGAATATGCAGGAGAAAATTTGGCTCTTGCTCCAAGTACAACCTTGGCAATGCAAGGTTTGATGAATAGCCCAGGACATCGAGCTAACATTCTTGATCCTAACTTCCGTGTGGTTGGAATAGGAGTCATTAACGGTGGTATTTATGGCGAGATGTTCACTCAGGATTTTACGAATTAAAGTTTTTTCGATGAGCACAGAAATTTTTTCCTTATCTTTTGATTACGTCGAACTGATGGGTTGACAAAACAAAAAATTGGGGACTATAATTCACTTATAGTAATACACCTCGTTAGGTGAGGCGTACAAAGGAAAAATGCAGCTGATCTTCTCTGTCGAAAGACACTCCAGATCAGGACAGGTGCTTCCGGATTAAGGATTCATCCCAAGCTGCTTGATAGAAACGGTCATAAGCCTTTTACACGTCAAAACTAAACGAGAAGGGGTGTCTCCTTATTTTTGGTTGACTGAAATGGGTCAAAAGCAGCTCTCCTTTTTTAGGTGTATTATCCAAGTTAAAATGGAGGTATCCTATGACATTTGTAAGTCAACTCATAAAAAAACCTGTTTTTATTGACGATACAAAATACGCTAAGGTAATAGATTTTGGACTCCAGTCAAAATTACAGTCACCAGAAATATCCACTGCTTTATTAAAGAATAAAAGCGGCAAATTTGCTGTACCGTTGAATGAAACATCACAAAAAGATGGCATCTTTTATCTTAAAAAAAATTATACCTCTATTCCTTATAATCCTGATGATTTTTATCTTGCCGAAGATTTATTGGATAAACAAGTAATTGATATAACAGGGAAAAGAATGGTTCGGGTGAATGATGTCCTTCTCAAAGAGAACGAAGGAATGAAAGTCACAGGGATTGATGTCAGTTTTGCAGGTATTTTGCGTCGATTAGGATTTGGCAGTCTCAATCCTTTGAAGACTGTTACTATCCCTTGGTCTGCTGTTGAAGCATTTGATTATCAAACCGGGGATGTCCGCGTAAAGCTAGGAAAGAGTAATTTGAGTATGCTTCATCCTGCGGAAATTGCTGATATTTTGGAGGAAGCAGGAACTAAAGAACGAGAAGGGATTGTTGAAGTGCTTGATGCGGAAATAGCTGCAGACGCTATCGAAGAAGCAAATAGCGAAACCCAGGAGGCAATTTTGGAACAGCTTCCAACTAATCAATTGAAAAAAATCCTTGAAAAAATGCAGCTTTCAGAAATTGCGGATGTTGCAAACGAGGTTCCTCCTCAGACAGTCAAAAAAATTCTACGTTTATTAAGTGCGGAAAGAGCAAAGAGAGTTGAAAAATTGATGTTATTTCCTGACGATGTTGCTGGCGGTTTGATGCAGCCAACATTTTATAAAGTGACGAAAGAAAAAACAATAGGTGAGACATTGGGTGAGTTTTCCAAGCTGAAAGTACAACCTGAGGCGGTTATTGTTACTGATAAAGAGAATAAATTAGTGGGTCATGTGCATGCAAACGAACTTTTGAATGCAAATCCGAGTACAGAGATCCATAGTCTGATAACCGAGCCTTTTTTTGTTTTTGAAGATGAGAGTTTTTCAGATATTTTCAGAAAATTCGCTCAGTATAACTTAAGAATTTTACCTGTTGTTGACCAGGACAATAAAGTAATCGGTGTTATTTCCATTGATGCTGTGATACGACGTATTGAAGAAGAGGAGGAGAAAGATGACGCGATTTAAACAACAGTTCATACGGGTGCTTCCTATATTGGCAATTTTGGGACCCGGAATTATTTCGGGATCTGTGGATAATGATGCAGGAGGTATTGCGACATATTCGTTAGCTGGTGCGCAATTCGGTTTCTCATTACTGTGGGTGCTTTTTATTACAACATTTGCTTTGGCAGTTACTCAAGAAATCGGCGCTCGAATGGGACTTGTGACAGGCAAAGGACTTGCTTCATTAATTCGGGAAAAATTTGGAATCAGGTGGACAACCTTTATTATGGCAGTTCTTTTGATTGCCAATATTGGTACTATAGCAGCAGAATTTGCAGGAATCGCTGCTGCTTTTGAAATATTTAATGTGAGTAAATTTATTTCAATTCCACTTTCTTTGATTCTTGTTTTCTTTCTTGTTACAAAAGGAAGCTTTAAACCTCTTGAACGGGTGTTTCTTGTTTTGTCAGCATTTTATTTGGTTTATATTGTTTCGGCCATTTTTGCTCATCCGAATTGGCATCAAGCGATTACCAGTATAGTGACTCCTACTATTAGTTTTAATAAGAATTATCTTCTTACTCTCGTTGCGGTGGTTGGCACGACAATTACTCCCTGGGGACAATTTTTTATTCAGGATTATGTAGTCGATAAAAAATTATCGAAAGAAGATTTACAGATTGAGAGGGGAGATGTTTTCTTCGGTTCCTTTATTACCAATTTTATTTCATTCTTCATTATAGTTGCCTGTGCTGCAACCTTGTTTATTCATCATATTCCGATTAACGATGCTAAAGATGCTGCACTTGCTCTGAAACCATTTGCCGGTCCTTTCGCATCAGTATTATTTGGTTTTGGTTTGTTAAATGCTTCTTTATTTGGAGCGGTTTTAGTTCCTGTTTCTACGTCGTATGTTATAACGGAAGCATTTGGTTTTGAATCAGGGCTTAACTACTCGTTTAAAGAAGCGTCAGAATTCTATGGTTTATTTACTTTTGCAATTATTGCAGGAGCGGTTCTTGTTCTTTTGCCTTTTGTTCCTCTTCTTTCAATTCTTTTCTGGTCGCAGGCGCTTGATGCTGTTTTGCTTCTGCCAATTTTAGTTTTTGTGTATATTTTGTCAAATGATAAACGATTACTTAATGGCTATAAAAACGGCAAAGTTATTAATGCGGTAATTGTCATAACTTTTCTTTTAATCGCAATCAGTGCTATCGCATATTTTGTCTCCCAATTTATTTCATAATTTTTCTCTGTTTGTGTAATAGCACCCTAATATATATTATGAAAGTCATAAGATAAGCAACGTAAAAACAAGTTTGTGAGCTTGATCCGCAGATCAAGCGTCGTGCTTGTCGTACGTTGAATTGTCTATATGTTGTGTGAGGGTTCTTGCAGAATAAAATATGGCTAAAGTAAAAAGTTGGTAGTTAGATTGGCTGTCGTATGTAGTAAAAAAGTTAAAAGATGCGTTGTGTTGCAGGGTGTAGTTGTTGACTGAAGTTTGGTAGTTGCTGAGTTGTTGTAATGTGGGAGTGTTGAAAAAATGTAAATTGAAGTGAATTGAAAAAGTGATAAAAGTAATAGGGGACGTATGGTGAAAGTAATAAAGAAGAGTAAATGAAAAAGTGTAAGTGGTTAGTAAAAAAGGAAAAAATGGAATAAAGAAGATAGAATAAATAGAAGTAAAGAATAATAGGTAAGAGAATAAAGTGAAGTGAATAGGGAGTATTGTAAGTAAGTGAGTAGTTGAGTGTCTCGTGAGTGTTTGTTCTCTCTGTTTTTCCCATGTCATATCTCCCTCTAGGGATCTACTAGTCCTGTACGTATTTATTAGGAATGGAGGCTAAAAAGGAGGAGATGGAGTGTCATGGTAGGTGACACTGTAATGACACTCTATTTCTAATACCCATGACACGCTTTGATCTATTTTCATATACGATTATATACTTTGTTCAGTAGCCTTAAATGAGTAAGAGGTTCTTTTACTAAATTAAGTGTCTCATTTGAATAAACCCACGAAGTTCGTTACTAACTGCTCGGCTTGAGACTTGCTGTTTCTCGTACCTTTATGGGATTTTACTCTAAAAACCTCAAATACGGTTTGTTATAATTTAAGAGATATCCACAAAACGAACATGACTCGTTAATAAGGGTACCATTGAAACATGCAAAGGATGCAGGACGCTGAAGATTTCTCATTTGATTTTAAACACTTCTTAACTCCACTAACGACAAGAAAAGCAATTTGTTGGATAGTTATCATTGGAGTAATCGTTTATGCAAACATGCTATTTAATGGCTTTGTCTGGGACGATAACTTTCAAATCGTAACCAATCCGGTCGTAACCGGCGGTCAATTCTTTTATTATTTTACACATACTTGGGGTGGCTTCTTTCGTCCATTAATGTTCATGATTTGGACCTTCCTCTACCAACTCTTCCACTATAATACCTTCTTCTATCATCTGCCCCAATTACTGTTACATATAACAAACGCTTTTTTTATCTTTCTTTTATTCAATTACTTTCTTCGGAGGTCTACCGCATCTCTAGTGCTAGCTCTAATTTTTCTGGTACATCCCATCAATGAAGAAACGGTCGCCTACATTGCAAACCTTCAAGATATGCTATTCGTTTTCTTTGGATTAGCAGCTTTGGTACTTCTTTTGAAACGCTCTACTCATCTCTCAACCTTTCTACTAGTATCATTTCTTCTACTATGCTCCCTATTATCTAAGGAAACCGGCATTGTTTTTTTCTTCGTTTTACCGCTATTTCTCTGGCTCTGTAAACGTGAACGGCGGGCTACTATCTGGCTCCTTTTGTCCGAAGCAGTATCGACTATTATTTACCTACTCCTCAGATACCTTTTTGGAAGTTTCGTCAGCTATTTAGAAGTTTTTTGGCCAATTGATCGTCTCAACCTCCATCAACGACTCATAAACGTCCCTTCAATTATTCTTTATTATATACAAGCTTTCTTTATTCCTCTAAGGTTAGCCATTGATCGAATTTCAGTAATATCGACTATCGATATACAGAACTTTTATTTACCTTTCGCCATTGATGTTCTCTTCTTCGTGCTACTAACCGGCGGCTATCTCTATTTACGAAGGAAGAAAAGTGACTTGGCTGTGGCATATCTATTTTTCTTCATTTGGTTTGCTCTTGGTTTATTGTTTCATCTCCAACTTATACCACTCGAAATGACAGTTGCGAACCGTTGGTTTTATTTTCCTTTCGTTGGCCTGCTTGGAATGCTAGCTATCGGCGTTATTGAGATACCTACCTACACCAAACCTGTCGTTCATTTCGCGCAAATTTGTCTTTGTATATTAATACTACTTTTGGCAGTGAGGACAATAACCCGCAATACCAACTGGCAAAATGGAGTCACACTCTTTGCGCATGCGATTCAAGACGAAAATAACTTTGACGCTGAGAATAATTATGGCGCTGCTTTAAGCTTAGAGGGGGACAATCAAACCGCTATTAAAGCGTTCACGGAATCAATCGCATTATCACCTTACGAGGCGAATCTACGCAACCTAGGGTCCGCTTACTTAGACGCTGGTTACCCCAAAAAAGCAATCGGGTATTTTTCAAAAGCGTACCTCGCGCAAACGTACAATATGGACTATCCTCACAAACGCAACTTAGACACTTATCAAGAGCTCGCTCTCTCTTCCTATCTTTATGGTTCTGCTAGCGAAGCTAGACAGATCGCTATTAATGGACTTATGGATTATCCAAACACTCAAAGTTTCTATCTTATTGAAGCCCTAAGTGAATATAAAATAGGTGAAAAAAGATTAGCACTCAATGCTTCAGAGAAAGCTTATGAATTGATGCCTAACCAACAAACAACATATGTTTATCATCAAATATCAAATAATTTACCTATTAAAATATCCGTCAGCCATTAATTTTACTTTGATATTTCCGATTTTGGGGTATTGACGAGCTATATTTTTTGCTCTACATGTATTATACTATGCGTAAATATACTCAGCTGCTCCTCATAATTATTGCCTTCATAGCTGGATCGCTTGTTTCAATGTTAACAACAGTTGTTCTTGCTAATGGAAGTGATCCCAATCTTATACATAGTTGTGTTAGTAGTAGTGGGTCAGTACGAATTGTCGGCTTAGGTGTCAACTGCAGTAGTGGAGAAACTGCTCTTAACTGGAATTCAAAAGGACTACCCGGAACAGGAGCACTCGTTGCGAATTTACAAGGTGCAACTTTAGATCATACAAACTTTGATTCAAGAACACTAAAGAACGATGATTTCAGCGGCACAAGTTGCAGTTTCAGTAATGATTCATTTGACAATAATACTGAGCTTGCGGGAGTAAATTTCACTGGATGCAATTTTGGTAACTCGACCTTCAACACCGTAAATTTTACAGCCGTAACATTAGGAAATAATGATTTTTCAACTGCAACTATTTCCAATAGTAACTTAACAAATGTAGATCTAAGAACCGATACTCTTGTTGCTACAACCGTTAATGGTTCCAATTTAACCGGAGTCAATCTTTCGGGTTTTACCTTTAACGAATCTAATGGTGGCCCTGTCTCAATAAGCGGTTCAAATCTCACAAATGCAAACTTCAGTGGTATGTCTTTCGGTAGTGGTGGCGATCCTTTCACAATCAATAACAATAATTTAACAGGAACAAACTTTACAGGAGTTGATTTCTCAGCTACCTCTAGTACAAATTTTGGGGGGTCAACTGGTTCTAATACTAATTTCACAAATGCTAATTTGGTCAATGCCGACTTTACAGGCTCAACATTAACTACTCCTATCTGGTCAAATACTACTTGTCCTGATGGCACAAATAGCAACAGCAATGGTGGAACTTGCAGCGGCCATGGTGGAGGACTTTAACTTTACCTCAGATTGAGCATTCCTGGAAACTCTACTCGATCGAGGATATAAAAAAACTGGTATTCCGCTTATTTCAGATTTGTTAAAAATTTAAGTAGTCGTAGCTCAATGGTAGAGCGTGCTTTTTGGAGAGAGTTGGATTTATTATGATTAAAGGGTAATACTGCACGAATAGGGCAAAAGTGCCATGTTAATTTTTGAGAACATTGTTTCAGCAATCTAAATGTCACTATTTAATTTCCCAAAAATCAGAGATAAAAATAGCCTAAAAAATAGGAGGCGAATAATATATGATTGTTTACTTTAGTAACACAATCGGCATTTCTTCATGGCGCATTTTCCCTGTTTATGTAATAGCACCCCATATAGTAGTACTTTGTCTATAGTGCGATGTGAGGAATGTTTAAAAAGAGAAAAGAAATAAGCGGTTGCTATAAAAAATTATCTTCCTTTTTGTTGGAATGCCCAAGCAGCAAAAACAGCAGTCAACGGTACTGCAAGTATAAGACCGATGCCCCCAGCTAATGTCCTGACGATTTCTTCCATAATAAGTTCACTATTAATAATGTACCAAAACGGCTGGTGCTGTGGATTTAGAACAAGAAAAAGAAAAATAGGTAATCCAACTCCCGCATAAGCAAGAACAAGTGTATTAACGAGTGCAGCAATATGTTCACTTCCGATTCTCATGCCACTTCCTACAAGCTCGCGGAATTTTAATTTGCTGTTTGCCTTTGATAATTCCTGAATTGATGCAGCCAAACCAGTGGTAATATCCTCCAAAACACCAAGACTTCCGATAATAATTCCTCCCAATAACAGCCCTTGAAAGTTTATCGATGAGGTTTGTCCAATTACCAAATTTTGCACATCTTCACTTCCAAGTCCGTTCAGGAAAGTGAAATGGACAGAAACATAGGAGAGAATGCCAGTAAGAACAAGAGCTAGGCTTGTTGAGATAAGTGCAATATTTGTTTTTTGCGAAAATCCGTGAGCAAGATACATGGTTGCAACCATAATAAACATTGAACCTACAATACTTGCTAAAAGAGGATCTTGTCCTGCAAGTATTTGAGGAACGATAAAGAATACAATAACTGACAAACTGATCCCAAGTCCTATGACAGCGCCTAGTCCTTTCAGTCGGGTCACTAACAGAACAATGACTACAAAAATTATAGCAATAGGATAAAGATTATTAAGTCTGTATGTGTCGTTAACGGCATAGGTAGTTTGTTGAGGAGTCACCGATTTCAGAAGAACAAGTGTTTGCCCTTGCGAGACTTCCTGATTTTGGGTTATTGTTGTTTGCTGGCCATAATTAATAGTAATTGTTTTCCCTGCATCTGCGCCGTCAAGAATTTGTAATTGCAGTTTTTGATAAGGATGATTTATTCCACCGGAGGTTATAGTTCCCTGTGCAAGAATTGAAGTTACTTTTGCGGTTTCATAACTGCTAATAGGAGTCGGTGGAGCTTTTGGAAGAGGAGTTGGTTTGGCAGATTTGGCAGCAAAACTTAACGGTGCGGTAGTAATAAAAATAAAAAAAACAATGAAAATAATAAAACTTTTTTTAATCATAGGGAGCGCGCTGTAGCAGTATAGCGTGTTCTCATTATAGCATCAATTGAGATGATGTAAAACAAAAACAATTATTTAGACCGCAAAATAGAACTAATTTGTAATTTTGATGTACAGCTTGCTAGTATGATGTATATTTTACTCTTGCAATATTTATGGAGTGCTATATACTAAATACATGGTACGTGTTGCGATTAATGGCTATGGAAGAATTGGAAGAATGGCTCATAGGGTAATCCTTCAGTGGCATAGTGAAGATATTGATGTAGTTGCAATTAATGCTGGCGGTTCCACAGATCTCAAAGGGTGGATGTATCTGCTCAAATACGATAGTGTATATGGTCTCCTTCCTCAAGATGTAAGTATAAATCCAAATCCCGATCCATCAAAAAAAGATTTGCTTGGTAGTCTTGTAGTCAATGGGAAAGATATTCCTGTTTTTTCTCAAAAAGATCCAACGCTTCTTCCCTGGAGTGCTTTAAATGTTGATGTTGTGATTGAATCGACTGGACATTTTACGGATGCAGAGAAACTAAAGCAACATCTCACAGCTGGAGCAAAAGCAGCTGTTCTTTCAGCTCCTGCAAAAGGGGATGGAGTACCTACCTATGTTATTTCGGTAAATGACACCAATTATGCAGGAGAGAGCATTATCAGCAACGCTTCTTGTACAACTAATTGTATTACGCCTCCCGCCAAAGTAGTTAGTGACCATTTTGGAATTCAAAAAGCAATGATGACAACAATTCATGGATACACTTCAGATCAGCGTTTGCATGATGGCGGACATAAGGATTATCGTAGAGCACGCGCGGCGGGGCTTAATATTATTCCAACATCAACAGGTGCGACGATTGCGGCAGCACAAGCATTGCCTGCTCTTAAAGATATTTTTGCAGGAGTTTCTTTTCGTGTACCTGTCCCTGTCGGTTCACTTTCCGATTTTACCTTTTTATTGCAAAAAGATGTAACTAAAGATGAAGTAAATCAAGTCTTCCGTCAGGAATCTGAGAATGCCGCATATAAAGGGATACTAGCAGTAACTGAAGATCCTCTTGTCTCAAGTGATATTATCGGTAACTCACATTCCAGTATTATTGATCTATCTCTGACACAAGTTGTAGGAGGTAATATGCTTAAGATTATTGCTTGGTATGACAATGAATACGGATATGCAAATAGGTTAGTTGAAGAGACAATTATGGTTGGACGACGCTCTGCTCCCGCGCCCGCCTCACAATAAAGTTAAAAGTTCGAAGTTAAAAGTTCAAAACGTAAAGACTTTTGTATTCTAACTTTGAACTTTTCATTTTTAATTTTATTATGAATAATCCTGTTGAAATTCCTGGTATTCGTATTGTTACTGTTTCCGGACGTATTGCCTCCGGTTCAACAACCTTGGCAAAACATTTAGCCAAGCAGTTAAATTGGAAACACCTTGAAGGAGGAGAAATTTTTTGGGAAGCAGTACGGAAAAAGTTAGGTTTGGATGAAAAGGACACTAATTTACGTCCTGATCAAGAGGACCGCTTATTTGACGAACAGTTAAAAAAGATTTTGGAAGAAGATAAAAATATTGTACTTGAAACAAAACTCGCTGCTTTTAACGCTCAAAATATCCCTGGGATTTATAAAATTCTCGTTTTGTGTGATGATGAAAATGGCGTAGATAAAGCGGATGTGAGAATTGACCGTTTGGTAAATAGGGAAGAATTATCAGTTGATGATGCCAAGACAGAGGTACTTGAACGTGAGGCAAATGACCTTGAAAAATGGCGGAAGCTCTATGTAAAGGGTGATCAGAATTGGGTTTATTGGGATAAAAAATATTATGATCTTGTCGTTAATACATTTACTCATAATCAGGAAGAAAGCTTGAAGCTAGTTTCAGAAAAACTCAAACTGGAATAACATATATAGTTTATCTATAGTAAATTTATGTCTAAGATATCTCAAATTATTCTCTCACTACTCACGTTTATTGTTGCAATTTACATACCATTAGTTACAGCATACGCACAGGAAGCTTCTTCTTCATCAAAGTCTTCTATAGATAGTTCCTATCAGTTGCCTTATCCTGGAATGCTTCCTGGCAATCCTTTATATTTTCTTAAGACTATCCGAGATGATTTAACAGCGTTTTTTATCAGTAAACCTTTGGATAAAGCAAAATTCGACCTTTTGCAGTCAGACAAAAATGTAGAAGCAAGCTACTTATTAGTGAGTCAGCAACAAGGCAAAGCTCAAGTTGCACTTCAGACTTTTTCTCAGGCTCAAGATTATTTTCAGCAGGCAATAACAGAGACAGTAAACGCAAAGAAACAAGGGTATAATACGAAAGAGATTATTTCAGAACTCATAGAATCCAATCAAAAACATGTGCAAATGCTGCACGCAGTTGCGCTGCAAACGGGTAACACAAATGATCAGGCAGTGCGACAGTATCTCGATAGGGAAGAATTTTTTGCAAAAACGCTCAAAACATTGCGGTAGTAATATAAAAGATCTTAAGTACTTTCTGTTCCAATTTTTGCTACACTTTTCGCCCAGTGTAAGAAAATGTTAGTAGAAAAGTATTCAATTAAAGCTAGTGCACTCTTTTGATCTATTTGGAAATAGTTGACACAATAGATGTAGTGGCATATGATTTTTATGGCACTAGATAACTGGAGTAAAAGTATTCAATCCAAAAGAGGCAGCAAAGATTGAACATTTGAGATTAACTATGCATTGTCCGTACTGCGGAAGTAAAGAATCAGAAGTTGTAGAGACACGGGAAAGCTCTGACATGGATACAATTAGAAGACGAAGGGCATGTCTCGGGTGCTGTAAGCGGTTTACAACCTATGAGCGGGTTGAGCATGTACAATTAATAGTAATTAAAAAGGACGGCAAGCGTGAACAGTTTGCCCGTGAGAAGCTTAAGTCTGGAATTCTCAAGGCATGTGAGAAGACAAGGGTTCCCGCAGACGTTATTGAAAAAATAGTAAATGAAATTTCTCGCGAATTGAGAGCCATGGGATCACTTGAGGTTAAAAGTCAATTGATCGGACAAATGGTTGCAAAAAGGCTTAAGAAAATTGATAAAGTTGCTTACATTAGGTTTGCAAGTGTCTTTAAACGATTTGTCGATGTTGAAGATTTTGAGAAAGAAGTTAAAGGGTTAACAAGAAAGTCAGAAATAGGAATAGTATAATATGAAATTACATACAGAAATCATAACATTATGCGATTACGCTTTAATTTCTCGGGAAGGGAAATTAAGCATCAACGGTATTTTTGATGAACTGCGGGTTCAGAAATTTCCAGGTGGTATTGCCAGAGCTTTTTTTGTCGCAACGCTTCGTGGAGATATCGATAAGGCATATACATTGAAAATTAATACCGAAAGCGGGAAAAAAATAGTTAATACCTTAAATTTAGATGTGAGAACAAGCCCGAATGGTAAGAACAATATTATTTTAGAGTTGGTTAATTTGGGATTTGAAAAAGAGGGAGAGTATAGGTTTGTTATCTATAACGGTAAAGATGAAGTCGGATCGACACAGTTGAAAGTATTGGGCGTTGATCAATCAGTAACACAAGAAGTTAAATATAAATTACCTAATTAAAACTATGGAAAAATTTGATGGCGTGAGAGAAAAAGTATTTTTAGATCGGTATGCACTTAAGGGCGCAGAAGGTGAACTCTTAGAGCATGCCCCACAGGAAATGTGGCGGCGGGTCGCGCATGGTATTTCTCTCCAAGAGAAAAAAAACAAGCAGAAAAAATGGGAGGAAGAATTCTACCGTGTACTTGAAGATTTTAAATTTGTCCCTGGCGGTCGTATCCTCTCAGGTGCAGGTACAGGATATCAAGTAACCTACTTTAATTGTTTTGTTATCCCAAATCCCAAAGATTCACGTCATGGTATCCTTGATTCACTTGGTCAACTCATCGAGATTCAGTCACGTTCCGGCGGAGTTGGCTTAAATCTTTCATCACTCCGCCCTCGCGGAGCACGGGTTAAGAAGGTTAACGGTACTTCTTCAGGACCTGTGAATTGGGCGACACTTTTTTCAGTCGCGACACATGATATCGTCCAGCAAGGTGGCTCACGAAGAGGTGCAACGATGCTTATGCTTCATGATTGGCATCCTGATGTTGAAGAATTTATTACTGTTAAACAAGATCTTACTAAAATTAACGGTGCTAATTTATCAGTCTGCGTCTCAGATGGGTTTATGGAAGCAGTCAAAGAAGATAAGGATTGGGATTTAGTTTATCCAGAATTGAGCGATCCTCATTATGATACTGAATGGGATGGCGATATCATTGAATGGAAAGAAAAAGGCTACAAGGTCAAAGTCTACAGGACAGTAAAAGCAAGAGAATTGTGGGATCTTATCTGTACAGCAGCATGGAAATCAGCAGAACCAGGTCTTCATTTCTTGGAAAGATCCAATAAGAGATCCAATACCTGGTATTTTGAGAAATTATTAGCCACAAATCCCTGTGTTACAGGCGATACATGGGTGCAAACAAGTCTTGGGCCACGACAAGTTCGAGACTTAATTGGTACTCCTTTTGTGGCGCGCGTTAATGGGAGTAATTATCTTTCTGATGAAAAGGGATTTTTCAAAACAGCGACAAAATCGGTAGTAAAATTGCAAACAAAAGAAGGTTATTCCCTGCGATTGACTGCAGATCATAAAGTACGTCGTATTACTCATCTAACGAGATCTGTAATAAAAACAGAATGGGTTGAAGCTGGAAAACTTACTGCTACGGATAAAGTGCTTTTGAATGATCATCGAAACGGGAATGAATGGAAAGGACAGTTTTCTTTTAATGATGGCTATTTGCTCGGACTTTTAGTAGGTGATGGAACCCTTAAAAAGGATAAAGCTGTTCTGTCTGTCTGGGATCAGAAAGAAGCGTATAGTGCACGCTCAATTATGCAAAATGTGTTACAAGCTACAACTGCTATCCCTCATAGAAGCGATTTTTCTGGCTGGATGGAGCTTCCAGAACGTAAAGAACATCGTTTGGCTTTGAGCTATGTAAAAGATTTAGCTACAGAACTTGGAATGTCCCCGGGGAAAAAAAACAATAACTGAAAAAGTTGAACAGACATCAAGTAAATTCTATCGAGGATTTTTACGTGGCTTTTTTGATGCGGACGGATCTGTCCAAGGGAATCACCTTAAAGGTGTAAGTATTCGTCTTGCTCAATCTGATTTTACGTGTTTACAAGCTGTTCAACGGATGTTATTAAGACTTGGTATTGTTTCCTCTTTACATAAAAATAGAAGAATTGATGGATCAAAATTGTTGCCCAACGGAAAAGGTTGTGCTTCTCTTTATCGAACAAAAGCACAACACGAATTGATTATTACAGGAGAGAATATTGCCTTATTTGATAGAATTATTGGTTTCGGAGATAGAGTAAAATCTGATCGATTAGAGAAGCTTATTGGCGCATATAAACGGTTGCTTAATAAAGAAAATTTTGCCGTTCGTATTGAAAGTATTACACAAGAAGGCATAGAAGACGTTTATGATGTTCAAATTTCTGATATCCATGCCTTTGATGCTAATGGCTTTTATGTTCATAATTGCGGTGAGCAGCCACTTGGCGGTTGGGCTGTTTGTAACTTGGGTGCGATGAATTTGGCTGCATATGTCAAAGACGATGATCTTACAAATGATAAAGCAGGGTGGTTTGACTATGAAGCCTTCGGTAAGGATGTCAAAGTCGCAATGCGTTTTCTTGACAATGTGATTGATGACACCTATTATTTCTTTAAAGAAAATGAAAAAGTTGCCAAAGAAATCCGCCGTACAGGTCTTGGCATTATGGGAATCGCTGATACCTTTATCAAAATGAAGATCCGTTATGGTTCTGAAGAATCAGAAAAAGTGTCAAAGAAGATTTTTAAGACTCTTCGCGATAATGCTTATATAGCTTCAACTGAGATAGCGAAAGAAAAAGGAGCGTTTCCAAAATTTGACAAGGAAAAATATTTGAAAGGATATCATATTAAAGCTTTGCCTCAAGAAATTCGTTCCAAAATCGCAGAAAACGGCATCCGTAACGCAGTGCTTCTCACCATTGCTCCAACGGGAACAACAAGTCTTTTATCAGGAGTTTCAAGCGGTGTTGAGCCTGTTTATGAATTTGAATATTCTCATAATGGACGACTTGGCAAGCAGATGGTCTACCATGGATTATATGGCACATGGAAAGAGTCACATCCTGATGAGCAGAAACCTGATTATTTTGTTGGTGCAAATGATCTGACTCCTGAAGATCATGTAAAAATTCAAGCCATTGCTCAGGAATATATTGATTCTTCAATTTCAAAGACAGTAAATGCCCCGAATTCTCATACAGTTGAAGATGTAAAGGATTTGTATATGTCTGCCTACGATAATGGTCTCAAAGGTGTCACATACTTCCGCGACGGGTCACGTATGGGTGTTCTGCAGCGTGAAGAAAAGAAAGAAGAGAAAAAAGAAGAAGCAGCTCCCGTTGTTGAAAAGCCAACAATTCCTGTTACACCTCGTGTTCCACGTCCGATGGTACTGAATGGTGTGACCTACAAGGCAGACAGCCCGACCGGTAAGCTCTATGTCACCATTAATAATGATGAAAAAGGCGATATGTTTGAAGTTTTTATCAATCATGGTAAAAGCGGTTCTGATCTTATGGCTCTTGCGGACGCGCTTGGCCGGATGGTTTCATTTGTCCTTCGGATCCACAGTCCGGTTCCTGCCCGCGAGCGAGTCCGCGAAATTGTGTCGGAGCTCGCAGGAATTGGCGGCTCACGTTCAAGCGGTTTTGGTGAAAATAGAGTACGATCCTTGCCAGATGCTATCTCCAAAGTCTTGGCACGTCATGCTGAATTTCGGGTCAATGGCAAAGTAGAGGATAGCGCCTCATTTTTGGAAAGGATGAAAAATCTTACTAACGGCAATGGACTTGCCAATGGTCACGCTCAGGCAGTCGCGACAATTGAAGAAGCTGAAGAGGTTTCTGCAAGCCAGCTAGCTTTGCCGTCAACAGGTGTTGAAAGTATGCACAGCGGTCCATCCACGTCACTGTTTGATATCTGTCCTGAGTGTGGGTCAGGGAGCTTCGCTTACGAAGAAGGTTGTAAAAAATGCTACTCCTGTGGATATAGCGAGTGCTAGAGTTATATTATTTTGTGTATAATTCATTGTTCTCAAAAATTAACATTGCATTTTTGCTCTATCCTTGCAGTATTACCCTTCTTGATGTCTTCATATGGGGCAAGATACAGTTTCCTTATAATAAGCTAATTATAAGGAAGTCAACTCCTCACAATTTGACAATTATGGGTATAAGTGCTATTTTGGATATATGATTACCAGAATCTACGACGATCTTAACAAATATCTCAAACCAAACGAAGTTCTCATTATTTATGGCCCACGACGGGTGGGGAAGACAATTCTGTTAGAGGATTTTCTTTCTAAAACCAATTTTAGGTACAAATTAGAAAATGGGGGAGACGTTGGCATACAAGAAGTGTTTTCATCTGGGCGGGCAGAAACACTCCGACGGTATGCAGAAGGATACGACCTTATTGCGATTGATGAAGCGCAATATATTCCCAATATAGGAGAAGGTTTAAAACTTCTAATAGAGACTGTCCCGAATATCAGAGTGATCGCCACAGGTTCAGCATCTTTTGACCTCTCGAATAAAGTAGGGGAGCCGTTGACTGATAGAAACACGACACTCCACCTGTTCCCCGTATCTCAGCTGGAACTAATTAAACAAGTCAATAGTTACGAATTGTCTCAAAAAAAGGAGGAATATCTTATCTATGGCTCCTATCCAAAAGCATTAACAACAGAAACGTTTGAGGAGAAAGGTGTTTACCTGCGTTCTCTGGTAAACTCATATCTTTTGAAGGATATTTTAGATCTTGAAAACGTCAAAGGATCAAAAGTTTTGTTGGATCTCCTCCGGTTGCTTGCGTTTCAAGTGGGCAATGAAGTATCTCTATCTGAACTTGCCCAGAACGTACCGATTGATCCCAAAACTGTCGCGCGATACCTCGATCTTTTAGAAAAAACGTTTGTCATTATCAATATTCGAGGTTATAGCCAAAACCTGCGAAAAGAAATTAGTAGCAAAAGTAAGTACTACTTTTATGATAACGGCATACGAAACGCTGTGATTGCCAATTTTAATCCGCTTAATTTACGTAATGATGTCGGGCAGCTCTGGGAGAACTTCCTAGTGGTTGAACGGCTGAAAAGGCAAACTTATCAATCCATGGTGGTCAATAACTATTTCTGGAGAACGTGGGATCAGAAAGAGGTTGATTTTGTGGAAGAGCGGGAAGGAAAACTGTTTGGTTATGAATTCAAATACTCTCCAACGAAAAAAGGTTCACCAAAAGATTTTCTTATAGCGTATCCCAATGCAAGTTATACGACAGTAAATTCAGAAAATTACCTCGACTTTATAGCTGGTTCGTAAGACAGCAAGTTGGAAAAGGGGATATCTTAAACTCCCACGGCACAACTTTTATATGAAACTTGGCTCACGAGACCCGCAGGAACCATTCTCTGGTACAACCTATCCATGTGGTTCTAACAAACACTGAAAAAGTAACAACGATCATTGAGGCTTCCCGGAAGAACTACGCAACACCATATCATCAGAAAAAACCATCTGATGTCGTTTTTCAATGGACGAGACGCAAACTGGCGAAAGCCTCAAAAAAGGTAGTAGTAAAGAGGAAAATAGGAAAAGATTGTCTTAAAACTTATAATGGACCCAGGAATTTGGACAGAGGGATAAGGTTAAATTAGAATATGAATAATGGAACAAAAAATACGACGAGTACATTCAGCAACCTTTAAAGCAAAGGTGGTAATGGAAGCCCTGAAAGAGCAGAAAACACTCGCAGAACTTTCATCACAATTTGGAGTACATGCAATGGTCATATCCAAATGGAAGAAACAAGCTGGAGAGATTTTAGCAAAAGGATATTCAGATAAAAGACAACAAAAGGAGAAAGATGATCGAGAGTTGATACAAGAATTGTATGAACAGATAGGAAGACTGAAAGTCGAAGTAGACTTTCTTAAAAAAAAGATGGGCATCTTCGGAGAGTAAAAATATTCTTACTCCGGGAGAGATAGCCATGCACATTAACAAAACAGGAAGCGTATTACCAAAAGGCATCCAGGCAGAATTATTAGATATCTCACGATCCAGTTTGTATTACCAGCCAAGACAGGTAAAACAGGAGATTGTAGTGGTGATGGACAAGATTGATGAAGTGTATACCGCTCATCCCTTTTATGGTTCCAGAAGAATTGCTAAAGAGGTTGGGATTAATAGGAAACAGGCACAGAGACTGATGCGGGAGATGGGTATTGCAGCGCTGTATCCAAAGCCAAATTTGAGCAAGCGGGATTTCCAGCACAACATTTATCCATATCTTTTAAAAGGAGTAACAGCCGGATATCCCAATCATATTGTCGGGACAGATATTACGTATATTAGGATGAGCAAAGGGTTTTGTTACTTAACAGCGTTTATGGATTGGTTCTCACGATTTGTTCTTTCATGGAGGCTATCCATAACTCTTGAAACAACATTTTGTTTAGAGGCGGCAGAAGAAGCGGTGAGAAAGTTTGGTGTACCGGTAATTATTAACGAGGATCAGGGGTCACAGAATACTGATCATCTGATGACAACCTTTTGGGAAAAACTTGGGACACAAATTAGCATGGATTCAAAAGGGAGAGCACTGGATAATATTTTTACCGAAAGACTCTGGAGAAGTGTCAAATGGGAAGATGTGTATTTAAAAGATTACGCTACTGTTTTGGAGGCAAGAGTAGGAATTGGAAACTACTTTCAATTTTACAATTATGAGAGAAAACATCAGTCACTTAATTACAAAACACCGGCTGAAATCTATTTCGGAAAGGAGGATAATTTAACCTAATCATCAGCCGTTTACTGTCTTGACG
>Ga0206839_1102_pt1 | contig 19961 bp, 17 predicted proteins | sample Alteio_BWOrgCont_27_FD_152883 | JGI IMG/M metagenome (GOLD analysis project Ga0206839, IMG submission 152883) | Enriched cells from forest soil in Barre Woods Harvard Forest LTER site, Petersham, Massachusetts, United States -... | ecosystem: Environmental > Terrestrial > Soil > Temperate forest >... | reverse complement strand
AATTTCCTGAACAAATTTTTTGAGAATTTGCGCGCCTTTTTGATTTGATCCACCACCAATAGCTGTTACTTTTTCTGGTGGAACTTCATATTCCCCATTTGAAACCATGGCTTGTATATAACCACCCCTGGCTTCTTTTGGCATTCCATGGGAAGGAATTTTTCCAAAATAGCGGTTAAGTTCTTTTATGCCTGCATCTGAAGAGCCATCCCCAATATCAGAAACAGTCGAGGCATCTATGATATAGCTATTTTCTTTAATATTTTTTGGAATGTTATCTTGTTGGCCTTTACCATTTCCGCGGATAGCTCCCCCTTCGGCATAATTTTCAAAATATGAAGGCGCAACTCCCCGTAAATATTCTTCTCTGCTTTGATTTGGATTAATTTGCCGACGCCGATAAGGTTCTATCGGGTTCAATTTGGCATTAAAGCCCATACGTTCCCGCATATTTTCAGCTTCTTGTTTTTCCCTTTGTTCTTTGGCTTCAAGAGCCTGTTGATGCTCCCTTATGCTCTTTTGTTCTTCTTTATGGCCTTTAGCCATGAGCAATCCTGAACCAATTAATGGCAATGTTTGACCAATGCCGCTAAGAAGACCTCCGCCGCTTCCAGAACCACCAAGGATGTTTCCTAAAAATCCAGCACCACCGGATTGACCTGCTGCCTGAATACCTGCCTGTCCCATACCTTGTCCAAAAGCATTTGCAGGTAGCATTTTTCCTACAGTATTTGCGCCCACGACAGCATGAGGGGACGCTATTCCACCGCCTGGGGACATTCCAAACATTTTCCCCAATCCAGACCCAATATTTCCCAACATTCCAGCAGACCCAGAAGCTCCAGCAGCCCCACTAGTACCTCCAAACATTCCACCAAATCCACCAGCCCCTCCTATTGCACTTCCAATGAATGGAAGGGTAGCTAATGCCGCTCCTATTCCGGCATTTTTAAAAGCTGCACTTGTCGATTGTCCGGTTAATTTACTTGCTAAAAATCCTGTAATTGGGCCAAAAAGGGTACCTACGGCTCTAACAGCTTCTGTAAATATCCTACCAATTTTTCCACCAAATTCCGGCAATCCTGTTTGTGGATTTATTTTAGGTTCCCTACCAATCCATTCTGAAAATATCTCTAGGAGATCAGGTGTAATAATGGCAAGTTCTGTATCACCATGACGCCCTTTCATTCTTAATTCTTCTAGTTCTGGGTCTGTTGGTCTTCCTGGCTCAGTGACTTCCCCTCCCATAGCAAACTTTTGCCTTTCTTGGGAAAGGGCAGCAGAAATTTCATTCCGAATTTCTGGTATTTTTAATACTTTGTCTAAGGGAGTGTAATCTCTCAAGCCTGTCTCAGGATCAATAAAAATACCTCCCTGCAATTCATCAAGACCACTAAGTTCCTTTGGCTCAAAATGAACCACTATTTTTTGAGGTTGTTCTTCATTTTCCATTCCCTCCATCATTTGCCCCTCCATAGGGTGCATACCTTCCATGGGAGATTGAGATTGGGGTGTTAAATGGGGGGGTAAATTTTGCACAGTCTATACTCCATAAAAATTTATTAAAATTTTACACGTTATTCACAAAATAATCAGCCCAATTCTGCCAATCTGTAAAATTATCTGGCAACGGGACACCATCAAGCTCATTTCCTAATAGGAGTCTCCTAGCCCACTCTTTCCAGGTTTTTTCACTTGTTGCCAAAGGAATGTTTAAATTTGGTAAATCTATATATAAATTTGCAGCCCATGTTAGAAAATCTATATCTCTTGGGATAACAATACTTGTCATGGCCTTCTATCTCCAGGCGCAAAGTTAAGAATGGGTTTACCCATTAAATAATCCCCCCCCACAACATTGCTTTCAAACCGAAAACTCACAAAACGTCCCATATTATTCATATCGGTTTTATCTAAGACAACGATTGGTTGGGATGGGAGGAAAGGATAAGGATTAGAACTGGAAACAGGGCCTTGCGGAAAGTCCCTTGTGTTGACAACGACAGTCATGGGGCCTGATTGCACAAAATCTTGTTCAATACGCCTAATGCGCATCTCACGATCATCTGTTGGGGCCTTTTCAAACCAGGTCATTATATTGGTCTCAAAATAAGAATCAATGGCGTATGATTGGCCATAGAGAACCATATCCGTTCCTGTTTCTTCTTGCCATAAACCATAATTCAGATTTGGATAACTATAGGAAACACCTGCGCCTCCGCCGCTTCCTGTTGCTGTCGCATTGGTACTAACTCTATAACTAAAAGAAGTACTATCGATAACATTGATAGGAACGGACGCAAGATTTAATTGATCAGCCCTTAAACCATTGAAACCTGTGGCGCCTGTAATGGTTACTAACATTCCTGATCGTAAGGTCGTAACTGACGGAATGGTAACAGTTACACTATTTAGGTTAATTGTCGTCGACAAAGGATTGTCAGAAAGATTAACAATGATTGGTGAATGATTAAATTTATTCAATAATCCTACAGAATCGGCTTCAAGTGGATATTTATATAACCCAATAGTTGTTCCTGCGCTTCGTCCATGAACAGAATCAAACCAGAATTTTCCGAGAATATTATATACAATAACATCAGAACATTCCGTATTGGGATATTTAGGCCAATGCCACCATATTTCTTGGTCTTCTTCTTTATATTCACCCCAAACTTTATTTTTATATTCATAATTTAAATTATCAAAAAAGTAATATCTATTTGTTTCATTAATCAATATATCAATAACGCCATTGTAAAAATAAAATTGATTATTACCTATCCAATAAAAAAAATTTTTGTGTGTTACAATACAATTTTGAGAAAGAACAGAAATATCTTCTTGGATTGTATCAAAATTAAATACGGCATCTCCCCCTACAAAAGTTGCCCTTATCAAGGCATTTAAAGTCCAAAATAACCCAGAAGGTGCGTTGCTTCCTCCTCTTGTTTTTAATCCTTTGATGATCTTTGTAGCTGCTATAGGAGCGGCTATGGCATCTGACCAATTACCACCAGGGTTGAGTGTCCATGTTAGGACACCGTCATTTCCATATTTGAAAAAGTAGGGATATAAAACAACGATTCCCCCTGAAGCGACGGGATTTGAAACAGATATAGGGACTAAAGGGGTTATGGCTTCAGTATCTCCCCAATAAATCAAAGTTTGGGTTTGATTATTAATATCCATGACATTTGGGGCAGCATGCGCAATGATATAATTTGTTGTTTGAGAAGTTAGCAAAGTTACGTTCGTTCCACCACCTGATCCTGTTGCATTAGCGGCAGGAGGCCCCATAGTCTCATAAGTGAATGTAGTACCGGATAGAATGGCGGTTATGACCGTTGTGATATTTATTTGAGATGCTGTTATATTATTGACATTGGTTGATCCTGAAATCGTTATGGTTTCCCCAACGCTCAAGTTTTCTGTCGTAGGAACGGTTACCGTTATGGTATTTGAACCATTTGTTGTGCCAATAGGATTGTTTGCTAAATTAGGAAGATAAGAAATATTATTTCCTCCCCCATATCCTGTTGAGGTCGCTGTCCCGGCAGAAGTATAAGTAAAGGTAGGTTGGCCTACATTCACCGTTATTTGCGCTGGAATATTCAATTGAGCAGCCGTGATTCCATTTGTATCTGCAGCACCTGAAATCGTTACATATTGTCCTGTTGTAAGACCAGCCGTTGAAGGGACAGTAATGGTAACATCTGCTGACGTATCCATTGTAAAGATTGAATTTGGAAGAAGAACAATAGAATTGGTATCCCCCAATACCGTGTATCGGTCAAATGTCCAATTATTATTAGGATTAGCGACAAAACCGATAGGGGTACGGTCAAATTCAGGGTTGGCATTGCTATGTGAAATAGGGCAAACAGATAAAGTTGAAGCGCGCCCTAAATAACAATCTGTTACATTTTCTTCTTCATCAACATTATAAAGATTCCTAATGATTTCAAGTCCACCTGGCGCAAGAAGAATTCTTCCCCCAATTTTCTTAGGACGTCCCCTATAAAACCTTACCCATTGTCCGTCAATACACTGTTTTGTATCAAATTGAGTACCATCTCTTTGAATTCCAGGTTCAGGCAATATAAAATCTATGATATGATCAGAAGGCACTTTATTTCTTCCATTTGTATATTTCTATCGAACCCGTCGGGCATATATTGCCCCTGCAAATGTAGCTGTTCCTGAATCAAATGTTGCATAGCCGCTTAAATAAATTGTAGTGGGGCTACTTACATTCACTCTTAATTTTGGAATTGGAATAGTACAAGAACCTAAGTATGTTGTAGTAAACCCAATGACATTATAAAGTGGTGGAAAAGTAGCAGAAATCGTACTGGCCCAGGCATATATTTGAGTAAAGCCCACAGTTGGAATAAAAAGCATATTACCCTCTATATCCCAATCTCCTGCCGTTAAATTGATTGAGGTTAAATTTTGAGCAGTGGCGGAAGTGGTTATGTTTGTTGGAGCAGTTATTACACTAGATACGAATTCCCCTACATAGCCAGCACTCGCATTATTGGCGGCCGTTGTCCCTTTAATTTCTATATTTCCAGTGCCTTTTCCTCTTAATTGTCCAATGACGTTGGTATCAGAACCAACAACTTGCAAAGCAGGGTGATTACCTGCTGCAGCATTTATTATTTGCCAATAATTTACAGAAGATGCCGTGGCAGTATTGGACAGAAGTTCATTGCCATTTGAATCTAATAATCCGTTAGGGCCTATTTCCAAACTTGTAGCCGTTGCAACGCCCAATTCTGGGGTTATTAAGATTGGAGATTCTAATGTTGGTGTTATTAAGGTGAGGTCAGCAGGTAATGTTGAGGAGATAGAAGGGACTCCACCTGCACTTGTAACAAGGACACCATTATTAGCCGTGGCTAACCCAGAAATTGTGTTATTAGCAGAAGAATATAGAATTTGATTGATCGTTGTTGATGTAGGATAGGCGGCTGTTGTAAAACTAAGGTCTTCAGCTGCATTCGAATATAATATTTGACCTGAAACGGTGGCATCAGCTAAGGGCAATGTCCATAGAGTATCTGTTGTTAGATTACCTGCCCTGAATCCAACATAATGGGTATTGGTTGCATTGTAATATACTCCTGGCTCACCCCCCAAAATTGCCAGGCCATAGTCCGCGTCTGCACTACCAAAAGATAAAATTGCGGTTCCTGATCCTGAATAATTAACAACCCCTGCGGGTGGCGTGGGTGGTTTATAAAAACCTGTCGTACTATCAGAAATAAATGAAATACCAGGGGAGCCAGCGGTACCATCAGCAAAAATAGCACTACTGGCAACTGTTGGCGTATTATATATGCTACTTCCATCTGAATACAGGATGAGTTTTTCCCCTTGTGGAACCACAATAGGATTGCCTGTAGGTCCCGCTAATTGGGCTGTTACGGTATATGGGCCTGTCGTATTATTCCAAATGTACCATTGACCTGCCGCTGCTGGATAATAGACTGTTACATTATTGGCTAAATTCCCGGTGTATTGCTGAACAAGACGGGATGATTGAGCATTTGTTAATGTAATTGACGGATTGACGGGTGCTAAATTAATAGGTGATAAAACATTTACTTGGAAAAATGATTCAACGCCAAATCCCAGTGTGTTCCAGTTTCCACCGACACCAACGCCGATAAAAGAAGATGATTCTGATGGATTCAAAGGAAAAGAGCTTTGTCCATCAATCGTTGTAGAATCTGGCGTAGAGATAGTTACAACGCCACTTCCTTCATTATTGACAGCTATATAAAAACCTGCAAGTTGGTTAGGCAACGTGATTGTTCCTACACCTCCTGTCCAAACGAGGATAGAGGCGCGGTCGCTTAATAGGACTTGATAATTTGCCCCGATTGTCTTTCCTGGAAAATTCGTATTGATCTCGCCATTGAGCGCAATTGTTCCAAGGCCAGCCAATATGCTTGCATCAGCCGAAGAAGTTCCAGCCCCAAGGTGTGTAATTCCCCATGTACCTGCTTGTGTTGAATTATCTTGAAGGTAAAATATGTATTGGTTGTTATCAACAGTCGGAATTATAGCGAGTTCACCACCACTAAAATTATTAATAGTGACGTTATTTTCACCCACATTATTAAATTGAATTGTTTGCCCAACGGATATAAGGGTAGAATCCCCAAGTGTTACCGTTAACCCATTCGACAGGGGATTTAGATCATTGATTTGGGCTGTTACATTATTGATCCCAGGTGAGGAATCAACAAAGGATGACGCCCAGTTTAATTGCAAATCAGAAGTAAGGTCATATTTTATATAGGATGGGAAGGCTGTATTGATATTGTAGCCACCAAATATATTTGTATAACTCATAGTTAATCAGCCTCTCTTGATACATAACGGTCAATTTTTCGTAATTTATCTTTTGCATTCCAGGAAGAAATAGCTTTGACATATTCAGCTTCTACGGTAGGAATCCTCTCATCGTTCTTTAGGTCAAGCATCGCTTCCAAGAGAACGGCTTTTAGCAAGACTTCTGGCATGAATTCAGTCAGGTAATTGGACTGATACGTCGCATCAATGACTTGTGGGGTTTCCAAATATCCCAAGACAAATGGGTAATTTTGGTCAGGGGTTGGGGAAATCAGCCAATTATAATAGCCATAATCGGCGTAAAATTGAGGTGGGTTTGTCAAAGCCTGGTTAGGCCAGAATGAGCGCGCATATTCATACGACCGCAATAGAATGGGCGTGTAATTATTGTTATTTGGGAAAGATGCGGTAATAGCGGCACCTCCAATAGATGCTACGCTTGTAGAGTCAGCGGTTGCGGAATAGGTGAAGGTAGTTAAATTAACGATTGTAATGGGGGCGGCTATATTTAATTGCGCAGGTGTAAGACCTCCTCCGCCTGTTGCTCCTGAAATAATCACTGTTTGGCCATTAACCAAACCAACGGTAGAAGGAATCGTAACAGTGATGGTAGATGTAGCACCATCTGTCCTTAAGGGATTGTTACCTAATGTTACATTATTTGCCCCTGTCCCATAGTTAAAGGTAATGGTGTTTTGCCAACGAGCAGGTTTAGGCATGACGGAGATGCCAGGCGTGAACGTTCCTGACACATAGACTTCAAACAATTGCGTATTAGAATCTCGTCCGATACGATCATGGGCAAATTTTACCCAAGCGTCAAAGTCTTCAGTAACGGTCTGATCCATCCTCTCAAGATAGCTTATCGTCTTTTCATAAAGCGTGTTATACGTAAGGATGAAAGACATTAAAATTTTCCTAAAATTTTAAATATAAGTTAACATTACACCATAGTATCCAGTCCATACAAGGTGGCTGATCCAGATACTAGATTATAGGAACCAACAGTAAACAATTGGACAGAATTAAAATAATAAGGGTCTATAAGATTAAAGGTACTAGTTGTGTTTACATATTGTTGCACTGAGTCAACTTGATAAGACATGCGTGCTATACCACCAGCCACTTGATCTGGTGTAACAAATAAATCAATGGTTCCACATACCCCGCCATAAGTGGGGTCTGGGCTAATACCATGGATATTTGTCAAGGTGAGATATACTAAATCTACGCCTCCACCCTGATATCCATGATAAAAATTATTCGCTCCAGCACTGGTAATGCAGCATTGTTGATATATATAATAATTAGTTGATATATATCCTCCAAAGTATCCAAATCTCAGCCCAATATTAACGCCAGTAGTATCCGGCAATAGATTTTTTACAATAATTCTGTAGGCTACATAATTTGTTTGTATTTGATTGGTAAAATCTAATTCAGTACTATTTGATGCCGTCTGAGTGGATATCCATTTCCAATTTGATCCATCTCGTGAATTTATCGTAACGCTTCCAGGGCCATTTGTAATGAGGGCACCTGGCCCTGCTATTAAATTAGCTGGTTCTGGCCTTCCACTAGTACCGCCAATAATAATTTGTCCATCTGACATTGGTAATGACCAAACAGGATAGGGAATAACAACGGGAAAAGTTATAGCATCTGATACCAAGCACGCACTGTTTGCCGTAGACAACCCACCAACTATGTTTGTATCAGAAGAATAGAGAAGTTCGTTAGCAGTAGTAGTGGCCCGGTAAGTAGTAGTCGACCAAGCGGGCGCACTTGAGGAACCGGATAGAAGTATCTGGTTCGCTGTTGCCGTTCCCGAAAGGATTGCCCCAGCACTCCCTGTACTGTAAAATATTCCACCATTCGACGCCGTCAGGTTGGCATTCGTGCCTCCAAGTGCAAGCGATGTAGGTAACGGTGAGTTGATTGCATTGGCTATAATCATCAAATAGTCAATCCATACAAATAAGCTGAACCAGACGTTATATTTCCTGTACTCATCAACAATTGTACGGACGTAAAATTAGCGGCTGGTTGCTGAAAACTACACGTGGTATTTACGTAAAATGCCGCTAGATTTGTTCCTTTGGAGCTTACAAAGCTTCTACCATTAGCTACATTCGATGATCCTGCCGTGATAAATAAATCAATGTTTCCACATACGCCACCATACGTTGAACTATTGGTAATACCATTACCATGGCTATCGGTAATTTGTACCTGACCGAAACCTGATCCTGTATAACCGTCATAAGTAAGATTGTGTGTATTTGACGTAGTCGTATTAACATCAAGTATTTGGTATATATAGCCTGAGGTTATATAAGTTGGACCCGCTCCTGTACCCAACCTTAAATATAATTGAATGCCTGCGCCGCTAGCTGCTGGCAAGATATTATTTAGAACAAGGCGGTATGCAATATAAATTGAACTAAATTGGCTATTAAAATTTAAGGATGCACTATTTGAAGCTGTCTGCGTCGCAATCCATACCCAATTGCCTCCTAAACCAGAACTTATTGTAATATTTCCAGAGGAATTTGTAATGGCCACATTGGTTCCTGCCGTTAACGTAGCTGCGGTTGGCGTGCCACTCGTGCTTCCTATAATGACTTGACCGTTGGTCATAGAAGATGACCAGGAAGGAATGCCACTACTGTTTGTTACCAAAGATGCGCTATTAGCCGTTGTGACGCCTCCAATCACATTATTGGACGAGGAATACAGAAGCTGGTTAGCTGTTATCGTTGCAGGATAAGTGGCTGTCGCCCATAATGGCGCTGTAGAGCTTCCAGACAGAATAGGACAGTTTGCCGTAGCTGTTCCTGCAAGGATAGCGCCAGCAGAGGCCGTACTGTAAAATATCCCACCGTTCGAGGCCGTCAAATTGGCATTCGTGCCACCTTTTGCCAAAGCGGTCGGAAGGGGGGAATTGATTATGTTATTTGTGGCCATTTAAATAATTAACTTAAGTTGTTAACCCATACAAATAAGCCGAGCCAGATGCAATATTTCCTGTACTCATCAACAATTGTACGGACGTAAAATTAGCGGCTGGTTGCTGAAAACTACACGTGGTATTGGCATAATATGAAGCATCATTATATGATTCATAGGACATTTGGCTTACGCCACTTCCAACAGCAGATGATCCTGAAGTCACAAATAAATCAATAACTCCACATACGCCGCCATAAGTGGATGATGTGCTAATTCCGTTACCATTAGCATAGGTAAGTAATACTTGATTGAAAGCTGATCCTGAATATCCTGGATAAGCAAGGTTTGATCCATTATTATTAATATCGCAAAGTTGATATAGATAGCCGCTTGATAAATATGTTGGCCCTGCTCCCGTACCCAATCTTAACCATAAATTTGCGCTCGCACTTGCAGGAAGAATGTTGACCAAGACAATATGATAAGCAATATAAGTTGAACTAAATTGGCTATTAAAATTTAAGGATGCGCTGGATGAGGCAGTCTGCGTCGCAATCCATTGCCAGTTTCCTGCGCCACCTGCCGTTGAATTTATTGTGATGCTATTAGGACCATTCGTAATGGTAACATTAGTTCCTGCCGTTAACGTAGCTGCGGTTGGCGTGCCACTCGTGCTTCCTATAATGACCTGGCCATTATTCATTGAGGACGACCATGAAGGAACGCCGCTACTGTTTGTTACCAAAACAGCACTATCCGTCGTGGTCAACCCAGCAATTACATTATTGGATGAAGAATAGAGAAGCTGGTTAGAAGTGGTCGTAGCCGGATAAGTTGCTGTAGACCATGAAGGTGCGCTCGAAGAACCAGACAAGAGTATCTGGTTAGCTGTAGACGTTCCTGAAAGAATCGCTCCCGCACTTGCCGTGCTATAAAATATTCCACCATTCGACGCCGTCAGGTTGGATGATGTTCCACCTAACGAAAAGATCGTTGGAAGCGGTGAGTTGATTGCATTATTTACAGACAATTAAAATTCTCCTAAAATTTTATACGTAGGTCAAGTTTCCAACAGAACCTAAGACAGAAAACTGCGTATTTGCGACCGTACAGACAAGATAAACAACGTCAAACTGGTTTGAGGACGCAAGGGAGCCGCCTGTTCCCGTGGTTGTTACGACATTTCCAAAGTTGATAAGTTGGCTTGCTGCTTGCCCAATTTTCCATCCACCGGCTCCTAGACCTGCAACCGCAAATTCTACGCCTTGGGCACAAGTAGCCGGAAGGGTAAAAGTTATAAGGGAAGCAGAGTTTGCTATATAGCTTGTATCAATAGCCATAGTAACGGATGTTGTTTGGTTAACCCAATTGGTGCTGAGAGAGCTTGAAGAAATTGTGATAGAACCACTGGCACTCGATATAGATATACCTGTTCCTGCCGTTAAAGTTGTAGCGGTAGGGGCTGCTCCTGTTGTTCCAATCAGAATTTGACCAGCAGTCAAAGTCTGTATAGATGGTACCCCCGAATTGTTCGTAACCAAGGAACCATTATTTGCCGTTGCCAATCCCGCAATCACGTTAGCAGAGGAAGAATACAAAAGCTGATTAATGGTAGTTGTGGCCGGATAGGTTGCAGTAGACCAAGCAGGTGCACCAGAAGCCCCAGATTGAAGCATCTGATTGGCTGTTGCTGTACCCGAAAGAATCGCTCCCGCACTTGCCGTGCTATAAAATATTCCACCATTCGATGCTGTCAACGCAGCATTGGTGCCACCCAGCGCAAGCGATGTAGGTAACGGTGAGTTAATTGCATTATTTGTAGCCATAATTAAAATTCTCCTAAAAGTTTAGACATTAGTTAACAGTAATATTACCTATAGATCCATAAACAACAAACTGTGTATTAGGTGTTACGCAAACAAAAGTTACCGAATCAAATTGATTCGTGCTTGCAAGAAATCCAGAAGTTCCGGATGTCGTTGCCGTATTGCCAAAATTGATCTGTTGCCCTGCATTTTGAGCAATTTTCCATCCACCAGCACTTTTCCCTGTAACCTGGAATGTGGAACCAAAAGCGGCTGTAGTAGGCAATGTAAGCGTCACAAGAGACGCATTATTAATTACATAGTTAGTATTGACCGTCATATTTGATGAGGTTGCTGTTTGGTTAATCCACTCGGGCCCTGTGGGGTCTTGCCAACTTGGAAGTACACCTGCGCCACCAGATGTAAATACTTGTCCAAAAACGCCTGGGTTTACATATTGAAAATTATCATCGAGCGTTGATCCACCACATATTACGCTGTATTCTCCAAATACGCTGCCACCTGTCCCACCATACAGAACATCAACAGTATTGCCTTCCCATGTACCCCTATCAATCGTTCCTACGTTTGTTATGGAATCCTGGCCTATATAGGTTGGGTCAATTGAAACCACAGGGGTCGTTGTTCCGTTTGTAACGACAATTTCACCTGCGGTGCCCAAGACATCTGTGATGGTTCCAGAAGCTCCATATTCTGCAAACGAAATTGCATCAGTTCCAATAGTGGAAATTGTATTTACTTGTATCCAACCGGAATTTTCATTAGCTGTTCCTGCTGTAATAAGGACAAAGTTTCCTGGATAAATTTGAACCGTTGTATCATAATCTGTCGTTCGGGTTAAAACCCATGGAGTTGATCCATTTCCGACCGTAGTTAAGGAATAAATTCCATTATCTGCTTGTGTAGTTTGATCTTTAACTAAAATCCTTGAGTTTAAAGCCGGAGAAGTTCCGTCTAGGGTGAAAGCTGCATTGGCTCCCGCATTCGTCAATGTGGCCCCGACGCCTGAAGAACCATTAGAATAAGTGGCATTTAAGTTACTTCCCGTTGTGGCGGCATAACAGGGTTGTTTAAAATTCAGTCCAGCGGAAATCGCATCTGCATATTGCTTGGTAACTGCCGCCAGCGGATCAGTGGGGGTAGCATTCAAAATGAGTTGACCAGTCATGGTGCCACCAGCGATAGGCAATGCGCCGAGGTTTATTAATGCCTGTGGAGCAGTGTTGGCATTTGTCCCACCATATTCAATATCTACAGGGGTGGATTCCCACTTTCCAAAAATAATAAGGGAAGGGTTTGTGCCATCCTCACTAAGTTGGACAAAGGCGCTTCCATTTCCTAAAGCCGCATATCCTTGAGCAGCAGGGCCACCCGTTAATCTGTTTACCACTGTTGTATTTACGTTGGTTCCCATTCATTTTCTCCTTAAGCAAGTAGGGTAGCAGAAGCGGGTTGCCATAATGCGTCTGTAGCCGCTAAGGCAAAGAACAAAGGCAAGACAACTTCTCCTGGGGTAGTTGGGACGGTAGATGTATATCCTCCTGCTACAGCAGGGTCTAAAAAGTATGGGTCACCTACGGTAAGGCCGGATAAAATAGTGACAATTCCACCAAATTGATAAACAAAGTTGGCAGCATCTACGACTTCAACAACTATACCGACAACACTTGTTGCATCTGTCACGTTATTAGCCTGAGCAACGACATAATTGCCGGAAGTATTAATTCTAATTACATTGCCGACAACAAGGCCATGTCCTACTTGATGGACAGCATTGTTAAAAGATGCTGCGCCTGGCGATAGCCATTGAGGAAGGAACCCAGGGCCAGAAGAAGTTAATACTTCCCCAATAACACCAGGCCCTACATTTTGGAAAGGATTTGTTGCCGTTGTACCACCACAGATCACACCGTATGCTGTCGTTGTATCTAAACCTGTACCACCATAGGGAACTGTTACAGGGGTAGCATTCCATGTACCTGTATCAATCGTCCCTAGGGTTGTTATGGAATCTTGGCCTATATAACCAGGATCAATCGAAATAATTGGGGTTGATGTTCCATTGACAACATCAATTTCTCCTGCTGTACCAGAAACACTTGTAACGGTTCCTGTAACCCCGAATGTGACAAAGTTGATAGGGTCTGTACCAACTGTTGTAACTTTTGCTGTCTCAACCCATCCTGTATATTGATATATGTTACCATTGAGAACGATAACGATATCGCCTGGCTTAATCTCGGAAGGTTGATCAAAATAATTAGCACGGGTTAAAACCCATGGAGTTGCCACATCACCTGCTGTCGTTAATATATAGATTCCGTTTTGAGCAGGGGTTGTTTGGTCTTTTACAAGAATAGGCTCATTTTGCACAGGCGTTGTACCATCTGTCGTAAATGCGCCGTCCACCGTAGAAGTCAATGTAGCACCCACACCTGATGCACCATTATTATACGTAGCAGTTAAATTTGCCGTTGTGGTGGCATAAACAGCGGCCACAAAGTTAAATGCACTTCCTGGAGTTCCAGATATTGTTATATCTGTTCTGTTTGAACTTGGATTATCAACAACATTGATTCCTGATCCAGGGCCAGGAATAAAGTTTAATTGTGATTTTTGGCTTTGATAGACGCCGTTAAGTTGTACATTTACGCGTTGACGGCTTGTATCGGTAACAACATTCAATGTAGGATTACCCGTTGTTCCATCAGGATTTACTATATTAATAGTTGCATCACTAACAAGATTGACCGTTGCAAAAGGTTCGTCATTCTCATAAACAAGAATACCATTTGGCCCACCCACCAATTGTTGAATTGAAGATAAGGGAGAAGAAGGATCAGGTTGTATATTCACATTTCCAGCACTTGATGTGAGAGAAATCCCATTGCTTGCAGAAAGAATTGAGGCATTTGGTAATTGACCATTGGGAGCCACTAAAAGATATTGCCCATTTGCCACATCACTAACATTATTAAGAGTTGCTGCGCTTGCTGTTAAAGCAACCCCATCAAGTTGAAACTGAGAAACAGACCTATCAAAATTGATATAGTTTGAACTAATAGTCATATTAGTTCTATTTCCAAGACCGTCTTGTACCTGGGAAGATGTATTATTAAGCCCCTGACCTGCATTATTTATTAACAATAAGTCAGGATATGTCGAAGCTGGGGATAGGGTAGAAATACCCGTTGTATACATAGGCGGTGTCGTGGCCATTAATTATCTCCTGTTTCTGGCGTTGCTTGCCCTACCTGGCCTACTTGGCCTTCCCAATCTCCCCACGAAGCCCATATTGGATATGATGGAGTCTGGCATGTAGTTGACGAATTCATGCAATCGGTTGTTTGCGTATTCCATGGCTGTGATTGCGTAGGCCACACAGCTTGCGTGGTTTGCCATGGCCGCGGATGTTGCAAAGGGGGTGGATCAGGACGTATGACTGGATTCAAGCTTTGAGGGTTTGGCTCATCCAAAAAATATTTGTTAACATAGAGGCCAGTCCATATAAGACCCAATCCCCTGTAATCCATTTGTTTTACAAGGTCGTTATAATTACAAAGCTGGCCTGACCGATCACATCGGGCAACCGCGTCAGGGTTTTGCTCATCTATTCTTACCCATCTACCATGTGGAAACATTTTCTATCTCCTCACGTATAGGAATACATATTGGGTTGAATACGAACGGGAACCTTTTCCTCATCTTCTATAGCAGCCGTTCTATAAGCATCTATAGAAAGGGCTTCCAGCCTATCTACCCTATCCAATGCAAACTTTAACGCCATTTCGTATGCCAATCCAAAACGGCAAGCATTCATAAACCTTTGGGGTATGAATATATTTTGGTTCAGGGAAGTTACATCCATGATCGCGATTTGCTGGTTAAATACGAGAGTCTGGTAACTATTGTCTGGTGTTGGCCATAAATTTAAGGCAGGTACGATTTGGCGATCTAAGTAATAGCTCGAAGGTGTCGCCTGAATTTGTTTATTTGGATAAGATACCCATTCCTCACGAGAAATAGGTGTCAATATGCGGCTAAAAGAAGGCATAGAGAAATAGATTTGCTGAACATTAAGAGTTGCCCCTCCTGTTTCTCTAATCCTAACTGCCTGTGCATTGACAGGGGAATTAACAGCAGCCCAAATAATTTGTCCCACGGGATAATATTTAGAACCGATAGTAAGGCTATTCATCCAAACATTCCCATCATAGGAATATTCAAAGACAAGATTATAATTTGTGCTCACATTGGATTGAACGCCAATATAATAAACAGAAGGCGTATTTCCTTGGGGATAGGCATACGAGATATATCCATTGGGAGAGGTTTGGGTACATGCAGTGGCAGCATTGGGAGAACCATTAAAGGCATTCGCAGCATTACCACCCGCACTTGAAAAAGCAATCCCTCCAGACAATACCGTATTATTGCTTGCTGTGACTTCTGTTACTTTGATTGTATAAGAATCGAGCGGATAATTTGGTTGTCCAACATTAAGTTGGAGCATAGCTTTTTGCTCTGTAAATAAGTTAAGACCTTTATTAGCCCAATTAGACAGAAGAAAATTAAGACTTAAAAGGGCTGAATCGCTTTGTAAACCAGAAATATCGGAACCAGGAATGCCACATAGCTCGAACGCATCCTTTACAAAGGATTCTACAAGGGTCGTCTGGCCGAAATTAAAAGTTTGACTATAGGCCACAACATTATCCTACTTTTTTCTAAAGCCTTTTACGGTTTCCGCCCAAATAGCCTCTTTCTTTGTGGTTTTATTTTTACTATGTGTTGCTTTTTCTAATTTCTTTTCTGGGATTTTTTTCCCCACTGGGATATTTAAAGCTTTATGAAGCTTCCCCTTCGAAGACGGATCAATAGAATCCTGTATCCATTTATCTTTAGCCATTAGATAATTCCTTGTTGTAAGAAGTTGATTGTCAATGCTCCTCCGCCACTGGATGAACTCACAATCCCTTGTAAGGCAGTAACAGGAGTCGTCAACGTATAGATTTGGTTTGTGGTTGCTGCCGTAAGATTAGCTGTTACTGGGAAAGAAACAGGAAGAGATGGCAACGTATAAGTAACTGCCGCCCCACCACCGAAACCTGTTCCGGTTGCTGTTCCGGCTGCGACATAACCAAATGTTGTAGGTGATACAACGGTGAGAGATGCGCTAATATTTAATTCATTGGCTGTAATGCCGTTCGTAGTAGTTGCACCTGCAATTGTGACGATATCTCCTGTTGAAAAACCAGCAGTAGAAGGAACAGTAACAACAACGGTTGATGATCCATTTACTGTATGGATTGGGTTATTTCCTAAAAGAATAGGCGCATTAGGTTGCACATACTTAAAAAATGGCCCAACGGTTTCATATCCACCCAAACTATCTATTGTTTGGTTGATGCTATATTGAATCGTTCCTACAACTTCAGTAGAAATTGTGATATTTGGATCAACATTGAAAGTATTAAACTTTATCCATTGAAATGTTCCTGTAGACCCACTTCCAATGTTAAAGTGCGTATAGTTTCCACTACTTGCGATAGCAGTAATGGTGTTATATTGGTTTACGGAAGTAACCGTGTCATCATGAGGACCAACTAAAACCTCAGATATGCTATTTCCGAACAGGTCTGTCCCATAAATTGTAAAATTAACAGATGACAAATCATCCTCAGATTCTAAGATTATTGTCCTTGCTAAATTTGGAAAAATAAAAGGATAAGGAGTAGCAAGGGGAATAGCCGATGTTGCCCCCCCTCCTGTCACCGTGAACGGCAACAATAATTGCAGGTCTTGTGCGGGAAAAGATAAAGTTATTAACCTTGCCACTTTTTATATATCCTTAAAATAGGGGAATAGAATATTGGGGAACCCCAAACCGTCCCGTTGCCCCCTGATATAGGTTTCCATAACGTGGGGTCATATTCACAACATTTCCACCGCCTTGACCGGTTGCCGACGCTACGCCTGTAGATACATATTCAAAGTTATTTTCATCAATAATTATGACAGGTGCTGTAATATTCAATTGGGCTGCAGTAATCCCATTTGTCGTAGCTGCGCCAGAAATTGTTACATTTTCCCCATTCGTAAATTGATGATTAGGAGCAAGCACCTCAACAGTAGATGATCCATTAAAAGTTGTGATTGGATTGGAATTTAGGTTGATTGACCCATTAGAGGCACTATTATAAACTCTGCCGTCCCCACTTGGGTTATAGAAATTAACCGTCAAACGGCTAACACCATCAGCATTTGAAAAGTCTACAAAAGTACTAGGAAGGGGGGTATAGGTTCCTCTTACATCCCTTGTTGTGGCAGTTGCTACCCTTAGATCACCTGTAACGATTCCATTGGCAGGGAACACATTAATAACATTTCCTCCACCACTTGTGGAAGCAGTGGCTACTCCTTCTGTAGTATAAGAAAATGTATTATTAGTAACATTTAAAGCAATAATTTGCGCATCTATATTATATTCTGCTGCAGTAATACCTGCAAAACCAACGGCTCCTTTTATTGTTATCCATTGACCAACAACAAAATTTGAAGCCGTAAAAGCAGGGTTAGCTCCAGCAAGGGATACTACTACAATCGAGCTTCCATTTGTTGTCGTGATAGTATTATTACCCAACACAGTACCGTTCTCAAATGAGGCAACTGCATCAGGGAAATTATTCCAATAAACAACACCAGCATGGTTGTTGCTTACAATAAGGTAAGGAAGCCCAAAAGTATTGCCAACGCCGATAGAAACGTTTGCTGTCGTTCCCGCCGAGGCATAAATAGCCCGAATATATAAGAATGCCTTATTTCCCGTAGCCAATGTAGCACCAACAGGGCCAGAAATCTGCTCAACCATAGGTACCCCATACTGATCCCATCCAAAGATAGTAAAAGTTGCGGCAGTTGTTCCCCCTGTTCCTGTAATGGTAACATTGCGTGCGCAATCAAGCTGAAGAACATTTGGAATACTCTGATAGGTAATAACATTGATTCCAATGCCACTTAAGGTGACGAGGTTCAAATACCCAGCCGCTGCAGGGGTTTGTGCCGCTGCTATGCTTGTAGCACTCACAGGGGCTGGAATGACATCCAGCAATGACATGGGAGTGTTAAAGATGCCAGGCGGCAATTGATCAATTGGAGAAGACACCATCACAGACGGTGTCAAAACATTTACCCCAGGTGTGTAAACTGACCCAAGAATAGGGCCAGTCCTCACACCATCTGAAAAATGGGAACCTTGGGATGGTGTACTTACGCTCATAATTTATACTCCTGCTGATGCAAAGCCCGCACGCCAGTTAGAACAACCAAATGAATACCGCTCCACGAAAGTAACGTTTAAGTTACGAGTTGTTGTATCGGTGAACATATCAATAGTTAAAGCATCTCTTTCATAATATTTATAACCATTACTTTCATTTGTGTTAAGAAACCAGGCCGATGGTGATGTTAAAAATTGATTTGTACGATATCCCATTGGGACACTACTTAAGTTATATATAGCAGAGATATCATTATTACTTGTCGATGTACGATATTTACTTTCTAACAACACGTTTGCCGTAAACTGAAGTTCAGGAGGAACAATCAGCTTTTCAGATTGCAAAGCAATGCGAAGCCCAGCAACGTTTAAGAACTTCTGAATGCCAATTAATGCATCCTGCAAAGAAGTTTCATTAAGCTGTGTTGGCAATGCAAATGTGTTTGGCACAACGTTTCCTTGAACAGGATGTTGTGTCGAAAACAAAGGCTGGCCGTCGCTCACCGGGTAATTTGGATTGAACCCTTGATTTAAAACATTTGCCCCTTCTATGTTTTTTGCTTGACGCATAGAGTCCTTACCGGATTCGGTAGCACGTGGCCAAGAATCCTTGTAAAGGTTGTCTCTAATTGTGTTCGCAGTGATTTGGAAGCCGATGCCAAAGTTCCTATGGAAGTAGGAAGTGGTATATGCTTGAGCCATGTCACCATATTGAACTGCTCCACCGTCTGGCTTGAACTGAGCCATAGGCAAAAGCCTCATTTCGACTTCATATTCCACTGCCTTGTTTGATACATGGCTTGTAAATATTTCTTTCCATTGATCAGGATAAGTTAAGTAATCGCCAAATACTGCAGCAAGTCCTGGTCTTAAAAGGTTCTGTATCGACTGTAAAGTTATAATAGCCATTTCATTTATACTCCTGTTGCGCCAGCATTAATTGTTGTGTTGTTAAGCTTTACGAGAACATTCGCAAAAGCCACACTTGTCCCCCCTGGGGTTGGTGGATTTCCTGGGATTGGGTCAAATTTAATAATGTGGAGAGGAAGCGTATTGGTTGTTGCAATCGTCGTTGTATCCAACATCATTCCCGATTCGCCCGTGAGGGGATTTCCGTTTGTTGCAAAGGTAACGTCCGCATTTTTATCTAATTGAGACCAAGCAACTGTATTACTTGCTTGAATTGAAAAGATGGTATTGGGATCGGTGATTACGTTTGCGACTGGATATGTGCCAGTTTTTACGGCTTGCGCTGCTGGCCAATATTTTTGAATTTGAACGATACCTGTGGGATCGGTAAAGGTGCATCCCCAGAAAACACCCGCTCCTGTGCTTGGCGTCGAATAGGGAGGAATATATCTTGTGATAAATCCATTTGTGAAAGTAACAAGATCGCCAAGGAAAAGGGATGTCCCGTAAGCTGGCTGAATATTAAATACCTGGAAACCGCCAGACCAAGGCGCAGAATTGCCATACGTTGCTGCCTGTAAGCCTAACGGAGCATTAACGCCATAGGTCATGTTAAACTCCTGAAAAAT
>Ga0206839_1091_pt2 | contig 20177 bp, 21 predicted proteins | sample Alteio_BWOrgCont_27_FD_152883 | JGI IMG/M metagenome (GOLD analysis project Ga0206839, IMG submission 152883) | Enriched cells from forest soil in Barre Woods Harvard Forest LTER site, Petersham, Massachusetts, United States -... | ecosystem: Environmental > Terrestrial > Soil > Temperate forest >... | reverse complement strand
ATGGCCTGCCTGCTTCCTGGTTTTTGTACTTTTTTCTTTTAACCAGGCTTTTTATTGATTATCAATGATATAAGCCTGAGTTTTTGCTCATTTCTTGCCCACTTTTTTGTTTGAATCGCAGATTAAACGGATTAAAAGATTTCACAGATTGTATCGTCAATTTGTCAAAATTCTCCTTTTTTTCTGAAATTGCAGGTTGGGCAATTTGGTTTGCTGGTGTTTCTTCATTAGTACTGATAATCAATTATTTGCGTTCTATTTTGCTTGTTTCAAATTGCTCATTGTGTTCCCATCTGCATTTTCAAATTGCTCATCTGCGGCTTTTTGCGAGCAGTTTCACCGGCTGTCCGGATTGCTGTATGCTCATCTCTTCTTCCAACTCCCAATCTTCTTCAGCCTACTGCCGGTAATCATCCCAAACATTGCCATCGCTTTGGCGCAGTGTTTCTTATATATATTCGTCTATCGGTGTGTACCATTGGCATTATTTTGCCCCACGATTGAAATCGCGGGTTATGTGTGATATATGTATCATCAGTATGAGATTATTTTTCCAGTCCTTACAGCTTTTGTTTAGCGGTACTTTGCTATCACAAAGGTCAGATTAGCTACTGAAACAGGCAAAAGAAGTTTTTGCGTTTACCTGAATACAGACTATGGCTACCTGAATACAGGTAAAGGCGCGAAATACTGCGGCATAAATATTTAAAATACCCAAGACTCTTTATTAAACATACGTCTTTATAATACAGGTAGTAAGAAAGATAAACCATATCAATGTTTTAAAAAAATACAGCGATGAAAAAACAGTCGGCAATACGTTCTTTTTTATGCAAGATAATATCTCCTTTCAGGGCAGGGGTTTTAATTTTGCTATGTATGCCTGCTCATGCGCAGATCATCACTACTATAGCCGGCGGCGGAAATAATGGGTTGGGGGACGGGCCACGGCTGACGCTTGCATGTTATCGTTTCCCCATAAGATAGCGTTTGACATAGCGGGCAACTTATATATAGCTGATGATCTCAAATAACCGGGTACGGAAAGTAGATACGCACCATATCATCACTACCATTGCAGGCACCGACACGCAGGGGTATAATGGAGATAATATAGCTGCTACTGATGCTGAACTGAACCATCCTAACGGCGTAGCGGTAGACGCTACGGGCAATGTGTATATAGCTGATTATGCTAATTTCCGGGTACGCAAGGTAAATATGGCTGGTATCATTACTACTATTACAGGCATATCCATATAATGGCGATAATATACCGGCTACTACAGCTAACATATATGGTCCTAATGGCATAATGCTTGATGGTAAGGGCAACTTGCTTATATGCGATGACCATGATTACAGTATATGGAAAGTGGACCTTACAAATGGGACTATCACTACCATCGCAGGGAATGGACCTGGCGGCTACGGCGGGGATAATGGCCCTGCCACAGCAGCGTCATTATATGTGCCGTATGACATTACTATGGATACCACAGGCAATTTGTATATTGCCGATCAAGGTAATAACTGTATCCGGAAAGTGAATACGGCTGGCATTATTTCTACTATAGCCGGAACCAGGAAATCCGGCTATAATGGGGATAATATATTAGCTACATCTGCACAATTAGCATCACCGGCTGGCGTGGCATTAGATAAGGCAAATAATATTTACATAACTGAATGGGGTGGTAGGGTGCGTAAGATAGATTCATTAGGGGTGATTAATACTATAGCAGGAACAGGCACTGGAGGCACTATAGGGGACTATAGGGATGGAGTACCAGCCACTGCAGCTGCGCTTGAGCCAGAAGGCATAATAATAGATAGCACCTACGACATTTATGTAGTTGATATAAGGAGTGGCCGTGTACGTTACATAACAAATACACTTGCTGTAAATACCGTGAATGATGCAAACAAAATTGCTATTTATCCCAACCCCTCCAAGGGAGAACTAACCGTTACAGCCAGCTATAAAATAAACGAGGTAGTCATAACTAACCTTTTAGGACAAACGGTATATATCCATAACTACAATGCAATGCCGGTACAAATAAATGTCAGTAAACTATCTGCGGGAATTTATTTGATAAAGATAAATGGTTCTGAAATCAGGAAGTTTACGAAATTATAATACGACATTTTCGCTGTTATTCGTGTTCTTCACTAACGATTAAAAATACAGTAATGCCAAAGGAAGACGGCCCTTAGACCAGATGTTAAGTAATTATGCAAATGAATTTTTTGCATGCTATGGGGTGTAATAAAAATCAACGATATAATGACTTACCCCTTCATCTATATAAGTGTACTGTATCCCGTTTGCAAGAAAATTGAAGTATAAAATTTTGCTCAGCGGCTTCCTGAATGATATAGACGAATCATCTGATTTGAAGTAAACCAAGGTATCCTGAGAAAAGACAACGGTTGTAGGATCTACATAAATGACTGATGATGAAAAATCCGGATAATATACTGTTGTGTCATTCAACATTGTCGGCGAATACTTATAATACGTATAATGATGCCATACCCTGGATGATGCCATTTCGAAGGTTTTATTCAGAATTTCCGGATAAATTTTTATTATTGTTCTGGCAATAGCGGTATCGGCGTCGACAACCAATGAGATATTAAATGTCCCTGAATCTCCGTAAATATGAAATGGGGCGGAATCCGTTGAGAACGTACCATCCCCAAAATTCCATAAAAATTTTTTCCCTGATAACGGTGTTCTTGTATAGTAAATGGTATCACTGGCAACTTGGTTTCCGGTAAAGGAAATATTATATAATATTGCCGGTTTTGGAGTTGCGTCACTATCATGTTTTTTACAGCCCGTTGATAGTATTATTCCTAATAAAACAACAATAGTAAAGTTCGAATATTTCATATATGCAAAAGAATAATCAACTCCAGGAAAAATCATAATCAGCAACCATGACACCTATCGCAAGCTATCAATCAATTATAAACTGCAAATAGATAAGCAGAGTGAAAACCTGCGAAAGTTTAATGGCTTTTGGGAATTAAGTTTTAAACAATAGAACAAATACCATGCCAGAAAAGGCATTCCAAGTACAGTGGTTTAGTGTATATTAAGTGTCTATTGGGTATTATACCGTCACCAAACCATACTTAATAGCAAACAGCACCAGGCCGGTTTTTGATTTTATATTGAATTTGTCAAAGACGGATTCCCGGTAGCCTTCTATAGTGCGGCGGCTCACTTTCATGATGCCGGATATCTGCTCATAGGTATACTCTTCCTTGTTGCATACCAGCAGTAAAAATTCCAGCTCCCGCTCTGAGAGCTGTTTTAGTATCAGGGATTTTTCATCAATACGGGGATTGGCAAGATCCCTTCTGAGCGCATTGGATAGCAACTCATTGTGATAGTATCCTGTTTCTATAATATCATCTATGGCTTTCTTCAATGTAGGGCCACTGCATGTTTTGGATAAATATCCACGCACACCCAGCTTGTATAAACTGATAATGGTAGCATCGCTCTTATCGAATGTGAGTACCAACACGGGTATGGAGATGTTATTTTTTTTCATCCACCTCATGGTTTCTTCGCCATTCATTACCGGCATATCGAGATCCAGCACAATGATGTCTACCTTTCCTGTATGTATATTTTGTACCAGCTCTTCCCCATTATCATATTCACCCGTCACTTTATAGTTGCCTAATTTTTCTATCAGGTCTTTAAGCGCATTACGCACAATGACGTGATCTTCCACTAAAAAAATAGAGATAATGTTTTCCATAGAAATTACTTTATAGCTTTGAAGCTATCATTTCTGATAGCGTAAATATACTTCCTTTACCTGTCTCTGCCGCTATATCGCACTTAAGGTTGGCCAGCGCTGCCCGCTTCACAATGTTTTTCAAACCAGACCCTTTTCCTTCCTGTATCTTCTCATCCGCATTAAACCCCCGACCATCATCTTCTATAATCAGCTTAAAAGCGCCCTGCCCGGTGAGCGTTACATGTATATTTTTAGCAGCGGCATGTTTCATAGCATTATTCAATAGCTCCTGGAATATACGATAAGACATTAGTTTTTGATCTTTATTAAGAGCCGGTTCTTTATTATCGCTTGCCCAATGAAACGTAAACCTGTTTATCTGTTTCAGCCTGTTTATTTCCATCTGGATGGTATTGAGCAGCCCCTGCTGGTCTAGTATATCACTGCCACCAAGACTTCTGCCCAGTAACTTTACCTGGTCTATCGCACCCAGCAACGATTCCTGTATTGGGTGAAGCGCATCTCCAATTTCCGGGTGCACCACTTTCTTTTGCTCTATCAGGAAGTTCACCGTAGACAGTAACATCCCGACATTATCATGTAATTCCCTGGATACATTTAACAATACCTGTTCCTGTACTTCCTGCTGCACTGTGCGCAACTCCTTTTGATAATCCAATTGCATCTGCGCACGCTGCCTGTTAGCAATAAATATAGTTATGGCAACTCCTGCTATCAGCAGCAGAATGATGAGCGTGGAGAAAATGACCGTATAGATAATGTCATTATCCCCCATTGCTTGTTATTTTTATGGCCTTTGCACTTTTATGGTATACATAAAAACTATAGCTCATTAATGAATAATAAACCATACCTAAAACAATGTTGATCAGGTACAATTTTGTAGCCAGTGCCAAATTTTTTTCATTCAAATAATTGAGCATACTAAATATGGGGATATTCGCACAGTAATAGATAATTATTGCCACACATAACCAAAACACCGGCTGTTTTGAAATTTGCAGTGTATTATTTGAGAAAAGCTGGATAAAAGTAATAAAATATATTGCGGCTATCAATACGGAGGAGCATACAAGCGCCCAATTTGCAAATACGTTGATACCATTGTTATTTATAAAGTAAAACCATACATACGTATTTATTAATGAAAATATCAGAGTAATGATTGACGCAGTTTTTTTATTGATTAACAATAATGCTGCTGATACTAATAACCACATTGCGATTAATATATAAATGTTGAATGGAATAACATCATTCGAATGCTTTTGCTTATATATATATCCTATAACTTCTGTAATTGTAGCTAAGAAGACATTTAATATTGTTATACGCCAGAAAATGGTTGAGTTTTTCCAAATGCGTATACCGTACACAGCAGCAATAACAATACTTATATCGTCCCCTATTGTCAGTATCCTTGATATGTTATTTATTCCAAGAATCATAGTGCGAACCTAATAAAAAAATCCAATCAAATGATTGGATTCCTGCAATATGAATATTATTTATTCCACATTTTCTATTTGATTTAGTCATCATTTGGCCTTCTTGTCAATTGATTCACCTCAACAACCCCACAATTCGGAGGGCATAAATTTGCATAATTTGCTGCCGATACAAATGGCGCAGGAGTAACCGGGCTGGTAGGATCTACCTTCGATATTGATACTGATTGTTTATAAGTTCCAGTTGGTGGGTAAATAACGGCGCCTGATACCATGTAAAACGGATTCGGGGCAACATTGCCCAAACAGTCTATCTCCTGGTAAGGAATCATAGAAGAATTTGCATCGCCAAGTATAGAGTCCTCCAATATAAAATGTGTAGTAGCTCCCCCGGAACGCTGAATCATAATACTATTCCTGTAAGTGGTAATATACTGGGTAGCAGTATCCAGATCTACGGAAACGAATCCTCCTGAATAAGTATAGAAAGCTGTTGCATAATCTAAACTGGAAGGCGTTATTGAAAAGATATCATCATTAACCGCATTAGAACCTAATAAATTCATTACAAGCGGATTATATATAAGTATTATATTATTCCCAGATATACCGTAATACACTCTCAATGCCGTAAAATAACAACCATTGGGGCAATCATCCGTGTTTAAAGTGCTTCTTAACCAGTTAAAATCAGCAAACGAAACAGTCTCATAAACCGGACCTGGAAAAGGAGGCTGCCCATTAATTGAAAATACACTTACAAATTCATTTGCATCTGCTTGCAATGTTCCAAAGTCAATCAGAGATGGTGCCATATTCAAGTTATATTCTGGTGGCATAGTTTTTTATTTTAAATGTAATTAATTTTTTCTGTGACAAATCTACGGTAAAAATACTGGTACAAGGGAGGGGATTTTTCCCGTATTGTGTGCGTATTTTTCCCAAATTCTATGAGTAATTTTCCCGTATATAGCATCGTAATTTTCACCTTGTTAACATAATTTTTCTATTAGATATTTGTACATTATTTATGCATTATATGACAAATCCTAACGTAATTATTACAGTTGCGGCATTTATCTTCTTTGTTATCACCAATGTTATTGTCTTTTTATTGCTTGCAAAGAATATGACAAAACTATCGCCCTTATTTTGTTTGTTGCTTACATCCAACTTTACCTTATGGGCCCTACATGGTTATTCAGAGCATGATATTTCGCTTATGTACAGCGCAGGTTTTGGAGCACTTACATCGGGAATTATTTTTGGCAGGGTATTGTATTACAAGTTAACATCAAAATAAAATTTCAGGTTGTTGCCGCTTATGGAATTTTAAAAAAAAGCCATCTATATATGAGCGGTCAAACATGTAAATTGCAATATCGCAAAACTGTTTCAACTGCTACCGCAAAATAATATTGTCAGGCAATAAAGGCCATATTACCCTCACCGATGAAGAATTGCTGCAGGCATATCGCAGCAGTGACAACAACCAATGGTTAGGCTATTTATTGCAGCGATATACCGCCTTGCTATTCGGCGTTGCCGTAAAATATCTGAAAGACAAATCCCTTGCTGAAGATGCGGTGCAGCAAATATTTCTCAAAGTGCTATCGCGCCCACCAGTTGAGGACATATTTAATTTTAAAGGGTGGCTATACATCCTGATGCGCAATCACTGCCTGCAACAACTGCGTGATAAAAACAATATTTCAGGTGATACCGCCCTTGCCTACCTACCAGCTACAGAGCCCGATGATGAGGAAATGCAGTGGCGTGAACAAACGCTGGATCATATGAATGAGGCTATGACACTGCTAAATGAAGAGCAAAGAAAGGCACTATCACTTTTTTACCTGGAAAAAAACAGCTACGAACAAATAATAGCAAAAACCGGCTATACCTTTATGCAGGTAAAGAGCTTTATTCAGAATGGCAAACGCAACCTGAAACATCTTTTATTAAAAAGGACTGAAAACCGCTCATGAGCGAACCAAACAACATACTACCTTTTGACACAGGCAATCATGCCAGTAACAGGCTCTCAGAAGAAATACTGATAGCCTGGCTGGATGGCAGTCTCTCCCCTGCTGAACAGCACGAGGTGGAACAGTGGCTGGCTGATGAAGGTATGGAAAGCGATGCACTGGAAGGACTGCGCTCACTGAAACCAGCTGAAACAAAAAAGTCAGTAAAAAAACTAAATCATCGTCTCCGGAAAACTTTGCTGCACAAGAAACATAGCCGCAGAAAAGCGAACGCAGATTATTTTACCTGGATCGCCATCGCCATAGTTTTATTACTCGCTGTTGTTGCATATCTTGCGATTAGAAAAACGCTCTGATAATTTGGACCCCAATATTTTACTGTAAATGAGCCGAATATTCGCACTAACCCTGGCTGTAGTCTTTGTATCCATTTTAAACAGTTATGCCCAGGCAGACAGTATATACGTTTGGAATAAATGGTGCGCGCGAAAAGATACGATGTTGCTCTTTACTACAGCCAATAACCTGATACAGATATATAGCCCATCACTAAAACCTGCGGATATAAAACTTAAAAGCCTTGACAATAGCCTGCGTATTGGTAATCCGGAGACTAAGGGAGATACAACGGTTGTAATGGCCATGCCTTATCCTGATAAAGGAAAAAAGATGCGCCTTGCAGTAATGTATAAAAAAACAGGAAAAATTATAAAAACCATTGACTTCACTAGCGATGATGTGCCGTCTCTGGAAGCGCGTGTGGGGGTGATAAAAACAACCGAAGCGCTTAGAAAAGATATTTTGTCGCAAATGACGCTTAAAGTTGTATTCCCGAATTCCCTTTACAGTTATCCTTACAGCATCAGGCAATACACCTTTAAAGTGCAACACGAAAAGGGAAGCGCTACTATTAATGTAAATGGGTTCTTTCTTACAAAGGAAGTGCTGCAGCAAATAAAGGATGTACCGGCAGGCACCATCCTTCAATTTACAAACATAAAAGCCACATGCCCGGAATGTGCTGTCCGCACATTAGATGACATTAATCTGAAAGTAAGATAGTATTCCTTATTTGCCAAACTGGTAAGATACTGTCATCCGGTAAACAAGATCATAATCCTTATTGGTGCCGCCATAGCTGGCCGGGCTCACATTTTCGTAAGAGAAATACCAGACATTAGGCATTATATGCACATTCCTATATGGTGTATAGTCCAATCCGAATGTTACGAAATCTTGTTTTGTATTGTGATCGTAATAGGTTGTCTGGTCGTTGTAAGATTCAAAAACCTTGTTATTGTTTTTATTGCCCCATGTATATTGGTCATACCTTGCGAAGAAAGAAATCTTGTCTTTATAAATACGCCCATGTGTGAATAATGATGCTGCATTTCTCCTGGTAGTAATTGTATCTGTAGTGATACCATCTGTTCTTGTGGCAATACAATCGCCCATCAGCCTGTTAGTAAACACTTCTACGCCTACGGTAATTTTAGGTACTGTATAGGCGATAAATATTTTATTCATTTGCCTGTCGCGGTGCCAGGTGGGCGTCCATGTAAGTTTTTGATAGTCTGCATAGAAATCAATGATCACTCTTTTATTAAAAATCTTATAATACACATCTCCATAAAACCATTTGAATGAATTGTTTTCCGGAGTTGCGCCTGTGCCATTTCCTACCATGAAATTATAGCCTAGGTTATCATTTGAAGGCAAATGCCCCTGCAACGAAATACCCATATCATATTCATTGGTACGGTACACATCAGTTAATGTCCTTGCTATGGACCGATAGGCCCATACATCCTCTGATGTAGCGTGAAATGCTGGCGTATATAGCTGGCCAAAAACAAGATCGCTCCCTTTAAAAATATTTTTCCAGCGAAGATTTGCGAGCTTTATGAACGGAGCCAATTTATTATTGGCCAGGAGGTCGCCGGGAGTTGCATTGTAGGGTGTGGAATAATCATCTTCTGCTGCTAACAATACCTGCGCGGAAAATTTTTTACTGATTTCATAATTATAACCGAGGTAAATTCTCCTGAACTGAAAAATGCTGGTATTAGCGGGTACTTTAGCATACTGACTCAGCCCGCTTCTCCCCTCCAGCACAGTATCCGCATGGGCTTTATACGCGATATCACAAAACACCGATCCATAAACACTTCCATGAGGCTGAAAAGCAGTATCCTGCCCCTCTTTTTCATTATCAACATCTTCTTCCTTTTTCTCCATATTCTTAGCAGGTACTGCCGGCATTATAGTCATGAAGCCATTACCTGCAGTATTATATCCTTGTGTGTGCAATACAGAACTTACCAATACCGGGTCTGTATAAGACGAACCACCGCCACCACCATTCTCATCCCCTCCACTGCCACCATAATAACCGCCACCGCCACCGCCGCCGCCTACATAATTGGCATAGCCATTACCGCCTTTACCTAAAAGCCCCATCCTTACATCAAGACGCTTTAGCATGCTTCCTGTGCCACCTACTCCTGCTATCTTGCCATCCTGATATGTATTAGCTCCATTGTTATACCCGGCCTCTCCTGCGAGGTCGCCGCCATCGCCGCCTCTGTCATAATCTTTAGAAGCAACATTAGTAGCACCACATGCGCCGCCACCGCCACCTGCTATAACGACCCGATTACTTAATGCCAGCCCACCATACCTGATATCAGATGCACCACCGCCACCGCCTGCGTCTTCACTGCCGGCTCCTCCGCCATTATACCCACCCACTGTTCCCATACCAGTTGAGATAGCACCTTTGCCCCCGATATTGAAATACAATATATCTCCTGCTGTCACAGCCAAAACGCATTGCACCCTACCGCCATTGCCACCCTTTGAGGTAAGCGTACTTCCGCCGGAAGCACCTTGCAAATCGATATAAATACTGGTGACATCTTTGGGAACCATATAAGTTTGTAGTTTCCCAATATAGCTAAAATTAGCAACCTGGCCAGATACCGTGCTCACCCAACATGGGGAGAAAAGAAACAAAACCACCACCACAGAAAAATAAAAACGAACCATAATAGACCATTTAGAATAGTAAGAAATCAATAAAAATTAACCAAAAGCAATCTTTCATAGTTATTACATTTAAGGCTGCATAGGTATTTATACCCATTCATTTATTTGTAAAAAATACCTAGTCTATACGAATATAAATAATAATTTGATAGAAATATAAATAAAGCAGAAAAAATTATATTTTTAATTTAATAATTAACAAGCAATTAAGTCGTTAATATCATTATAAAAACTTATAAAATTAATGATAATACTATGCATTGTATAATATTATTATTCTCTAAAACAAAAATAATATTGATCATTAAGGATATTGATGATAATTATCATTGGGATAACTGATGAAGGTCAGTTATCCCTTTACATGGAAAGAAAATGCACTCAAATGCTGCTTTTTACTGATTAAACTGGTAGGATATGGTGAGCCTGTATATGAGATCATACCCATCATTGTCTGGCCCAAAGTTTGCACCCGCAATATTTGTGTAGTGCTCATACCACATATTGGGCATGATATGTATGTTTCTATACGGTGAATAGTCTATTCCGAACGTGACGAATTGCTGCCTGGTACACTGATCATAAAAGGCAGTCTGGCTTTCATAAGATTTGTAAACGCTGTTGTTGTCTTTGCCCCCGATATTATACGAATCATACCGGATAAAAAAACCTAGCATATTTTTATACAGTTTGCCGCGTGTGAACAAGGAAAGAGATTTTCTCCGCGTAATGATCGTGTCTTTCGTAACGCCATCGAGCCTTGTAGCTATATCATCATTCAACAAGCGGTTTGTAAATCCTTCAAACCCTATCGTAAACTTAGGAACAGAATAAGCCACCAGCACTTTATTCATTTGCCGGTCGTTATGCCAGTCTGGCACCCAAATGAGTTTTTCATAATCTGCATAAAAATCAATGATCAGCCTTTTGTGAAAAAATTTATAGTACACATCTCCGTAAAACCATTTATACGGATTGTTTTCCGGCTTGGCACAATCGCCATTCCCTACCATGAGGTTGTACCCGAAATTATCGTTCGACGGGAGATGCCCTTGCAATGATACGCCCATATCATATTCAGGTGTGCGGTAAACATCTGCTATTGTTTTTTGAATGGAACGGTATCCCCATGCCTCTTCTGAAGTATAATGGAAGACAGGCGTATATAACTGACCAAAAACAAGATCGCTGCCTTTAAAAATATTTTTCCAGCGAATGTTGGCCAGTTTTATATAAGGCGCAAACTTATTATTGGCTAACAGGTCACCTGTTGAAACAGTAGAAACAACGTTGTAATCATCCTCTGCTGCTAATAAAAACTCAGCCGAAAATCTGGGGCTGATCTCATAATTATATCCGAGGTTAATACGACGGAATTGGAACATACTTGTATTGGCCGGCACTACTGCGTATTGACTTAGCGCACTTCTCACACCAAGTGTGGTGTCTGCATGTGCTTTATAAAAATAATCGCAAAATACAGTGCCATATATATGCCCATGATGTTTAAAACTACTATCCTCAGTTATTTTTTTTTTCTCCGACACTGATTCCTGACCGGGCGGGATTATCATTGTTAATATAGGAGTTATTACCAGCTTTCCGCTTCCGGAAGTATTATACCCACGCGTATGAATTACTGAAGTTGCCCGCACAGGATCTGTATAAGAGGAACCCCCTCCACCGCCATTTTCGTCTCCGCCGCTACCGCCATAATATCCACCACCACCGCCGCCGCCGCCTATATAATAGGCATATCCATTACCACCAGCTCCTTGTGTACCATTCCTGAAATTGTCATTCGCAGGAGTAATAGACGTGCCTCCTACCCCGGAAAAATTATTTTTTAAACCTGCGTTCTTTCCGTTGCGGTACCCGGTTTCGCCCTCCAGACTACCTCCGTCTCCTCCCCTATCGTAATCTTTAGCAACTACGTATGTAGCACCGCAAGCACCGCCGCCGCCACCAGCTACTATAACACGGTTAGATAAAGCAGTGCCCCCATAACGTACATCAGATGCACCGCCGCCGCCAGCACCATCTTCACTTCCTGCACCACCACCATTATACCCACCGCCCACACCACTACTAGTGGAGTTAGGCCCTGTGCCGCCAATATATAAATACAGTACATCTCCAGGTGTTACTGCCAACTGACATTGAACTCTACCTCCATATCCGCCTCTTGATACTGCAGTTCCACCGCCGGTAGCACCCTGCATATCTATAGAAATGCTGCTCACCTGCTTAGGAACTGTGTACGTTTGTATTTTACCAGTATACTCAAATGAAAGTACCTGCGCAAAAACACACGTATGCCACCCTACTATAGCGCAAAGAAGAGCTACTATGGAAATGCAGGATTTGCGCATCATAAACCTTTACTATAAATATACTTCAGAGCAATGATATTAAAAAGAGACTTTTTTACGATGGGTATAAATACCTACTGCAATTTAAATATTCAATTACAAAAAAACAATACGTTAAATAATAATTTTTTACATTTTTTATTTATTAATTAGCGAACCTTGAACAAATACAAATATAATTTATACTAAATGATGCACAGCAATATATGTTGTTACATCTATCACTGAAATATGATTTAAATAGTGTTTAATCACCATAAAAATATGTTTCCTTTTGCCATAGATGTACTTTATTATCTTTACTTCGTGAATAAAAATTTTAATATCCGGGTTTATGGCATCTGGCTACATGAAGATAAAATACTTGTAAATGAAGAATTAGTCCGGGGCAGCTATATAACAAAATTTCCCGGCGGGGGCCTCGACTGGGGAGAAGGCACCATAGATTGCCTGAAACGCGAATGGAAAGAAGAGCTGGGTATAGACATCGAGGTAACCGGGCATTTTTATACAACTGATTTTTTTCAGCAATCTGCATTCGACAATTCGCAGGTTATCAGCATTTATTATTGGGTAACAGCGCCTGTACCGGATGTAATTGTAAACCATGTGTCCAACGAACGCACCTACTGGATGGATGCTGCTGAAATATCTGCAAATACCTTTACGCTGGCAATAGATAAAATCGTGGGTGAAATGTTGCACAGGCATTTTCATAAGGTGCATTAGCCACCAAACTATGTATAATTAATACCAATACTGCTATTGATATACATGCAGCTACACCTGCTATCTTTGTGCTATTATGAAGTTATTGATGCAATACCTCAGCCGTTACAAGCTGATGATTATACTCGCTATTGTTCTCGCAGGAATTAACCAGGGTTTTTCGCTGATTGCCCCCATACTGTCTGGTAAAATATTGGACCAGTTTGTGAACCATCCGCATTATGTGGATAAAGCCGGGAAAGTGGCGCGGGACATGCCCACCTATCTGAAACAGGCATTGGTGCTGATAGGCGCTATTATGGGTGTTGCTATGGTGTCGAGGATCGCAAAAAATTTCCAGGATTATGTAGTCAATGTGGTGATCCAGAAATATGGCGCCCAGCTTTATACAGACGGGCTGCGCCATGCACTGCGCCTCCCCTACCAGGAATTTGAGGACCAGAGCAGCGGCCAGACGCTCTCTATATTGCAGAAAGTACGGGCTGACTGCGAAAAGTTTATCATGTCTTTTTTTAACGTACTGCTCCCAACAATCATCGGCATTGTGTTTGTGATTGTATATGCAGTTACATTAAGCCCTTATTTACCGCTTGTGTATATCGGTGGAGCTACCATATTGGGCTTGCTCACCGGAGCATTGAGCAAGAAAATAAAAACCGTGCAGAAAAATATCGTGCGTGAAACAAACGCACTCGCAGGCTCTACCACAGAGTCGCTCCGTAATATTGAGCTGGTAAAAAGCCTTGGACTGACCCACCAGGAAATACGCAGGCTGAATGCCACCACCATAAAAATACTAAGGCTGGAGCTGAAAAAAGTGCGCAGTATCCGCACCATATCTTTTATACAGGGCACTTTTGTGAACTTCCTGCAGCAAGTGATTATATTGAGCCTGCTTTATTTCAGATTCGGAGATGCAATTACGGCGGGGCAATACCTCACACTTACTTTTTATTCCTTCTTTATTTTTGGCCCGATGCAGGAAATCGGCAGCGTAATCCTTTCATACAGGGAGGCGGAAGCATCGCTGAATAATATACAAGAACTATTCAAAAAACCGGTGGAATATACTCCTGAAAAACCAGAAGCCATCAATGGCATCGAAGAAGTAAAATTCAGCAATGTATCGTTTAAACACAACAGCGCCATGCGGCCAGCATTAGAGGGCATATCCTTTAGCGTGAAGCTGGGTGAAACAGTTGCGTTCGTTGGGCCATCAGGCAGCGGGAAAACCACATTGGTCAAGCTATTGGTGGGGTTATATCATCCCATTATCGGGCATATATACTATAACGGCCATAATGAATCTAATATAGATTATGAAGAGCTGCGCCACCAGATGGGGCTTGTGACGCAAGACCCGCAACTGTTCTCCGGCACCATCCGGGAAAACCTGCTGTTTGTAAACCCAGCCGCGACGGATGAAGAAATAAACTCAGTGCTGCAGAAAGCGGCCTGCCAGAATCTGCTTTCCCGCGCTGAACACGGACTTGATACTATGATAGGCGAAGGTGGGCTGAAGCTCTCCGGTGGCGAACGCCAGCGCATCTCCATAGCGCGCGCATTATTGCGCCAGCCGCGCCTCATGATATTTGATGAAGCTACTTCTGCGCTCGATTCACTTACAGAGGATGAAATATCCACCACCATCCGCAGTATTACTTCACAACGGCAGCATATTACTATCATGATCGCTCACCGCCTCTCCACTATTATGCACGCAGACCACATTTATGTGCTTGAAAAAGGTAGCGTAGTGGAAACTGGCAACCACGCAACCCTGATAGAAGAGAAAGGCCTTTATTACGCCATGTGGCGCCAGCAAATAGGCGAGCGGAAAGAAGTGCCTGCCATGAAAAAAGCAATGGCATAAACGCGTCAATCGTTTTCCACATATTGGTTTTGTAATACTACCTCAATAATATGATTGCAAAGCAGCTTCAGTGCTGCTTTTTTATTTTTATTATGAATTTTTCCATCAATTGGAAGAAATTTCCTCTATCTGGAATGTTGGTTCATTTTATTTGTAATTAAATACTTGATTATCAATTATTTAATCATTTGGCATGACAATGGTAATATCTATATCAAATCCAAAAAAACAAAAAAGAAGCATAGAATATTGCAAACCTCAAAAACAATTTTTATGAAAAAATATATTATGCTATTTTTATTTTTCATACTAATCTTTATAGTTGGTATAAAATCCAACCTGGTAATTGCTTTATTCTTCAGCTCTTTTATGGTAGGATACTGCTTATCGAAAATAGAACATAAATATACTAAAAGACATAGGTTAAAAACCAGGCCATATTTATACAATTGAGTGGAATGGTGCATACATGCGGGAAACCATCTGACAGGCTGCTAGCCCAGCGCCTGCGACCCGTTATTTAAACAGTTCCTCTTTGCTTTTGGGCCTGTCGTAAATCCGCCATTTAAACCTGCTTAATTTCATACCTGGTAAATCAGCCTGCTCCAGCGGCGTGACGGTCTGGTGCACATCCTGCTGAAACTTTATGTCTATAATCTTCCGATCTTCAAAGAAAATGTGCATGCGCACACTTTTTGACTGGTTCACGCCCATATAAGCCTCGTGTTCGTCCTTGGAATAATAAATACATTCAGCATCCGGCACCACCAACATGTCTGTTATCTCATTATTTTTAAAATGAGCGGTAAGCGTTCTCCCCTGTATCTGGTCGAACAATTTCGCTTTTGCAGGCCCTGATTGGGATACAACCATTGCATTGTTCGGCACATACATACTTCTCAGGTGATTACTGTCTAAATACAACAATATAGTATCACCCGTGATCTGACTATTATGTGCCCAGGCTATTGGTGCAGAGATCATCCTGATAGTAGAGTCAGACCGGGTATAGCAAATGCTGTCGCATCTTCCCTGTAAGGAATCTGAAAACAGCTTTACATGATTCCACGCTATGAAATACATGGGGGCAGTAGTATCTGCCGATGAAGCAGTGTCTGCTACTGGCTCTGCCACTGCTATACCTTTCCTGCGTTTTTTCTTCCGCTCCGGTTGAGGAGCTTCCAGGGCTATAGTAATGCTTTTGGTGGTATCCATTTTCCGGTATTTGGGCCCGTTAGGTACTACCCATCTGAAATCAGGTGCTGGTTTTAGCTTTATAGTATCTTTAGCTGAAGATTGCTTATTTTTTTTCGTGGCAAGATTAGTGGTATCTTTTACGTTATCTGAAAGTGGCTTTGTTGCATTTGAACTGTCTTTCACATAGCCAACGAAATATAGGGAATCCGGCTCCGGCCCCATTGGCCTGGGGGAGGCTTTTAACATTGTATCGGTGAGTGATTTAGCATCATTGATTCTTTTGATATCTATCCACTTACCGGCAGTGTCACTTTTTAGATTAGTGGGTAGTTTTTGTAAGCTGTCTGTCTTTGCTTTCCCCTTAGTCATTACTATTTTTTCTTTCACCATCGGGGCGGTATACATAGTATCGCCGGCGAGGTAAAGGGTGTCTTTACCGTTCACCTGTTCCATCACGGGTTTTATGGTAGCCCAGAGTACCCTCGCTTTATGAAAATACTCCACATGGCCGCAATACAGCGTGGAGTGATGGGCCGTATCTATACTGATTACATGCCCGTTGCCAAGCCCATAACCGGTGAGCTTGTTATAATCCAGAGAATCGCCTTCTATGTACTCGCCATCATCCCACACTGAAGAATGGCCTACGAAATGTGCTTTTCCCAGTTTCCCGTCATATGTTCCGTTACTGGTTTGGAGTATAGTTTTGCCGCTGTCGCTCGTCACAGTCGATTTGGCATAAAACTTTGTTTCTTTGGTCTCTGTATTGTACTCCAGGTCTTCAGACACTATTTTATATTTGGGGTCTATAATCACGGCATCCCCTGTGAAACGGGCGTCTTTAGTGCGCCCGTTATATATTCCGGTATTGCTCGTTACTGTAGTGCTGTCATTATGCAATACGCCTCCGTTAAAATAGTTGCCCACTTTAGTGCCCAGGTCATATGTAAGATCGGGGCTCTGGAGGTTATTTTTGCCGTCTGTAAGGCTTACATTGCCATGCATATACGCCAGCTTCTTATCTGATGTATATCTTAAATATTCGCTTTTGCCTTGTGTGCCGTCCTGCTGCGCGATCCGCACATTGCCAAATGCCTCTATGATATTGCTTGTCTTATTTTGTATCAGGCTGTCGCAATATAGTGTATCAGTACCTTGCTGCATGACCACATCGCCTATAAAACGGTAGAACTCACCGGTATCTGTATGAGTAAACGTAACAAACTTATTGTTCAGGATATGTATTTTTATCTTATCGGCTGTGTCTGCCTGTTGCCCGTTTGCAGGAATACTAGCTGCCAGCACAGACAGCAGCAGGATTATATGTGCTATACATACTTTATACCGGCAAAAGCCTTGCGCCTTTATCTTTTCCTGGAACAAGTTCAAATTTAGTTACTTTTCTTACCAAAGACCGTCACATTAATATATTTCTTCGGGTGCGCCTGCAGGTCATCCAGCAGGCTGCTCATGGAATGAAGAGAATTGTTCAGATTATTATACATGTCTTTGTTGTTGATCAGCATGCCGAGCGATCCCTGGTTCGTATTTATTTTACTGATGATCCCCTGCAGTTCTGATGAAGTTTTCTGAAGATCAGCCAGCGTTTTCTGGATGGGTGCATTGGCCAATTGTCGTGTAAGGCTGCTGGTATTGGCAAGTATGGCATGAATGGTATCTTTTTCTTTGGCAAGGTTGCCGGTTATACTGTTAGCATTATGCAAAATATCGCTTATTTCACCGGTCTCTTTGTTCAATGAATTAGTGAGAGCAGCTAAGTTTTCCGATACCGCATTTATGTTTTTTATAGCCCCGGCAATCGCTCTTTGGTTATCGGCGCCTACTACCTTGTTTATACCGGCAAGTGTAGTATCTAATGATGTAATGGTGCCCTTCAGCTCCCGGAGACGTGGCGTCAACTCTGCTGATACATTATCCACTACGCCGCCTTCTACATCTGTAGGCAGTTCTGTTCTGTTTTTGGATATTACCGGGCCAGTACCGGGCCTTAGCTTTATCACTTTGGTGCCCAGCAGGTCCAGCGAAGCCAGATTAGCTACAGTACCTTCGGGTATGGAAATGCTTTTATCTATGGATAGCGTTATTCTCACACCTTTATTGGCTGCCAGCTCTATATGCGTCACATGCCCCACATTCACGCCATTTATCTGCACATTAGCAGAGTTCATCAGGCCTTCTATGTTTGCATAATAACAGTAATATTCGCGATCGTTTGAAAAAACGTTCGCTCCCTTTAAGAAGTAAAAGCCTATGAAAAAGATGACGATTGTAATCACAACCAGCAACCCAATCCTTACTTCTTTTGATATACTCATATTTCCTTTCTACTGTTTTTTGCAAACAAACGTTTGCAAAAATAACAAAAAGAGTACCATACAATTGCATGATACGTATTTATTGTAACAAATTAACTTATTCTGACAGTTATATGTTACCATGCCATGAGGGTTATTGAATGGAAACCGGCAAAAAAGCCATTTAAATAAATGGCCTCCGGTAGGTATTCCTTACGGAAAGGATAGAAATTTTATTGTCTGCTACGAGATAAATGACCACATAAGGAAATTTACCAACCTTATATCCCGCAGTATTTTTGAGTTTTGTAAATAACTGTAATAAAAGGGGTTTTCGGCAATTTTTGCATAACTTTTTTCTAACTCTGTTAATAATTCCTCTCCTAAACCGGGGCGGATATCTTCATAGTAATGATAGGCATGCGCTTCTTCGAGATGAGCATCTTCGGTAAGAGATAAGCTATACTTCATAGTTTTTCTTTTGCTGCCTTACCAGGTTATGCGATTCCTCAATAGTATATCTTTTAGTTTCGCCATTCTAAAAGAATATTCCGGGGCGATGTCATTTTCAAGCAGTGTATAGAGCGCTTCTATTTTCTTGTCGTCAATGGCATCAATGTATTTATGAAGCTGCTGCCTGATCGTTATGTTGGTCATAATACCTGTTTCTACAAAATTACGAAAAGAAACTAACTAAGGGTAAAAGCAACGGCTTTTCCCATAAAAGCTACCTACGCCTATATGCTGTGCATACATGGCCAGGCCTATACGTGAATGAATATTCAATTTTTCAAAAAGCTGCTGCACTTTATTCTCTACCGTTCTTTGGCCCAGTTGCATTTCCCGGCCTATCTGTGCATAATTCAAATCGCTGCAGCATAATGAAAGCAACTGTATCTGCTGCCTGGTGAACAGATTTTGGGCATATTCCTCAATATTAGTTGCAGATATTTTAGGAAATTTTTCCAGGACAATATCTGAAAAGTAAAACCCAGTAGTGTATACATCCACAAGCGCTTTTGTAAGCGTATGCCTGTTACAGGTTTTAGGGAGATAGCCGCTTGCTCCATTTTTGAGCATTTTCAAAATCGGATATTCATCTGTATGAAGCGAGAGTGCCAGCCCGTGAATTAACGGATATTTCTTCTTTAATTGCAACATAGTTTCATAACCATCCATTACCGGCATGTTTATATCTATGATGCAAATATGCGGCTGGTACGCTGCTCTATCTATTTTTTCCAGTAAATCCTGCCCATTATCAGCCAATATATATACATTGAAACCACCAAGCAGGTTTATGAAGTCTGCAATGCTATCCCGAACTATAGGATGATCATCCGCTATTGCTATTTGAATGATGGGCAAGGTCTTCATACAGGTTCGTTTTAACGAAATTATTGTTTTTTATTAAAAAGT
>Ga0206839_1100_pt1 | contig 20222 bp, 16 predicted proteins | sample Alteio_BWOrgCont_27_FD_152883 | JGI IMG/M metagenome (GOLD analysis project Ga0206839, IMG submission 152883) | Enriched cells from forest soil in Barre Woods Harvard Forest LTER site, Petersham, Massachusetts, United States -... | ecosystem: Environmental > Terrestrial > Soil > Temperate forest >... | reverse complement strand
CCGCTTTTTGTTTGTCTTCAGGTTTTTGGTACATATAATAGTGGTTTTGAAGTTTTTTACGTAAAGGTGCCTGAACCGTGATTTTCCTGATTAAAGGATTTCCCTGAACTAGCGTAATGTCACGTCCTGAAATAGTATATTGGTTCTCGCAAACATAGGAGACGCTAAGCCGCAAAGATGAAATCATCATAATACAGGCGGTTTATGCGGGGAACCAGTTAAATGTATTTCAAAGACATTATGTCATCACAAAGTTCTGGCAGTATTTTGAAATGGATGGAAATTTCCGGCGCCTTTACCTGAAATCAGGTAATGCTTACCTGCGGGCAGGTAATGGCGCATTTTTCTTTGGGTTCGGGTGTTGCAAACGCCGCGCCATTGTATTCTCGTCGCAAACGAGGGAGGGGAATCTATTCTTTGATTTCCTTAACTTTGAATTATGTACAACCAAGGTGAAGCCCATACTTCAGATTTTAATACGCAACTAAAACTAAAGGGTTTTAAGGTATATGAAGTAGACAATAATGCTAGTGGGCATAACTATAGCCGGAAGGATTTTTATAAGATCAATATAACTACAGGGAAGTTTATTTTTCACTACGCCGACAAGAGCCTTGAAACGGATAATACCTTTCTCTTTTTTGCAAATCCTCACATTCCCTATTCGTGCGAAGCTATTTCGCCAATACACAGTGGCTATACTTGTCTCTTTACCGATGACTTTCTGAAGTTAAGAGACCGCTCAGAAACTCTGCTGCAATCACCTTTTTTTAAAATTGGAGGGACACCTATTTTTGAGTTAAACAAAGAGCAAAAGGAACCTATCACTGAAATATTTAAGAAAATGCTTGCTGAGCAAGATTCGGATTATGCCTTTAAAGATGATCTGATACGCAACTATATCCATTTGATTATTCACGAGGCTTTGAAAATGCAGCCGTCTGAAAAGTATTCTGAACAAAAAAATGCAGCACAGCGAATAACCAGTGTGTTCCTCGAATTGCTTGAACGGCAGTTTCCCATAGAAAGCACTTCACAGCGCCTTCAAATAAGAACTGCGCAGGATTTTGCAAAGCATTTATCTGTACATATCAACTATTTGAATAGCTCGGTAAAAGAGATTACTGGCAAACCGACCACCACCCACATTGCTGAAAGAATTGTAACTGAAGCTAAGGCGTTACTCCAACACACCAATTGGAATGTTGCTGAGATCGCATATTCCCTTGGTTTTGAATACCCTACCTACTTTAACAACTTTTTCAAGAAGAATACTGGTTTTATACCCAAATCGGTTAGGGCTGCCCACCTTTGATTTTTATACTTTTTCCTTTGTTTTTCGTTATTTCTGCAAAGTGTTTATAATGACCTTTGTATCAAACTTACGAGTACTGATACTGAACTAAAGGATGCAGATTTTAATGAGCTTGAAACTGAGCCCGCCAAAATTAAAATACATGGTGGTCATACGAATGCAGCCAATAGATTTGTCGACCAGAGTTTAATCATTTAATCTTAAAATAGGAATCATGAATAACAAAAAAGTTTGGTTTATTACCGGTGCAGGTCGCGGAATGGGCGTTTATATAGCAAAGGCAGCATTGGCTGCCGGATATAATGTCGTAGCCACGGGCCGCAATACTGAAAAAGTCAGGCAGGCACTTGGTGAAAATGAAAGTCTGCTGGTTGTAAAACTAGACATTACAAATCTCTCAGATGCAGAGGCTGCTACTAAGGCTGCCATCGCAAAGTTTGGAACAATAGACGTACTCGTAAACAATGCCGCAAATTTTTATGCCGGTTATTTTGAGGAGCTAACGCCAGCGGAAATGCAGGCGCAGTTATCCACGAGCCTTGCAGGCCCAATGAACGTGACCCGCGCCGTTTTACCTGTAATGCGCAAGCAAGGTTCAGGACAAATCATAACCATCTCATCAACCGCAGGAATTGTTGGGTTTGAGTTTGGATCAGCCTATGCCGCATCTAAGTTCGGTTTAGAAGGCTGGATGCAATCGCTGCAGACAGAGGTAGCACCCTTCGGTATCAATACTATTACTGTCAATCCGGGCTTCTTCAGAACGGAGTTACTAACTGAAGAATCAACAAATTTTGCGACACCTTCTATTGATGATTATAATGATCGCAGAGCACAACAGATGGAATTTTGGAAGGGTTATAATGGTCAGCAGGCTGGAGACCCGGCTAAGCTAGCCCAAGCGCTGATTACGATTGCCAGTGAGGAAAAGCCCCCGCTTCGCTTTATTGCAGGCACAGATGCAATTAACACAGCAGAACAAGTGGTTTTAACGCTCCAACTACAGATAAACGCTTATCGTGACCTTTCCACGTCACTCGCATATCCCGTCTAAATGAGATTTTGAAGTTTTTTACGTAAAGGTGCTTTGAGGCAGATACTGCAAAAAGTAAAATGCAGCCTTGATTAAAGGAATTATAATAAACCGTTATCAAAAATTCTAATAAGCATCACCGCTAATTCAACATGTCATGGTTCGGTGGGGCTGCCAGAGAAGTATTATATGTGCTTGATTATAAGTATAATATGAGTTACGAAAGATTGCTTCGTACCTCGCAAAGACTCGAATGAGATTTGTCATTTTCAAAGAGCTTGTGCGCAGCAAATTGTTTACTCACCAAGAATGCGGGGCTCACTAAGAAATTTCAATTTAGCTATTTGCATTTGCCAGTCATGAGACGTAGTCAGAGGCATACGCCTAACTATTATTTTGATATTTTATGAATAACTACGCTCAACAAGGACTTTATAATGACAACCTTGTTAACCTGTTAACTCTTTTACTATAATGATCACTGCTTTCTATAGTATCAAAGCCATTATAAGTTGATACAAAGAAAAATTCAAATTGCGCTCCTTCTTTTGTGGCTTGCCCAGTTGTTCCATCACAAAAAATACCTACTGAATCTTTATTGCTCAGAGGATAATCCATCGTGCCATCTTTTTTATTCTTAAAGTTGAAAATCGCTATTTCAGTCCTTTTGTTTTTATTATCTACATAATAATAGTGGTGATTTATCCATCCACCTTCATAATGAAACCGAGTTACCAAAACACCACTTTCGGGTATATCATATATCCTGGCTTTACCTTCATATCTCACAGGTGAGCCATTTTTTTGATCAAAGACAATTGTTACTCTACCTGTAAATCCCAAAGGAATCAGATAGTGTTCAGTTTCAACGGTCTGGCAACTTGCACAACTCAATAGTGCTACGTACAAAAACAATTTATTCATCTTCATTTAATAATTTTTATCGCGGCGGATAATCGCTTTAAACGGTATGATTGAATTGCAGCGTAGTTTATAATTTTCGCTTTGCAGCCGTAGTATCTATCTTTTTAAACTTTAGGAAGGTAAGTATCTCATTCATTTGCTCGGGGCTCATCTGCATTACCACTGCATGGTTTTTAGGGTCGCGCCGCAGAAACCTGGCTGAATAATTATCGAGTTGTGTATTGGTGAAATTAGGCACCTGGTCTTTGCCCTGGGTGAAAATGCCATGACATTCGGAGCAATTGGCTTTATATAGTTTTTTTCCTTTATTGAAAATATCTATGAGCTGGGCTTTCCGCTCTTCCGGAAAGTTGGGCGGAATATTGCAGGTGACTTTATTGTGTTTCGCACATTGGGGGAATAATATGCTCAGTAAAATTATCAAAAAAAGGTACTTATACTTCATACAATACTTTTAATATAGCCCTCCCACCTTCCGGGTGTTTAGTTCTTTGCTCGAAGATGAAGGTAGTTTTTCAGGAGGATCCTGGAAAATAATGTTTTCATTGAGTGAGTAAATAAATGAAATTAATTCTTTTTTCTCTACTGTGCTCAATTTAAGTGAATCTGCTGCCAGGGTCTGGTTGGTAATTGATAACTTATTGCCTGCACCGCCCCCGGCGTCATAAAAATCAACTACCTCTTCTATGCTGGTAAAAACACCATTGTGCATGTAGGGTTTGGTATAGGCGGCGTTGCGGATGCTACCTGTCCTGAATGCATTCATGGTTTCGAAGGCGGGGTTTACTACATACCTGCCTTTATCTTCGCTGAGCTTGCTGTGTGCTTTATCGTCCGGCACGCCAATGACTTCAAATTCTGAACTAATGTAGGGTGGGGGTACGCCATTGAATTGAGGTATATAATGGCAGGTGCCGCATTGCGCCTTGCTCATAAATAAATTGAAGCCGTTTATTGTTTCTTTGCTGAGGGGTTTATTGTTATTCATTGCCTCATCAAATGGCGAATAATAATTGCTGAAATCGCTGTAGTAATAAGTAATGGCGGAGACTATGTGGCTAATAGTAATTTCGTTTTCTTCGGGAGTCAGTTTCAGGAATTTTTTGAAAGCTGTTTTGTATTCTTTACAACTTAGTACTTTATCTACCAGTTCTTTTTCGTTGCCGCCCATTTCATTGGGGTTTGTCATTACATCCTTTCCCTGGTTTTGCAGTGATATATGCCTGCCATCAAGCATCAGCAAGTGATTGTACACTACATTAATGAGGGTGGGTGTATTTCGTGGTAATCGCTGCTTCTGGTCAAAATTAAGGCTGGTGGCAAAGGAGGTATCTGTAAAATATTCCTTTGGTTTATGGCAGGAGGCGCAACTGCGCTCATTGTTGCCGGATAATATAGGATCGTAAAAGAGCAATTTTCCAACAGCTTTTATATCATTCAGGGCATCTGTATCATTCACAAGCGAATAGATCCCTTTCGTATTCTGCGGGGTATAGAGCGATTTATCAAATATGGAATTACAATTGTTATTCAGCGTATAGTCATTATTACTGGCTGATACTACATGATACTGCCTTATCAACTTTTGATTAATAGCGAAGAGGGGGTTCACATAGTTTTTAATAAAATTGTAATGGTCAAACAGGGTAAAATCAACCGGCTGATGATTCATAAAATCAATTGCTTTGCTGTATACATCCAGGTATTCTTTGGTTATTGGCGTTGCCGAGAAACTATGGTTATAGGATTCATAAATGAGTTTCACCCTGGCAGCCATCGCCCGTAGCTCCGGTATGATGTTATCATTGCCCGGACATTCGAAACCTGTGGTATAAATAGCTGAGAGATTTAATAAATACAACCTGTTGCAAAGAAAAAAATGGTCGAAGGTTTGCAATTGTTTTGTAATGGAATCTGCATGAAATACATGCATTGCATCGGTGGATAAGGTAATGAGGTGTAGGAGCGAATCTTTGACAATATTTTTCCCGTTAAGATATATCTCTGCCAGCGACAGGCCGGCACCTTCTCTTTTATAAGGCTTTTCGAACTTTTCAAAAACTTCATTTTCCCACTCTACCGGTAATGGCCCATTTATCTTTTTATATGCAATAGGTTCGAGGTAACGGAGCCAAAAGTCAATATTTTTCAGTTTTAACCGTGCAAGCGCTATAGCATGTTTCATCTCGCTGATTCCTTTTTCAGAAGAAATGTCTGTATTCTTGATTACATTTAATAAATCAGATTGTTCTTTATCAAAATCATTTAAAGAGTTAGTATAAAAATTACTATAGGAGCCAATTTCGTTTTGCAGGGAAAAAGAACTCAAAAAGGCAATTATCAGTAAAATTACAAATGCTTTTTTCACACTTTCAAAACTACGAAAAAATGGGTTCATTTATCCTCAGCTATCAAATATAGATCGTTGAAAGAAATTCACTTACAGAGGAAAAAAAGAAATCGGGGTTAATACAGTTTCATTTATATTTGTCTAATAAAAAGATCATTGCAATTCCATTTAAATTTATATAAATGACGATTCGGTTTACAACTCAACAAATAACAGAGAAAAAAGGGGGATACAGAAAAGGTTACTTTATGAAGTGCATTACATTTTTTTGTCTTTTTTGTCTTTTTTTCTCTAATAAAGGCATTTCACAAGGGACCTGGGTACCAGTGGGATTACCTGCACCACACGCAAATGAAGGTGTTATGATCTTACTGACAGATGGTACTGTGCTATGCAAAACATCCAGTGGAGGCACGGGGTATGGCGACACATGGGACAGGCTGACGCCTGATAATACCGGCAGCTATGTGAATGGCACATGGACAACTATTGCGCCTATGCATGATGAACGGTTATACTTTTCCACACAGGTGCTGCGCGATGGACGTGTGTATGTAGCAGGGGGAGAGTATGGTTCCGGCGGCTTTAAAGGTGAAGTATATGACCCGCTCACAAATGTATGGACGCCGGTGCCGCAACTTGTCTTTACTGGAACAGCGCCTAATAATGGTATTTCAGATGCGAATTCAGAAATACTGCCGGATGGTACTGTATTGCAGGCATTGGTAGATACAGGAAGCACGAAATTGAATTTTGTGTGGAACCCCGCTACAAATACATATACTAAAACAGGCTCCTGCCTGAGAGTAGATAATGAAGCACCCTGGGTGAAGCTGCCGGATAACAGCATCCTATTTATGGACGGCTACAGCACCAGCTCTGAAAGGTATATACCTGCAGCAACTCCGGCAGCAGGCACATGGATCAATGATGGCACACTAGCGGGTGGCTCTCTTTTTGATCCTTTCGGAGAAGAGGCCGGAGGAGCTTATTTATTACCTAATGGTAAGGTGTTTTTCATTGGTTCTACACCTAAGTCAGCATACTATACGCCATCTGGTACCGCCAGTCCGGGAACATGGGCAGCAGGACCGGTACTGCCTCTGAATGAAGGCGCCCCTGATGCAGCCTCTGCTATGATGGTAAATGGTAAAATATTATTGGCACTATCACCTACACCTGTCAGTGGTGAAGTTTTCTTTGATACGACAAATTTTTACCAATTTGATTATACTACCAATACATTTACTTCGCTGACGCTCCCAATGGGCGGAAGCCCTGGCGATACGGTAGTTGCCCCCAGCTTTGAAACAAATATGCTGGTAATGCCAGATGGCAGGATACTTTTTGCGTTTCAGTTTGACAATCAGTATTATGAATATATACCAGACAGTGGCCCACTGGCTGCAGGCAAGCCGACCATCAGCAATATTATAGAAAATACCTGCACTAACTTTACGATTACAGGTACATTATTTAATGGCATCTCTGAAGGTGCCTGCTATGGCGATGACTGGCAGAATGTGACTAATTACCCGATAGTAAGGCTCACTTCCGGGACAAACGTTTATTATGCCCGCACGACTAACTGGAACAGTACCGGGGTGATGAGGGGCACTGCCCTTGACACGGCTACTTTTACACTTCCCGCCGGTATCCCTACTCCCGGTACTTATAATGTGCAGGTAGTGACTAATGGCAATCCTTCCGCAAATTATTCATTAACTATTGGCCCGGCAACAATAACATCGGCCAACATATGTCCCGGTGGAACAACAACATTATCTACTTCCGTTAGCGGCGGTACCTGGACAAGTGGCACTACTACGGTGGCTACGATTGGCTCATCGAGCGGAAACGTTACCGGCGTAAGCGGAGGATCATCAACCATTACGTATGCCCTCGGCACTTGCACATCCACATCTACAGTGACTGTAAATACATTGAGCTCTATTACTCCTGCAGGAGCAATAAATATTTGCGCCGGTGCTAATACAGGACTCACCGATGCAACGGGTGGCGGTGTGTGGAGCAGTACTAACACAAGCGTAGCCTCAGTATCTGGAGCAGGGTTGGTTACGGCTTTAACGGCTGGGACGGCAACCATTTCTTATACTAAATCAGGTTGCGCTGTTGCCAGTGCTGTAACCGTAAATCCATTACCCGCTTCTATAACCGGTCCATCCAGCATTTGTTCGGGAACTACAGGGCAATTTAGCGATGCTGGCTTTAGCAGTGGTGTATGGACAAGCAGTAATACCTCGGTAGTTACAATAGGTGCTGTTACAGGGCTTGCAACAGCGGGGGGACTCCTTAGCACAGCCAATATTGTTTATATGTTGCCTACGGGGTGCAGTGCTTCAACGACTGTATCTGTGAGCCTGAGCGCAGCACCCATTACCGGGACTACAAGTATATGTTCCGGCACTTCATCCGGGCTTACAGATGCGTTCACCGGGGGAGCATGGGTGAGCAGTAATACTACGATTGCCACAGTTGGCACTTCTGGGGTTGTAAATGGCGTAAGTCCGGGCAGCGCTGCTATCACTTATACACTGGGTTCGGGTTGTTTAACAACAACTCCCGTAACTGTAAACCTGGCCCCGGTAGCTATTTCCGGAGCTTCCAATGTTTGTGTTGGCAGCACTGTACCATTGAGCGATGGCGTAATAGGTGGCAACTGGTCTACAGCAAACACAAATATATCTTTGAGCCTTGCCGGAAATGTTACCGGCATTTCTGCAGGATTTGCAACGATTACTTATGCATTAGGCTCCTGCCAGGTAACTACGGTGGAAACAATTAATGCCATACCATCATCCATAACCGGGCCTACTGCCGTATGTACCGGGCAAACGGCAAATTTATCTGATGCATCATCCGGCGGTATATGGAGCAGCAATAATACATCTATAGTAACAGTTATTTCAGGTACTTTAACAGGGGTGACTACTGGTACGGCTACCATTTCCTATACACTTGGAGGCTGTTCGGTAATTTCCCCTATAACTGTATTCCAAACCCCTGCGGCCATTACCGGTAGCCCATCGCTGTGCATCGGGCTAACTACATCGCTCACCGATGCAACAACCGGCGGCGCGTGGACAACCAGCAGTTCATCGGTTGCCACAGTTGATGGTGTGGGTACTGTGACCGGAAGCAGTGCAGGTACGGCTACTATTTCTTATACGGATATTTCTTCCGGTTGCGTGGCTTCTGATGTGGTTACTGTGCACCTCCTGCCATCTGCAATTTCAGGGTTCACTACATTTTGTTCCGGTGCTACAACTATGCTGAGCGACGCCGTATCAGGCGGAACATGGAGTAGCAGTAATACTACTGTTGCAACAGCAGGTTCTGCAGGTGTTATTTCAGGTGCATCTATTGGTACGGCTTCCATTATTTATACGTTGGGTGCCGGATGTACTGCCAGCACTACTGTTTCGGTTATTTCAGGCCCGTCACCTATTTCAGGTGTTCCTACCACTTGTCCGGGTTTCACAACTCCTTTGAGCGATGGAATACCCGGTGGCACATGGGAAAGCAGCAACACGGTAATAGCAACCGTATCCACTTCTGGAACTGTCACGGGTGTGGCTACAGGTACCAGCACCATTACTTATTCACTGAGTTCAGGCTGCGCGGTAACGGATGTTGTTACCATCGGTGCGACTACCGCTGCTCCCATAACCGGCACTACATCTGTATGTATTGGTCAAACGACTCCGCTTACCGACGCAACAACAGGTGGCACGTGGAGCAGTAGCAGTACTGCAAAAGCTACGGTAGGTGCATCATCAGGTATTGTGACGGGAGTATCTGCAGGAACAGCCGTTATTACTTATAAAGTAACCAATCCATGTGGCACCGCAACCACTACTACTACGGTAACTATTAATTCTTTGCCGGTTGTGTCGGCAATCAGCGGGTCGACAAATGTTTGTGTAACAGGAACTACACCACTTACTGACGCAACTGCGACCGGTGTATGGAGTAGTGGCAATACTTCCATTGCCACTGTGAGTACGGTGGGTTTGGTTTCAGGAATTACTACCGGCACTGTTCCGGTAAGTTATACTGTCACCAATCTTTCGGGATGTTCTGCAAGTGCTGTTGCTTCTGTATCGGTGAATGCACCGATTACGCCAACGATTACGCCTGCATCATCTACCACATTTTGTACAGGTGGCTTTGTAATGCTGAATGCAACGACGGGAACAGGCTATACCTACCAATGGCAGGTGGGCAGCACCAATATACCGGGAGCTACGTCTTCAGGCTATCTTGCTAACTCCGGCGGCACTTATGATGTGGTGATTAATGGCCCTGGAATATGTACTTCCACATCAGGAGGGGTTGCAGTAACTGTAAATCCTTCGTCAATAGTGGTGCCATCAGTGAGTGTTACTGCCAGCCCCGGTACTTTATTGTGCCTGGTGTCATCGCCGGTAACATTTACTCCTTCACCTCATAACGGAGGGGGGGCACCTACTTATCAATGGTATGTAAATGGGGCATTTGCAGCCGGAAGCACTGCCTATTCTTATTCACCTGCCAATGGCGATGTAGTGAAATGCGTGCTAACCAGCAGTGATGCCTGCGCATTCCCGGATACTGCAGTATCAAGTGTTTTGATGACCATAAGCGCGGCGCAAACTCCTTCCGTAAGCATTGGGGTAACCCCATCAGATACTGTCTGCGCAGGTACATTGACTACCTTCTTCCCAGTGCCTGTATATGGAGGCTCAGCACCTGCTTATTCATGGACAAAGAATGGGGTTTCGGTTCCCGCGGGTGCCACTTATGCATATACGCCATCAAACGGAGATATCATAGTATGCACTATGGTGAGCAATTATACATGCCTTGCTACGGCCACAGCTACCAGCAAGCCTTTCCGAATAAATGTGGAGCAACCTATGGCAAACACTGTGACCGTACTTGTGACCCGGTCGTCTTTAGCCAGCGGACAAGCAGATACATTTGTGGCCATTGCCCCTAATGCAGGTACATCCCCGGCTTATCAGTGGTATGTAAACGGAGTTCCTGTTGCTGGCCAGACAGCGGCAATTTTCATTACCAGCACACTAGCTAATGGCGACATAGTAAAATGCGCTGTTACCAGCAGTAATGAATGCGCATCACCTAATACAGGTTTTAGCACCGGCATAAAGATAGCTGTGCATGGGGTATGGGTTGCCCAGGTTGGCAGTGCTTCCGGCAGTTTTGCATTAGAGCCTAATCCTAATAATGGTACATTTATCATTACCGGATCTGTGAAAAATGCGGCTGATGAAGCGGTAAACATTGTTGTTACAGATATGCTGGGCCAGGTAGTATATAAAAGAGCAACATTTGCCAAGAATGGAGCTGTTGAAGAACATATAGTACTTGCACACACATTGGCTAATGGCATGTATCTTGTCAGCATTACATCCGGAGATGACCGTGCAGTATTTCATATAGTAGTAAATAATTAAATACTATACACTTTCCGTGCATAGTATTTAATTATTGGCGGAAAACGGTGGCATGCATGTGAAATTGCAGAGAAGCAATTCATTGGAGGCTGAATATTTTAAGTCTACCGTGTACCTGAATGGTTTTATATCAAGTGGACTTTTAAAACACACCATGCATAGTTAAACCGTTAAAACGGTTGTATAACTTTGGTATTATTTTGTCCCACGATTGAAATCGTGGGCTATGTGTGATTTACAAGTATAATTGGTATTACTTAGGAACAACACTGAAAAACATGGCTTTCGATAAAAAGATAAATCCCTTTTTAAAAACAAATAATGATACCGGCTTTGGCAGTAATCCCAATAGCTATGGGGGGAGGTTTATAAACAAGGACGGAAGTTTTAATCTTAAAAGAGAAGGGATAGACCTGTTCAAACGTGTAGGGATTTACCAGCGGATGCTGAGCCTGCCAAGGTGGAAATTCACTTGTGTCATTCTCCTGTTTTACTTTGTTATCAACTTGCTGTTTACGCTTATTTATTTAATGATCGGTTCTAGCGAGTTGCAGGGGATGATTTCAAAAACACCCTGGGCAAGATTCAAGGAAGTATTTTATTTCAGTACGCAGACTTTTACAACTGTGGGTTATGGCAGGATAAATCCCGTGGGCGATGCGGCTAACCTCATTTCTTCATTGGAGGCGCTTACCGGCTTCCTGTCGTTTGCGATTGCAACAGGTTTGATCTATGGCCGGTTTGCCAAACCTAAAGCATATCTACAGTTCAGTGAACTGGCATTGATTAGTCCATATAGAGAAAAAACAGCGTTAATGTTCCGTTTTGCCACTTATAAAGACAAGCATACGCTCACCAATGTGGAAATAAAAGTGAATATTGCACTAAGGGTGGAAGAAGGCGGGAAAACGGAATACCTGTTTTACGACCTTGCATTGGAACGGTACAAAGTGGATAGCCTGCCTATGAACTGGACGGTAGTGCATGCCATAGATGAAAACAGCCCTTTGCTGGGTTTTAATAAAGAGGATATCATGGCAGCAGATGTGGAATTATATGTACTGATTACCGCGTTTGATGATGTTTTTTCGAGTCCAGTCCTGCAACGGACTTCCTATACCTATAAAGAAATACGCTTTGATGCGAAATTTGTGCCGATGTACCGCGAAAGTGAAGATGGACAAACGACCATCCTGCAAATGCATAGGCTGAATGAGTTTGTGGATCTTGGGAAGGAGAAGGTGTAGGGCGAGACGCTCCGGCATTTCATGATACAGCGAAGTACTACAACTATTTTTTTGTTTATTTTATGAAGAGCTTAAAGCCAGTGAAATAGCTATTCCACCAATATCTTCGAGACAAGCCTTTCATTTTCAGTAATTACCGTAATGAAGTACATACCGGAAGGGACATTAAGTTTAAGGTTGGTCTCTTTACTGGTTGTTATCTCCATTTCTTTCACTTTTTCACCCAGCATATTTGAGATGACAATGGTTGCATTTTCATCCTGCAGATCAGAAAAGCGAATCGTAAATTCACCGGAACCGGGGTTAGGAAATACAGAAAAGGAAGCAGAGGGGGACGTGCTAATATTTAATCTTCCGTTAGGAAGTGCGAAATTCATTACAGATGCTTTTTTGCCACCTGTGAAGCCCTGATAACAAACATAGGGCGTGCCGCCATTGTCAATTGCCATACCGATGTAATTGGATAAATTAGTAGTAAACCCGGCGCTGCCAACGTTTACCCAGCTGCTGCCATTATATTTCATTACTGAAGCAGATATCGGCGTGGTACTGACATCGCTATAAGCCACGTAGGGAGTGCTGCTTGTGCTATCAATTGCTATGATAACATTATCCGCTTCGGCTGGCGTGAAGCCTGCAACACCAACATTTACCCAGTTGGTTCCATCATATTTCATTACGGTTGCTTTGTTGGCATTGGCATTATCACTAAACGAAACATATGGAGTATCATTCTTTAAAACCATAGAAACACTTTGCACGAGGCCAGCCGAGAAGCCGGGAGTGCCAACGTAGACCCAGTTGCTGCCATCGAATTTCATTACCGTAGCTTTAAATCCGGCATGGGAATCCTGGAAGACCACGTAAGGTGTGCTTCCCGATATAGCTAATGCTAAAAATTGTGCTCCCCCGGTGAACCTAGGGCTGCCAACATATACCCACCTGGTTCCATTGTATTTCATGACGGTAACCGGGCCTGAACCAACAGGAAGGCTGTCATCCTCAAACGCCACATAGGGCGTGCTGAATGTATCAAATGCAATGAAAGCGGGGCCTACAAGCCCGGCAGAGAAACCGGGAGCGCCCACATCAACCCAACTGCTACCATTAAAATTCATTACTGTAATTTTTTGTGTGTCTGCCCCATCCTGGAAAACCACATACGGAGTACCACTGTTGTTTATCGCAATCTGTGTGTAGTTGGCGAGATCACCTGAAAATCCCGCGCCGCCAACATTTACCCAACTGCTGCCGTTATACTTCATAACAGTAGCTTTGTTGCCGTTGGCGGCGTCCTGGTATGCCACATAGGGCATGTTGGTTCTGTCTATTGCTATCGACTCATAAAACGCTTCACCGGAGGATAAACCTAAGGCGCCAACCGGCATCCATGATTGCGTATTGCCTGTTTCAGGGAGCAACAGAACTGAAAAAAATATGAATATAAAAGTGTTCTTCACAATAAATACTTTAGGTTGTGGCTATAGACACCCAAAATGTATCTAAAGGTAAGTAGTATAGACTGTTTTTACGATAAACGAGGAATCTATGCTGACAGAATGGGATGTTTACTGGTTGGTTGAAAGGTCAAACCACCATCCTGGAAATGCATAAGTTGAATGTGTTTGTAGACTTTAGCAGAGAAAAAGCATAAAAACTATTTACAATCCCTACGATTTGATTTTATAAAGTAGAATACTGCAGTGGAAATTGCGGTAGCTGTTGTTGGTTTGCTCTTTACAAATAATTACTGATTTGCACAACAGTGTTATTCCTATTTTTTATTAAAAATATTATTTATATATTTCGATAGTAATATTTAACTAGTCTATCAATAATTCTTAAAATCATCAAAAAACTAACCAAATGAAAACAAGAACATTTAAAATCAATTATTTTGCCTGCAACATTCTCTTTGTTTTTAACAAGTTGTGCAGCAGTACATGGTGGGTATATGCAAAGCTCTGCCGCCTTAAATAGTGCTAACTTCAGCTACACAGGACATTTGGAGGGTAAATCAACTGCTACTTATATTTTCGGAATAGGTGGAATGACAAAAAGAACTTTAGTAGATGATGCCAGGGAGAACATGCTAAGCAAAAATCCTTTAAAAAGTAACCAGGCCTTAGCGAACCTTACTGTCAACTGGAAGAGATCGTATATTTTAGGTTTTGTATATAGTACTCTGAGTTGCGTTGTTACAGCCGATGTGGTTGATTTTTATAAAGGCAATTAAAAAAGTAAAAGACTTTCTGAGAAACTATTTGAAACCTTAGTCTGTACTATTCAAAATATTTAACTTGATGTCCTTAAATAAATCAGGCACTCTTATAAGTGCCTGATTTTCAATGTAGCGAGGAGGAGACTTGAACTCCAGACCTCAGGGTTATGAATTCTTTCCAAAATGGTTTCATGTGGTTTTATATGGTATGAAACATGCGCCAATACTGAATAGTTGAAAAATATAAATTCATAAAAAACCATGAAAAAACGAAAAATGTTTTACCTATGTTTAACCTGAATGCTTAACTTTGCTTCATGGCATCGTTAAAAATACTCCTTTGGGAGAAGCAAAACTCAGACGGTTTATATCCGATTGTAATACGTATAATCAAAGACAGGAAGCCTTCCTACATCTATATCGGGCATTACATCAAGAAAGAGCACTGGGATGAAGAGAACCGCAAGGTTAAAAAATCACACCCAAATTCAAAGCGGCTGAACAACCTTATCCAGCAGAAACTTGCAGAAGCAAACGAAAGGCTGCTTGAAATGGAAACGCAGAAAAATGACACATCATCAAAAGCCATCAAGAAAAATATAAAATCCTCCGGCAATTCCTCATTTTTTGCACAGGCTAATATTTTTATCGAGAACCTGAAAACTAGCGGTAAATATAACCGGGTGGTTTCTGACGAACCGAGGATAAAGCATTTTCGGGAATTCCTAAACGGCTCTGATATTACCTTTCAGGAGATCACCGTGCCGTTGCTTAATAGGTTCAGGGCTTATCTGAAAGGCACAAGAAATGTTTCCGAGCGGACTATAATAAACTATTTGATACTGATACGCACAATTTATAATCAGGCGATAAAGGGCAACATAGCAGACAGCAAATATTATCCGTTCGGCAGGGATAAGGTGGTTATAAAATTCCCTGATTCCGTCAAAATTGGCTTAAACCCTGAGGAAGTCAAAAAACTTGAAGATATGGAACTACCGGAAAATTCGCTAATGAACCATTCCAGGAGTTTGTGGCTGTTCTCATTCTACTTTGCCGGGATGCGGGTTTCTGATGTGTTGCGGCTCAAATGGTCTGACCTGCAAAATGACAGGCTTTATTACTCGATGGGCAAAAATGCCAAAGCCGGTTCGCTGAAAGTGCCGGAAAGAGCCCTGAAAATAATCGCACAATATGAAAGAACCGATAATGACCTGATATTCCCCGACCTGCATATCATTGAGGATATGAGCAATCATTATGAAGTGCAGCGCAAAATATCCTATGCGGTTAAGAAGCTCGATAAATATTTGCAGGACGTTGCAAAAGCGGCAAAAATAGATAAGCCTCTGACCATGCACATTGCCCGCCACACTTTCGGCAATATCTCAGGCGACAGGATACCGATACAGATGCTACAGAAACTTTACCGCCATTCCTCAATAACCACCACAATAGGCTACCAGTCTAACTTCATCCACAAAGACGCTGATGAAGCCCTTGAAGCGGTGATTGGGGTGTAGAGGTTTCCGCTTTACTAATCCCTCATTTTTTGCTATCTTTGAGTGAGAATAAGGATGAAAAATGAAAACATTAAATGTATCAATATCAGAATTAGAATTCAGCAAATTCGGGCTTAAAAAAGAGCGTTTATCTTTTTCAGACCTGTTGGATATAATTGGCAGAGAGCTAACAAAAAAGAACCTTGAAGAAGGTGTGCAGCTTGCAGAAAAATATGGTCTTTCTAAAATGACTATTGAAGATATATCAAAGGAAGTAAAGGCAGTTCGTAAAAATGCAAAAAATCATTCTTGATACTAACGTTCTTGTTTCTGCCTTAATCCAGCAAAATTTTCCTCATTTTATATTAAGGGATTTATACTTAGAGCGCAAATTTGAGCTATGTGTTTCTGAAAATTTAATGTCAGAATATTACGAAGTTCTAAATAGGGATAAATTTTCAAGGTTCCCTGATTTCAAAACAAAGGCAGATTCCGTCCTGCTTGATATTGAAAATAACGCCTCATTTTTTAATCCGACAAAGAAGGTAAAAAAGATCAAAGACCCGGACGATAATATGCTGCTGGAACTTGCCCAGGAATGCAAGGCTGATTTCCTTATCACCGGAAACTCCAATGATTTCACTATTTCCAAACATAAAAAAACCAAAATAATCTCCCCAAGAGATTATTGGGAAAATTATAAACCGGAATAACCGGAAAGATTTTTAATATTATTTCATAATTATTTACCCTGATTAATTTCTGTGCTATACAGTCTATATAAGTCCACAAAGGGCTTTTGAACTGCATCAGATAAACAGTTGGGACATTTTTAGGGACATAGAAAAAATGCACCACTGAAATATTCATATTTTACAAAATGTTATTGTAATAATGTGGCTGCCACTCCGTCCGCCAATTTGAGGTCTCACCAAGTCTCAAAAAAGCTCTTGAAACCGCACTAATCCTTATGTATAATGTCTGTAACGGTCTTACACGTTCTAAGTAGTTCTATAAAATTTTGGGATATATTTAGGGACATAGGAACCGGAAAATACAATTTTTGTCCCTATGGCATTAACAGACAAAGCAGTAAAGGCATTTAAGCCGGAAACCAAAGAATACAAGAAGTTTGACGGTAAAGGGCTGTATATATTGGTTCACCCTAACGGCTCAAAGTATTGGCGTTTCAAATACCGCTTTAATAATAAAGACAAAGCACCTATTTCGTTAGGTGTATTTCCAGAGGTATCATTAGCAGCAGCACGGGAAAAGACCTTAGAATTGCGAAAAACCTTATCCACAGGGCTTGATCCTGCACAAGAAAAGAAGCTAAACAAAATAAAATCTCAGCTTAGTTCTGTAAATACCTTTGAGGCAGTAGCCAAAGAATGGCATGAAAACCAAAAAGCTGCCTGGATAGAAAGACATGCTGAATATGTTATGCGAAGATTAAAAGCAGATACATTTCCTAAAATTGGTACCAGACCTATAAATAAAATTATTGCGCCTGAATTATTATTAGTATTAAGGGCTATTGAAAACAGGGGAGCATTGGATATAGCAGGAAGAATAAAACAAACTTGTGGGCAAATATTCCGATATGCAGTAGCAACAGGCAGGGCAGACAGGGATATTTCCGCTGATTTAAAGGGAGCTTTAAAAGTCAGAAAGAAAACACACTATAACAGTTTACCGGAAGCAGAGTTACCGGAATTTTTGAAAAAACTTGAATCTTACGATGGTGACATACAAACAAAATTAGGGTTGAAACTTCTATTGCTCATGTTTGTAAGAACAATAGAATTACGTGGGGCAAAATGGGCTGAAATAGATTTTAAGGAATCTCTCTGGAAAATACCCGCCGAAAGAATGAAAATGCGGCAGCCTCATATCGTGCCACTCTCAAAGCAGGTCGTAAAATTATTTGAAGAGTTGAAGAAAATAAGTTGTGAATCTGAATATTGCTTTCCTAATAGAAATAGCCGGAAAACATTTATCAGCGAAAACACCCTGCTCTATGCTATTTATCGCATGGGTTATCATTCCCGCACAACAGCGCATGGGTTCAGGTCTACAGCCTCAACAATCCTTAATGAGAATAATTTCAGACCTGATGTAATTGAGAGACAGCTTGCACATGGGGAACGAAATAAAGTCCGGGCAAGTTATAACCACGCCCAATATTTACCGGAACGTAAACAAATGATGCAATGGTGGGCGGATTATATTGATAAATTCCAGCATGAGTGGTAAAATTTGCTGCTTTTTTGCCTTTGCCTTTTGCTAAAAATTCTGGTACAATAGAAGTGGTTAACAGGGGGCTTATCTATGATAATTGACGGCAAAGAAACTTTTAAAACTTTACGTGCGTTAAATGGTGATACAGCCGCTATAATTGAAATGACAGATTTCTATTCCGGGAAAGATAACTGGACAAGATCATTACAGTTTCTTGAACTGCTTGTTGATTTTGAGCCTTCATTCTGTGAAACAAAATTTTTAGAGATCACCGGAGATGAAATTCCATATGAAATAATGCTGCAATTAATCGCAGAGAATTATTATCTAAATCTGCAAGACGAATATAATGCAATGAGGTGGTACAATAAATATTTTGAATATCTTGATTTTAAATACAAAAATCTTGATGAAGCTGCCAGAGAAAAAATCAAGCAGGAATGTAAAATGTATCAAGGCATGAAAGAGCAATATCTTTTAGACCGAATTGATTATCGTTTTCTGCTGAAATGGGAACGGGAATTATTCTATAATAAATAGTAGTTTTCAAAATGGTAAAAATCCCTGCCGGGGGCGGTACGATTTTATCAAACACCTTTTGCAGCTTTTGTAATTTTCTTCGGCTTTCTCGGAAAAGCTATTTGATAAAATCGTACTTACTCATCCATGATTTTCTAGAATATCCTGTAAGTTTATTTCTGTAGGAATTGTAAAATAATACGCCATTCCTCAACCTTAGCCTCAAAAGTTTTCCATGTATTGGCGCTGCTAGGAGAGGGTAATTGTATAAAAGTTAACCCGCTATTCCTGCCAACATAGGTATCATAATAGGTTTGGGCTTTCCCGCTTGCTAAGAAAACAGCCTTGATCTTTGGATGGTTCTTATAAAAATTGTGAAAATCGTTAGCAGTTTCTTTGACTATTTTATTATCAGAACTACCCTCTCTTTCACAGGCTTGCAAAACATCCCATAGAGCGATGCTGTTCGTTAATAGCAGATTTTTCCTTTCCTCGTAATTTTGGCTCAATGGTTTCCCAAAAAGTTGAAATATGATTTTCCAGAACTGGTTGCCCCTATGTCCATAATATTGCTGAAGTTTCAACGATTGCTCACCCGGCATTGTTCCGAGAATGAGTATTTTGCTATTCTCATCTGATATTGGCAGAAAGGATGTTTTTATCATAGTGATTAGTTTTTTAAATATAGATAAAGTAAAATAATTGCCAAAGATTTTTATTATAAATAATTAAAGCAAAATTGGAACAGACATCTTCCCTTATTTAGCTATACGGAAAATTTAGGCACTATATTTTCACAAAATTTCATCTCTTTTTTTTTTGGTTCAGACATCTCTCCTTAGCACTGCTTTAATCCCAAAAATGGTGCTAGAAAATTTATCTAAAATTTTGTATTAAATTATTACGATAAAAAATTTTAGTCCCAGCAAGTCTATCTTTCATATTTTTAAATTCACAACTTAATAACCCAAATTTTACAAAAATATTGTTCTGTTTTTGAGGGCGGGTTTTCTAGCACTTTTTGTTCTGAAAAAATACCTTAGCTCGATAAGGAGAGATGTCTGTTCCAAAAAACACTAAAAAAACCTACACTAGAAATCAAAGAAAAAGCTGCACTAAAAAATCAGAAATATTAACAAAATATCAATTCATATTCTAACTCAAAAACGAACGAAAAATAGCATCAAAAAAAACAGAACAATATTACAGTAACTGATAACATAACAAGATTCTCAAAATAACAGCACAGGTGATAAAACTAAAAAACTATCAAAAAAGTCCATAATATCATCACCAGCTAACTAAAGTAATTATTCTAATGGTAGGGTGGCCAAGAAGTAAAATTAAGCGGTTGATGGGCAATTATTAGGCTTGAATCCCAGGTGGTCTG
>Ga0206839_1099_pt1 | contig 20473 bp, 22 predicted proteins | sample Alteio_BWOrgCont_27_FD_152883 | JGI IMG/M metagenome (GOLD analysis project Ga0206839, IMG submission 152883) | Enriched cells from forest soil in Barre Woods Harvard Forest LTER site, Petersham, Massachusetts, United States -... | ecosystem: Environmental > Terrestrial > Soil > Temperate forest >... | reverse complement strand
TTGTAAAATGTCCTTCCACTACTTCAGTAAACTCAGAAGCTGATTCCAATTCTGTAAACAGGGGATCTCCCGAGAACTCATGATAAAAAGTCATAGCCTCTACCTAATTGCCATCGAATAATAAAAATGGCTTGAGTGTAATATGTACTTTGAATATGCTTTTTTGCTAATCTTGCAGTCAATCTTTGAATAAAATAAATATATCTGCAAACTTAATAAATATAGGGGATAAGAGCCTTCGTATGTTTTTTATACTCCTTATATTCTTTTGGAAATTGCTCAAGCATAGTGTGTTCTTCAATTTTTAAGCTATATACAAAATAAACTGACATGAAAATAAAAGGAATTAACCAAATTACATTAATAACAATCGCTGTTCCTAACATCGCAATCATCATTCCTAAGTAAATTGGATGCCTCATATAAGCATAAGGACCTGTTGTAACGAGCTCTGGCTTTTCTTTTAAAGTCATAGGCATACCCCAGTTTTTATCCAAATACATTCTTGCCCAAATTGATAAGCCAAGGCCACATACAAAAATAAAAAAGCCGAGACTGATTACAAACGGATTTGAATAATAAGAATGTGAGTGGGTATTTTTAATAAATTGAAACAAAAAGGGTACTCGTATAAATAAAAAAACTACCAAGAGTATTGAGAGGCGAAGCCAGGCGCCTGACCACCAGTTGTATTTTCGGATATTTTTTTTTGATTTAAGGACAGAGAGGAACCAATAGGCAACCCAGATAATCCACAAAAGAGCGACTAATAAGGGGAATAATCTCACTTCTTTATTTTAGCACGTATAGCAAGTGAAAAACAGAATGTCAGGTTTTTGATATAGTAATTAATGCACATTTTAGATTATCTGACCTTACAAATTCATACTAAAAATCCGACATTCTGTTTTGCGGTCACTATATATACAAATAAAAATAATTTCCTCTTTGATATAAAAACCCATTTCCTTATTACCATTTATACCATTTTAATCTTTGTTTAATAACCATCTGCTTTTATGTAGTAACCTCAGGCCATATGAAAAGAAAATCCAAAAGTGGGAAAAAGAGAATTACGTTACTTCTCCTCATTACGTTAATTGTTATATTGCTTGCTGTTCCACCGGCAATTACGTATGCCCAAGGCTTATTACAATTTGTCGCATCCGTTAGTGTTCAGCCATATTATAAGGTTCAAGCAAAGGGAAATAATCTTTATATTAAGACTAATATGGCACTTTTCGTAAATAACAAAAAGATGACATACAATCGATAAAAAATGAGTATTAGGTAATACCGTTCTAATAGAGAGAAACATTTAGTAGCTTTCTAAAAAATCTATGGTTTTTTTTCGTTCCGCGAGTGCTTTATCTGCACCATCTTTGTACATTATTAATAAATCTTCCAAAACATCTTTTTTAATAATAATTGATGATGATTCTAGTTCTTTTTGAGCCTTTCTAACATGGTTATAGATATGTTCACATACCTCTTCGATTATTTCATACCAAAAAAGTTTCTGAAGACGTAACGTGATTTTCTTTATGTCTACACTTCGCGTTATTATTTTTTTCTTTTTAGCTTTTTTCAAAAGAAGAGCTACAACAAATGTAACATGTCCTTTTGAGAGATCCTCCTCCCAATCATGACAATCATCATGTAATTGTTTGGCTATCAGGTAATGGATGAAAAAACGATACAATGCAATAAATTCCTTATCAGTCTTTTTATATCCCAACAATAAAAGTATTGTTAGAGGACCCAAACCGTGACCTAATGATTTGTGAGCAAGTTGTTCCAAGTTGTTAAAATCGGCAAGCTTTAAACTATCAACATGAATGATTCCCTTTTTAACGGGCAGCCTGCAATGAGTTACTTCCCAAAAATTTGCGCTTTCAATACTATCCAGGACTTCATAAAAAAATGGAGGAACAGAATTGTTTTTAGGAAAAGCGGTTTCAAAAATATGAATTAATCTTGCTAAATACATATTAGCCAAGGGAAGAAAAGCAGGATTTGCCTCATCATCGAGAAAGTCATCATAAATTGTATAAGCGAGCCAACCTAATACATTTGCTTGACCTAATAAAATAGTCTGTTTTTTTTGTATTTGTTTCCCGTTCTGTGCTAATGTTTGAAGAAAATAATAGGGCATAAGAGGAATCTGTTTGGTTTTATCTTTAGACATAATGTTATTCAGAAGTACCCCTCCTATTTCATTGATTTTTTTATCGCCAAACTGTAGTACTTTACTGTTACGTATTTCTTCTATATATATTTTTTTACTATTTTCTTCTTTTTCCAATTTTATTAAATCCCTACGTTTCATATATAACGAAATTGCACAAAGACAAAAAGTAGTGGTAAGAACTTCTGATCCTGCATAATATTTCTCACCACCGATAGTAGGGTCAATACAAAATGGATATGCTTGCCAATGATAGTTGTTTTGTTGCTCTAAAAGATATGCAATACTTTTTTCTAGTTGTTTGGGAGAAAAATTCCCATTAAAAAGAGCAATAATAGCAAGGGCAGTATATAAAGGATTATCCCAGTATCCTTTTTTATTTCTCTTTTCAATAAGTATATGTTCAATACTTTTTTTATCAGAATAAAAGCGAGACAGAAAATAGAGAAGGGGATAGATGGATGGATAATATTTCGACCGTAAATTCTTTTTTTGCAATTTATCTTCAAAAAGAGTTTGTAGATTAGGAAGTGTAACTTCCTGCATCCACAAAAAATAGGCAATATTACTATTTACGACAATATCAACATCATCCCAACCCAGCGTATTTTTAGAAACAAGCCATGTTTTATATGGACCTCCTTCTTTTTTTTCCACGCTTGTTAGTAATTGCAGAATATGGGCATAAGCAGAACCTGGAATTACTTTCTTATCAAACAAAAAAAGAGCGTTTAACGCACAAAATGTATCGTCAAGATCGTTTGGATAGGGGAGTGTGGTAAATTCTTTCGATGACTTTGACCAATAATTCCATGACCACTGTTCACTCTTTTGCGAAAGTAAAAAATGTGCAGCTTTTTTTTTAATGCGATAGACAAGCGGTGTGTCATCAAGAGATGAAAATGTTTCTAAAATAATTGAAGTTATAAAATTTGTTCTATACGAAATCGCATTTGTAAAATCCGCTCCATTAGGTGATGATAAACTGATAAAACTACCATCTTTTCGTTGATTTTCGGCAATATATTGAATACCTTTTTCAATTATATTTTTTCTTATTAACATACCTAAAGCTCATTCATAGGAAATGATATAAAAAACGTAGTGCCTTCAAGAGGCTTACTTTTAACTAAAATACTACCTTTAAAATCTTTTTGTATTATCTCTTTTATTAAATATAGCCCTAGTCCCATATGATCCGTTTCTTTCGTAGTAAAAAGCGGTTCAAAAATGTTCTTGATATCTTTTTGTTTCATACCTATTCCATTATCTGAAACAATAAGAAATATTTCACCATTTTTCTCATATAACTTTATAGTAATAATTTTTTTCTTTTTTACTTTTTTATCCTCTTTGTATGCGTCCAGTGCATTGCTTAAAAGATTTGTGATGATTTGATTATACTTTAAGGGATTACCATAATGGTCTAATTTTCCTTTCCATGTATATTGAATATCTACTTTAGCGATAGTTGAATTATAATGAAATAACTTTACTACATGTTCAGTTTCCTCAGAAAGAGAAAAATGCTGCAAATGATTGGTATCTTGTAATTGTTTTCGCGCTATTCCAATAAACGTTTCTAATCGTTGCGTGCCGTACATAGCATCTTGTAAATATTTTTCTATATTTTTTACTTGTTTTTTTTCACCAAATTTACTTTCTTCGTTAATATTTTCTAAGTTGAGAGAAACAAGATTGAGAGGTGTCATAAAATCATGAAAAAGCCCCCCCGCAAGTTTGCCAAATTCAATGAATCTATATAACTGTGCAATTCTTTGTGCCTCTGCTTGTTTTAACTCCAGCGTTCTTTTTTCAACCGTTTCTTCCAAAATGTCTCTCTCTTTTTGTAATGCTTCCTCAGATTCCTTTGTTTTTTTTAATGATTTTTCTGTTTCTCTATTTGACAACCAAGAAACAAGAGAAATAATAACCAGCATCACAGTATAAATAAATACATCATCCATTTGAATTGACATTTTACGCCATTGTTCAGAAGGATGAAAAAAACCATGTATTTGGAAATAAGATATCATAGAAATGCCTAAACAACTCAACATGCTTAAAAAAATTGCATTTTTTGATGAAAGAACAATGCCGGAAATAATAATTATTAAGCTATAAAAAAGAAGTGATAAAGGTAAATCTGCACCCCATTGAATACTTACAATTATATTTATAATAAAAAGTGAAAATACAAAAATATAAGCAATTCTCTCATTTGCTACTTTTTGTAAAAGAAATAACAATAAGAAGTAAAATAATAAAGCACTCCCTGTAATTATCGGAGACGTACCTTTATATAATTTAATAAAAAAATAGCCATAAAGATTACTCAAAAATGCAAAGACTGCTAAGACAATAATTGCTCTTAAAAGAATATGTAACAAATGCCGTCTTCTTATATCATCATTTTTAAAAAATAAAGAATTTTTTGGATAATTGGACAATAAAGTACGCATTATATAATGTATAACTTACCTCTATACAAATATTCCCTCAACAAGTGAGGGAATATTGGATATCACTTACTAATATGGACTTTAAATCCATATTCTATCTATGAGAATAGATATAGGGATGTCTCAACCCCATTCTAGCGTATCTTGATTAACACTTAAAGCTGCTTTTTCAACTTGTTCTTTAGTTCTTGCATCTTTTTGTGTTAACACTTGCTCTATTATGTGCTTCATTTTTTATCACCTCCTTTCAGTAATCCAATTTATACCCCATTCCATGAACCGTTTTGATTAATTGTTTCTGAAATGGTTTGTCAATTTTTTTTCTTAAATAATTCACATGTACATCAACAACATTGGTAAAAGAATCACAGGAACTATCCCAAATATGATCGAGAATCATACTTCTGGTAAGAACTTTTCCGTGATTTCTGATAAAATACTCCAAAAGATCAAATTCCTTTCTCCGCAGAATAATTTTATTTTCTCCACGGAATACTGTCTTTCTCGCAACATCTATCGAAAGATCACCTAATGAAAATATAGTTGAAGACAATTGTTCGCTTTGTCTGCGTAGAAGTAATCTAATACGAGCCTTCAATTCTTTCAAATGCACTGGCTTGATAAGATAGTCATCACCACCACTATCAAGCGCCAAAACCTTTACATCAACGGCATCAATACCAGTAAGCACCAATTTAGGGGTTTCTAATTTTCTTTTTTTCAGTTCTGTTATTACATCAAGTCCGCTTAACCCTGGCAGGATATAATCAAGGATAATAAGATCATATTCGTTTACTGAAAGCTGATAGAGACCTTCTTCACCTGAATAAGCAAATTCAACAACATAATCATTTTTCAATGACATTTTTAGAGCTCTTGCCATGTCTCTGTCGTCTTCGATGATAAGTAGTTTCATAAAAGACACACGTTATTACTTTATTGTAACTGTAGTTATTATTGACTGTAAATATTAAAAAAACATTAAAAAACATAACATTTAATATTTTTTTAATTTTAATTTGATTCAACAAGTAGAAAATAGCCTTCCCTCCACCCCAATTTTCATTAAAAATAGCCATTTTTAATTATTTTTAAAAATTGAAAATATAGTTTATCTTCGAGGGGTTTAAAAATTAGCCTTCATTTTTTGATACTAGGCATTAGTATCCTTTATAACTCTACCTTTGCCACTGCGTAAAAGTAATTCGGTAAATATCTTTTCTTCTCAAATACCATATATCTTTCCTGCCAATAGGGGAGGAACTTGTTATTAAAAGTATAGATAGTATTTGTCTTATAGACATGGTGGAGTAATGTATACAATGGAGTGAGAAATAATTTATAAGAAGATTGTTGTATACTTTCTGCAGAAGGATAAAAAGTAGCAAAATTAAGACTTACACTTTTTATACCAATTTTTTTAAAATGTTCAAGAGATTGAATGAGTAAAAACTCCGTAAGCCCATTTGGAACCTCTTTTCTTTTACGAGCCGCATCCAGTGACAAACTTTTTGAAGCATAAATCGGGACAAACGTGAGATATCCGATCATTTTTTTATCTTGTAACGCAAGTACAATCTCGCAGTCTCCATCAGTTTCTGCAGGGATTCTTCCAAGAGTCATGGTAAATCTTTTTTCTTTTCTCCCTTTTTCCAAAAGCCACTCTTCTGCTACTTCACGCATTTGAGTAAGATAGACAGCTGGTATATCTTTACGTTTATAAACCTTACAAATAATCCCTTGGCTAAGAATGTACCTTTCGGCACGCCGTACTTTTTTCTTTAATAAATGCTTATCAAAACTTCCCAAAGAAATGATCGCCTCTTTACCAATATTAATATGTTTGTGTCCCATTTCGGAAAGATCTTGTAATGTTTCTTTGGTCACTGCCAAAAAACAACTACTAAGATTTGCTCCTTTTACAAAATAGTTAAATTCTTTCAAAAGAAGAGGTATTTCATTAACAGGTCCTACGGGATCTCCGCTGACCAGGGCAATTTTCCCTTCTCTTGTATAGGAGAGGAATGATTGACCCGTTGAAGAGAAGAAGAACTGTTTTTTCTCATTCAACGCAAAATATGACAGAGAATCTCTACCGTAATTTTCAAGTAGCATTTGTGCCGCGCTGATATTTTTAATCTGTTTTGCCATAGATCGACTGAAATACTATATCAAAATCCTATAGAAATCAACCCCTCATCTTTTTTTAATGTAATGTCTACCTGCGCAATAAGCTATCCAAAAAGCCATAACTGACATCGGTACTTCCACAAATGCTGCTAAGGATAATGAAACAATGTATTCCCAACCAGGTAGAGCAGTTAAACAATCAAACCAGGCGTCGATTAGTAACAGCGTTCCAGCAACTGTTGCGGGAATAATCACCCAACCTGACTTACGAAGACCCAAATATGCTGTCAAACCAAGAGATAGTATCAAACCTAAATCAAATCCGCTCCAAGAGAGGTTCCAACGCCTATCTAAATGATCTGAAGGTAATACCTGAGAAAGCAAAACTGTCCAGGGAACAAGCAAAAATGCTGCCACAGCGAAGAATTTAAGTAAATTACGAGGTAAAAATGAATGCACCTGATTGATATATTTTTTAGCTTTGGCTGCCATAATGAAAACAGGCTATACTTTAACACTACCATATAAATAGTAAAAATCACAAAACTTTTTTGTCTCATCCTTGCTACCAATTCAACCGTTTGTTAGAATCATAAGAGATGGATACTACCCCCAAGACACAACAAGCACAAAATCATGACCATACACTTATTCTTTCAAAAGATGCGCAGAAAAAAGTACATGGAGATAATAGGATAGGCAGATTGAATACATTATTTGCAGTACTCATCACAAAGAGTGTAGGTTCTATGTGGTGCGCTTATCTCTTCGCGATTATCGCATTAATTTCGCTTCCTGCAGCTCTACAGTCTCATAGTCCTATTATAATTATAGCTTGGATAGCCCAAACCTTTCTCCAGTTAGTACTCTTGCCGATCATTATTGTTGGACAAAATGTGCAAGCTGAAGCAAGCGATGAAAGAGCACTGCATGATCATGATACGCTTATTGCGATTCACACATTAGCTTCGCAAATCTATAGAATCAATGAACAACAAACAAAAATTCTTGACCTACTTGAAAAGAAAAAATAAAGGATAACATACTGTTTTTATCTTCTTTTTCTCTCAAATATTTGTCCTTTGAAAGGAATCCGAGAAAGTTTTCTTTTAGGTTGTGTAGCTTCATTAAACGCTTCAGGAAGGCTTATCCGTCTCATATAAAGCAGAGTATACCATTGTATACTGCAGATATTTTATAACAACGCATACGCAAACACTACAAAAGATGAAAGCAAAAACGATATATTACATTCACCTTTTGTCAAATAACCAGGACACATCAAGTATTTACCACTTCAAAACCCTTCAGTTAAAAAAGTTACATATCTTTATACGCTCTATTATTCCACGTCCCATATTCTCTAACTATATACAGTATGTTATACTTTCCTCATCATGAACTATGACTGATAGGATTTTTTAGTAAAACACTATGTCACAAATAGAAACAAACAGAGAGAGGGCACAATTCTCTTCAACAAGAGAAAGGAACAGCAGGGAAGAAAACCCATCCTATAAAAAGGGATTAGACGTTTTTTTAGACTTGCAGTCAGGAAAACCTGTTTCTTGGTTATATGTAATTAATAATCAGCCTGCAGTATTACAAGGGTTCATGCATATGTTTGCGGATCGATTACCCGGCAGCCCTCCGGCCTCTATGGTATTAGAGGTTGAATTAGAGAGACCCCAGGATTTTCTTAACGGTCATTCAGCCCAAAGGCTCTATAATGTGTCTGCAGAAGAAGTACGAAAAAAAGAGGAGAGAGATACTAATCCAATGTTCTATCTGCTCGAAAGAGCTGAAATACCAACAACATCCTCTGATATTATTGATGCAAGCAGTTTGGGAAGACGTATCCCTTGGGAAAGAAATTATCCTGGAGAGATATTATCAGGATTTTTACAAGAACTTAAGAGGAGAGAAGAAGCTGTAACTTCACAAACAATGCTCCCACTTCCACTGTGGGGTTATCGGGAATTTTACCGAAGATATGCAACTTTGCAGAACAAATCTCTTAAAGGATTATTGCACCATTTAGAAAAAGAAGGGAAAAAAAGAGATATGAAGCCACTACCTTTTTTGCATGAAAAGGCAGCTCTGAGACCCACTGTTGATGACGTGATTGAAACTGTGCTATTAGGAGAACGGATCCCTCCGGAAACATTTACTCCTTTGATTGTGGAAGGATTACTTACCCACGCAATAGCTGAAGATGAAAGTTCTCTCGCTGATTTAAAAATGGAAAAACTCAGGACCACCCAATATCGATTTTTAGAAGGGCGAACATTAAATTTCTTAGTAAGCCACAGCAAACGACATAAACCTCCTGGTATGCCAGTAATGGAATTTTTGGTAAAACCAGCTGAAGAGATACGAGAAAGACGTTTACAGTTTATTGCACAAGCAAAACGAATAGGGGATTTAAATAAAGTAAATGGGGGAGTACTAAGATATACTGCATTACGTGATGCAGGGCTATTAAATGATCAGCTAACTGAAGTTTTCTCAGGAGGAGAAGAAGAATTTTTACATATACTTGGTATCAAAAAGCCACAAATTGTTTTTTCTTCACCAGATATACAGCCAGAAACAACGAGTACGCTTTCCCACCCAGCATCTCTTCCAACTGCTCCACAACGTACGGAAGAGGAAAGAGAAATACTGACTCAAAGAGCTCTACAGCTCATTTCTCAAGGCAGATGGTATGAAGCGGGAAATTGCCGAGATGAAGATCCAAACAAGTTTGTCGCATTTGATCTCAATAATGCTCAAATTAAAGCTGCAACTGAAGTATGTACTAATTGCCCAGTAAAAGGACATTGTGAGGTAGCGGGTCATCTATCCAATTCATATGGAATTTGGGGTGGCACGACGGATAAACAACGACAAAATAAAAAAAAGGCTTTGAAACAAAGCGGAGGAAAGGAAAGATTTGCCAAGTATTTAGCTGATTTACCAAAGCTAGATATTCAAAGACTACAACACATCTCACGAAAATCAGTTTAAAGCATAAAAAAGATACCCTCGAATTGATCTGCCCGACAATATATATGAAAGGCAGATTATTTTCTCTCACACTTTTGACACATTTATAGTTAATTGAATAAAAATAATATCGACCTACATTTGTTTAATTTCAGAACGAGCTTTTACCAATCTATTTTTTCTGGCAAAAAATAAAGGCACGGCCCTATCCATTTCGTATGGTAAGACAGACCACTTAAATCCTTGAGAAGGATAGTTATTATGAGCATAGTCAATCCTATTTACTACAGCTGCAACACCTCTTGAAAGTGAATATGCTCCAATTACGCTTAATCCAGTTATAGTGTTGTCAATAGGAAACGTTATTGCACCGCTTGCTACAGTAAGAATAGCACCAATAGCTTCATTTCTCATATCAACACGGGGTTTGGAAAAATCAGTTTCAGAAGAGTGCGAAGCATCTCGAAAAGAAGCAGTAGTAACAAATTCACTTCTTAATGCTCTATCCATCCACTGTGCCCATCCGTTAGGCGAATCTGATGACTCTCCATTTGATACAATTCTCCTTTGTATTTCATTAAGATTCAATCTTACAGTCGCATCATACCATCTGCCTGCGACATAATCGGGAGAATCGAGAGGTTCTATAGGGGTAAAATCTACATAGTGAGTCCGTGCTTTACTTTCTCTTGTAACTACTTCAAGTTTTCCCGATCTTATACCTCTTGGTATTTGAGTAAAAGTTGAGACCTTGCCTTCATATCCTGTTATCGTTGTATCTCGTATTCCTGCTATATCCATTCGCCGTTGCATATCTCTTACATTAAAAACAACGCCTGTTAAAGGAATACGTTCAGAGAGCTCTGGAGTAAATATAACTCGCGACGTATCAGATCTTTGTATTTCAGTTGCTGAATGATAGCCTCTCTCAAAGCGTGACATCTACCATATTATATCAAAACATATCAATAAATTGAATTATAAGTAACATCTGGCCATCTTCAGAATTCCACTTCACGTTCCTCATGTCGCCTCCCAATAAAGCAAGAATAATTACACAAAGTGATAAATAGTTCATTCTGAAAGCCCGGGGATTTCATAGAGAAAATATTCATTAAAAAGCTTCTACTGCATTTTGAATTAGAAAAGCTGGTTTGCCGGTAGTTGGACAATAAACTCTTTTACAGATTCTAATGAATCTTTTTACTGTTCAGCTATTATTTGCTATAGCAATAAATACCTCATAAAAGTCAAACTGTGTTATTTATATGTTGACAAATCAATATAATTTAACAATAATAAATATCATGGCAAAAAAGATTATGGTCGTCGATGACGACCTTTATATTCGGGAGCTTTATGAAGAAATTCTCAAGGATGAAGGGTATACCGTTGATACAGCAATTAACGGAGAAGATGCCCTAGGACGACTTAAAAATGGAGGATATGACCTCATTCTTTTAGATATTATGATGCCAAAACTTGACGGTCTAGGCATTATGGATGCTCTAAATGCTACACCACCACCTGTCAAAAATGGCCCTATTATTCTTCTTACCAATCTTGATCATGATCCTTTAATTCAAGATGCTATGAGTAAAGGGGCAGCAGCATTTATTATCAAAGCTGATATTACCCCTGAAGACTTACTAGGACAAGTTAAAAAATACCTCGGAGAAACCGCTTAAGCCTCAATTACAAGTATAATTGGCATCACTGTGCCTATTTTTTTACCCAAGAGTATCCCTTCACCTCAAGGAACAATCCTTTCAACTAGCTCGTGTTTCGAATCCATGTTCGGCAGCTGAGCAATTTTGCCGTTAGTACCTTCTCTTGACACAGTGTTTATATGTGTATACAATGTAATTACATATGATAACTACAATTATTTCAATCGGAAATTCTAAAGGTATCCGTATTCCCAAAATACTACTAGAGGAAAGTGAGCTGGATAATGAAGTTGAATTGGAAGTCAAAAAAGGCGAAATTAGAATTATTCCAGCAAAAATAAAAAAAAATAATGCAAATGATACATTACTGTTGTCTGAAAAATCACTTGAAACTGACTGGAATAGACCAGAAGAGGATGAAGCATGGAAAAGTTTACAGTAGGAAGTGTTGTATTAGTTTCATTCCCTTTTTCTAACCTTAAAGGTAAAAAAATTCGTCCAACTCTTGTTTTAGCTAAAGCAGAATTTGATAATTTGGTTTTATGTCAAATTACCTCAAAGCCGTATGCCAGTAAATCAGCAATAAGGATAGAATCTACGGATTTTGAAGAAGGGAATTTGCCAGTAATTAGTTATATAAGACCTGATAAATTATTTACAGCTGAGAACACTATTATAGAGAAAACTGCTGGGAAATTAACAGAAAAAAGTCTAAATGCCGCTTTACAAATTGTTAAAAATTTGTTTACGTTAGAGTAGTTGAGCATAAAAAGTTTCAAGAGCGTACCCATTCGGGCATCAAGATCAAGGCTCTCCAAAAAAGGAATTCATCCATTACTTTTATTAAAATCCTCTGGGTTAGATTAAGCAATCTCGATGTATAATTTCACTATGAAAGAACGGGGTGGATATTTTGAAAAGAAAATAAGATTGCAAACAGTTAGACAATCAATTCCTTTTCTTAACCTAATTCCCGACCCAATTTATTTTTCGCTATACCCTTCGGGATTTTATTTGCCGACTGAAAGAGTTGCATCCATACGAGGCAAACTAGAAAGAGAGTTGAATCATTTTATTATGACATATAGGCGAGATGTTTTTAATTTAGCAGTTCTAGTAAGACAACATTTATGCGCAAACGTAAAGGGGGCAGAACTGACTAATGAACAACTACAAATATTACAAGAGCAAAGATTAAAAGAAAATGTAAGTTTTGTCGCTTATCAAAATCCATTAGTACTTATAGATCCTAATGAAAGTGAGCTATCTGGTTATTATAGATATAGAGGATTACTATAATTGTCATCCTTACCAAACATTTTTATCCAGTCAAAAGTTCTATAATCGTTTAGTTTCTCTAGCAAAAAGTTCCACCTTGAATTCGAACCTTGTTTGATATAATAATTTTGTGACTATCCAAGAATTTGATTATTCTGTAACCCATGATGATGCAGTTGCCTGTCATAGAAAAATGACATTAGAAGAATCCGTTATTGAAATTGATACTTCAACAGTAGCAGGAAGTAAAGACGGAATTTCAAAGAAACCTAATGAAGATACTTTTAGTGTTATTAAAACGCCTGATTCAATACTTGCAGCTGTTTTTGATGGTTGTTCAAGTCAGAAATCGATTGCTTCTTTGAAAGATCAAACAGGTGCTCATTTTGCATCTCATTTTTTGAAACAAGAATTTGAAAAAATAGAAAATATTGAATCACCTGAACAAATAATTCGTCTTCTTAACAAAAAACTTCTTGCAAAAAGTATGCAATTTGAAGAATCAACGCTCTCTGATGTTCATACACTTCCTGCTTCAACAGCAACAGTAGTACAGCTTGATCTAAAAGATAAAAAACTGCGTATTAGCCATGTAGGTGATACCTTTTGTATATTGCAGTTTACTGATAGCCATACAGAATTTGTGACAATAGATCGTAACCGAAAATACGATAATGAGATACTTGCTCTTGTAAAAAAGATAGCGTTTGAAAAACATATTACTCCTAGAGAAGCAAGGAAAGATGAACGAATAAAAAAAGCAGTTATTGATATGTTCCAAGATTCATATAATAGATCAGATGGTACAGGACAAGGTATTATCAATGGTGATCCAAACGTTGAAAAGTATATATAAGATATATCTTTTCCTCCTATATCTATCAAAGCAATCCTTATTGGTTCGGATGGAATAGTTCCTCCAGGATGGGACGAACAAAACGAGAAAGATAGAGAAGAAATGTTTACTGCAGTTAAAAATAATGGAGTAAAAGAGCTAATTCATATAAAGAAACAAATTGAAGATAATGACGTTGATTGGCAAGTAGTCCGTTATAAACATTCAGATGACGCAACTGGAGTTTATATCTCGCTAGAAAATTAATTGTAAAAAAATCAGTATTTTGAAGCCAAAAAGCCCAACAGCGTCTATGTCTGTTAGCAAAACTTTACTAAAATTGGAGGTATTATAATGATAATCGTAGAAGTAATGCGGATGATCTAAAGGAGAGAAGGCACGAAAAAAATTGTTAGAATCGAACACGCGCCTAATTCCAGGAAAGAAGCGGATGAGGTATATACAAGGCTGGCAGGGAAGATCACGAGAGTTGGAAGTATTAAAGAGTTTGAAGTAATAAGAAAGATTTAGAATGGCTAAAAAGCTGTCACACTTCAAAAATTTATACTTTTAGATACAAAATATAACAATTAACTTATATTCGAGATCAACGAATAAATTGGGGTAATAATTGAAATAATTAAGAATCCAACTCCAAGGGCGAGAAGGATCATAATCACAGGTTCTATCAGAGTGGTCATTACTTTTACCTTTTCTTCTACTTCACGCTCATAATATTCTGATGCTTTCATCAAAGAAGAATCAAGCTTCCCTGTCTGTTCACCTATCTTTACCATTTCAACCACCATTGGAGGAAAAAGTGGACTTGCTTCCATAGCATCTCCCATTGCAATTCCTTTTTCAACTCGTTTGGCGACAAGCTTCACAGCATCTTGATAAAGTGTATTCCCAACAACATTTGCACTTTTTAATAACGATTCAACCACTAAAGAACCAGAACTTATTAATAATGATAATGTTCTCGTAAATTCAGCCATCATACTGTCTCTATATAATCTGCCAAAAATAGGCATTTTAAGAAGATAGGTATCCACAGTTCTTTTTCCAGAAGGTTTGTGGTACCAACCACGCAAATAGTAAGAAAGTGCAAAAGAGGCAATTATTACGATATACCAATAATTTATTATAAAATTTGAGATGCCAATAATAAAAACCGTTGCTATAGGAAGAGGAAGATTCAAATTCCCATAAAGAGCCGTCAACTGAGGAATAACAAAAATCATCATTACTATCATGACCAAAATCATCATAATAACAACAATAACAGGGTAAAGAAGTGCGCTTCGGATAGTACGAATCAATTTATCATTTTTTTCTAAATTATCTGCAAGCCGTGTTAACACTTTATCAAGAAGTCCCGAAGATTCAGCCGTCTTAATAAGTGCAATATAAATTGGAGAAAAAGCATGAGGATATTTTTCAAGTGATTTAGAAAGCATGGAACCATCTTCAACATCTGAAATAATCCCGTCAATCACTTCCTCCATGGCAACACTTTGCGTTTGATTTTTTAGCACATTCAACGCTTGGAGCAATGTCAGTCCGGAAGTAATCATCGAGGCAAGTTGTCTTGTAAAAAAAATAATATCTGAAGATTTAACCCTCCAAAGAAAAGAGAAATAATGGGAAAGGCCTGTCTTTGTTTCAGGAAGAATTTGTACCGGAACAAATTGATGTTTGCGAAGATACTCTGCCGCTTCTTTAATGTCACCTGCTTCAATCAAACCACGGATTGTCTTACCGTCTTGCGTTACTGCTCTGTAATATAATCTCATACATAGTTATCCTACTAATCTTTCAAGATCATTTAACCGTAAAGCGTAAGGCTTGGCATCATCAAGCGTTACAATTCCTTCTTTAATTAATTGAGACAAAGATTCATCTATAGTGATCATTCCAAGATCTTTGGAAGTTTGGATGACAGAATCAATAAGATGTGATTTCCCATCCCGGATATTACTAGAAACAGCCGGTGTACCGATTAAAATTTCAACTGCTGGAATTCTTCCACCGCCAATTTTGGGAACAAGACGCTGTGAAACTATTCCTTTGAGTGTTGCTGCCAACTGAATACGAATTTGAGAACGCTGATCAGCAGGAAACGCATCAACGATACGATCAATACTCTGTGAAGCCGAATTAGTATGCAAGGTCGAAAGTACCAAATGGCCTGTTTCTGCTAACGTAATTGCTGCCTGCATTGTTTCGGGATCGCGCATTTCTCCAATCAATACTACATCCGGGTCTTCACGTAGAGAAGAACGCAGTGCAAGTCCCCATGAATGAGTATCAATGCCCATCTCCCTTTGAGAGACAATACTGTTACCTTTAGGATATATATACTCAATCGGATCTTCAATAGTTAAAATATGACATGATTTATTCAAATTAATTTCGTTGATAATTGCGGCAAGCGTACTTGATTTTCCATGTCCTGTTGGACCTGTGACCAATACGAATCCTTGTTTTAATTTAGCAAAATCGTGACATATCTTTGGGAGATTCAATTCTTCAACAGTCCTGACTCCAGGAGCTAAGAAACGGAATGCCGCAGCAAGCGCACCTTTTTCAAAATATGCGTTAATACGAAACCTCCCGGCCTCCTGAGGAGTTTTCCCATGATAACCAAACGAAAAATCCAGTTCTTTATTATTCAACAACAATTCTTTTTGTTCAGGTGTTACCAACGAAAATATCATTGTTTCCAAATCGCTTACTTTCAGTGCTGGATAGGTCGTCAAATACCTAAGACCACCGTCAATACGAAATGTTGGAGGTAGTCCCACCATTAAATGTAAATCCGACGCTTTGTTCTTAATTGTTAAGGCTAATAATTCTTGTACTTCCATATTATTCCTGTGCAACTCTGAGTACTTCTTCTATAGTAGTCTCTCCTAAAAGCACTTTCAAGTATCCATCTTGTTTCATTGTAATCATGCCCTCCAAGATAGCTTCCTTTTCAATACTTTGCTCATCGGTTTTTTCAATCATTAACCGGCTGACTTTTTCGGATGCCGTAAGAACTTCAAAAATACCTATCCTTCCCATATATCCTAAATTACCGCATTCGCTACACCCCTTGCCTCTGTAAAATTTACCGTCATTTTTCTCAGGGAATAATTTGCCTAAGACCTGCTTTATCTCATTCATTAATTGGGTCGGAGGAAGATAGCTTTCTTTACAATGAACACAAATCCGCCTTACAATTCTTTGCCCGACAATAGCATTGATCGTTGAGGCAAGAAGAAAACTCTCGGCTCCTAGGTCAAGAAGTCTAGGGACTGCACCAGACGCACGTGATGTATGCAACGTTGAAAATACTAAATGACCAGTTAAAGCAGCTTGAATCGCAAGATCCGTTGTCTCTTTATCACGGATTTCTCCAACTAAAATAATATTAGGATCTTGGCGGAGGAATGAACGCAAACCTGATGCAAAAGTGAGTCCGACACCGGCATTAACCTGCACCTGATTAATCCCGGGAATTTCATATTCCACTGGATCTTCAAGGGAGATAATATTTACCCGTGTAGTATTTAAACGGGAAAGGACGGAATAAAGGGTGGTGGTCTTACCTGAACCTGTAGGGCCACAAACCAAAATAATACCATGTGGACGAAGAACCGCCGTTTCAAGCGATTTTAGAGAGACGCCAGCCAATCCTAATTCATTAAGAGAAGGAATGCCTCCAGTTTTATACAATAACCGCATTGCAATTTTTTCTCCACGGACAGTAGGAATAATTGAAACACGAATATCCACTTCCTCCTTATTGATAGTAAATTCAAAACGTCCATCCTGAGGTAGACGATGCTCATCAATTTTCAATTCTGACAAAATTTTAATACGTGAGATCAATGAATCGTGAACATTTCTAGGAAGGCTTAATTTATCATAGAGTATACCGTCAATTCTGTACCTGACACGCAGTTTATCATCAAGAGGTTCAATATGGACGTCACTTGAATGGCTATTTACTGCATATTCAAGAATTGTCGAAACAATTTTAGCAATCGGCGCTTCTTTTATAATCTGGGCTATTTGTTTGCTGTCAACGGTACGCTTTTTGGTGAATTCTTCTGATTCTTTCATGGCTTCTCCCACTTCACCCACAAGCTCCTGTTGATATTGTTGCTCAATAGCTTCATTAACCTCCTCAGGATCAGCGGCAAATGATTTAATAAGCAGTCCTGTTTTTTGCTGAATAAAGCCTAACGCATCAAGATCGACGGGGTTGGACATCGCAACAGAAAGGGTTTTTGTAGTGTCATCATAGGAAAAAGGAATAAGAGAAAACCGTTCCACAACAGACCGGGAGAGAAAACTAAGAGCTTGCGGAGAAAAGGACACAGCCAAAAGTGAAATATAAGGGATACCGAGAAGTTTGGCTTTGGCTTCTGCGATTTTTGATTCGGGAAGAATATGAAGTGAACGAAGAACATCAACAGCTGATTGTCCAGCCGAAGCACTTGTTACTTTAATATGTTCATATTGCTCATCTGTTAACAAATGTTCTGAACGAAGCATATCCAAAAGTGATGTCTCACTGGATTGGTCTTGCGTAGGGGATGAAGTACTAACTAAATCAGGCATTACTATAATAGTAAAAAATAACCTTCAGCAAGTCAAGGTAAACTTACATTATTGACTTTTTCTTTTATTTCTTATTACATAGTAAAGTAGAGCCATGAAATGAAAAAGAAAATACCCGTTTCGGTAAAACAGTCAAAGGAGAAGGTAATAAAACGAGTTAAGCCAGTAAAAAGGCAAGAAACGTTTTCAAAAAAGATTTTGATTGGCGTGGGTATATTAATTATTAGCTTATTTATCATAGTATTCTTTTCCTCACAACCACAGAGTCTACAAGGCAACGCTGCCCAATCTGTAACTTCAAACATTACACCGACCTTCGGGGCTATTGGGGATTGCACCACAAATCATGACTGTCCCTCTGTATCACCATCCGCTGGAGGACAAAAGATCACTATTGTACCAGGGACAACTGGAGCACCAACACTAGCAGTCAATCCTACAGGAGGCGCGGGAACAAATCCCTGTGTTGCGGCAAAAGATATACATATTTCTGCACTCAGTGAGTTGCACAGTGAATCATCAAGCAATCAGGGAGGATTTCTGCAGCTCATTTTGCAATTCTTCGAAATGTTATTGCAATTGATTGAAAAGCTCTTGGGAGTTGGAGGAACTACAACAACACCTGGCGGGACTACTCCCACTCTTGGAGTATCGCCATCAGGGACACCTGTCCCAAGTCAAACACCCTGTCCTCCAACGAGCACACCATCGGGATCACAACCAACAAGTAACAGTGAGGGTGGCACTCCTACCTCAGCTCCAGCACCGACAACTCCGGTAACCTCATCATCATGTACAAATCCCGTCTGGTCATCATCAGACGCAAACGGCACATGGAACAGTGGTGTGTATGAAGTACAAAATGATGCGTGGAATGGAGATCATGGACCCCAAACTATATATGCCTGCTCTTACAACAATTTTTATGCTCTTTCAAATCAAACAAACACAGGTGGTGAAGTTAAAACCTATCCTGATACGGGAGAAGTATTTAACGATGCCAAAACTGTGGGAGCATACACCAATATTATTAGCACATTTGCTGAAGCTATCCAACAACAGGGAGAATGGGATGCCGCCTATGATATCTGGACCAATAAGTGGGGCAACGAACTAATGATTTGGAACGATACACACAACCATCCAGAAATCCCTCCATCAGGCTCTGAGGCAGTTACCATTGATGGTGTCGCTTACCATGTGTGGCAAAATGGCAGCACCTATACTGCATTTATGAGAGATACCAAGGTACAATCCGGTTCTGTAAATATTCTAGACGTCTTCAAATGGCTTGAGTCGAAAGGGTGGATGAAAACGAGTGACACGCTCACTGCGATTGAATATGGAGTAGAAGTATCAGTATCGGAAAGCTCACCTGGTGTTCAAGGACAACAAAAATTCCCGATTACTAACTTCTCACTTATTGCTAACTAAGAGTCTGTTTCAAAAATCAAGTAGCGATTTGATTTTATCGTATGGTAAGATTACCTATTCCGAAAAAGACGGAAAGGGATATCGAATCACTACAATTGGTCTGTTATATCGGCTTAATACTGCTATATGCAAGAAAAATTTAGACACTTTACTAAACATACAGCTAACTCTGTTGGATCAATATGGGGGTTTGTCTTTGCTGTAACAATAGTTATTATCTGGTTTGTAACTGGTCTATTTTTCCATTTTGAAATATTATGGCAATCTATTATAAATTTGATTATTGCCACAATAACCTTCATGCTCCTTTTTATTATTCAACATAAACATAACAGAGATTTTACAGCCATTAATATAAAGTTAGACGAGTTAATCCTCGCATCAAAGAACGCTCGCAATAAGGTTATTGATGCCGAAAATCTTCCTGATGAAGAACTCGTTGAACATAAAGAACATTTATTGCATCATAAAAAACTAAAGAGGAATTAATCATACGCTATTACGTCTTCTTTTTCTTATGATGTATTTGGCCAAAAATAACCGCCAGCGTAAGAATAACAATTGTTATAATAACCGCATCGACGCTATCTCTCCCTTGTTTTGCCCAATAAACATTTTGTAAAAATAGCCATAAGGCAAATTCATCCATTGTTAACGCCGCACCTATTCCAAAAAAAATTGCACAAATATGCCGAACTTTTTCATTTGACCAGTAAGATATGGAAATGTAGCCTGTTACAAGAAGTAAGATTATACCTGGCACCATATGATGAATATGCAAAGGACCATTCTGATTTGGCAATAAATGAGCTTTTTGGAGATGAGTGATAGCGCGTACTATCGAATATGTAATGACAAAACTAAAAAGCACCAA
>Ga0206839_1044_pt3 | contig 20482 bp, 21 predicted proteins | sample Alteio_BWOrgCont_27_FD_152883 | JGI IMG/M metagenome (GOLD analysis project Ga0206839, IMG submission 152883) | Enriched cells from forest soil in Barre Woods Harvard Forest LTER site, Petersham, Massachusetts, United States -... | ecosystem: Environmental > Terrestrial > Soil > Temperate forest >... | reverse complement strand
AAGTGGGCGTTACTTTGGGACGATTTCTCAAAAAAATATTTGAGCATGGATAAATTAAGCGTTTTCCCAAAACGACGAGGTCTCGGCAAAAGAATAGTTTGGCCAGCGTTTAAAAGAATCTCTTCGATAAGAAGCGTTTTGTCGACGTAATAATAGTTATCTTCTATAAGATTTTTAAAATCACTGATGCCTAAGGGAAGTAATTTCATAATATTTGCTACTTAAAGAGTTAGAATTTAATTCCATCTTACCAGCTTGCTCGAAATTTTAAAATGGCAACTAAACAATAGATGGCAGCATATCAGTAATTAATCCAGAATGCCACGCTCTGCAACGAACTTCGGCTTCGAAGATACGCTGTCTTAAGTGGTACTCTTTTGGAGTAATTAATGCGTCTCTCTCTTCGAGTGTCCAGAGTGATAATTTTTGCGTTGACATATCGCTATTAATTACTTCAAATGCGTTTTGTTTAAGCTCCGTTCCTGCGATTTCTAAGAAATAACAAAAACGGTGAATTAATGTCCAATAAAGTTCGTCAAGTGATTCTGCGTTTGGTATAGCGTTTAAGTGCATAAGCGCTTCGAGGGTATACGCAATAGACTTTACTGAGTCCCACACATCTATATTATCTTCGGGGCTCCAGACAAGCTTACTTAAGCTAATTTCAAAAAACTGTAAAACGCACTGCTGTAACTCTGTTACAGGCAAATCGTTATTATTTTTTAATGTTCGTGATACATGGTACATTTTGTCGGCAAGTGTACTTAACGATTGTTCGGGATCTTTTTTGAGATCTTTAAAATTATTTAGAAAGAAATCGTACAAGCAAGCTTTGAATTTATCTTTTGTCTCTTGCTCACTATTTTGGGGAAAATAATCTCTTAGTAGCTCGGGCATGCGTGAAACTAATTCGAGAAAAGCATAGCTATTAACAAAAGTAGTAGATTTTAATTTCTGGCTAAATAATTTTAAGACCATTTTTATATACGCTCTTGGCTGCAAACTCTGGTTAGTATAGCTGAGCAGTGTAGCAACGTGTGAAAAGTTTAGAGCGAGAAATTTTTCACTATAGTGCCTGTGATTATATACACGCGTTAAGAAGCTCGATACACTATCTCGCGTATAAAGTGGCTGTTTGTGAAACTCGTCAAGATTTGTAGTAGGCGTTGGCAATAATTGATTCTGGGATTTATTTACGGTATCTTGTTGATATTCTTGTATCGAAAATACTTGAGATACACTGAGAAAGTAGCTCAAAATTAAAAAATATTTTTTATGCATAGTAAACTCCTTTGTGTAGAAGTATACAAAGTACGTTAAAAGGTTCAAGCGGAATTTACAATGGCTTTATATTTTTATCAAGCACTCTCACGAGATGGCAAAAAAGTAAGCGGATACGTCGATGCTTCAAGCACGCAGACAGTGCGTGAGCAGCTTGTTTCGAGCGGCTTGTTCCCAACTTATATAGAACTCTCTTCAGGAACTCAAATACCCTGGTATAAGCGCATATTCCAAAGAAGCGTAAGTCTCAAAGATAAAATATTTTTTACCAAACAACTTGCGGTACTACTCAAGTCAGGAATCCCGTTAGTTCAAGCACTTGAGCTTTTAACAGAACAAACAAGTGGTGGTTTGCAAAAAATTGTAATAGAGCTACGCGATAATATTAAAGAGGGTAAATCTCTGGCTGAATCAATGCAAAAATTTCCCGCTACTTTTGATAATATTTATATACAGTTAGTTCGCGCAGGCGAAGCAAGTGGGCGCTTAGAAATTATTTTAGAGCGGCTGACAGATTATTTAGTCAGAAGAGCAGAAATAACAAAACGCATACGAGGTGCGCTTACATATCCACTTATTCAGTTGGTTATTATCTTACTTGTTGTCGTGTTCTTACTTTATTTTGTAGTGCCCGAAATTGCAAGTTTATTTAAAAAACAGGATATGGCGTTACCATTACCAACACGTATCTTAATTGGCATGTCTGACTTTTTACTTAACTATTGGTATTGGCTTCTTGCGGGTATAATAGCGATAGGTGCCGGATTTTATGCGTGGAGCAAGAGCGCTTCAGGAAGTTATACGCTCGATAAAATAAAACTTAAGTTGCCCATTATCGGCTATTTTTCTCGAACCGGAGCAGTAGTGCAGTTTAGCAGAACACTTGGCATGCTCACTGAAGGGGGCGTAAATTTAGCCGAATCACTCACTATCGTAGTAAATATTATTGACAATAAAGTACTTGCTAAAACACTTAACGACGCAAAAGAAAATATTATTAAACAGGGTAAGATAGCGCAATATTTAAAGCAAACAGGTTTATTCCCGCCACTTGCAATTTATTTGATTAACACGGGCGAACAAAGCGGCCAGCTCGATGCTATGCTGCTTACTGTTGCGCGTCAATACGAATCAGAATTAGAAGAATATGCAGATAATTTAACGACACTCTTGGGTCCAATTATGACAGTTATAATGGCTGTAATAGTTGGCTTTGTCGTTGTGTCGATATTATCTGCAATAAGCAAGATGGGCGATATTGCATCAAAAATGGCAGAAAGCACGGAACGTGTATAAAACAGAAAGGGTCTTATGGAAAATTCGAAACGCGCGCAAGCAAAATCTGGTTTTGCATTAATAGAAATTATCGTAGCAGTTATGATTATCGGAATCATGTTTGGTATGGGCTACGGCGCGCTTAAATATGTTCAAAGAGCGCGTATAACTAAAACACAAGCTAAGTTACAAGAAATACAGACAGATATTCGCAGTTACGAAGCAAACACAAGTGAGTATCCATCTAAAATAGAAGACTTGGTTTCTCGTCCTGCTAACGTTAAAGGCTGGGCAGGGCCATACGCCGAAGAAAACGAGCTAAAAGATGCTTGGAATAATGAAATTCAGTACCAAAGAAATTCTAAAGGATCAAAAAAAGCGTACGAGTTATATTCTTACGGCCCAAAGGGAGCGGAAGCAACTGAAAGTGATTATATTAGATCAGAAATATAAAAGAACAGGCTTTGCGCTTATCGAAATTATTGTTGCCATAATTATTATTGGCATCATGGCAACTATTGGCATCCCGCGCTTATACCGCGCGGGTGCCAGCCAGTTAGAAAGCTTTACAGCTCGTCTTAATACGTTAGTGCAAGAAGGTGAGCAACGAGCAATTACCGAAAATATCCCGTATAAATTACACTTCGATTTTAGACAAAGCAATAGAATAGTGCAGTTGCGTGTTGCTGGTAAGCAAGAAAAAATAGTAAGTAAAATCGATATGCCCGCAAGTCTTACACTTCACGATTTGTATATTAATCGTAAAATCGAAATGGGACGGGAAGAAGCATGGTTATTTATAAGCCCCGCTGGCTTGACCCAAGAATTTATTATAAATCTGACTGATCCCAAGACGTCAGCTTCAGGTACTTACGGACTCGTTTTAAACCCTTTTGCAGCCCAGTTTAAATTATATGACAGTTTTCAAAAGCCAGTTGGCAATGCGTAAGAAAATCAGGCTTCTTCTGAGGCTATCAAAACTTAACCCGCACCCATTCCTACTTCGCCAAAGGCTTCGTAGGACAGGTCGACTCGAAGACACAGGCGTAGCCCGGCCCTTCGACAAGCTCAGGATAAACTCCGCTACGGAGAGCGAAGACGGGGCGAGCGGGCTTTCAGGGGCTCGCGCCGTAAAAAAAAATCTTCATCCCGCTCATCCTGATGCTACTTCGCCGAGGCTTCGTAGCACTAAAGGCCTGCCCTTCGAAGCTCGCAGTAGCGAGCGAAGTAGGGTCGAAGGATTAAGCGGGCCAGCGTCCGGGTTTAGCTTAATCGAAGCAATAGTAGCGCTTTTAATTATAGGCGTCGTAGTCGGCTCGTTATTTAAATTACAGGGCCAGTTATTTCGTGGTACTTTTACGGCACATGCACTTTATGAGCGCATAGCTGTAATACGCAATGCTTTTGTTCGTGCCGATCAAGAAGAATGGTACACGAAAAGCAAAACAAAAGAGTATAAAGACGAAGGCCCGAGCACAAAAATTACGTACAGTTTTGCAAAAGTTTCTGAACAGTCAGCTTTTAAAAAAATAAAAAATTTATATAGTGAACGTATTGATGCCGAATGGCCTGAATTGCGTGGTACGCATAAAGATACGTTTATATCTTTTAGATTTTATATTGAACCGGAAAGCCAAAAATCTGGAGAGAAGAAGTGAGTAGCCCTTTAGATTTCTTTCGAAATCACCAAAAACCCGTTCGCCCTGAGCGAGTGAAACGAGTCGAATGGGTGCGGGCTAATCTGATGTCAAATAACTCCAGTGGTTTCACGCTTATAGAAATAACCGTTGCACTGTTAATTGGCTCGTTACTCTCAGTCAGTTTATATCAAGTTTTTCAAAATATTCAAAAATCAGTTATGCGCATGAACAGTGTTATCGATCTCGATTCGCCTGTTATTTCTTTTTATAATCAGCTAGAGCAGGATATTTTGGGGATATTTACACCTCGAAATAAGCCTGCAGAGAAAGCACAACAAGCGCCGGCGGCTTCTGGGGCACAAGCAGCGCAGGGTGTACAGCAGTCAAAGCCAGAAAAGCAGGAAAAAAAGATCGAAAATATTTTTATTTCGTCTAATAAATCGGGTCAAGTCTCGTTTAATTTTATTACGACAGGGGGCTTTAAGCTTATTGATAGTAATGGCAGCTATATTCCTGCGTCTTATAATAAGCGAGTGTTATATTCGCTTGAACCTGATAAAATTCGTCCAAATCTATTTATTCTCATGTACGGGCAAGCAGAAAATTTAGAGCCAGATGGGATAAAAAATATACAAAAGTACGAACTTGCACGAAATATAAAGCGCTTTGAAGTTGACTATAAAATTTTTGAGCCTCGAAAAGAAAAAAAAGATGAAAAAGAAAAAGCTCAAAAGCCAAAAACTATTACGTTAACGCAGTTTGATCCTAAAGAAGTATCTGAAAAATATCTAACGCATATACCCGCTTTTATAGAAATTAAAGGTTCTTATATCGATACGCGTACTAATTTAGAAGTGCCATTTAAATATGTATTTCAGGTGCCTGCGTATAGTATACCGGAAGAGAAGAAAGGCGAGCAATCACAAGCTGGAGCCCAGGCGGGTATCCCGGGCGCACCAACTGGACAGCCAGCAGCGCAACAAATGGGGCCGCAAATACCACAGGCCCCGCCAATGGCACCGGGGGCTCAAAATAATCCAGGTAATCAGCCCACCAGTTTAGCAGGATTTATGCCATGAGAAAATTAAACGGCTACGTGCTACCCCTTACACTTATGATAATTTTCGCTTCAGTTGGTCTACTCACGACAGTAATGCGCCGAGCATTTATTTTTCAAGACAAAGTGCGTTATGCATTTAATCGGGAAAAAGCGCGAACACTGGCGCTCGCGGGGATTCAAGTAGGCATGAGCCAACTCTCTGTAGTAAAGCCCAAAGAAAATAAGAAAAAAGAGAACGCACAAAATACTGAGCAGAAAACTGACAAAAAAGAAGAAAAATTAACGCCTGAGCAAGAATGGCTCTTGCAACTTATGTTAGTTGTGAATAAATGGCAAACTTTTAACTTGACAGAAAAATCAGATGGGATTGATGCTCGGCTTGATATATATATTTCATGTGAGCAGGGTAAAATAAATATTAATTCGTTATTATTAGAGCCTTCGCAAACAGATAAAAAACAAGAATCTGCACAGGCCGGGCAACAAGATCAGAGCAAAGCTGAACCGGGTAAGCGAAAAAATTTTGCCGAGAGTTTACAAGAAAAACTTGTGCAAGAAGTTGGACTAAGTATACTTGAAATACTAAAATCAAAACAAAAAAAATTGGGTAGACAACTAGAAGATCCAACGGAGATTTTAACAGAAGAAGCTGCGCGAAAATTTGTTGATCGAGTTTTTAGAACTCCGGAACAAGCTGGCGAGAAAGCAGATAAATTTTATCTCATGGATCTATTTACCGTTGATACGCGTAGTGAGAAATTAAACCCGTGGTTATTATCAGCGAGTGTCTGTGCTCTTTTAGGGCTGCAGGTACCGCAGAGATTAATAACTGAAGGAAAAGATAAAGCGATACGAGAAGCAGTAAAAAAATTGCGGCCGTTTATTGGTTGGAAAAAAGAGTGGGATGTAACTATGGAGCCATTATACGGAAAACCATTTTCAGCGATACCGCAGGGCATAGATGTCTTGTTTGCACCTGAATTTGAAGCAACCGTGTTTTCTGTGATATCTTATGTGCGCGTTGGAAATATTTCACAAAAAGTTTGTGGGATAATAGAAAAAATTAATGACGAGCACAATACTATATTTAAGCTTAAAAAATTATATTGGATGTAACTGATGCATATTAAAACTGAAACAGTAGTTGGTTTTTTTATACTCGCTTCGTTGGGTGCATTTTTTTATATGACTTTCCAGATTGGAGTTTTCAGATTAGATAAAAGTAAATATGCATCGTATTTTGCTTATTTTAAAGATATTTCTGGTTTAAGTAAAAAAGGTGAAGTAAAAATTGCTGGTGTGAAAGTTGGATGGATAGAAGACGTATCTCTTATTGATGGCGGCAGTACTGTTCGCGCAAAAATTATGATCCCGAAAGAGTATACGCTTTATAATAACGCCCAAGCTATAGTGAGACAAGAAGGCTTACTTGGCAATAAGTATCTGGAAATTGTTCCGGGGGATCCACTTACGCCACGCTTACAAGTAGGCGGCACTCTGTCTCGTGACTCGAGAGACATTGCAACTATAGATGATTTAATGCAATCGTTTAAGCGGGTTGCCGCAAACGTTGAAGACGTGAGCCAAGCTTTACGAGAATCGTTAGCAGGGCCTGATGGTTCTTCCAGAATAAAAGACACAGTATATTATTTTGGTGAAGCAGCGCGAAAAATAGCTGCAGCGTCTGATACACTTGAGCGATTATTAATTCGCAACGAAGAGAATTTAAATACGATTATGAGCGATGTGCAGTTAATAATACATGACGTAAAAAATAAACTACCAGATCTCACAGATAGTTTAACCCGTCTATCAGAAAAATTTGGCAGTGATTTCTTACCGGCGTTAAAGCAAGATATGCATAAAGTAGCGGGCCAGTTAGCAGATGATTTTTTACCAAAGTTTACACAAGATCTAAAGCGCATTTCAGAAGGTATTGAAAGAGTTTCTTATAAATTAAATAATGATTTTCTGCCAAGTCTTTCTGATAGTGCCCATCACATTTCAGATTCTATGAAGCTCATAACAGACAAAGCGGGATCTGGACTGAAAAATATTGACGAAGTGGCTCAAAAAATAAATAATGGCGATGGCTTTTTGGGTAAAATAGTCAACGAAGATGTTGCCTATAACGATATCAAATCTGCCGTGAGAACGCTGAAAAATTCACTTGAAAAATTTGAACGCATGGCAATCGTGCTTGATTCTCACGTAGAATCGTTACAAGGGCCAGTAGAACGACGATTTAGCTTTCACGATGCGAAGGGATATATCAACCTACGTATACACCCAAGCGAAGATTACTTCTATGTAGCGGGTCTTTCGTTCTCGCAAAGAGGGTATATTGATCGAACAACATATCACTATAGATATTTTGATGATAAAAATAACGAAGTCTTGCCAAGTGAGTTGCGCAGAGAAGAGCAGCTTAACTATCTCGTGACACGCAGAGAAGAAGCGGTAGAAAAGCGTGATTCTATGCGCTTAAATTTACAGTTGGGTAAAATATTTACAGATATTGCTTTGCGTATTGGTATTTTCGAGGGTTCGTTCGGTGCTGCATTTGACTATGCGCTGCCCGTGCCTTGTGAATCGGTAAAATGGATTTCTACGTTAGAAGTATTTGATATTCGTGGTCGAAATAGATTATTCTATGATCCAAGACCGCACTTGAAATGGCTTAACAGAATTTTTGTTACGCCGAACTTGTACTTCACTTTTGGTGCTGACGACTTTGTAAGTAAATTTAATAAAAATACGTTTGTGGGAGCTGGCTTACGATTTAGCGATGATGATCTAAAATATATACTGACGAGGGCACCACTGAAATATTAAAAATGGGGTTTAGGAGAAGTAATGGTTGGGCAAAAAAGGGGAGCAATAACGCTATTTTTAATTTCAAGCTTAAACATTTGTGCTGAAGTAGAAACGTTATTAGAAAAAAAAGTAAAACTAGCTTTAAAAAATAATAGTAATATTCCAGAAGTTCTTTCGCTTTTGGGAGATCAGATAAAGCAATTGGGTGATCAACGAAAAGAGATTTTATTACGTGCTGCCCGTAAAGGGTATAAAGAGCTTGTAGAAAAGCTTCTTAAAGATAGCGTTAAAATAAACGTACGTGATAAATATGGCCGAACCCCGTTAATTCTTGCAACACAAGAAGCTCAAAAAGAAATTCTCGAGCTTTTATTACAAAGACAAGCAAATCCAGATTTTCAGTCTTACGATAAAAATACAGCTCTCATGATCGCAGCTGAAAAAAGTAATTTAAGCCCGAAATACGTCGAAATTGTTAAGATGCTACTTAGCGCAAAAGCAAATCCAAATATTCAAAATCAAAATGGGGATACAGCTCTCTTGCTTGCATTAAATCATCCAAATAATAATGCACTTGAAGTTGCACGTGCGTTACTCACTGCGGGCACGTATCCAAATGTGCAAAATAGTCAGGGCAGAACAGCACTTTGGGAAGCGGCAAATAAAGATCTTAAAGAGATCGCACTTTTGCTCGTAAAGTCTAACGCTAACCCAAACATACAAGACGAAGATGGCGAAACACCACTTATTCGCGTTGCTCGAAATGGCAATCCCGAAATTGCGATAATTTTATTAAGTGCTGGAGGTGATGCAACGCTTAATGCGCAAGAAAGCTTACTCGATTTTACTGCGTTGCATTGGGCTGCCAAATTGGGCAACACAGTGCTCGTTAATCTATTATTAAAGTATCGACCAAATCTTAATTTGCGCAATAAGCAGGGTAATACGCCATTGCACGAAGCGATTATATATAATCACATGGCAATTGTGCGCTTATTAATAAAAGCGGGCTCTGACGTAAATATTGCAAATAAAGACGGCTTTACTGCTTTAAAATTGGCACAAAAATTTGGTAATAGATTACTCGTAGAACTTATACAAGAAGAAGAAAAGCAGTTGCTCGAAGCAGTGAAGCAAAATAACGTAAGTAAAATTCGTGGCTTACTTAAAAAGGGCATAGATATAAACATGATCGATGGTTTGGGAAGAACTGCTCTTTGGGAAGCGGCACGCTCGGGCTGTCGAGATATTGTCAAAATGCTTATCGATGCTCACGCAAACGTAAATATAGCTGATCGGGTTGACGAAGAGACGCCGCTTCTAGTAGCCTCTCGCTTGGGTTACGTTTCTATCGTAGAAGATTTATTACGCGCTCAAGCAAATCCAAATCAACGCTCGCGAAACGGCACCGCGCTCGACTACGCAATTTCTCGTGGTCACGTGCAAATAGTCCAAGTACTTTTGCCATTTAAAGCTGACCCAAATAGTAAAAATCGGAACGAAGATACGCCTCTTATCGTAGCAGTAGAAAAGGGGCACAAAGAGATTGTTAAACTTTTGCTTGAGTATCCTGTTGCACTTAACGCTCAAAATATCGATAAAGAAACGGCTCTTATTAAAGCGATGTACATACCCAATAATAGCTTGCGAAAAGATATCGTGACGATGCTTATTGGCAAAAAAGCGAATTTAAATTTACAGGATAAATATGGCAACACGGCTATTATGATCGCTGTTGATAACGGCCTGAGAGATATCGTAGAGATGTTAATTCGCAATAAGTGCAATCTCAAAATTAAAGACAAATACGGTTCTACTGTTCTGCAAAAAGCACGAAACTCAGGCAGAAAAGATATTATAAAATCAATTCAAGCTTGCTCAGACGACGAGGATGAAGAGTAATTTTTACCGTTTCGAATTAATAAAATCAATTGGATGCGCAGCTTTAAATTCTGCCAACCAGTTTAAAAGGCAGTTCTTGTAATAAGCAATTTTATTAAGTCTCGTTGGTATTTCGGCAACTAAATTCTTGTCATAAAAAATAACAGATTTAAGATAGAGCTTATCTGCCCACTTCACAATTTTTGAGTACTCTTCAAGTATTTGCTCTTCCCGTTCTGTATCTTTTATAAAACACATAATGGGCTGCACAAAATTTGCCGGATTATCGAGCTGCATATACACTTTTTGAATGTCTTTAAGTAAGTTATCGCTCAGGGTATTTTGTGGGATTTGATAGAGCTCTTCTATTTTTTTGTTACTTTGTGCTTGTGACCAGCATTTTATATTTCTTAATTTTGATTTGAGATGCCAGAGTCTCATTTGGAGTGATACATAAGTAAGAGCCATGCCATTAAGAAAAACTCTCTTTTTATTGTTTTTTATATATTCCCAGATGGTACGCGCACCAAATTTAAATTTTTCTGAGCCATCTTTTATTAATTTATGATAGTCGATAATCGAAACGGTCGTTGTTTGAGTGTTTTCGTTAGTTAGAGAATTAATAGTCAAATGCACGTCATGTCCCGCTGCGCTTAATTCTGTTGCAAGGGCTTTAATGCTTGCAATATCTAAGGTGCTGCTTGTGTTGCCTGAGCCCAGTATTATATTTGTGAAAAATAATAGCAGAAAAGATAATAACATGTATTGACCCCCCGGTAATATATAGTATCTTAAGTTATATCTAGCCTAATAAAAAAATTGCACTATTGGCAATAATTTTTCGAGAGCCACATGTTTTTATTTGTTTTTTGGACTAATTTTCTACCGCTCAAAGCAACTGCTTTTATTTCACTTATTATTTCATCTTTAGTTGCTCTGTACGTACTTATCTCTCTACGGTTGCATAATCTTTCCTGGCGCCGCGTACTCGTTTTTTTTATTAACGCCACTTCGCTCGTTTTACTTTTTGCTTTTATAGCTCATATTTATTTTACTGGTTTTGCCAATTCAGTGATTAATTAAAAAGACCAGCTCGATCCAATTGAATTTCTTACAAGTTCTTGAAAAATCCACGACACATGTGTAATTCAAGCTAGAGGTATTAAAAAATCAAACCTTTGGCTTGAATTATATAAAATACGCAGATCTCAGGTGAAATTTAATGTCTTTGGTTACAATATTTAAATCAATGCAATTTCAGTCGTCTGATCAAAATTGAGCGTCAGTGAATTAAAAAGCTCTTTCACTCCGCTCGTCCCGACCCCTCTTCGCTCTTTAAAAAGAGCTCATCGGGACTAAAGGGCCAGCTAGCTTGGCCGGCGTAGTTCGAAGAACGTAGACGGCTCGAGGGATACGAGCGGACCAGAAGGATATTTATAAATATTTTCTAAATTAAAATTTTAGATAATAAGTCTGGATTGAGATATCAATATATATACCCGCACGTATCCCTCGACGGGATCGGGACGAGCGGCATGGATGATCACTTTGAGCATTGAAGATATTCTGAAAAATTAGAATTTCTACAGAGCCTAATTCTTTTATTACTTGCACATTTTTGATACCGTTAAGACAAGAAAAACTGCTCATAATTAAAACGCTCGAGTCACACATGTCCGAAAGAAAAGCCGATTATCCAATCTTGCCTGTTATCTTAAACCGATGGTCTTCACGAGCCATGACTGGCGAGGCACTCACACTACAAGAACTCTTACCCCTGTTCGAAGCTGCACGATGGGCCCCATCTTCGTATAATAATCAGCCCTGGCGCTTTGTTTATGCACTACGCGATACACCAGAATGGCAGCCGTTATTTGATATTATTAAACCAGGCAATCAAGAATGGGCAAAAAACGCAGGGGCGCTTATTCTCGTACTTTCCCATAATTTATTCGATTATAATAACAAGCCGTCACGTACCCACTCGCTTGATACCGGCTTTGCCACAGCAAATTTAGCCTTACAGGGCACGAGTAGTGGTTTAGTCGTACACGCAATAGAAGGCTTTGATTACGATAAAGCCCGAAAAAACTTTAACGTGCCCGATAATTACACGGTCGAAGCCATGTATATTATTGGCAAACCAGCGCAGCACTTAGCTCAAACAGAAGTCAAATCGGGCAGAAAGAAAGTGAGCGAATTTATTTTTAACGGCTCTTTTGGAAAAGCTTCGAGTAATTTTTAAACGAGCTATGTGTAATCGCTTGATTATGTTTTTATTATCAAGAGACCCATTTGAAGAAATGGACGTGAGCGGCTAAACTACTAATGACTAGCCAGCTGGTTTATTAAATAAAAATATCTGTTCCAGTTTTTTTACGTATTAGAATATCGTAAAAAGTCTAAATAATATTTAAGCGAGTTACTTCCAAGATTATATGATAAAAAAAATAATACTATTTACCTATATTATTCATGTAATTAATGCATCAGAACAGGATCATAAGCATGTTCTTGATGGTGTCATTCAATTGAAAAGCGTGCAAAAGATTATTATGTACTATCTTGGCGATGACGAAGAGTGGCTTGCTTCGATTGCAAGTGATTTAAAAGCACACAATTATGATCTAGAATATATACAAAAGAGAACCGCTGAATTATCAACTGGAGAATTAAAAGCATTACGCAATCAAATTTTGAGCGATAATCTCGAACTATTTACAAAATATATTTCTGAATCTTCAATGCTTGCACTTGGAGCAAAGATAAAGGCTCTTGATCTTACTACTTCATCAGCAGTTCAAAGAGTATCAACGTGTCCCGATCGAAAGTTAGTTGCATTCAGCACTCATAATAAAGAATTTGAGCTCTATCAATTAGATCTAGAACCAAAGATAAGCTATAAACAAAAAATTCTTTATCGTTGCCAAGTTCCAGTCTCAGCTTTAGCCTTCAATAAGGATGGATTAAATCTTTTGTTGGGCTACACTAGTGGGATAGTTCAACGATACGATATAACCAATTCTGGCAATCCCATATTCGCAGGTGGAATTGTATGTGGTGGAGTCCAAGATAGAATTCGGCAAATTACGTGCAGTCAAAATAATAAATATGCATTAATTGGCATAGATAATAAAACAGCAGTTTTAGTCGATCTTACAATTCCATTTCAACTCAATACTGCGGCCGTATTACAACATAACGATTCTGTTAATGGTGTTGGTTTTAGTCCTGATTGCAACTACTGCGTAACAGGATCGGAAAATAAGTTCATCGCAATTTGGGATATTCATAATATTCGAGATATAAGAAAGATAAGTGAAATACAGGCTCATGAAGGCGCAGTGAATGCAATCGCAATAATGAAAACTAAGCCTATTCTTTTAACAGGTTCAGATGATGTAACTGCAAAATTATGGGATATGAAAGATCCGCAAAATGTGTTAGAAATTTTCACGCTTAAAGGCCATACGGCACCAATCACATGCATCAGATTCAGTCCGTGCGAAAATTTAGCGTTAACGTCTTCGAAAGATGGGACAGTACGTATTTGGGATATCAAAGATTTTGACGGTATTTTTACATTAAACATTCTTGATGGTCAAAAAAATGCAATTTTTGAAGCGGATTTTGGTCCCAATTTGGAATACATTGTTGCAGGTGCGTGGGAAAATTGCGTCATATTTTGGTTTTTACAGTACCACTACAGCCAATTTTGGAATTATTTATCATATGATCAAATGAGTCTTATGGTTAAATTATTTAAATCAACGGACGATCAAATTCTCACAGAAGATAGAGTGAAGAAAAATTTTGAAAAATTACCAGAAAATTTACAAAGATATTTGAGAAAAATATATGTTTTGCGTTCGCAATTTCCTAACGAATTGGTTGAACTTATAAGAGCATATGTTGGCGAGAGCTTTGCGTATAATTATCAACCGACAATAAATGTGCCGCAAAGCTCGGGATCTAGTTGCGTTATATCTTAACAAGAAAGTAATATTCGTGAAAAAATTGATATGGATTTTAGCATTTATTTGCTATTCGCTAAACGCCAACACTGAACAGAAGAGCATACAAGAACGCTTATGTGATGCTATTGGGCGCGCTGATAAAGACGAAGTCGAAAAAATATTAAAAAACGAATCATACACTAGAGACGATATGGAGAAAGCACTTGAAAAAATGCTTTCTGTCGCAGGAATAACTGGAGGATTTGGGGCTGGATTAACTTGTGCAGCGGCTATTTCTTGCGGCTTGTTTTCTTTGTCGCTGGCACATAAAGCTTCAATTTATCAAAAGCAAAAAAAAGATTTACCTCCAATGAGCATGAAAGTCGTGCGTCAAATATTGTTCCAGAATAATCACCCAGGAATAAGAAATCTCTTTTATAAAATCGGTTCTTTTTTCTGCGCAAGCGTTTTAACGGGAGTTCTAGCTGTTTATTTTTGGAAAGCAACACAAAAAAAAATAGAAAGAATTAACGCCATTGCAGCTATGCTTGGTAGGTCGTATGTAAAAGTTGGCACGCTGGAACAGTTAGTGCAAAAATTTAACGAGTTAGGCTTTCATTTTGAGCTATCAGTAAAGCAAGAGGGCTGTTCACAAAATTAAGTTTAAGAACTTATAAAAATTTTTTAAAATTTTTGTGCGTCATTTTTGATCAAAATCGTTGCCTAAAACAAACCTGTCTCTATACTGTACGTAAAGTTCAAAATTTGCCGTTGATGGAGGTTTTCGTGAAAAAAATGCTTAGATTAATGCTTATTTTATCTATTGGCATATTGCCTATAGCTGTGAGTCAACCATCGCCAACAGTAAAAAATTCTCATGCGAAAAGTTGGTTCGAAAGAAATTCTGTGGTAGCAGGCGTCGCAGCGGCGGCTTTTATTGTTGCGGGTGGATTTAAGTTGTGGGGAAATAATAATAACTCAACTGCAATAGTGCCTGTAGCATTACCAGCAAATATTGCTCAACCGGATATTTTTGCGCCTATAGCTTTAAATCAGCCGTTTCGTTATAAACAAGAAGAGCTTGATTTATATAATTACTTTGGCGTTACGACACGTTTATCGGGCAATTGGGTTGACGAATTAAATAAGAAATTAGTAAGTTTACAATATCCATCCCGTTCAATTAAATCTGATTCAAATTATTTATTTGATGCTTATCCTGCATTGTTGCACAAAATACCATATATTCGTTTGGCTGAAGTGCCAACGCCTGTTTTAAAATTAACAAAATTAAGTACGCAAGCAACTATTTATCTTAAGAACGATGCTCTCACAGGCGGTACAGATGCGACGGGCAAGCCATTATATGGGGGCAATAAAGTGCGTAAATTGGGGTATTTACTAGCAGAGGCACGAGCATTAGGTGCAAAGAAAGTACTTACTTTTGGTTGCGTTGGCTCAAATCATGCGGTCGCGACAGCAGTACATGCGTCACGCGCTGGCATGGAACAAGTTATTTGCATGCTTAAGCATCAACCGCCATCACAAGTTGTGCAACAAAATTTGCTGACACATTTAAAATATGGTTCAGAGTTGCATTACAGTCCAAATAACGATATTCGCAAGATTTCTGTATTATCTACCTGGCTTGAGCATTATAAAAAAGATGGACAAGCTCCGTATATTATCCCAACGGGCGGATCTAATATGATCGGTGCGCTTGGATTTGTAACAGCTGGTTTTGAATTAGCAGCACAAATAAAAGCAGGTATTATGCCAATGCCAACGCATATTTACGTGCCCACAGGTTCTTGTGGTACTACAGCTGGCTTATTACTTGGGTGCATAGCTTCGGGCATTACTGCACAGATAGTTGCCGTAGCTGTGGAGCCCGACGAAGATCCAACTTTCGCGCAAAATATAGATAAGCTTTTTAAAGACATGAACAAATATCTGCACGAACTCGATAATACTTTTCCCATTTATAGTTATTCAGAAAAAAACCTCAGAATCGATTTAAATTTTGCAGGCCCAGATTATGGTGTATTTACACCCGAAGGTCTCCAAGCTGCGCAATTGCTCGAAAAAAACGAAGCCATTAAACTAGAGGGCACGTATACGGCAAAAGGATTTGCTGGCATGCTACATGATATAAAAAATATACCAAACGCGACTGTTTTGTTTTGGAATACGTACTGCGGCCTTGATTTTTCTGAGCAACTTAATGGTCTTGATTATAGAAACTTGCCGCGTGTTTTTCACGATTACTTTGATAATAACAACTTGCAGCCACTGGCTCAAAAAAAGCAGGAACCCAGCGAAGAAATGCGCGATGAGTGATATTTTAGAAAATATATGAAAAGAAATAAACAGCAGATATCAAATTTATAATGTACCATTAAAAAAAGCTTTGGCTGCATCTAATAAGTTTTTACTTACATCAAAATCTATTTCGTAATTTTCAACGCCAAATTCATAAGTAACGCCAATAATGCACTGCTTTTTAGATGGTCTCGGAATGATCGTGAAAATATTTTGATTATCGTTATATCTCTGAATGAGTACAATATTTGGAAAATTTTTCTGGGCAACGGTAACAAGTTGCCCTCGAATTGGCACAAGGGCGCTATCATCGAATAATTCCCGTGAGCCAAGTCCTGTACAATTAAAAATAATTTGTTCTGGTAATTGTTGGATTTTTTGTTTATCTAAAATGCATGGAACGATTTCGGCTCCAAGCTGTGCTACTTGGTTATGCAAAAATTCCATGTAAACCGGTATTTCGATAAATAAATCTTGAAAAACCCAAAAATCTTTTCCATCTATGTGCTCTACAGAAATGGGAGGGATCAAATCGGGTAGAAAATTTCTGTGGGGATATGCGCCTGGAGTTTTGCAATAATACGTTGTAATAAAAGAAACGCCGGGGAAAAGATCGCTGTTTTCAGCAAATATTTTAAATTGCTTAAATGATTCTTTCTGCCAATTATCAAATCTTTCTGGAGCACCGGGTTCTTGCGAAATATCAAGCCCAAATGGTCCCCAGAGAGCTGCTGCAACGTCAGAAGTAGTGTGAGGTGAAATCTGGGTTGCGTATATTCGCACTTGATAGCCGTTTTGTAGAAGAAGATAGGCCGTTGTTAATCCAATAATCCCAGCGCCTAAAATGGCAATTGATTCTCCATTTTGCTTGATTCGATTAAGTTGATCTTTACATAAACCAAGAGCATCTTGCACTGTTCCCCAGGAAAGCGTGATACCTGAGCCTCCATGTCCATAATTGTGAATAATAAGTTTAGATCCAATTTGTTCCCGCTCAACGCGAATACCACCAGTGCGGTAAGGCCTAATGCCTACGATGTGCTCTTGGATTGAAGAAAGATCTGGTGCAATAAATTTCACGATAAGCCCCTTTACAAAAGTTATTCTTCAAAAATTATATCAGATATGCGATAATTTGATAACTGCCCATAGATAACCAATGAGATATCATGAAAAATATAAATCGAATCGCCATAATTGGTAATGCTGGATCTGGAAAATCTACGCTAGCTCTTAGATTACAATCTATTCTTAAGCTGCCCGTATATCACTTAGATCAATACTTTTGGAAACCGAATTGGGGGCGGCCCGACCCAGATGATTATAAGCGCGTGCACGATCAGTTGTGCGAGCAAGAACAATGGATTATGGATGGTATGAATCTGCGTGTTTTGGAATTTCGAGTTCAGCGTGCAGATATTGTTATTTTTTTAGACGTTCCAAGATATCTTTCTTTCTGGCGCATTTTTAAACGTACGATTAAATATTATGGAAAACAAACTCCAAGTGCTGCCAAAGATTGCCGTGAGCGCATAAATTTTGAGTTTTTAAAATTTCTTAAATGGGTCTGGGATTTTAAAGCTAGATATCCGGTTGCGATTACAGAGATGTTAGAGAAATATAAAAAAGACAAAGAAATCTACGTACTTCGTTCAGCGCAAGACGTTGACCTGTTTATTTGTAAACGATTTACGCTATAATTTTAGTTTGGGTACTTAATAAATCACCGGAAAATAATGTATTGAGCGCGTTTTTATGCTTAAAAAATATGCAAAGATGTTCACGATAAGTTTTCTGATAGGCATGGCACCATTCATGCCAGGCCTTGATTCTTTGCCCCTTTTTGCAAAAGATGAGATAGAAAAAGTTGAAAAAAAAGATGATGGCGAGGATAAGCCCGATGGCCAGTAAAAACTTGAATGGGCCTCTAAGCGCAAAAGGATATCTGTAAATAATGATATTTAATTCACCAAAACAAAAAGTTTTTAGATATTTTTCCACTTTCTATTTTATGATTGCTTTTTATACGTGTGATGCATTGCGACTTTACCTAGAGCGCGTATATAAAATGAGCTTAGACAGATTTTTTTTCTGGGTTGTGCCTACTTTCTTTTTTGTTATTTTTATTTTACACAAAAATCCCTTTGACTATTTAAAACTCCGTAATCATGTGAAAACAGGTGTTTTTTGGGGTATCGCGATAAGCGCGATACATGCTTTAATATTTTACTCATATTGGTTATGGAAGGGTACCGAAATTAATTTTAACTTAGGATTTGGCGTGTATTGGGGACGCATAATTATGGCAGGTATTAATGAAGAAATTGTTTTCAGGGGGCTGGTATTACAAAATTTACAAGAAACTTATAGTTTTGGAAGATCGAATGTGATAAGTTCGTTTTTATTTGTGATAGCACATTTGCCCTACTGGTATGTTTGGGGCCGATTCTCGGGGCCACTGATGCCGGTGATTTATGATGTCATATTTCTATTTGCCATGGGTCTCTTTTGGGGTTTTTTGGTTAAGAAAACCAATTCTTTATGGAGCAGTATTATTCACCATTCAGTAAATAATCTCTTGGTTTTAAGTATCTGGCGTCCTTAATCTATTTTTTTGGCTTTAATCTTAAGATCAACATCTTTGGTCTCCCAACAAGCCGTAGAAATTTGCAAACACCTATTAGTTTCATCTTTCGATAATTGTTGTCTTTTGCTTAAAAAAGAATTGGCTTTATAATTGGTTGATATGAATAAGAATTTAATATTTAAATTAATTATTATATGTATTGGTTGCGTAATTTACCTGATTCCAGGAAAAAATTATATGTATGAAAATAATTCGTTAGTGAAGCAAAAAGCTTCTAAGCAAGAGATACAGCAATTGCTTGATGCAGTTGAAAGAGATAAAAAGATTTATAAAGAATTATTTGCTGCAGGTGAATTTAATAAACCCTCATATAATCCCATCATGAAACAATGCCATGAGGAAAACGCGGATATATTAGAACATTTTCTTAACAAATACGGCTGGCCATTTGAAAAAGATTATGGCATCGAAGCGCACGAAGCAGCTTGGTTTATTGCAATTCATGCAATTTCGCGACCCGATTTAATAAAAAAAGTAGCCAAAATTATGCACGATGCCTGGAAAGCTGGCAAAATATCGGGAAAATACTATGCCAACTTCTATGATAGAATAGAATTATATGTGGGCCGTAAACAGTTTTATGGGACTCATTTGTATCCAAGTAAAACTGGCTGGTATGCGGGTGACCTAAAAGATCCCGAAACAGTTAACGAACGTAGGGCGGCTTTGGGCTTGCAATCACTTGAAGATTGGATTGCAGAATCAGAACAAGAAGGTTCGGGCGTCGTTAGTGACGTTAATGAAGAAGCTTATCAAAAAGAATTTGATGCTTGGTGCAAAGAAACTGGTTGGCGTAAGTAAATACTCTCCGTAGTTCGTATTGACCAATGCACTGAGCTTATCAATCCGTGATTGCATTTAGCTCGATTTAACTTTATATTTGACATATACCATTAAGCATTTTTAGGGGAATGCATGCATAAAAAATTATCGTTTTTGATCTTATTTTCTATTCTTTTCAATTCTCAGATATTTTCATCGTTTATTCGTTCTCTTAACGAATCATATAATCAACAGCAAATTAAAAAATGGGCAAAAGATAAAGCTCCTCAAGAGATTGAAGAGTTTGTGCGTTCAGTTGCAAAAGAGATGAACATTCAAAAAAAGTTTGATGTTTATCTTATGAATCAGGATGCGATAAATACCCTATCTGCCGTAAATGCTTTTGCCGCAGGCGACAATATGTTTGTAAGTCCATATTTTCTCAGCTCCCTATCTTTGCCCGAACAACGATTTTTGATTGGTCATGAATTAACCCATATAGCGCATAGTCATGTGCAAAAAAGAATAGCGGCAGCTTCTGGAACTATTATCTTTTCGATATCTGTTGGTCTCTATTTAAAGTATCAACTTGAAAAGAAAGAAAACAAAGATAATAAACCATTATTAGCATTTTTTTCGTTGAGCTCGATCGCGTCAAGCATCGCTTTGCCATTCTGTCTTCTCAAATATCTCCGCTCTCAAGAATTTGAGGCAGATAAAGATGCAGTGACTAAGTTAAACGAATATGACGGCGGTTTAAGTTTTATGCGTAATTACGCGAAGTATTATAATTTATATGATTTTTCAACTTGGATGAAGCGAGTTGTGGCAACTCACCCCT
>Ga0206839_1097_pt1 | contig 20555 bp, 12 predicted proteins | sample Alteio_BWOrgCont_27_FD_152883 | JGI IMG/M metagenome (GOLD analysis project Ga0206839, IMG submission 152883) | Enriched cells from forest soil in Barre Woods Harvard Forest LTER site, Petersham, Massachusetts, United States -... | ecosystem: Environmental > Terrestrial > Soil > Temperate forest >... | reverse complement strand
CCAGAAAAGCAGGTCCCAGGCAACAGTCTTTACTGCGCTCTATTATGAGACTTGCGTAGAAGGCCGCTTTTCTCTTCTGAGGAATGATATCAACGGCTTTCAGTGCCCCTTCAAAACCAAGACGCTCTATCTGGTATCCGACAATGAGAGCAAGTATTTCATTTGCCTTATGGCGATTCGTGAGCTCATCGATGATGGATAGCGCCACAGGTGGATTCAGTCGGGCATGGAATGCCGCTATGGAATAGAGGATGGGCTGGCCCGCTTCTTCTTCAAAGTGGGTAAGGAGTGCTTTGGCTTCCTCAGGGTGTTCCTCAGCATATATGATGACAATATCGCGGAGCATCTTTTCGAGATCATAGTCGCCTTCGTCAACCAAAGTATGCGCAAGCTCCATCGCAAGAATGCCTCGGTCTCTTGCAATACCTAGGAGGACCATTTCGAGCCACTCATCTGCTTCATCTTCATCGTCAATTCCTCTGACTGCCTCCAGGAGGGCCATGGAAATTTCCTGCCTATCTTGATAGCTGAGGATCTCACAGGCGTCTTGCAGGGCAATATAGGCCTTTCTTTCGATGAGTGGCCGGAAGTTCTGCAGCATCTTTTCTGTTTTCGTATTGAGAATGAGGTAGAAGAGGCTTTTGGTGGAAGGTGCATAGAGCAGTCGGGCGCTCTCACGAAGATGCGCAAATCGTTTTTCATCGTGAAAACGGGCTGCCGATATGGCTGTCATAAAGGGCAGGTGTCCCTCAGGCAACATGGCGTTATTGGTCGATAGCCAGTGAAACAGGGCGTCGTTCGTGATACTCGTCTGCTCGAGCTGCATATGTATTTCTGGCTCAATCTTTCTGAAAATCTCCACGGTACGCGTGGAGCGCTCATTGCGGATGCAGTCAACGAGGAGCAGGACCAAGAGATGCTCCTGGGCAAAAAATCCATTTGTGAGAAGGTGCTCGCGGATATCCTTTCCGTAGTCACCATTGAGCACATGCAGGATGAGGGCATCAACCGCCTGAAAGGTATGTGGAAACGTGTGCCGCGCACGTTTCGTCGGTTCGGGAAGTGACCTGGCAAGGATGGTTTTCACCTCGTTCTGGTGCCATAGAGAAAAATCAACTTCCTGTTTTTTCCGCGTGTCGCCCATCTTGAGGAGGCGCTCGACACGATTGAGTGCTTGTTGTACCCTATTAGCAAGGTCTGCAAGCACTCTGCATGCCTTGCTGATGAACGCGGCTTGTTCTGCCTCACTCTTCGCTTGCTGCATCTCGCCGATGAGGGATGTCCAGGCCTCCTTAAGCCCCGTGTACACGCGTCCATTCAGGCCGTCGATGGCATAAGAGACAGTTCCGTCGAGGCCCTTGATGAGGGTCATTTTGGTGCTGTTAAGGCGCTTTTTGTTTTGGCAATTCTGCAAGAGGCTGTTCAGGCGAGCTAGGAGTCCTTGTAGGCCCTGCGCGTTTTTCTGGAAAAGCGAGGATGATGCATCGTCACTCTCAGCGGGCTCGCTCGGCAGGTGCGATGCCACAACAGTTCTCACTTTTTGAAGAAGCGCTCTATTTTTTTGAAAGAGAGCGGTCCGCTCCGCGTTGCTCCGAGTCGTTTCCCAGGCCCTTGTCAGGTCTTTCCATTTGGCTTGCAGGTCAGCCTGGTCATCGAGCAAATCGACCGCGGCAGAGATGGCAGGCAGGCCAATGTCGAGGGCGCATGCTTTCAGCGTATGAGCGCTGCTACTGTCAATGATATAGCTTGTAAAACTGTAAGTTGACAAAATGCTGGGATTCATGTGCACCAAATTGTTTTAAAATGGCTAGACAGTCGGGACGATACAACGAGGTGAAAAAAAAGAAAAGAAACCTTTTTACACGGCGGCGCGAAGCAGGAGGCCTGCGGCAATGGGGCGAACCGTCTCGTGGCACTGCTGGAGGGTGAAAAGCAGGGTCTCGATCGCCTCCTCATCCTGACACTGGGCGATCGCTTCCAGCGATTCGACGAAGAGGCGGCTCTTCTCTTCGAGCGTGAGCTGAAAGTGGGCAGGGACCAGGCGCACGCGCCAGGGAAGCAGTGGGCGCGGTGGAAAGATTGCTGTCCCCTGATTGCTGCGGATCCAGCTTGTGACATGGGCTCGGTACGCGGGATCCGCATTCATTCGAAAGAGCGCAAGATGCGCATAGCTTCGGATGAAGGGATCGCCGAGCCGCTGTGACTCAAATTGCAGTAGCTCGATCGCCTCGGGGGTGCGGATGTTCTCAAGAAGCCGGCAGAGAAGGGGGATGAGCTCGTGCGCCTGATAGTCAAAGAGGGTGCGGGCAAGCTGCAGAAAATCGGCGTGGGGAAGCTCGACTGCCTGTATGAGAACCTGTTCTCGGAAGGAGACATGCCACTCATAGGCCATGGGCATATCTCTGAGGTTGTGTGCAGCAGATCGCGTCACTCGCGTATAGCTCAGCGCGCCCCCTGGGGAAGAGGCGGGCTGGAACGCGCAGTCTTTAGGGTCGTCTACGAGGATCTCGCGTATTCCGACAAGTGCCCGCGCGTCTCGTTGCTGGAGGAGCGCCATGGTAGCGTTGACGCGCACCTCGGGATCAGCGTGCTGCATGGCCTCTATGAGGACCGCCTTTGTGCACGAGGGCAGCGCACCGAGCGAGGAGATCGCAAAGCAGTTACCGCGTTCGGCCTCTTGCTCAAGGGTACGGAGTGCCTCGACATCGCCGAGCCTGGCAAGAGAAAAGAGCGCACTGAGACGAGCGGTGCCGTGTGCCGAAAGGGCTATCTGCTCAAGAAGTGTGCGCGCCTCGGCATCGTGTAGCTCGCCGAGCGCGATGGCAAGCGCCTCCTGCTCCGGACAGGCCCGAGCCCTCGCCTTGGTGCGAAGAAGCGCCCCGATGTCATCGGCCTCATTCACCGGAGTGTGGAGGATGGCCTCCAGACGCACGGAGGGGTCAGCGTCAAAGAGCAGCTTTCGGAGCGCCTGCATGGAGGGCTCGCTGCCCTCGAGCGCAAAGAGCTCGGCAAAGTATCTCTTTGCCTCGGGATCGGCCTTTTCCATCAGGGCTTCCAGTTGGGATGTTGCCTGCGGCATTCGCTTGACGGCCATCCAGTAGGCGGCCTCCATCCGCACGGCAAGATAGTCAGATCGCATGGCATCGTAAATGGCGTCGTGCGCAAGGTCCGTGTCGACCTGGGCGAGCTGGGCAAGCGCTGCAAGTTGGAGCGCGGGCTCGTCCGAGGTGAGCACTTCCAGTACGAACGGAACGCTCCGTTCGTTGACGCCGGTTGCTGCGCCATAGAGGCTCAGTAAGACGATCTGTGGATCACGTGAGCGGAACCCTTGCTCCAAGACCGAAAGGGCGACCGTTTCCAGGACATCGCTGTGCCAGAAATGGGGTCCTCTTTCTTTATCCGGAGCAGCTCGTCTATTGCCTGGTGGAGCTCTCCTCGATGCACCAGGAACCGAACGTGGGAAAGCGCTCCTGATGTCGGGTGGGATTCAGGCAGCGCCTCCGGGATGATGGGAAGGTTCATCTCACTTTTTCGCTGCGGCGAACAAGAAAGGACAAGCAGTACTGTGATGACAAGTGCCTTATACATGACAACATGGTATGCAATGCGCTGCTTTTTCGGCAGTAAGTAACGTCGCGATGCCGCCAAAGAGCGGGCGCACCTTGCAGGCGGTAAAGCGCGCCTCGTGAAGGGCCCGAGTGAGCTCAGACGGGGCAAGAAAGTGATGGATACTTTCGGGCAGATAGGTGTACGCCTCACGCTTTCTCGTAATGGCGGCGCCAATGAGGGGGAGGGCTGTACGGAGGTATGCGGCATGCAGGCGCGCAAGAATCGGGCCCTGCGGTCGCGTGAGCTCAAGAATGAGCAGCCGGCCACCGGGAGCAAGGACGTGCCAGATTTGATGGAGGGCGCGCGCAAGGTCGCAGAGGTTGCGGATGCCGTAGGCTATCGATACCGTGTCGAAGGCGCCTGTGTCAAAGGGAAGGGCGTGCGCGTCGGCCTGGCAGAAGGCCAGCTGGCTTTGGAGGCAGGGGGCAAGTCGTGTGGCTCTCCTTTGAGCAATGGCCAGCATGTTCTCGGATATGTCAGAAAGGGTGATGTGGGGGGGCTGTTTTGCGCTCCGGAGGAGGCGAAAGGCAATGTCTCCCGTCCCACTACAGAGATCGAGCAGGCGCGCGCAGCGGCCGCTCAAGATGGTGCGGACAAGTACACGATTCCAGAGTGCATGGGCGTGAAAGGACATGAGGGAGTTTGCAAGATCGTAGCGTTCGGCGATGGCATTAAAGAGGAGGCGCATGGAATGGGGGTCTTTCGAGGGAGGGGCACTCATTGCTGGAGCCGAGCAAAATGCTCCATGCCCTGGAAATGGGAAGGGTTCAGCTGAAAGTCGAGTTGGTCATAGTAGCTGCGCAGATGCTCCAGTGGGAGCTTCGTGCGACGCCTCGCCTCCTCAAGAAGCATCCCAGAGTCGTGCAGGCTGCATTCCCACGCCGCGTCGAGCTTGCGATGAAACGCGCGCACCTTTTCCGGAAGCTCTACCCAGGCATCGCATCGCGTGGCAAAGACGGCAAAGACAAATGGCTTCTCCGTATAGCGATACCACGCCTCCGCCATGTCAATGACCTCAAACCCGTCGAGCACAGGGTGCGTCAGGCATTCATCACCGATGAGTAAGAAGCTATCAAAACAAGCAGCCACGTGCTCGATAGATGTGGCCTGCGTCTCGATAAACTGTGGCGATACCTTCCAGAAATGGCGGCACAGGACCTTGAGCAGCATGGCGGACGTGGCACTCGCACTGGAAATCCCGATGGTCTTTCCCGAGAGCTCGTGAACGGGCGTCCTCGTGTACAGGCAGACGCTCATGACGCGCTTCGTCGCTCCAATGCCCAGGTTGGTGAGGAGGATGTAGCGATCGCGATGTGCCAAGAAGTTGGCGCTCGAGATGAGACCAACGTCGAGCGCATCTGCCTCTAGGAGGGCGTTAATGTGGGTCGGGGTGCCATACGTAATATCCTCTTCGCAAGGAGGGCCAGCCTGTAAGAAAGGATAGAAAAAGGGGAGGGCATTGATGAAGGAAAGGGCGCCCACCCGGAGTCGCTTACCACCTGCTGGCACCTCATCTGTGGTCGTCTTGTGTGTAGTCATGTCCAGAGTGAATTTTTTTTGGCGTCCGATTGGCTGCTGTGATGAGGCTTTCCAGGCGTTCGTCAGTCATGACCACCTTGATCCCTCCCGCCATCGTGATAATCTTCTCCTCAAGCGAAGTTGCGGCGAGGTCATTAGCTCCGCAGCGAAGGATGGCAATTGCCTCCTCGATACCGACGTAGTTCCAGAGTACCTTGACGTTGCGAATGTTGTCCAGCATGAGGCGGCAAACGGCATAGATGCGGCGTACGTCCTTTGGAAAGATGCGATCTTTTCTCTTGCCGAGCGCGTTGTTTTCCGTGTGATACTTGAGCGGCACGAAGGTCTGAAAACCGCCCGTTTCATCCTGCAGCTCCCGCACACGCAGAAGGTGGGTGACGATGTGCTCAAGTGTCTCGATATGGCCAAAGAGCATGGTGATGTTGGAACGCAAGCCGATGCGGTGGGCGCGTCGATGCACATCAAGGTACTCATCAGAGGTGATTTTTCCGGGGGCGATCTTTCGACGCACCTCTTCCACGAGGATTTCGGCGCCGCCGCCGGGGAGAGATCCCAGCCCCCAGGAAATCATGCGCTGGAAGACCTCGTCGATGGAGATCTCATGAAGCTTCGCAAGAAAGTCATACTCTACGGGAGTGAGCGCCTTGATGTGTAGCGTGCTGTCGAGTGCCTTAATTCCCTGAAAGGCCTCTCGGTAGTAATCGAGCGAACACTCTCGCCACAGTCCACCAACGAAGTGGATCTCGGTGAGCTGCTTGTCGAGATGGGCGCGAACCTTCTCAATGATCTGACTCGGGGTCATGAACCACGCCTTCTCCCATCCCGGCTTGGCATAGAAGGAACACATGGGGCAAGAGAGCTCGCAGAGGTTGGTGGGGTGAATGTAGAGCGTGGAAGCGTAATAGACGATGTCGCCTACCCGCTGTGCACGTGCATAATTCGCAAGAGCAAGGACGGCATCGCCATGCTCACTCGAGAGGAGCGCAAGGCCATCTTCTGCTTCTAGGCGCTTGCCCTGAACTACCTTTTCGGCAACGCCACGAAGCGATGCTGGCATGGAGGAAAGGAGCGTTTCCACCTCTTGCTCGGCAAGAAGGCTTGTCATCATTGTTCCCCATTGCCCTGTGGTGGCGCAGGATCGCAGGGGCTGCAGCGCATCCCTGGTTTCTTCTCTTTTCTGTCCGGATCGGAGCCGCAGCGACCGCATAGGGAGTTCGTGTGGCCCTTAGCAAACCAGCCTGCTGCAGCCATGGCAAGTAATGCAATGGCAATGAGGATAAAGGTAACAGAAAACGTACTCAAGAGATATTCCAGAAAAACCCCGATGTTAGGGAAGCTACGCGCGCACTCTACCAAACGGATCTTTTATGGTTCAAGAAATTTCCATGAGACATACTTCTTCCACCTGACCCTTAGAATTTTCTCATCGCGACCAGCTTTATCTTTGCTTTTCTAAGGCTCGTCATCTGACAGTGAGCCAGAAAGATGCTGGTCCTCTTGCCAACGCTCAGCAATCAGCCTGGACAAGCGAAAGATCCCGTCGAGACGGAGTGCCTCTTCGGCGCTCACGTTTTGTGCAGAAGCGCGCATCTCAAGCGCCCCTTGCGGATCTATTTGCGCCATTGATGAAATGGCGGTGCACATCATGGCGATCCGATCCTGTTCGTCCCACTCTTCTGTGAGATTGGCTATCTTCCAGGCGGCTTGCGGGAGTTTTTTGTCGATATACATCTGCGCAAGACCCATTCTGATGAGGCCATTCACGTGGGGTGCCTGTGCTCCAGCGTACTTCAGGAGGAGCTCGATCTCTGTTTCATCGAGCGGAGATACACTCGCCACGTAGTCGATGATCTTCTGGACCACCTTTTTCAAGAGCGTCACGTTGTGGATTGTAGTAATCATATCGAACGCTTGCGCCTTGGCATGTTTGATGAGAAGAGGGGCAAGTGCAGCATGAGCCTGTTCGAGGAACTCCCCTTCGAAGGTAGCAACCAGAGCGAGGTAGGATTCCATTTCGGTAGTAATTTGCGTTTTGCGGTGCTCACAGTGCCTCGTAAGGGCTTCGGCGCGTAGTGGCACATTCTGAATATTTGCGATGATAGTCAGGATCATCTCATGGTATGCACGGTGATCTTTCCCCTTCAGGCCGCAGACGAAGCCGTGTCGAATGTCGTCATGATATCCCTCGTCGCATAGCGATAAAAGCGATCCGATCCCACAAATCCCCCTCGAGGCAGCGTGCTGGTATGCAAATCGCAGATGCCACGTCGACAGATCTTCTTGCACCCTTGATTGGAGCTGTTGATATCTGGCGGTAAGTGTTGCATCATCTTGCGCCATCCCTACGATGCTGGCCAAGAAGATATCCTGGTGGTCAGGGTTTATCGCTTCAAGAAGCGGCAGGAGCTCTTCAGTAGAGTGCTGTCCGCACACCAGAAGATGCAGATCTTCGACATATTCCAGGTCAAGCGCAGCGCCAAGCTGTAATGCCTGCTTTGGATACCTCTTGGCAATCTTGATGGCTGCTTCAAAGGAGGCGTTTTCCGCTACTTCATCCGAGAGGAATGCGGTAAGGTTGCATGCCGCGTTCACATCGTTCATGGCCACATGAGCAAGCATTGCGGCAGCGACATCGGTCAGCTCGTCTTCATCGTCGAAAATCGCTTGGGCAAGTTCGATGGCAAGTTGTGGTGTACGTATCGCCATGACAGCGAGGAGGTCTGCAACAACCGCCCGTTTCTCAGTGGAATCGTCACCATCTGGGGCCATGAACGGCACCAGGTACTGTTTTACCTCCTCTGGATCGTTTTCTGAAGCGGTTGCAGTCATGATCGCGAGTGCCTCGGACAACAGGGCAAGCTTTTGCTCGCTGAGTGTGGTGCCCTGGAGTGACTGGATAAGGGCATCTGGGTTTTCCGACGACGCGACAAGGAAGAGGAGTTGTCCGATGGTTGGGCTGTAGAGCGCGCGATAGTACTCTATGACGCTCCCAAATTGCCTTTCGTCCTCGAAGTGGATGCGGGAGACAAGTCCCATCAGGAGTGCATGCTCGGGTAGTGTGACTTCGCCTTTGTTGACAAGGTAGGGCACGACGGCCTCTTTGAGCGCATTCGCTACGGCCGCAAGACACGCCGCTTCTTCTTTGGAGATGTCCTGGAAGATCTCCACGGATGCAAGATCATCCTTGCTCTGCAGTCGGTCGACTAGAACGAGAAGGAGCATTTGCCCCTGTTCAAAGAAATCGCCCAAAAGAAGCTCGCGAATGTCGCTACCGTAATGGCCCTCAAGAATATGGCGAGCGAGCTCCGAGAACGCCTCACACGTATTGGGCCACTGTATGTATGCAGAGGACGACCGTGCTGCATAGGCATCCCTAATTGTGGCGAGCACCGGTTTGTTTAGGAAAAACTCATAGTCGATTTTTTTCGTCTCGATGGGGATGACTATGTCTTCGAGTATTTTGTTTTGAAGCGTCTTGACGGTCGCGACGACATTAGATAAGTCAATTTGTAGAGCGTTCATGTCAGCAGCCACGTCCTTGCATGACCCTGTTTTGATTATGGATACTTTCTTGACGATGTCATCCCACACGGTATTCAAGGAGATTTCGCCGATGTTTTTGATGCGTTCGGAGATTCTCTCGCAATTGTTGTCAAAAGAGACCAGCTTCTGCTCGATCGGTTTTTGACTGGTAAATGCGCTATACACAACTCTAAGGAACATGGACAGATCATTTAATGGATGCATGTGAATACCTAATAAATTTGATTGTTATTCGAAATTAGACATTCTACAATGTTGAAATGTAAAATTTCACTATTAATATTCCGTCCGTATTCTTAGTTGATACTTTCGGACTTTAGCGTGCGCAATGCCTCTTCACGGTAATAAGGATTGTTGATAGCGCTCGTGATCTCCTTTGCAAGATCCGGGAAGGAAGCACTGATTTTTTGCACGAGGAGAAAGGAGAGTTCGTCTTGGCTTGGTGCACGGCATCGACCGATATACGCCATATACGCTATGTGCTTGTGTATTTCCGCTTCGGTTGCAGGGCAGAAATTCTTGTGTTTATAGAGGAAGCGCAACGCATCTTCAAGCGATGTGGGATGGTGGAGGAAGCGCAACGCATCTTCAAGCGATGTGGGATGGTGAATGCCATCGAGAATAGAGCATACTTCTTCAGCAGTCATTTTCACGTCGGCGGCATATGCGCCTTGCAGAAAATACACCCGGATAGAATCGTGTGTGGAAGGATCAAAATGGGTAAGGAGGATTTTGAGGGCATCTTTGCCTAGCTGCGTCCCACTTTGATACGCAAGTTCCCCAGGATGATAGGTGTCATGCTGTGATCCGAGTGCACGCAAGTTGGCATCGAGATCTCCCGTATGTGCGCGAATCACTGCACTGGCAAGAAGCATCGTGTGGTAGCCTGGGGGTATTTCTGGAAGCATGGCAACCGCGTCCTCTATAGAGCGGTTTTTCATGTGTTCGAGAAGGGCGAGGCGAAGGATGTCATCGAGGCGCTTCTCATACCATTTTACGCCCTTACATAGAACGACGGCCTTTCGCACATCTATCTTTGCTATGGACGTAAGGGCTCTGCACATGATGTCCATTCGGGTTTCTGCTTCACAGGTTTTCTTTGTAAGGCTGGCTATTGTCCAGGCAAGATGTGGACGGTTCGCTTCTAGACGATTCGCAAGAACCAGTCTGACTTTTATGGTGATAGGCTGGTCCAGCGTTTTATCTATGTGCTTCAAGAGGCGCTCGATCTGATCGTCGCCGAGCAGTACTATGTCGGCCCGATCCACAGCTTCAAGAAAGAAAACAGATGTCCAAGGTGCATGGAGAACAAGTTTTAGGCGTGCATCGATTGAATGATATCTGCAGATCAGAAGGTAGAGGCGTCCGAGCTCTTCTGTGGCGCACTCTTTGAGCGGAGCGGCAAGCTGGAGTGCTTGCCTCGGATGTCTTTTGGCAAGGGCTCGACTTGCCTCGGTGAGTGCGCTGACTTTCAGCCGAAGGGATTCAGCAAGCTTGAGGGCTTCTTTTGTGTCCCGCATGGCTGCGTGAGCGAGAATTCCGGCAGCGACAGCGGCCAGTTCTTTTTCGTCTTGTGTGAAAATTCTGTGGGCAAAGTCCAAAGCAAGTCGGGGTCGCAAGTTCCCCATGATGGCGAGGAGCTCTGCAGAAATGGCTCGTCGCTCAGCAAAACCGGTATCATTGGAAGTGCCAAGGAACTTGACCAAGAGCTGTTTTGTCTGTTCCGGGTCGCTGATCGCCACGATCTCGAGTGCTTTAACAAAGAGGGCAAGCTTTTGCTTGCTGAGCACGGTGTCCTTACGCACCTCAGCGAGATGGGGATTGCTTGATGCTAGGGCAAGGTGCAGGAGTTGTCCGATGGTTGGGTTGTAGAGCGCGCGATAGTACTCTATGATGTTTCCGAACTCCCCCTCGTTCTTGATGCGGCAGCGCGCAAGCAGGCCCATTATGAACGTGTGTTCAGGCAGTTTGATCCCGCTGTTACTGGTGAGAAAGGGTATGGTGGTTTTTCTGAGCACATCTGTAACCGACACGAGAAATGTCATTTCTTGCTCAGAGATCGATTCGAAGACCTCTAGGCACCGAAGATCCTGTCGGTTCCCCAGTCGGTCGACCAACAAGAGGAGAAGCATCTGGCTCTGCTCAAAGCAATCTCCCACAAGACGCTTGCGAATCTCGCTGCCGTAATTGCCTTTGAGAATGTGGCTAACAAGCTCTGAGAGCGCCTCGCACGTATTAGGCCGATCGATATAGGCAGACCTTGCTGCTAGGGCAAGGTGCAGGAGCTGTCCAATGGTTGGGCTGTAGAGCGCGCGATAGTATTCTATGACGTTTCCGAACTCCCCCTCGTTCTTGATGCGGCAGCGCGCAAGCAGGCCCATTATGAACGTGTGTTCAGGCAGTTTGATCTCGCTGTTACTGGTGAGAAAGGGAACGATGGTCTCTTTGAGCGCGCCTGTTATCGACACGAGAAGTATCATTTCTTGCTCAGAGATCGATTCGAAGACCTCTAGGCATCGAAGATCCTGTCGGTTCCCCAGTCGGTCGACCAACAAGAGGAGAAGCATCTGGCTCTGCTCAAAGCAATCTCCCACAAGCCACTCGCGAATCTCGCTGCCGTAATCGCCTTTGAGAATGTGGCTTGCAAGTTCTGAGAAGGCCTCGCACGTATTGGGCCGATCGATATAGGCAGACAACGATTTCTTCGCATAGGCCTCCCTGATCGTAGAGAGCACCCATTTTCTCAAAAAGAACTCGTAATCGATTTCTTTTATCTCGATAGGGAGGGCCATTTTCTCGAGTGCCTTGTTTTGAAGCTCTTGCACCCTCGCAATGACCGTGGAAAGACAGGAGCGTAGGGCGTCCGCATCAGTCGTCATGTTCCCTTGCGACCCTGTCTTGATAACCGTCACGTTTGCAGAGAGAATCGCCCAGGCTCTGCTCAAAGGAGCTTTGTCAATGGTTTTGATCAGATTGGAGATTTTCTCGTCATAGCTACTGAAAGAGGCGAGCTTCTGCTCGATTGTTGTTTCGGTTGCGGTAAATGAACGGTCCACAATGCTGAGGAACATGGACAAGCTATTTAATGAATTCATGTCACCCCCTGATGAAAACGATTATTATTTGGAGCGGGTGATTCTATCCTGTTGAAATTTGTATCTCAATAAAAAAGGCCGTGATCCCTTTTAGGAACCACGGCCTCGTGCACTGAACTGAATGTGGGCGGAGTTACTGGTGGAGGTAGCTATCGCAAGCCTTGATCATACCCTCAAAATCCGAGTGCTTCAGGCGAGCGAGACATTCGACGAGATCGCGTTGGGCATCTCCATCTTTGTTCTGGAAGTTCAGCCATATCTGTTCTTTCATGTATTTGGAGAGCTGATCCCAGTGCTCGTCACGACCATAGGTCGCTGCCTCGTGCTCGGTGACCAGGTAGAGCCATACGAGCTGGTTCAGCGGGAGCTTTGCCAGCTTGTCCAGCATGACGGTCGTTATGGGCTCGCCATATATGGTCTTATTATCCTTGAGATGGCGGTGCATGCCATGAGCCACCGTCAGGTACCGCTCGCTTGTGTTTTTGAGTGAGGCTTTCCCTTTCGACCGATCAAGTGTGCCGCGCAGCGTGCTGAAATACGTGCGTACGGTAGCATCCTTGACGATTCTTTCAGCATTAGAGCCCGGCTCTCCATAATGGGGCTTGGTCTTCTTGTCGAGCGCACGCAGCCAACCTGGCGCAGCTTTCGAAATTTTGCTCGCGGTAGAGGCGATGGGTTGATCGTGGATTGCGATGGGCTGATCGTGGACCACGATGGGCTGATCGTGGACAGCGATGGGCTGATCGTAGACCGCGCCACCGATTATGATTGGTATTTCATCGAATAGCGGCTCTGCCACTGGAGGCAAGATGATGGGGAACGGGACGATATCTTCGACATCTACCTGTACTGATTGGGGTGCTACAGGCGCATCTACAGGTACTATCGGTGCGATTTCGGGGGCTTGAAACTGAGACATGAGGACTTTGAGGAGGTCGGTTATGATTTTCCCCATGTCCACAAAGAAGGATACTGCTTCTAGGAGAGCACCGACTTTTTGATTCCGTGCGAAAATCTCGGCGAGCTCGTCGAGAGCGCTCATCTCTATAGCTTTCTGCATGTCCTCGTTTCCTTTTGTCACGAGGGATGCATCTTTTGCCGTCTGCGTTTCATTTTTCCTACATGCTTTTCTGAACAGATCCTCGGCATGCGTGACGAGAGAGGCCTGTCTTGCCAGAGCAACGGTGCTCTTTTCCATTCCCTTGCGCAGCATGCGATTGTCTGTTTCTTTTGCTTCGACTACGGAATCGCGAGTGGCTTTCTCGAAAGCAGCCTGGGCTTTGCTTTCCTCTATGGCTCGCTCTAATTGGCTCTGCTCCAGTACATGCTCTGAGGAAACTCCGGGAAGAGCATTCTGTTGCTGTATTGCTGCTACGTCTTGCACAGACTGTCTTTGCGCTGCTTCAAGTTGCAGCTGCTCCAAGAAGGATTCATTTAAATAATTGTTAGAAAAACCTGGAATATTATGCATGTAGTTTACCTCTTTTATTTTTTTAAACAATTCTACTATTGTTTTATTTTAATTGTCAATGTTTTATTTGTGGAAAAGCGTGTTGACCTAAATGCCGGTAGCAGCCATATAATCGCACCGCTCCCGGGTGCGCCATGGATAAACTGTGTATCATTCTCATGCTGCTCATGTACGCCGTGGATACGACGGCGCTCTCGACGATTTTCCCGCAGGTAGTGGCCTCCCTTGGCGAGATGTCGCTCTATCCTTTTATGGGCGCAGGATTTCTCCTTGCGTTTGTTCTGGCAACGCCCGTTTTCGGGACAGTGTGCGATCGAATCGGAGGGCGCCGGGCCGCTTTTACGGCGGTGATCATTTTTCTCTGTGGGTCCGCACTGTGCGGCGCCGCACAGACGATGCAGCAGCTCGTCATAGCGCGTTTGATTCAGGGCGTTGGTGCCGGGGGCATGGTAAATACGGGCCAGTTCCTGATAACGCGGATATACACGCTGGATTCGGCGCGCTCCCTCATGCAGGCAGCGCTCAGCGTGGTGTGGGCATGCGGTAGCATCTTTGGGCCACTCATTGCGGCGATAATCACCGTTGAGGTCGGCTGGCGCTGGGTATTTTTCATCAACCTGCCCATCGGTCTCTTCGTGCTGTATTGCCTGCGCTTTATGCCTCGAGAACAGGGGCGTGCCACGAACGAGCCCTTTGATTTTCTAGGACTTGGTTTCTTCGTCTCTGGCTCGCTTCTCATTTTCTTTGGACTGCAGATGCTGCTCGCGCACGATCAGCCTTTTGCAAGATATGTTTTGCTCGTGCCTGGGGCGCTATTCACCACGCTCTTCCTCGTGCGCTCCTTTTTTATCCCGGCACCGCTTGTTCCACTGAAGCTCTTGGCATCCCCCGTCATCGGTGTGTGCGTGCTCTTCGGCCTGTTTACCGGCGTGTGCATGACCACGACTGGCTCTATGGTATCGCTCTACATTCAGGGAGCGCTCCGGGAGTCGCTCACGACGACGGGATTCGTGATTACGGCAATGTCCGTGGCATGGGCCGCAGGATCGATCCTGTGTGGGCTCTTGATCGGTCGGGTGGGACTGAAGTGGGTGATGGTGATAGGCATACTCCTTCTTTTGGGGGGCTTTTCGAAACTTGCCTTCTTGCCCTCGCATGACTCCATGATGGCCTTCGTGGCTGCGGTCGCATGTGTGGGGATGGGGCTTGGGATCCTCGTCAACAGCACCATCGTTGGCGTCCAGGGCGCGGCAGAACGCCATTTTGTGGGACGGACACTCTCATTACTCAGCCTGGTGCGTGCAGGTGGTGCTGGACTTGGGTCGGCTATAAGCGGGCTGATCCAGCTCTTTTCTTTCCGCCACTCCCTGCTTGCCAGTGAGAATGGGGTATCAGAGGGGGTCGCCGCTCTCCTCGTCAGCCATCCAGAACGATTTCTGGGGGCAGATTTTGCCTCCACAACAAATGCATCAGAATTTTCGCTCCTGCAAAAGCTCTTTGCCGCCTCTATCGAAAATGTGTTTTTTATGCCGCTTGTCGCTTTTTTCCTGTTATTGCCGCTTTGCTACTTTTTACCGTTTGCGACAAGAGAGCGCTGAATGGAGGTGTGTGTGGGTTTTTCTCTTCTGTATACCGTCGCGATCGGCCTGCTTCTCTGCGGTTTCTTCCCCTACTTTCTGTACCAGATCGTGTGCAAGGGCAAGTACCGCGAAAACTTCCTTCGGCGGCTTGGCTATGGCTTTCCCCGTGTCGACAAGCGGGGCCCGATCGTCTGGATCCACGCCGTGTCGGTAGGGGAGACACAGGCCGTGTCGGTGCTTGCAAAGCGGTTGCAGGAAGCGATTCCCAACGTAACGCTCGTGATCTCCTCCATTACGGAGACAGGCCATCAAGAGGCCAAGCGCATCCTTCCTTTTGCGGCGTTTCATCTGTTTTTGCCCTATGATCTTGGCGTTCTCGTCAAGCGTGCAATCAGGCGCATGCCCCCCGATCTCGTGCTGGTGGCCGAGTCAGATGTATGGTATCGATTCCTCAGTGAGGCGAAAAAAGCGGGGGCCGTTACCCTCGTCGTCAATGGCAAGATCTCGGAGCGTTCGTGCCGCCGTTTTGCGTGGGTGCCCTTTTTTGCCAGGCGCCTCTTTTCGTGTGTGGATGCCTTCTGTCTGCAGAGTGCGCTCCACCAGACGCGCTTCTTAGCGCTTGGCGTGCCACGCGCGAAGTTGTCGGTGACAGGGAACCTGAAGGGCGATGTAGTGGTGCCTGTGCCAACGGCTGAGGAGCGGAAGGCAAAAAGGCGCGATCTCGGGATTGGAGCGGACGATTTCGTCGTGGTTATTGGCTCGACACATGCGCCAGAAGAGCGCCTGCTGCTCGATGCCCTCTTGCCGCTCCTCAATACCTCTTCCCACGTGAAGGTCATGATCGTCCCGCGCCATCCAGAGCGCTTCGCCGAGGTAGGACGCCTCATGGCGGAACGGGGGGTTGTGAGTGGGTCATGGAGTAGTGGTGCGCCACCTGGATGGCAGCTTTTGCTCGTCGATGTCATGGGGCAGCTTCGCACGCTCTATGCGCTTGCCGATGTCGCCATTGTCGCGGGGAGCTTTACGCCAAAAATAGGCGGACATAATATTCTGGAGCCGATATCACTCGGCGTTCCCACGCTCTGCGGTCCCCACATGCATTCGCAGCCTGCACTGCTCGAGACGGCTCTTTTCTGGCAGGCAGTGATCCAGGTGCCACTTTCTGAGGTAGGGGCCGCCATCGAAACACTACGCGTAAATCATAGAGCGCGCGAGCAGCTGGCAGAACAGGGGATGAAGATGAGCGAAAGCATGCGTGGGGCCACAGAAAGGACACTGCAGGTGGCGCGTGCGCTTGTTCCGCAGCTTTTTTCTGTTGTTTAATACATACCATGCTTGTAGAAAATTCTCAGCTGGGGTACACTGACGGCGCTTTTAGTTACTGCGGGGTGGAGCAGGGGTTAGCTCGTTGGGCTCATAACCCAAAGGTCGGAGGTTCGAATCCTTCCCCCGCTATTTTTTCTTTCATGGCGGTATAGCTCAGCTGGTCAGAGCATCGGAATCATAATCCGAGTGTCGTTGGTTCGAGTCCAACTGCCGCTATATCCAAAACTCACTATATTCCAAACTCAATAGAATTTTATCGAAGCGAGTGCTTTAGACTTGTTGTCGACTAAACAGCTCGTAGTGTACCAATGTAGTCGGTAGCAAGGACTAGGTACTGCGATGAGAACATTCTACAGTTCAGGTGGATATGGCTAAGCCTTTTACGAAAGAGCTCAGTGCTCTACAGGAGGCGCGGCTTGCCTATGCGCCTGGAATGCCCGAGATCTTGCGCCACATTTCTACGCTCGATTTTGCGGCGGGTGCGGTCCCACAGGTAGAGGCGGGTGCGCGCCCTCTCTTTACCCGGCTCGCAAACGCCCCTGTGCTTCGGGTGGTGCGTGGGCAGCCGGAAAAAAGGCCGCTTGCCGTTGGCGTGGTGCTGTCTGGGGGACAGGCGCCGGGTGGTCACAATGTGATTGCGGCTATCTTCGATGCGATCAAAGAAGTGCACCCAGAAAGTCGCCTGGTGGGGTTCTGCAACGGGCCGGCGGGCATCGTTAAAAACGATGCGCGGACCCTCGAGCAGGAGGAGCTTGCGCGATTTCGCAATCAGGGTGGTTTTGACCTCATTGGTTCAGGAAGAACAAAAATTGAGACGGAGACGCAATTTCAGCAGGCGCTGAATAGCGTGACGAGCCATCGTCTCGACGGCCTGGTGGTCATCGGCGGGGACGATTCCAACACGAACGCCGCGTACCTGGCGGAGTTTTTTTCTCAGCAGGGCAGCCCATGTGTCGTGGCGGGTGTGCCGAAGACGATAGATGGCGATCTACAGAATAGCTGGATAGAGCTGCCGTTTGGGTTTGACACGGCGTGTAAGACCTATGCCGAGACCATTGGCAACATCTGTCGTGATGCCGTGTCCGCGAAGAAGTATTACTATTTCATCAAGCTGATGGGGCGCTCGGCGTCGCATATCACGCTGGAGTGCGCGCTGAAGACAAGGCCGAACCTTGCGCTGATCGGCGAAGAAGTACGGGCTGAAGGAAAGACGCTGCAGGATATAGCGAGGCTTGTTGCCGAGCTCGTCGTGGCGCGTGCACAAGAAAACAAAGAATATGGCGTCATCCTCGTTCCCGAGGGGCTTATCGAGTTTACGCGCGATATCGGCGAGCTCATTGGTGAGCTGAATCGCCTGCTCGCTCGCGAGGCTGCTACAGAGGCCGTTGAGGCGGTGGTGGCTGGGCTGAACGAAGGAGCACGGCGCACCTTTGCCATGCTCCCGCAGGAGATTCAGCGGCAGCTCCTTTCCGATCGCGATCCCCACGGCAATGTCCAGGTCTCGAAAATTGAGACAGAGCGCTTGCTCATCCACCTCGTGAACATGGTCTTGGAAGCGATGCGTCGGGAAGGGGCTTGGCAGGGGAAATTTTCGGCGCAGCCCATCTTTTGTGGCTATGAAGGGCGCGCAGCTCTCCCCAGTAACTTTGATGCCTCGTATGGCTATAGCCTTGGTCGCGTGGCCGCGCTCCTCGTCATGCGCCGAAAGACGGGGTACATTGCGTGCATCAAGAACTTGTGTCAGGCGCCTGCCGAATGGGAGCCGCAGGCAGCTCCGCTCGCTGCCATGCTTCACCTCGAAGAGCGCGGCGGCACGAGCAAAGCGGTCATCCAGAAAGCGTTTGTCGACCTTTCGGGTGCGCCCTTTCAGTGCTTTGCCAAGGCACGCACCTCATGGAGGCTGGATGATTGCTACATGCAGCCTGGCCCCATCCAGTTTTTTGGTCCTTCCGCGATCACCGACAGCGTCCCCCTGGTACTCTCGAAGAGCCGCTAGGCGTGGACGGGGGCGGGCGCTTCTGGGACCATCTGCACCAAGATGACGTCGTTCGGCGTGTGGTAAAACTCCAAAAGAATGGTAAAGAGGCGATCGTAAAAGCGCGTTTTCGCGTGGTCGAGCGTTTCTCCTGTTGTCACTTTGATGTCGATGATCCCGATGTTGGAGTCGACGATCCGGAATATACTCTGTTCTACCTGTGCCTCTTTGGGTGCATAATGCAGATAGAGGCGGTGCGCACCCTGATCAAAGGTAAGACTCATGCAGATAACGCCGGAAGTTGCTTCCTGTTGATAGTGCGGCTTTTCGAGTTCCTCGATAAGCTGCTTCTGCACCTCCTTTCGTTGGAGGCCTTGCAGGGGGATATGTGCCCGAAAGATACCCTCTTTCATGTCGAGCCGCTTGAGAAGGGTGCCTGGGTACTGCGCGTTCGTGTAGGCCCGTTCGAAAGGCGTGCCATCTTGTGGGATGATGGGCCCTCCCAGGCGCTTGTGTATTTGATAGAATGCCTGGTTGAACCGGTCTTGCGGAAGGACGGTACCGAATTCGACTTCGGGCGAGTGATCGGGTGCATTCTTGGGGTGGAACTGCTCGAAGGATGCCCAGCGTAAGGTAAGGGCTGTGCAGACCCCTCCCAAAAATACCTCTTGGGGGTCTTTTGCGCCCTGTGCCATCTCATGGGAGATATCAGGAGCGAGCCGTTCATAGACCTCGAGCTGTTCAAGAATCGTCTCGTCGATCTTTTCATAAATGGTGCGTCCGCGTACGGACTCGATGAGCGGCTGGAGTTTTTTTTCGAGCTCTCGGGCCACCGTTTTTGGGCTCCTGTTGAGCAGTTCGAGGAGGAATGCTTTCTTGTTACAGACAAAATGGGCGAGCAGTTTTTGGTGGGTGTTATCGACGAGCGCCTGTCGTATGTCCAACAGCTTTTGAGAGGCTACTGTCAGGCCTTTAAGTTCGATCTTCATCGAGCCGATGTGTGTTTTTTGGGCAGCCCCAATTGCATCAATCTCTTTTCCAATGCGTGCCAGTGTATCTCGCATGGCAACGAGCGCCTTTGCCTGCGCCCTTGTGACTCCGACAGCCTCCATTCGCGCCTGGGCAGAGGCTCCTTGCGCGAAGTCGACAAACTCATTGATGGGCATGAGCATGACTTCTTTGGAATGGCTAATGGAGTGGAGTGCCGCTGTTTGCCCACGCATACAGTTGGCCCTCTGTTCCTCCTCGGTGAGGCGTCCATGGAACAGGCTCTGGAGAAGGAGCTGTTCGAGGAATGATTCGAACGATGATGTTGCCTGATAGGGCGCTTTGGCGATCTTTTCCATCTCGTGGTCGAGCCATGATGTATTGAGCATCTTGCGGACATGCCGCGAGAGATGCTGCTTCTCTTTTGTGCCGAGGTGTGGGGCAACATTCTCGAGAAGGGCAAAGAACGCATTATAGTTCGAAAGGAGGCTTGCCTGTTTGAGCACCACCTTCCCTGCGGCTAGATCCTTTTTTAAAATGATGTGGAACTGACCGAGAAAGGTTTTCGCGGTGTGGTCATCCTTGAGCTCTTTTCCGAGTTCCAGAAGTTTCTGCCATACTTTGATCCAGCCGGGGAATTCGGCACATTCGGCAAGGTACTGGGCCTCGTTCGAAAGGGGATCGGTCGGATGGGGGTGTGCGATGTGACGCGGCCGGAGCGCGCGCGGAAGAAAGGCACGCTTCTCGGTCACGCGTGCTCGCGCATAGACGCGAGGCTGAGCAGCCTTGACCTCGTTCGTATCGGAAGGGGGAGAGGAAATGGCCTTAAGTGAAATGGTATTGGTTTTCTTTTCGCGTGGACCATACTCTTTTATATGGGTGCATCCCGCGGCCTTTTCTTCGGTTTCGAGTTCTTCTTGCTGATTAACTGCGGTAGCCTCTTCGTGAGAACCATCGATATTTAGGATGTCAGAGAAATTATTCATAGATAATCCTCCTTCCGCCAATGGCGGCTTTCATCCTCTTTATACCAGCATAAAAATTATTTTAAACTATAGTAACTCTTTTTATTAAAATAATTACTGCGAGGCGGCTAGTTCAGGAAAGTGGCAGGCGACCAGGCGATTGAGGGCTACCTCTCTCAAGGGAGGGGTAGAGGTGCGGCATACTGCCTTTGCATAGGGGCAGCGTGTGTGAAAGACGCAGCCGGACGGCGGCGAGGCAATGGAAGGGATATCTCCTCGAATGGGGACGGGCTTTCTTGCGCGTGCTGTGTGGGGATCGCCGATCGGAATGCTGGCCAGGAGCGCACGTGTATAGGGGTGGAGGGGATGGGTGTAGAGCAAGGGAGCGGGAGAGAATTCGACGAGGGTGCCGAGGTAGAGGACGGCGATGGTGTGGGCAAGACGTCTGAGGGTTGCCAGGTCATG
>Ga0206839_1095_pt1 | contig 20769 bp, 26 predicted proteins | sample Alteio_BWOrgCont_27_FD_152883 | JGI IMG/M metagenome (GOLD analysis project Ga0206839, IMG submission 152883) | Enriched cells from forest soil in Barre Woods Harvard Forest LTER site, Petersham, Massachusetts, United States -... | ecosystem: Environmental > Terrestrial > Soil > Temperate forest >... | reverse complement strand
CACAGCGCGAGATAGAGCAGCGGTAGCTCGTCGGGCTCATAACCCGAAGGTCACAGGTTCGATCCCTGTTCTCGCTACTCCGCAGAAAAAGGCAATCATGAAAATGATTGCTTTTTTTTGTTTTTGAAAGTGTCTCCCTGAAATCTTTCTTTCTTCCGCGCCTTTTTTAATGGCTTCCTGTATCAGATATTTTAAAGTCTCTGTTACTTATATAATTTTAGGTAAACCCATTTTTTTTATATATTTTGGTATGAAAATTACCAGCCTATGGAACCATTTGACCTATTAAATAAGTTTACACGAGGATTTTTATTGCTGTGTGCGATGGCTGCTGGTACGGCCCCCGCAGGGGCGCAGATAATCCATACTTATGCCGGTAACGGCATTATGGGCTACAGCGGCGATGGCGCGGCTGCTACAGCCGCAAAGCTAAACCAGCCTATAGGCGTAGCCTTTGACGGATCGGGCAATCTGTATATTGCGGACGTTGGTAATAGCCGCATCCGGATAATAAATGCGCCGGGCGTCATCACCACTTTTGCAGGCAGTGGCCTGGTAGGCTACAGCGGTGACGGTGGTGCGGCCACATCAGCAAAGTTTATGGGTATGGCAGGCATCGCTATTGACGGGCCGGGCAATGTGTACATTACAGACGGTGGTAATAACTGCATCCGGAAAATAAATACGTCGGGCATCATCACCACGATAGCGGGCATGGGCGCATCAGGCTATAGTGGCGACGGTGGCCCAGCCACGGCAGCGCGGATAGCTAACCCCAAGGGCTTAGCCGTGGATGGAGCGGGCTGTGTGTACATTGCCGACTATAATAACAGCGTCATCCGACAAATAGATTCCGTGGGCATCATACATACGTTTGCGGGTACCGGCACACCAGGTTACAGCGGCGACGCCGGGCCGGCTACAGCGGCAGAGTTAAATTATCCTTACAGCGTGACCGTGGACAAAACGGGCAATGTGTATATTGCTGACTTTGGTAATTACCGTGTGCGAAAAGTAGATCCCTCTGGCATCATCAGCACGTTTGCCGGCGGCGGCAGCATTTATCCCGGAGACGGACATCCAGCCACTGCGGCCACCCTCGCTGGTCCCAGCGCAGTGGTCACGGACAAATGGGGCAATGTGTATATTGCCGATGTGGGGAGTTCCCATACGAGTACTACCCGCACCTGGATAGTAGATACTTTTGGTATTATATATACGATTGCGGGCAACGGCACGGCAGGCTATAGCGGCGATGGCGGGCCAGCTACAGCAGCAGAGATGAATCAGCCTGCAGGCCTGGCCCTTGATGGCTGCGGCAACGTATATATTGCTGATCTGAATAATAACCGGGTACGCGATGTCACTTACCCGCCCGTGTACACCACACCCACCATCTCCCTCTCAGGCACAAACTCTGCCCCTGCAGGCGCTACGGTAACGGTGAGCGCCACCGTGAGTAGCGCGGGCAGCAGCTACGATATATACTGGTATAACAATGGGGTGCTCTTTGCCACCACCACCACTCCTGCTACTGCCTATACAAAGGGGTTGGGAACAGACACCATCACTGCCCTTATAGTGCCCACCAGCTATGGCTGCTACGACAGTATTACCTCTGCACCGCACTTCGTAAGCAATGCGAGCCTGGGAATGGGGAATATGAACGGAGAGAATGTGGTAGTGTGGCCAAACCCGGCGGGTATGAGTGTGAGCGTGGGAGTAAATGGGCGTATGGCTGCAGGTGAGGTGACGGTTTACAACCTCGTGGGCAAAGCCGTGATCAATGAAGCGCTGAAGAGCAAGGAAACAACGTTAAACATCAGCGGGCTGGCTACCGGGGTATATATAGTGATGGTGACAGACGATGCCGGCAAGCGGTTAGTGGGGAGGCTGGTGAAAGAGTAAGAAGGTACTCGAACCAATTTATTCCACTGGGCGAAGCGAGACTTCAATCAGATTGAGACCACACTAAGAGCAACCAGAAATGGTTGCTTTTTTTATACCTTTCAGATATCGGACGGTTAAATAAAATTCTTGCAAAGCAAAAACAACAAAAGAAACCAAGGTTCAATGCTGTTGAATTTAGGTCTGAAGACATAACACCAGATGGCATACAATTTACAGTCAAAAACAATGGTTTTGGTTTGGAATTTGAAGTAACATCTGGTGATAAAATAATACCTACAAATTTCGTAACAGGATATCGGCGCGAAAAACAAACCGGGTTTCAATCTTAAAAAAACCAACAAAGTAACAAACACAACTAAAATTGGTGTTGAACTAAATATTGAAAAACTTGATTGGTTAGTAGTCATAGAAACAAATTCATCTACAATAAGCAATGAAGAAATACATTTGGGAATAGTATGTGAAATAATCCGTTGTCTAATACCAGAAAAACAACAGATTGAAATACGTGTAAAGCCAGTAACAGAATTTATTATCAATGGGGCCTGTGAAAAACCAGAACTTGTAAACTGGAAAAGGCTCATAGAAATGATTGTACTTGATAAGGGTTATAACCCAAGCCTTTTAATAGGTATTGTTGTTGATAGTGAGCAAGATTATATTGAAGCATATAACAAACGACTAAAACCGATTATTGATGACTTCTACTTACCAGAAAATTTTGAATTAATGTATGCTTCCGCTGATGCAAGCAATGATACTATACTTAATCAGGCTATAACTTATTGTGATAAAACAGCAACACAGCGAATTAAAGAACTAACAAACCCTTCTAAACAATAAAGCAAAAACCTACCATATAGGCAGGTTTATAACTATAAAAAAATTGGAAAATCAAGGTGTTTGATAATAAAACTGCCCCACTTGCTGGGGCAGTTTATTATTTTAAAAATGATGAACAGCAACTATAATTGTTGCGATAGATGCGGCTATTCTGAATAGCCTATCTATAATAACCAATTGTCTTAGAGGCATAAATATGTTTTTTGTTGTTAAAAAAGCTATTTGAATTACAGAGTAAATAAATAGCTGGATCCTCTTCTGGACTTTTTTTCAACAACTTCAAAAGAATACGCCGAATGATTACAAAATTATTTGTGCAGGATGAGAAACTAAAAAAATTTCTAAGGTGTCTTAAATACTTGGTGTTAAAAACTAACCTTTTTACCTTTTCTATTAACTTGGAACTTTTTAGCAGTTTAAGGCGTGCTAACGCTCTTTTAATTCTGGTTTTACCTGCTTTTGAGTTTTCAGTTAGTTCTTTTACAAATTCTTCAATTATTCCAAGTATGAGGTTAGGTGTAACAGCAACTTCAAATTTTAATTTTTGCAGCTGCTCCACCAAAGACTTACTTGTAACGATGAACCGCATATACCAAAGTTATTGTTTCATATAACTCTTCGTCGTTAAACGTTTCCTAATGTTTCAAGTTCTTTATTGACCAAAGTTTATCAAAAGCCTTACTGGTTTACAAAAATATATTGTGCTGGTTCTTCTAAACGGGCGATAACACTCAGCAATTCTAATGGGGAAAAAGGCGCAAAGACCACACGCAACCTTTCTTCTGGTATATCTTCTTTGAACCCCTATGGTACTCGAACCAATTTATTCCACTGATCGAAGCGAAACTTCAATCAGAGGCACGGGATTTGCACCAAATCTTAAAAAACCTTAAAAAAAGCGAAACATCCCTGATTGCCCAAACTAAATTGCCGCTCTTTATGTCTTAATTGCTGTAAAAATCTTCAAACAAAAAAAATCAAATCATGAAAAAAACAGCTATTCTATTTTTTATTGCTTCAGTTTTCATCTTACAGACTGCTAACGCGCAAACAACCACCCTGCTGAGTGAGGGTTTTGAGGAAGGCGGCACCTTCCCATCTACATGGCAGGGTGGCGGCGCTTTTACCAGTGCAGGATCTGCTTACTGGATGGAAACCAAAACAGATTCAATCGTTAACAGCAACGTTAGTGTGTATGCTGGTAATTATATGGCAGCACTTTGGGACCAGGGGTTCATCACCATTACTACTAATTTAATTACGCCCCCGGTCAACCTAACGGCATATACCTCTGCCCAGCTAAAATTCCACTATATCGTATGCACCTATTTTGGACCAGTGTATTATGATAGTCTGTATGTGAATTACTACATAGGCAAGCATGGCACGCCCCATTCGTTGCCTATTAGTGGTTATACCCAGGTAACCTCCAATACTCCTCCTCCTGCATGGGACTCTGCTACCATTACGCTACCCGTTGGGTCAGATAGTGTTTACGTTGAGTTTGTGGGAGTTTACAACCAGGATAATGGAATATTCCTTGACAATATTACAATAACCGGAGTGCCTCGTCCAACTGCCGTTAATAATGTCAATGAGCGTAACGCGTTTATTGCTTACCCCAACCCCACAAGTGGCGTATTTGAATTAACCAGAGTAAATAACTCCTGTAAATTAATCAGGGTATATAATTTACTGGGGCAGCAGATCCGGGATGTAACATGTAATGATGGCCAAGATCATGTACAAATTGATCTAAGTAACTATCCAACCGGTCTTTATGTGTACAAAGCCTTTGATGAAGGGGACAATGTTATTTACCAGGATAAAATTATCATTCAAAAGTAATCGTCTTTTGCTGTTTTTAGTTAGGAAAACCTGGCTCCCGATTGGCGTAGTCTCTAAAGGAGGTCATTTAATGATCTCCTTTTTTTATTTCCACAGCGGTAGACCCAGACTCATGTCTCCCGATAGTTATTAGGATTGTACTTACTTCTTAATATTATATTTTCATTTTACAAATAACAAAAACATAGACCATATATTCCTCTGAAAAGAATCGCATGGCATCTCATATGATTTTGTATATTTGACTCATCTCATATTTTTTATTTAAACTTTTCGAAAGATGAAAAAACAATTTTTACTCGGTATTTCCATTTGCTTTTTTTCTGCTGTGCAGGCACAATCCTCATACAGCGTTAATTTCAATACTTATGTTTCTGCTACCAACAATGACCTCATGAATAACTTTACCGGTGGCTTTGCTTTAACGCAACAAACAACAAATGGCATTACAGGAGGCTCTGTGTTGCCAGCGCCAACAGTAACAAGTAATAAAGCAGTGTATAATAACAGATGTTATCTCCGTCCATCAGACCCTAATCAAACATCAGTATCCATTAGTTTTAAATATAGCGCTTCGGGTGCGACCAGTGGGGATGATGGGCCGGAGGTTGGCTTTATGATTACCTCCGATAGTGCAGGCTCTCTTGCATCTGGCTTTGCAACTGCATCTGTTAGTGCAGCTCCTTTTGGTGGCTCAATGATCAACGTTGATGGTGCGATAAATCATTACAGTTCGGCATCGTTTAACCTCGTTGACGGGCATTGGTATCAATTGCAATTAAAGATCCGCGCAATAGATATGGACAGCATTAGCACAAGCACATATGTATATGAGTTGGGTACCGCCGGCACAACCAGCCCGGTACTTGTAACTTCTTTCCTTAACAATACTGAATACACTCATGGTATTACCTGGCCACATTCCTTTTTTCTTGCTACCCTTAATGGAGGTGCCAGCGGAGGCGTAGTATACATGGATAATTTTAATGTCAACGGCTATTCTTTCCCATCAGCCATAGAGCCCGTTGAGCTGCTGAAAGATATTTTCATATCAAATCCGGTGACGAATAATCTATCCGTTACTACCATGTATAAAAATGAGATTCAATACGTCATTTATAATACCGCCGGTGTAAAAATAAAGACAGGCATCCTCAATGGTTCAACAGATATTGATGTTTCAAGCCTTCCCGCATCGCTTTATCTTATCCGTTTTTTGTCAGGCGACAATACAATGGTACAAAAGTTCATAAAGGAGTAATTTGACAATGTCTTGCGGAACTCGAAAACAGTATATTTAAATAATTGAATTGAGCCCAGGTATGTTGTATGCAACTGCAACATTTATTGTACTGGTGGCAGTTATTATGTATGCGAAATTTTCACCTCAAACCAGGCCTGCTCAAAACCTAACAGTTTAGCTTCTTATTTTAATTATTAGTTCACTATTGAAAATTGTAAGAGACAATTTCAATTAAATAATAAGTCTCCGGCAAACTGGGGTATCATCGCGCAACAGTTGAGTACTATATTTGGAAAAAGGATGAAACTGGATTTAAAATTTTCTAACCGGTGTATCGAGCCCTGTGGGGCCGCGATACACCGATTGGAAAACACAGTTTAGTAGCTATTTTTTTATCTGCTAAAATTATTATAAAGCAGGCGAAATGTCATGATGTCTTTGTTTAAAGGGGATAAAAACTCTTAAATTTACATTACAAATATACTTCCATGAAGAGCTTCGTGAAATTCCTACTTCTACTGTTCTTTACAGCCGGTAACCTTCGGGGCTATGCCCAACAGGAAAACATTGAAGCAACTATTGCAAACCCAGGCGGACCACAATTCAGCTTTATCACGAAACAGGTTTATGACTTTGGCGAGATAACGTTACATTCAAATGCCTCGTATGAATTTCAATTTAAGAATACTGGCAACCAGCCATTAGTTATTACAGATATGCATGGTGGTGCAAAAGGAACTAATGAACCAACCTGTGACATTGAAATTAAATACCCTAAACACCCAATAAAGCCGGGAAAAAAAGGGAATATCTCTATCAAGTTAACCGCACAGGATGATATAGGCTCTTTCGACAGGGAAATTTACGTGACTTCAAATGCTACCACCGGTAATTTCCCTTTGCTGCAGATAAAGGGTGCGGTGATCCCTCCTATACATGATGGAGGCCGGGTGCTTCAACCTGATGTGCAGGCGTATAATAATCCGGGGGCTGTTCCCGTGTACCCGGCAAAGGGTAAGTAATAAAGGCAATGATGTAATTCTTATTCAAGGTTTGGGCGGCCTGTGATTTTGTATTCATTGAATACCTTTCGCAAACGATTAGTATTGCAGTACCAATGCTCCATCCAATATCTACCATAGCTGTCTTATCCCTGACGCTGCCAGTGCCGGAGGGATGCCAACGGAGGCAGAAATCATATACATTTACATTAACACTAACACCTCATATGAAAAACAGTATATCAATTATCGCATTATTATTCTGTTTTCTTACTGGTAGCGCCCAGTGCGGCACCTGGAGATGGGCTGTTAAAACGATAACCGATGGCACAGATAAAACACTGCTTAGCTCAACACCTGAAAAAACCGATATTACTACACTTACAAAAACAGGCAGCGCACCGCATAAATTAAGCACTCAAAGAGCCTCAGATGAAGTGTTACCAAGGCAGAGTGACGAAAACAGGCAAGTGACCATTGACTGCTATATCTATAAAGTAAAGACTAATGAAAAGGACCGGGATTATCACTTATTATTATCAAGTAATGTCGATTGCTCCGGGGACCACATGGATGGCGAAATCCCCGATCCTAATTGCCCGAACCTTGCGGGATTCAGTTTTCTAAAAGCAAAATATACTGCCGCGAGAAAGGTGGCGCTGGATATAAAAACCCAAACTGATGCAGGAACGGTGGTTCACGTTCAGATTACAGGAGTTCCTTTTTGGGATGCGCTGCATGGTGCAAGCGGTGGTGCGCCCAATGGCCGGGAAATCCACCCAATACTCTATTTAAAAAAGCTGTAGATAACCAGAAAAAAGAAAATGGAGGGGAAGCCAAGTAGTAATAGTTGCCCTTTCAACAAACCATTATACCTGGCTATTATTGTATATGTATTTTCACCTAAACTGCTGCTGTCTCACGCTCCGCCTTGCTCATATCCGGCTGCCCTTTGTGCTCCGTGATGAGCTTGCGTAAACTGTCGCCGGCAAAAAAGTCCCATCCTTTTTTACAATCGTTGTAGCACTCAATACCGGGCACGAGGCCAATATGCGCCATGCTCATGCGGGTGCCTTCTGCTGTACCGGTGATCTCAAAATCAAGCTGAGTACCTTTCCATTCTTTTTTATCGTTCAGCCAGTCCAGGTAGCAATCTGTTACCAACCAGGTGATTTTTTTATCCGGCACCATTTCTGTGATCTTAAAATCCACAGTTGTCTTGCCAAAGCGGAGCGTGAATACATCATCCAGGTGGCTGGCGCTACCTTCTGTGTTTACGCTCCACCATTCTGAAACACGGCAAATGGCGTCAAACACCTCGTGAGGTGTGTTCTTTACTGTAAACGTGCAGTTGTAATTTTGAGTTTCCATGTTGTTCGTTTTTATTGGTTTACTTTTTATTGATTTTATTGTTCAGCAAAGCCTCCAGGTTTTTGAGTTTGGTAGCCCAGAATTTGTCAAAGTAATTGATCCATTCCTGTAGTTCATCGAAGCCGTCCTGCTTTAAGATGCAATAGCGCTCCCTGCCGATATCCTGTATGGAAATAAAGCCAGCGCCATACAGAATTTTTACATGCTTTGAAACGGCAGGCCTGCTCATGTCAAAGTTTTCTGCCAGCGAATTGATGGTTAAACTGTCTCTGGAAAGCAGTCGCAGCATTTTCCTCCTGCTGGGGTCGGCTATGACCTGGAATGCATCAAGCGTTTGTGTTGCCATTTTTTGCAGCAGTTATAAGTTCATTAATTTTGTGCATGTTCTTCAGCCATCCTTCATTCATGATGGTATACATAGTAATGTTCTCCTCGATGAAGCCGGTATGCTCCAGCAACAGTTCTGTGCCATCGTCCTTTGGCGTGAGTGTCCAGACTACCACAGAGTCAAGGTTGATAATACCGTTGCCAGGGCCGCCTTTCTATGTATAAGACAGCTTTTCAGGTGGCACCACCTCCAGTACTTTGCAGTAGATATTACCATCAAAATCAAAATTGGGCATGGGCCTCGTTTTGAATTGAAAATCCTGCCCTACGATGGGTTGAAAGTCACTCTTCATGAGCCATTGCTCCATGAGCGCTGCATTTGTGAGATATTCCCAAACCTGTTCGGGAGCATGGTTGAAAAACAACTTGTGTTTGATTGCTTTTTGCATAAATAGGTAACTTTTAAGTTACGCAAATATATGTAACTTAAAAGTTACCAAACAATTTTCTTTGAAAATATTTTTTTAGTGCAGGTACTTTTATCGCTCCGGTATTTACCATGCGGCCTTTAGCGCATCAAATTCTGATCGGAGCATACCAAAATGAATGGAATTGCGGTAGCTGCCTCCGAAAAGAAAATCTTCCCGGAAATGCGCTTCCTGTCGGAAACCTGCTTGCTCCAGCAATCTGCCGGATGCCACATTTTCCGCATCTATTACTGCGGCTACGGTATGCAGCGCCATCTGCTCAAAACCGAAAGCCAGTACGGCTCTTAACGCCTCACGGGTAATGCCTTTCCTGTGCCAGGACCGGGTAAGCGAATACCCGACTTCAGCCCGGTTATGATCCGGCAATGTGTCGACATAGCCGATCATCCCTATAACCTTACCCGTTTCTTTCCACTCAATAGCCCAGTTTATTCGCTCTCCTTTTTCAGCATAGTCATTCACCATATTTATCAGCGCTTTCACATCTTCCACTTTTGTGGCCAGCGGCCTGGGCACATAGCGCATCACTTCCGGATCAGAACGCATTTCAAACAGATCATATGCATCTGCCAGCAAGGGTTTACGCAGGCAAAGGCGTTGTGAATATAGTATTGGGAACGGGTCAAAAATATGGTGCATAATCAATAATGTATTTAGGATATGAACATCACTTCTTTACTTACAAAGTACTATTACTTCGTGCTATTCCACAGCGGCTTTGCTTTCAATACTTTTTTATAAACGGGGCAATCCTCCACATGCGCGCCTGGCAGATAACCTATGCTCATTAAAAATTCATTGACTATCTCACCACCGGTGAAACGAAATGTCTTTTTAAACAGCTTAACCCATTCTTGCTTTGTTTTAGGATGATGATGCTCCAGCCATTTTCCGAATGAGCCATATTCATCCTGAAGCTTAAGAATAGTTTTTGCGTTTTCGATAGCGGCATTTATTTTTAATTTATTGCGGATAATGCCGGCATCAGCAAGAAGCCTTTCTGTATCTGTAGTGGTATACGCTGCAACTTTCCTGATTTCGAAATTGTGGTATGCTTTCCTGAAAGAATCTTCTTTCTTTAATATCGTTTCCCAGCTAAGACCAGCCTGGTTTATTTCGAGTACGAGCCTGCAAAACAGTTCGTTATCATCGTGTATGGGAAAGCCATATAATTTGTCGTGATATGCTTTGTGTAAGGCTTTTTTATCGCCCGACATCGTTTCTATTGCGCTACAGTATGACATTGTCTACTCATTTAATGATTATTGGACTGATCTCTATTTTTTTAATGTTCTGGTTACAATTTCAATATTCCGTTTCTTTTAGCTTTACTTAAACACCTTATGAGAAACTATCTTTTGTTTCTGAAACGTGGTAGTAAAATGTCCATAATATTTTTGTGGAGTGCAAATATAAGCATGTCACAGCTGCAAGTTGGTCTGAACACTTCAACTTGCAGCTGCAATCCGAATATTTTATTAAAAAAAACTGAGGCGAGGAATTATGATGAATATATAAAATAGGTATTTTTACAACATTAATAATGCTAAGTGAAAAGCAAAACTGCCGTAAAACCGTCTAACGCAAAATTTAAAACCGTAGAAGAATACTTATCTTCTCAGCCGGGGGATATTGTGATCTTATTAGAGGAGTTAAGGGAGGCTATCAGGGATTCCGCACCCGGGGCTGAAGAAGTAATCAGCTATAATATGCCGGCTTTTAAACTCAATGGGATGCTGGTATGGTATGCAGCTTTTAAAGAACATATAGGCTTCTACCCGAGAGTATCTGCTATTGAAGCGTTTCAAAAAGAACTATCACAATATAAGCAAGCAAAAGGCTCTGTGCAGTTCCCAATCAACCAGCCGCTTCCATTACAACTGGTACGTAAAATTGTAAAATTCAGAATAATAGAAAATTCGGAAAAGTAATAATAGTAGTCGTATTATTCAGTTTCCTACAGCATCTCCCCCTTAATTAATAATTACATAACAATATGATAATCATATAAATAGATGATTCCATTCTTGTTACTCATACGTTTGCACTTTTTTACTAACCGTTTTCTGCGTGAAAAAGACTTTCGTCATTACTACTGTTTTAATAATAGGAATTATCTCGTGTACACATAAACCGTTTCCAGTTCCCGCGATGACAAAGGGTACTACGACAACAACAACTGTTACTACTACTCCCGCAGACACTACTCATGATACGCTGTCTTATACGCCAGACACTTCTGTTTGCTTTCAACGTGATGTTTTGCCTATTTTTATCAGCAGTTGTGCCATATCTGGCTGCCATAGTGCTGCAAGCCGCCAGGATGGTTATAACCTAACCTATTATAACGCAATTATCTCAAAAGGATTGGCAAAATATAACAGCTCTGCCAGCAAATTATACACCGAATGCACGAATGGAAAAATGCCTAAATCCCCTATCCCAAGGCTGGACAGTACACAACTCAGCTTTATCAGAAGGTGGATAGATAAAGGTGCGCCGAATGATACCAACTGCGCTATGGAATGTGATACCAATTCATTTACCTACAGTGGGGCTGTTGCGCCAATATTGAAAAACAATTGTTACAGTTGCCATGCCACATCCAGTGCCGTTGCTTCAGGCGGAGGTAATATACTCGACACCTATAGCGGCGTGCTCACAATGGCGCAAAACGGGAAGCTGGTCGGCGACCTGATGCACAATTCCGGATTTAATGCCATGCCACTGGGCGGCAATGCACTGCCTGCTTGCCAGATCATCCAAATTCAAAAATGGATCGCTACAGGTGCATTAAATAATTGACAATTGCAATTACATAGCTATTGATTTACCTGATATACCGCAACACCTGGTTTGCATGCTCATTACTGAGTCTAATAATATATAAACCGGGCGGCAGTGCTGTATTATCAATTTGTATTTTATCTGAATTTGCCAACCATACTCCACCATATACTGCGCGACCTGTAGCATCCAGTAAAGTGAGCGTAAGCATTTCTTCTAATGGATCAGCCGCAAATAAGGTGATACTATTTACCTGATGTGTCAACCAAAATTTATTTTGTATACCGTTGACTGCAGCGTAATATAAATATTGCCTGCAACATCTGAGAGAAGATCTATTGGGTCATGAAAACTGGCTGCTGTAGCCGGGCCTCCATCACCTCCGAAACCAGGTATACCATTACCTGCAAAAAGTGCTCACTGTACCTGAAGTATTGATCTTCCTGATTTTATTACCATTATATTCAACAACATAAATATTGCCGCTAACATCATAATAAGCCCCTGCGGGATTGTTGAAACTAGCAAAAAGTGCAGGCAAGCCATCACCTGCGGAACTTGCAACTCCATTTCCTACAGTGGTCGAAATATATTGCGCGTAAGTAGGGTTTGCATACGAGAACATCGAAATAAGAGCGGCCAGAAACGGGAAGATTTTTTTCATTTTCGATCTTTTTACAAATATAACAAAATACTATATATATACAAATGATAATAAGAATTATTTTACAATGAATTTTAATGCTATCAATTAACTTAGTATACTAAAATAAGATAGCGTGCTGAGCGCCACAAAAGATGATTCCAGATATTTTATCTAGTAAAAGAGAAATTTTGCTAACTGCTGATGGTTCTCATACGGTGGCACTACCGGGTAACATTACCTATCACAGCGTATACGGAGCCATACAAGAAAGCAGGCATGTGTATATACAGGCCGGGCTGGAATACTGCTTGCTCCATATGCCTGCATCACAACAACAAATCAATATCCTTGAAATGGGCTTTGGCACCGGGCTGAATGCTATACTCAGCCTGCAACATATCAGACAATACCCATGCAAATTATATTACCAGGCAGTGGAGCTGTATCCTTTATCCATAACAGACATTAAGCGGCTTAACTATGCAGAGCAACTCCATGCCCCAAACCTTTACGCTATCTATAATAATATGCACGGCAGTGCGTGGGGAAAAGACATATCGTTAAATACTCAATTTACTATCCATAAATCGCAAACTTCTATTACGACCTTTACCAACGAACTGAAATTTAACCTGATCTACTTTGATGCTTTTGCGCCGGATGCCCAACCTGAGCTTTGGGAAACGAACGTATTCCGCAATATGTATGCACTACTGGAAACTAGCGGCATATTGGTAACCTATTGCAGCAAAGGCGCTGTGAGGCGAAACCTGATTAGCTGTGGCTTTGCTGTAGAGAAATTGCCGGGACCTCCCGGAAAAAGAGAAATATTACGGGCAATAAAGGCATAACGATTATATGCTGATAAAACATCCTGTGATATGTTTATTTCTCTATTATTTAAGCAATTCATACGAATTCAACATCATGTTCAGAAAAAAAAAGCACTACATACATTGATTATCCTATTTTTACTTCAAGCAGAAAAAATAACCCAAAATCAATGCTACTATACGCCGGTTTCAGGCGGTATGCTGTATGAAAATAGCGCATCTTATATTATGTCATACCAATGCTCCCCAGGTAGGGCGATTAATTAACTCACTTAGCCATAAAGATGCCCATTTTTATATTCATGTGGACCTGAAAACCGATATAGCTCCTTATGAATACCTCACAGAATTGCCGGGTGTGATTTTAATAAAAAAAAGGATCAAAGTTTATTGGGGAGGGTATAGCATAGTACAAGCCACTATCAATGGTTTTGAGCAAATACGCTCATCCGGATTTGAATATGGATACATTAACCTGCTCAGCGGCCAGGATTATCCTTTAAAAAGCACAGTTGCTATACATCGTTTTTTTGAAAATAACCCCGGTAAAGCATTTGTGGATACCCGCACCCATAATACCGGCACGCAGCCAGCCCAAAACCGGGTTACCCAATATTATTTTGGGGACATAAAAACCAAAGGGACATATACCGCAGAAAGGCTGGCTACAAGGTTCCTGAAACGTAAATTCCCGGAAACATTTCCACCTGTCGGGTGCAGCCAATGGTTTACAATCACGCCACAGCTTTTAGCTTATACGCTGGAATTTCTGAATCATAACCCTTCCATAAAAAGTAAGTTCAAATACATGTGGGCTCCCGATGAACTGGTTTTCCCTTCCATTCTGTTTAATTCTAAGCATAAAGATGCAATTGTGCATGATTGCCTGCGATATGTTGACTGGTCGGAAGAAAAGCCTAGCCCCAAAATACTCACTATGGCCGATGCGGATGCGCTGATACATTCCGATAAATTATTCGCCAGGAAGTTTGACATGAATACAGATACACAGATAATGGATTATCTTGATAAATTTATTGCTTCCGGAAACAATTAAATTATGGAGCAGGAGCCAAAATGGGATTGGGAAATAAAAGCGGGGCAGAAATGGTATCAATTGCAACTGGGAGAGCTGGTGCAGTACAAAGACCTGATGATCAGTTTTTTCAGGAGGGAACTGATGGCAGGCTATCACCAGAGCATTATAGGTGTTTCGTGGATAGTGCTGCAGCCATTGCTCACTACCCTTTTCTATTTCGTGGTATTCAACCGTATTGTCAGGATTTCTACAGATAACATCCCGCCGGTATTATTTTATATGTCGGGCAGTATTATCTGGAGCTTTTTTTCCGATTGCCTTTCCGGGGCTATGTATTCATTCCTGCATAATGCCCATATTTATAATAAGGTCTATTTCCCGAGGCTTGTTGTGCCACTCAGCATGGTCTTAAACCATACTGTAAGATTCAGCATTCAGTTTATACTGTTTTTGATCATCTATGCTGTTTATGCTATTTTCTATATCCATATCACGCTATCTGTATCCCTGCTTTTTATCCCGTTGCTCTTGTTACAAGCCGTAGCATTCGCACTGGGGCTGGGGCTGATACTGAGCGTGTATGTTGCTAAATACCGGGATGTGGAGCATATCACCGGTTTTTTACTGCGGCTATTTATGTTTGTTACACCTGTATTCTTTCCGGCTTCTATTATCTCTGAAAAATACAGGCCGATATTCTGGCTCAACCCGCTGACTACTGTGATAGAATCGTTCCGGACAATTTTCTTTAATACCGGCACGCTGCATATTAGTTATATTATAGCTGACACCATTACTTCTATAACTATCTTAATTTTCGGGGTAATATTATTCAAACGCAGGGAAATAAAAGTAATGGACACTATTTAAACAAAGCACATGCCCGAATTGATCATACAAGCGGAGGATATCTCGAAAAAGTACAGATTGGGCGTGCTGAACTCCGGCTCGCTGAAACAGGATATCAACGATTACTGGAAAGGTATCACCGGCACCCCCAAAAGGGTATCTGAGGTAAATGAAATATGGGCTTTAAAGGACATTAATTTCAGTATAAAAAAGGGCGAAGTGGTAGGGTTTGTAGGCAGAAACGGCGCTGGAAAATCTACCCTGCTCAAAATACTTTCACGAGTCACATTACCTACCACAGGCAGTATAAAGGGCATGGGGAAAATAGCAAGTATGCTGGATGTGGGTACTGGATTTCACCCGGAACTAACCGGTAGGGAAAATATTTTCCTGAACGGCCACATACTGGGTATGAAGAAAAAGGAAATCATTGATAAGTTTGATGAGATCGTTGATTTTTCCGGAGTGGAGAAATTTATTGATACACCGGTAAAAAGATACTCCAGCGGCATGTATGTGCGGCTGGCATTTGCCGTAGCCGCGCACTTAGACCCCGATATACTGATAGTGGACGAAGCCCTGGCTGTAGGCGATGCCGACTTCCAGGCAAAGTGTATCCGTAAAATGAAAAATGTTTCTGCGGAGAATGGTAAATCTGTGCTATTCGTAAGCCATCACATGCAGGCCATGCGTGACCTGTGCCAACGGATCATCTACATAGATCATGGAAAGATAGTGGATGATGGCCCCCCGGCCGCAACCATAGCCAATTACCTGACGAGGGAAAAAATCCAATACTTGCACCAGGAGTATGAAACGCCTCAAAATGCACCCGGCAATGAATACATAAGGATAAAAAAAGTGGCTGTGAAGCCCGGCCTCTCAAAGAAGAATATAGATACCAACACACCTTTACAGATTTCTTTTGAATTCTGGGAATATGCTACTGCTGACGAAGAACTGCTGGTGAGCATCAGGCTATTTGATTTTTCAGGTTCCTGCATCTTTGATATGCACTCCTCTGCCTATAGGTTCAGCCGTGGGCTTATAACCGGTGAAGGTATAATTCCTGCTGGCTTCCTGAATACTGGATCTTACTATGTATCTTTCGAATTCATCAAAAATAATACTGAAAAGATATGGGCATTTGAGGCGTGCCTGTCGTTTGATATGCAGGATGCCGATGATGCAAATTCACCGGTGCAATCAAAAGGGTTTGTGAAGCCTGCATTCCCTGTATCTTTAAAATTTGTGGATCAATAAATGTTATGCAGCCATTCTCTCCATATACTATTCAACGGCTGAATATCACTGATATTACGCAGGCATCCATACCTGCAGGTAATGCGATATGCTATATGTGGTGGCGGGATGTGCCATTAGGGCATATATGGATAGATGGAAGTACCTCTCTTTCGATAGAAGCATTCAAAGAAAAAATACTGGAATCTGTGCGGCCTGCCATTGACTATTATTATTCCCTAAATAATAAAACAGCTACCGGCGAGTGGGCTGCCTATTTTCTGAATGGCGCAAATGAACAACTGGAAGTATTCCTTGACAAATATCTTGGGCAAATACCACTAAGCGCATTGCCAGCCAGGAATGAGCACATCTCTATCGTGATATGTACACGGAACCGGGCGCAATTCCTGGAGCAATGTATCAAAGCCATCATGAATAATACGGATACAAATTTTGAATTGGTGGTGGTGGATAATGCGCCTGATGATGACAGTACGAAGCAGGTGGTATCCCGCTTTCCTATAGCAAAGTATGTATGCGAACCACGAAAGGGATTGGATATTGCAAGAAATACCGGGGCAATGAATGCTGCGTACAGTATTATAGCCTATACGGATGATGATGTAATTGTAGACAAAGAATGGATCAGCAAAATAAAAAAATGCTTCAGCGACCCATTGGTAATGTCTGTGACCGGACAAGTGATCCCAGTGGAATTAAAGACAAGAACACAGTATATTTTTGAAAAATACTGGGGTTTTAATAAGGGCTACAAACCGGTAATTTTTGACCATAAATATTTTATGGATCATGTGGACTATGGCGTGCCGGTATGGAATATAGGAGCCGGAGCCAATATGGCATTCCGAAGGGAGATTTTTGACCTTGTGGGCTGGTTTGATGAGCGGCTGGATGTGGGGGCCGCAGGCTGCAGTGGAGACTCTGAATTCTGGTACCGCATACTGGCGGAAGGCTGGAACTGCTATTACTGCCCACAGCTATATGTATACCATAACCACAGGGATACAGAACAAGCGCTGGAAAACCAGGTATTTCATTATATGCGCGGACAGGTAGCGTCCCTCTTTGTGCAATATGAAAACTATGGGCATAAAGGGAATCTAAAACGGATACGCACAATATTGCCCAGGTACTATATGGAAAGGTACATTCGCAGGTACAGGAAGGGATATACAGAAGATTTCAGCACCATTAACACAGAAATTAAAGGTTATTTGTCTGGTATCAGTTTTTACCGCTCTGTAAAAAACAATAAGAGAAAGGATGTTCTTGTCCCAAACCCGACACTTTCCAGCCCGGCTATAGTATATGCGCATACGCTGGTTTCCGTAATTATTACCTGCTATAATTATGGTAAATACCTGCAACAGGCAATCGACAGCGTTATTGCGCAGACCTATAAAAATATCGAGATTATAGTAGTGGATGATAGCTCCGCAGACAATACGCAGGAAATAATAAAGAAGTATCCGGGTGTCAAATCTGTCATTACTCACAGAGTAGAAGTGTCTGCAGCAAGGAATATAGGCGTGCAATTGAGTACTGGTAAATTACTTGTTTTTTTAGATGCCGATGATTACCTATACCCGGCGGCAATTGCATTGAACCATTCCTTTTTTATGGCATACCCGGAGTGCGCATTTATTTCAGGATTTTACGATAAAGTAAATGAAACGGGAGAACTATTACCTACTCCATTGCCCCAACAGCATTTTGGCAATAATTACAAGCAACTGCTGGAAGGAAATTATATAGGTATGCTGGGCAATGTGATGTATAGACGGGACGTGTTTTTTTCCTTTCATTTTGATGCTCAATTGCCATATTGTGAGGACTATGATCTGAACCTGCGCATATCAAAATATTTTCCATCATTCAGCCATAAAGAAAAGATAATCGCATACAGGCAACATAACAACAATAAATCGGAACAGAAAAAACGGATGTATGCCGCGGTAAAGAAAGTATTGAATAGCCATTATTTGCAGGCAGAACAACCAGAAATAAAAAAAGCTATTGAGAACGGACTTGCCAACTGGAAAAAACATTATAGGTAAGCCAGTGAAAATAAAGAACAGGTTATTATTTTAGATGCAGGAATGATAAAAGAAATATGATTGAACGGATACCATCTACCCCACCCCATATTGATCCGTTACCGGAAGGTACACTGCGCCCATTGTGGTCTGTCATGATTCCCGCCTATAATTGCAGCAAGTATCTGGAACAAACAATACTAAGCGTTCTGGCACAAGACCCCGGCGCTGAAAATATGCAAATAGAAGTGGTAGACGACCATAGTACAGACGCAGATGTGGGCTTACTGGTGGAACGTGTGGGAAAAGGAAGAGTGGCCTATTATCGTAAAGATGTGAATATGGGCAGTCTACGGAATTTTGAAACCTGCATCAACAGGGCGAAAGGGCAACTGGTACACATACTACATGGTGATGATTTAGTAAAAGATGGTTTTTATAAAGAGATCGAAGCGCTATTTAACCAATTCCCGGAAACAGGTGCCGCTTTCACTGACTTTCTCTATGTGGATGAAACAGGAAAAACATTATATACAGATCCCGAGCTACTTAACAACCCTGGGATACTCGAAAACTGGTTACCATATATAGCCACCAGGCAACGCATACAACCTCCCGCTATGGTGGTGAAGCGCAGCGTGTATGAGCAACTTGGTAGTTTCTATGCTGTGAAATATGGCGAGGATTGGGAAATGTGGGTTCGGATAGCAGCCAGCTTCCCGGTGGCGCACTCCCCTGCCCACTTAGCTTGCTACCGGGTGCATAACGATAATATTACAGGCAGTTCACTGGCAACCGGACAAAATCTAAAAGACATTAATAAGGTAATGGACATCATCCAAAATTACCTGCCTGCCGAACAACGAAAAAAACTGAACAAAACAGCAAAAAAACACTTCTCTATTTACTTTGCATGGATGGCTCACAATATTTACAGAGGGGGAAATAAGAAAGGTGGATTAAAACAGATAAATGGCGCCATGCAAATGCACCTCAATAAAACGACGCTTGTCCTTGGATTAAAACTTTACCTGAAACTGCTAATCAGGTATTGATAATCAACTTACTTTATAGTGGCCTTATAGCAATTAATATTTCCGGTAATTGTTTTACTACCCATAGAATTATTTAACCACATCTGGAAAGTACCCAGTACAGTAGTGCCATAAGCCTGTGTAATATTGGCAGCAACGCTATCGACTGTATAGTTCTCACCACCGCTGAAAATTTCCGTAAATGAATTAGCATTCTTTGAAAGAAAAGCTGCCGAGCTATCAACGGGAACTATTACATAGCTGCCCAGGCTGTTGATAGGGCCAGATGCATTACTGATGGATACCGAGATGGGGAAAGTAGCGGTACCGGTTATATTTAGGGTTAAATACGAGTTCACCGTAGTTTTATTGATAATACATTGTATTGCAGTGCCGCTACCACTATCGGAATAGGTAATACCGCTATCTATAATGGTAACCATATTGCCTACGACAGTAGGAGTAGTGGGGGTGGAAGAAGAATTGTTGGAGTCATCAAAACTTACCCGTTGTGCAGAATCCAGTGTGGCGCTGGTGGCGGGGCTGCCATCTCCACTATATCCCTTTGTGCCTGTGCCTGCAAAAGTGCTGATGATGCCTGATTTGTCTACCTTACGAATCACATTGTTTTGCTCGTCTGCAATAAATAAGTTTCCGGCGGTATCCACAGCTACTCCTATAGGTAGATTCAGCTCGGCGTTGGTAGCAGCACTGCCATCTCCCATATATCCTGCGGTATGGTTGCCAGCAACCGTGCTGATGATGCCCGCTGTATCTACTTTCCTGATCACATTATTGTGGTCGTCTGCTATGTACACATTGCCAATCTTGTCTATGGCTATGCCTACAGGATTGTTTAACTCAACGGTAATTGCGGTTGCGGCATTCCCGTCACCACTATAGCCTGCCACACCATTACCACCTGCGAAGCGGGTAATAACACCGGTAGTAGTATTTACTTTGCGCACAATATGATTATATCCGTCAGCTATAATAAGATTTCCGGATGGGTCTACTGCCAGTGCATAAGGTCCATTCATATTGGCTGAGGTTGCGGCGCTATTATCCCCGCTATAGCTGCCCCCGCCTGCAGTACCTGCTCCTGAGCCGGTGCCCGCAATCGTAGTAATATTACCAAATGTATCTACTTTCCTCACTACTTGGTTTACAAAGTCAGCTATATAAAGATTACCTTTTTTATCAAAAACAATATCCGACGGACTGTTTAATTGCGCATCAGTAGCCAT
>Ga0206839_1094_pt1 | contig 21127 bp, 17 predicted proteins | sample Alteio_BWOrgCont_27_FD_152883 | JGI IMG/M metagenome (GOLD analysis project Ga0206839, IMG submission 152883) | Enriched cells from forest soil in Barre Woods Harvard Forest LTER site, Petersham, Massachusetts, United States -... | ecosystem: Environmental > Terrestrial > Soil > Temperate forest >... | reverse complement strand
AGAAAGGAAGCAAGGAGTCTTTGATTCTCATGGGCGACAACGCGCTGATCGTCAGCGTGAAAAACCGAACAGTGGTTACAGCGATGGATCGTGAAGCCATGAAGGAGAATGTTTTTACAAACATTGATAGCACAGTGATTTTGTAATTGGGCTTTTTAACTTAACTGGGCCGGTCCTCGATTTTGAGGGGGCCCTCTTGATGGTGTAAGGCGGACGGACTGCCGCTAACACCAAGTTGACAGGAGGTCACAAATGGGTGTTCTTTCATCTCTTTTTACGGGCGTTTCGGGCCTTTCGGCCCAGGGTGAAGCCCTCGGTGTAGTCGGTGACAATATCGCCAACGCCAACACCACCGGTTTCAAAGCGAGCCGGGCGGAATTCCAAGACATTATTGCGAAAAACTTGAAGGGGATTTTGGGCGGCAATCAAATCGGTCGCGGCGTGCACATTGGCGCTGTGAATCCTGTTCTGTTGCAAGGTAACGTGGACGCCACAGAAAACGCCACGGACCTGGCCATCTCCGGCGACGGATACTTCGTCTGCCGCGGCTCCGACGGGCAAACATACACCCGCGATGGCTCCCTCCATTTCGATAAGGACGGATACCTTGTCACCAACGACGATCAGAGAATTCAGGGCTTTGTTTCCGACCCCGATGGAAAGATCACTTCCAAAATGGAAGACATCCATCTGCCCAAGGCCATTACTCCGGCCATGGCCACCAAGCGTCTGGACCTGAATTTGAATTTGGACAGCCGCAACGGGGTTGGATTGCAATTCAACGTCGAGAAACCCAACGAGACGTCCCAGTACTCCACGGGAGCAGAGATTTATGATTCCCAGGGGAACAAGCATTTGATGACCATCTTCTTCAATAAAACCCAGGATCGTACGTGGGAATGGCACGGTCTCTGCGACGGTAAAGAAGTCACCGGCGGTCAAGAGGGCCATATGAGCGAAGTGGCTTCGGGGAAAATAACTTTCACCGTCGATGGCCGTTTGGATACCCAGGTCTTGAGCAAGCAGAATTATAATTTCAAAGGCGGCGCTCTGGCCAATCAGAAGATCGAAGTTAATTTCGGTGATGCCATCACGACCAATAAAGGCAAGGGTTTGGGAGGCACGGTCCAGTTCGGCAAGGAAAGCGATCTGATGTCGTGGAAGCAGGACGGCTCCAGCGCCGGCACGGTCACCAACATGTCGTTCAGCGATACGGGCGTTCTCAGCGCTTTATACAGCAACGGCACGTCAAAAGACTTGGCCCAAGTGGTACTGTCCCGGTTCGACTCTCCCGAGCGCCTGTACAAAGTAGGGAACAACCGCTTCAAGGAATCCCGCGAGTCAGGCACGCCAGCCATCGGCCAACCTAATATGGGCGGTCGGGGCAAGATTTTCGCCAAGAGTTTGGAACGTTCCACGGTTGATTTGGCTCTGGAGTTCGTTAATTTGATTCAGAACCAAAGAGGTTTTCAGGCCAACGCCAAAACCATCACCACCACCGACGAAATGTTGGCGGAGGTTATTAACTTGAAACGTTAAATAATTTAGATTTATTATTTTCGAGAGGCCCGCTCCGCGCTTTGCGGGGCGGGTTTTTTATTTACAGCAGGCGATGGGATAGCTAGCGGCGCAAGACACGGCCATTCCATAAGAGCTTTCCCAAGTCATGGCGTTCAGGCCGGCTGTTTGTGTCCATCCTTGGCAGTCCGCACTAGCGCTCCCCGATACGGCAACCCCCGTGCTGTACCAGGCTCCACTTGGCATAGCGGACCCCAGAGTGGCCGATCTCACCATTTCTTCGGCCGTGCACATATGGGCGTTTGTGTACCTGCTGTTACATGCGCCGGTGCCGTTGGCGTATCCTGAAATTGCGCTGCCAGTGTAGTTGGCAGTAGAGGTTCCCACATAGAGCCCTGCGATGGAACGTCTGTTTAGGTTGGCATCAGTTACATAAAAATCCGCGCCATCAAATTCAATGGCACCCGCTTTAGCACTGACTAAGAGCGTGCCCGAATCCACCACAAGAGATGGGACAGCCCCAGTACTAGGTCCGAGCTCCAAATAAGCCGCAGGCGAACCATTGTCAATTCCCACGTAGCCATTGGGATTAATGACAACATTTGTAGCGTTCCCCGCGGCATTGAGCATATATGCGTTAGCACCATCAGTATTCAGTGCAATCAGAGCACCAGTTTGACCCGTGTTCCCTAAGATATCCAATGTGGGACTCGGGTTGTTAACTCCGCCTTGAAATTCAGCTGAAATTCCCGAGGTGGATTGTCCGTATATGGCTACTCCTGAGGCCGCTTGACCGTCAACTGCCTGACCGCTTCCGGCTTGGCCGTAGATAGCGACCCCGTTAGCTGCCATATTCTCCCCTTGGACACCGTAACCAAAGGTGTTGGTGTCCATGCCGAAAACGCCAACACTGGAGTTGGTGTTGGCAACACCCTCCACTCCAAATTGGGTAGCTTGGCTATAAACTCCTGTACTAGTTCCACCTATTGCATCCACGTATAGGCCGATGCTGTTTGTCCCGGTGGGTGCCACGGTTATACCTTCGGCATTGTTACCTGAAGTAACCACCTTGAGTGCTGTTGGCGATCCGCTGTTGAGGGTGTTTGCCACGCGCATGGAGGTGGCGGCGTTGGGATTTTCGATGTCCAAAAGGTAAGCGGGGTTCGAGGTTCCGATACCCACATTACCCGAGTTAAAAATGACGTTTCCGGCGCCCTCCACGTCAAGGAGGCCCGCGGGTGCTGTCGTCCCGATACCCACGTTACCGCTGGCGTTGATAGCGAATTGATTGCCGACGGCTACGGTGTTTCCACTGGAGGAAGGGGTGATATTCATAGCAGGAACGCCTCCCGCCGCGATTGACAAGGTGCCGCTGGAGTTGATGGCCCCTGTGGAGACGGAACCTGAGGAGAGAACTCCCGAGTCGTTTATGGCGGGTAAGGTCAGAGTGCCCGTCAAGGTGCCACCGGCCAAGGGCAAGTAGTTTGCTGAGCCGATGGCGGCATTCACGTAAGCCTTATTGACAGCATCTCCGGCGGCGGCGGGATTGGCCACATTGTGGACGTAATTTCCGTCCATATTTAAATTTCCACCGTTGTCCACATACATGATCGGGGTGCCTGACAAATTGTCCCAGTCGGTCAGATCTCCGGTTTGGCCCGCACCGGCCTGAACCACTAAAGTCGGACTGGAGGTACCGCCTCCAGTAGTTTGAAAGAATCCCGAGGTCCCACTGGATGAGGTGCCATAGATTCCGTAACCTGACCCCGTGGCGTCACCAAAGACTCCGCGTCCGCCAGCGGAATTCACGTAGCCCCATACTCCATAGCTGTTGCCGGTGGCCTCAACGCCGGCATTGCCTGCGCTCGTAACCATGAGTCCAACACCTTCTGTCCCGGAGAGCAAAATTCCGTCGGGCGTTGAACTGACTATATTTAAAGTAGCGTTGTTTGGATTTGTCGTCCCGATACCCACGCCACCGGAGTTGTCGAATACCGCGGCGCCGGCCCCTTCCACATCCAGGATTCCGGCCGGACTTGTCGTCCCGATACCCACGTTTCCGGCGTTGCTATTATAAATATTGGGCCCAATGGTACTCCATGGACCTGGAGGAAGATTGGCCAGGCTTGAGCCGTCGCCGTGAAATTTACCGTCGGCGCCGATGAACGACAATACTGTGCCGGCGTTGTTCTCCCAGTCCATCAGATCTGCGGTCTGACCGGAAGCGCCTTGGACGATAGTACCTTTTGTCGCCGAGGTCGGCGTCAAAACATGGAGAAGAGCGCCGGGTGTTACCGTCCCGATACCCACGTTTCCGTTACTGGTGATGTTGACAAGGGAAGTTCCCGTTGAATTTTGCGCCTCAAATAAATCCCCAGTGGCCGACAAATTTTGTTGGGTCACTAAGGTGGGGGCATTATTGGTGACGCTGGTCGACTCAAAGAAACCCGAGACACTGGCATTGGATCCACCGAATATACCATCGCCATTTGTGGAGATCCCCTCCACGCCAGTGCCGCTGGTAGAGAGCCCATTCACACCGGTCCCATTGTTGCTAACTCCCATAACAGCAGTTTGGTTATTGCCCGCATTGGGGCTGCCGAAATAGGCCGTGGGAGCCGAATCTCCTCCTTTATAGTCGACTTCAAAGTGAGCGGCGTTGGTGGGAGTGCCACCCGTGCCGATCCCCAGGGCGTGTGCCGCGGAACTATATGTGAAATTGGCATCCTGGCCCACGTTAGTGGCGCCGGTGGCAAACAAAATATCAGTGGCTGTTAATCCTGACAAAGAACCCGCAATACCCGTCAATCCCGCTCCGTTGCCGTGGAAACCGCCGGAACTATCAACATAAGAAAGCACCGCGCCTGCACTATTTTCCCAGTCAGTGAGGTCATTGGCCTGACCAGCAGCGCCTTGGACAATGGCGCCTGTTGTTCCCGCTGTCGGAGCCACAACATGAAGGAGCGCGCTTGGTGTTGTCGTCCCGATACCCACGTTGCCGCCGGTGAAGGTGGCGGCGTAGCCCGTACCTGACTGTGCGATCACGAGAGCCGTGGACCCGGAGTTGGAATTATTCGTTAACGGACCCGTCATCGAATCGCCGGTGCGACTGACCTTGCCGCTAAACGTGTTCCAGTCGGTACTGGAAAGGTATCCGCCTTGAGCTGTGCCGGCCTGGGTTATGGCAATATTGGGAGCGGCTCCTCCCGAACTTGTGAGGGGCGCTGTGGCCGTGACGCTGGTCACTGAACCCCCTGACGGGTTGATCCACGACAACGTTCCGGCGCCATTAGTAGAAAGAATCTGGCCACCGACGCCGTCGCCATTGGGCAAAGTCCACGTTACGGGAGTTCCCACGTTGGCGGGAGCTTGAAAGGCCAAGTATCCGCTGGTGGCGCCGTCAAGTCTCAAGGCGCCGTTCACATCCAACTTGGCGCCGGGGGCTGCCGTCCCGATACCCACGTTTCCTGCGGGGCTCGCCAGCGAGCCGGTCATTCCGGTGGCGAAAATCAAGTTGCCCATATTTAGAAAATTATTGGTGGTGGGTAGGGGAGTCAGCACACTATTGTTGGTTCCGATCAAGATATTGTTGGAACCGGAGAGGGTTGCTCCTTGGCCGATCTGGTTGCCGATCATGATATTGCCAAAACCGTTTATGTTTCCCCCTTCGCCAGCAAGGTAACCGATTGCCGTATTGAAGGATCCGCTTCCATTGCTATCCATCGTCGCGTATCCGATCGCTATATTCCCTGTGCCCCCCGACATAGCTAAGAGAGTATCGGCCCCCACTGCGACGTTGGATGAGCCAGTGTTGCCTCCCAACGCCGCCTGGCCCACAGCGGTATTGTTGTTTCCGGTCGGGCCGGCGTTCCCCAGTGAAGTTGCCCCGACGGCGGTGTTGGCATTCGTATCTTCCCAGATGGCCAGTTGACCCTTCACGTAGATGGCGCCATTCACGTCCAGGGGGGCGTTGGGTGTTGTTGTCCCGATACCCACGTTACCGGGGTTGCTATTATAAATGTTACTGCCGCTGGTGGTCCATTGACTGCTACCGGAAATATTGGTCAGGCCCGCGCCGTTCCCATGGAACACGCCGCTGCTATCGATATATGACAGCACCGTGCCCGTGTTGTTTTCCCAATCAGTAAGATCATTGGATTGGCTGGCCGCACCCTGAATGATCTGACCGGTTGTTGTCGCCGTTGCCGCCACCACTTGCAATTGGCTGGACGGCGCTGTCGTCCCGATACCCACGTTGCCGCCATTTACGACCAGTTGACTGGCTCCGGCGATAAGGCCGTTGGACGGCAGGTTCAACGTGCCTGTCATTGTGTCGCCGGCCTTGTTGACTGGGACATAGGTTAGGGCGTTTTGTTTGTTATTGAATGTGTTCCAGTCGGTGCTGGAAAGGTATCCGCCTTGGGCCGTATTGGCTTGGGTTATGGCAATATTGGGAGCAGTGGGTGATCCCGTGTTCATGATAGGTGCTGTTACGCTTACGCTGGCAACAACGCCGTTGGTGTTGGCGATAGTTTGAATCGCATTGCCATCCCAATATCTTAAAGCATGAGCCGTCGAATTTTCCCACATGGTCCCCTCGAGGCCCGGGTGGGTGCTAAGATATGCAAAAAGCCCGGCGTCACTGGGATATTGCCCCAACCCCAAAGTCGTTCCGACGCTAACGGAACTTGAGAACGTCACCTGTTGGGATGAACCGACGCTCATGGCCTGGACGCCGCCGGTCCAGAAGCTTAAGGTGTCGGAGTTGTCCACAGACTTTATAGAAGCAGTGTTTGTGGCTTCGTTATTGCCGTAAAAATCCAGACTCAAGGTATTACCGCTATTGCCCGTTCCGCCGATCCTGAGACTGGGGGCGCTTTCTTCGATATCCAGTGGCGCTTGGGGACTTGTCGTCCCGATGCCCACGTCCCCCATGGTGTCTAGGTTTCCCGTGAAATTATTATTCACGCCCAGCCGGGCGTAACGGCCGTCGTTGTGACTGTCGTGGTTGTGCAGGTTCAGACCTGAAATATCGGTCCCACCCACGAGGGCCGCCACATTGTTCTGTGACACACTGTTGGCACCGCTCCCGGTCACTTGAACAAAGTCGGCGGGACCTAACCCTTGCAAAGTATCGGCGACGTAAGCTTGGGGAACAGAACCCAAAACCACATCGGGACTTAAGGTGATAGGTGTGCCTGCGGACTCGGTGACGATGACGCGAAGAAGGCGCGCGTCACCAGCGGCCGGAGTATAGGGACTGCTGCAATAAGGTGAAACGGGAAAAGTAGTATTAGGGTTGTTGGCGATGATGTTGGACATTGTAAATCCCGGATCGGCAGGGCCCCGCTTGGTGGCTGTGGGCCCTGTTGTCATTGAACCCACGTTGAGGCTGACCAGGCCTGTGCTGTCTGAACTAATTCCCGGTTGAATTTCATCGTAGAGCAGACATTGGGTAGGACTGTAAATTTGAAATTCAAAGGTCAAGTTGGTGGCGTTGACAATGGGGTTGCCGGAACCGTCGGTGATTAGTGCCTGATAATTGAACGAGGCCACAACATTAACATCACCAGGAGCACCGGCCACGGCCCGCGGCTGGCACAGGGCTGCCACGGCTCCTAAAATCGCCAGGGCATAAGACAGTTGTTTAATGAACATGCTTTATGACCCCGGCCGTTGAAGGATAGGAATTCAATGGGCCAACGTTGCTGAACCCCTGGATGAAGTTGACAGAGTAATGGGCTGTAAGTCCCGTACCGCTGGCGACGCCCGACGCCGTTGAAAAAGAAGTTGATGGGGAGGTTGGCGGTAAAACATTTGGTGGAGTGCTCTTTGTGGGTTGGTTTCCTGATGAAATAACTGGTATGGCGTCTTTGCAAGACGTCAAAAATACTAAGGTCGCTACAACTACAACTATCCGCGATACGGTCTGAAACAACATTCCCCAACCCCGGTGAAACAAACGTACACGAGGACCTCTATGGCTTATGTTCTTATCGGCAACAAAAGGATTTACTTAACCTAGGTCCGGCTGAATTTAAGACATTGATTCTATTTGCTTATTTATTGAACAGACGGAACTCTGTTTTTGAGAGTAATGGCTTATCTGGACGAAGGCCGACTGGTACGTCAGCCACCCAAATAGGCGGCCCGAACCCCTTCGTTTTTCAGCAGGTCCTTGGCAGGACCCGACATGACGATGGTTCCGGTTTCTACCACGTAGCCCCGGTGGGAAATTTTCAAAGCTTGAAAGGCGTTCTGTTCCACCAACAAAATCGGCGTTCCCGATTTGTTTATGGTTTGAATGATCTCAAAAATTTTCTCGACGATTTGGGGAGCCAATCCCAAAGAAGGTTCGTCCAACAATAGAATTTGCGGCCGTCCCATCATGGCCCGGGAGATAGCCAGCATTTGTTGTTCGCCACCGGAGAGAGTTCCTGCTTGCTGTTTCAACCGTTCTTTCAGTCGGGGGAAGAGCATATAAACTTGTTCCAAATCCTTTTGAATTGCGGCCTTAGAATCTTTGCGGGTGTAGGCTCCCATTTCCAAATTTTCCAAGACCGTTAGGTTGGCGAAAATTCCCCGCCCTTCGGGGGACTGAAGAATCCCTTGTCGTGCGATCTCGTGGGCACGCAGATTTTTAATGCTGGCGCCCTTGAAGAAAATTTCTCCCGACACGGGTTTCAAAATTCCGCTTACGGTTCTCAGTGTGGTGCTCTTGCCGGCGCCGTTGGCGCCGATCAGTGAAATAATTTCGCCGGGAAAAACCTCAAAGCTTATGCCTTTAAGGGCTTCGATGTTTCCGTACTTCACGTGAATTTCTTTAACGGACAGAATGGGTCCGGCTTGCGCGGTGGTCATCACGGGCCTCCCGGTTCGTCGGCAACCGAAGAACCCAAATAAGCTTCGATGACCTTGGGGTCTTTTTGAATTTTTTGCGGAACACCTTCTGAAATAATGGTTCCGTGATCCAAAACGATAACCCGCTCGCAAATGCCCATTACCAACTTCATGTCGTGTTCAATAAGAAGAATGGTCACGCCGAATTTTTTTCGGATGTGGCCGATGGTGTCCATGAGGTCATGGGTTTCACTGTGATTCATTCCCGCGGCGGGTTCGTCGAGAAGAAGCACTTGGGGTTCGGTAGCCAGGGCCCGCAAAATTTCCAGGCGGCGCTGTTGCCCGTAAGGCAGGGCCGATGAGGCCTCGTAAGCCCGATTTTCAAGGTGGAAGATTTTTAAAAGCTCGAAAGCTTTTTCTAGAGCTTGTTTCTCTTCGCGCTCCATGCGCTTGGACAGAGTCAGTGCCTCCGCCATGGTGTAATGCATGTGCTGATGTGCGGCGACGCGGATATTATCCAGCACCGTCAAATCTTTAAAGAGCCGGATATTTTGAAAGGTCCGGGCGATGCCCCTCTCCGACAACTCAAAAGGTTTTATGCCTTTGATCGGAGAACCCAATAAATCAATGTTCCCACTGGTGGGTTGGTAGACACCCGTAAGCATGTTGAAGACCGTGGTTTTGCCAGCCCCATTGGGTCCGATGAGGCCGACCAGTTCACCTTTGCACAACTCCAAATTAAAGCCCGACACGGCCGTAAGACCGCCGAACTTGATGGTTACGTCTTTGGCTTTAAGAAGAACGTCTGACATATTTTTTCCAAATGTCGGAGACTTCTAATTTTCCGAATAAACCTTGGGGCTTGGTCAGCATGAGAACGATCAGCGTGAGGGAGTAGATCACCATTCGGAAATCCAGCTTGGTGATTTCCTGAAGAGGGCGCAAAGCTTCGGGAAGCAGGGTGATAATTATCGCCGCAACAACACTGCCGCTAATGCTGCCCATGCCGCCCAGAACGACCATTACCACGACGTCGATGCTCTTCATGAAATTGAAACTGTTGGGATTAAGATAGCACAGGAAGTGGGCGAAAATCGCTCCCGCCACTCCCGCGAAAAACGAACTGATCACGAAAGCGCGGACTTTGTACTGAGTGGTGTTGATTCCCACCGACTCGGCGGCGATTTCATCTTCTCTCACGGATAAAAAAGCCCGACCGTGGGTCGAATTCACCAATCGCGACACTGTAAGAATGCAGATAAACACCCATCCCGCCGCCCAACCAAAAGAAGCGGTTTTGGGAATGCCGTACATGCCGCGAGCACCTCCAACGGCGTCGATATTCAGAAGGACAACGCGGATGATTTCGCCGAATCCCAAAGTTACGATGGCCAGGTAGTCGCCCTTAAGCCGCAAACTCGGCAGACCCACACCGTATCCGGCTGCTGCTGCCAGCAAACCACCGGCGATGGTGTTGAAGAAAAAATTGATTCCAAGAAAAGGTCCCGCCCAGTGTGGAAATGTCATTGTGAGCCAGGCGCTCATATAGGCGCCGGCCGCCATGAAGCCCGCGTGGCCTATGGAAAACTGCCCTGTGAAACCGTTCACCAAATTCAAGCTCACGGCCAGGATGATGTTGATGCAGCTGTAGATCACAAGAGTTTGAAAGTAGGCGTTGAAAAGGTCAGGAAAAATCAATCCCACGCCCCAACAAGCCAACAGAACCAGACCGGGGAAAACCAGGGTTCGCTTGACGTTTATCACTAGACCTTCTCCACGGAGAAATGGCCCAAGAGTCCGGCGGGACGGAAAAGAAGAATGATGATCAGGATTCCGAAAGCAAGAGCGTCCCGGTAAGTGGCTGCGCCGTAGCCCACCACGAATTCTTCCGCCACACCCATTATAATTCCGCCTAGAACAGCACCGCCCAGATTTCCGATGCCGCCAAGAACCGCAGCGATGAAGGCCTTAAGGCCTATCATGATTCCCATCAGGGGTTCGATCTTGGGATATTTTATTCCAACCAGAATTCCACCGGCGGCGGCCAGGGCCGAGCCAATGACGAATGTCATGCTTATGATGGTGTCCACGGGAATGCCCATGAGACTGGCCCACTGGCTATTGTAACTTGTGGCCCGCATGGCTTTGCCCAATTTTGTTTTATGGATGATGTACTCAAGAACAATCATCAATCCCACGCCGGTGAGGAGAATGGTGGCGTCGAAACGGGTGATCCTCACTCCGCCCGAAGTGGTTGAAAAAATAATAGAGTCGGACAAAATATTTGGAAAAACCTGTGGGGTGGGGCCGAACACGATTTGCCCCGTATACTCCAAGAACAAGCTGACCCCGATGGCTGTGATCAAAGCGTTGAGTTTGGGCGCATTGCGAATGGGCCGGTAAGCGAGGCGCTCGATAAGAAATCCCAGAATTCCGCAACCCACCATGGCGATGATGAGGACGGTGAAAAAATTCATGTAGCTTGGGGAATCGCTGACGTGGAGCCAGCGGGCGGAATAAAATCCGATGAAGGCGCCCACCATGTATACGTCCGAGTGGGCGAAATTGATGAGCTGGAGAATGCCGTAAACCATGGTGTAACCCAGGGCGATCAAGGCATAGATGCTGCCCAAGCTAATACCATTTATGAGATGTTGAAAAAAAGCTTCCAAATAAAAAAGCCTCTACGGATTGATGGTCGTCACGAATTTATTGTGATCGCCTTCGACTTGTACCACAACGGCGGACTTTGTGGCATTGCGCAGGTCATTTATTGTGATTTTGCCCGTTACGCCAGGATAATCTTTCGTAGAAGCGATGGCGTCTCGAATATCTTGGGAGTTTAGGGTCTTGGACCGGTTTAGCGCGTCAATGAGGACCTTGGCCGCGTCGTAGCCCATGGCCGCAAGCCCGTCGGGAACGACTCCGAATTCCTTTTGAAAAGCGGCGATAAAATTCCTGGCCGTGGGATCTTGGGTATCTGTCGTGTAGTGGTTGCTGAAATAAGAACCCATCACCGCGTCCTTGCCGATCTCGTAAAGTTTAGTGCTATCCCAACCGTCTCCGCCCAAGAGGGGCATTTTCATCCCCAACCCCCGCGCTTGCCGGGCGATCAACCCCACTTCGGTGTAATAACCGGGAATAAAGATGGCATCGGGATGGGTGGATTTGATGGAAGTCAGCTGGGCTTTGAAGTCAATGTCGTTGGAAACATAAGTTTCTTCGCTCACAATTTGGCCGCCCATTTTCTCAAAGGTGTCTTTGAAATAGTTGGACAGCCCCACGCTATAGTCGGACTTCAAGTCCTTCATAATGGCGACCTTGTTCACTTTCAAATAGTCGTGGGCGAACTTGGCCATGACCGTGCCCTGAAAGGGGTCGATAAAGCAAACTCTGAAAATGTAATCCCCCACTTCGGTAACTTTGGGGTTGGTGGAACTGGGGCTAATCATGGGGACTTTATATTGTTGAGAAATGGGTGCGGCGGCTAAAGATCGGGAGCTGGCTACCTCACCCAAAACAGCGATAACTTTGTCTTCGGTAACCAGTTTGGTCACGGCGGTGGCCGCTTCTTCCGGCTTTCCCTCGTCGTCAACGGAGTCTAATTTGAGTTGTTTACCTTTTACTCCGCCGGCCGCATTGGCCTGTTTGAAGGCTAACTCGATACCTTGGTGGGTCATCTGGCCGAAGGTGGCTTCGCCCCCTGTCATGGAGCCGTATTCGCCGACGAGGAGTTCTTTGGAAGCCGCGCCATCCGAGCTATTTTTCGTACATCCGGACATTAGAAGAGCGAAAAACGCGAAAGCAAGAACACCCATACTCAGGCGATGTCTGTACATTCCAAAATCTCCTCGAATAAATCTATTCTTTTGTTACCGTGAGTTACGGTCGAAATCAAACTAAATACTTAAAATAACGGTGATAATTCGGAGGAATTTTTCGTTAACAAAGATAAGATTTTTGCAATTTCAGCTGAGTTCAAGTCAGTTGACCTTGAAATCAACTCTTTAAACCGGCGTGTGAAGGTTTTCTTAAAATCGACATCAAGGGTTGAGATGTTGCCCAGAAAAGATTCAAGCACTTCGTGAATTTCATCTAAGGATTGTGCCGGCCTCCAATACGTCGTGTCCAGTGGCGCTACGTTGCCACTGGCGGCTATCATGAGGTCTATGTCCCAGGGAAATATTCTCAACGAATAAAACTTAGCGAACATTTCCGCTATTTTAGAAGCGATCGCGGTCCTATTTTGGGGATCGCCTACTATAGAACCCAGAGTGGAGCGTCTTGCCACTAAATCCTTAAAAGTGGTTCTTGGCTCTGAAGGAAATAGTTCAGACATTTCGAAGTAGAAGTCGTTACTGCCTTCAATTGTTCCGAAATTATAGATTTTGGCTCCCCCGAGCAACTCGCCGATCAGGTAACCTCGAAGATCCCATAAAAAACCAGTGGCCTCACGCCCTTCAAAACTCTGGGCAAGTTTATCTACTTTGATAACGTGAGGTTCATTACCTCTTTTTACAAAGTATATGCCTTTGTTGAACTTTGCCTGACCCCGATCAATTTTCAATTCTTTGGCAGTTAAACCGTCAATTTGAATGGTTCTCCCATGGAGCCGAATAAACTCGATTGCGTCACTGTCAATTTTTGCATCCCGTTTTTTAAGACTAACCCCATCCAGGAGCTTCTCGATCAGCCCATATTCTTGCCTGGTGGACAGCTGACTTAAAGAAAGCCATCCCGGGCAATCTTTTTCCATTGAAAGAGCCGTCTCTCCCGGTAAGTGAACGGCCAAACATATGAGAAAAAAACATGCTGTTTTGATGAGAGAAGGAAATTTTTTTACTTTTAATTCAAACCTCATAAAGGCCTGACTTACCTCAGTTTTATATTATATAAGCTTCGCATTATAGTTGCTGTTGATCATAATGTCACCGACCAAATTAGGAACCCAATCAGGCGGGCTTCAAAGGCTCGGTGGTCGTCAGAAAATTTCATGTAACCGAGGGAGCAGTACTTTATAAGGGTCCTCCTCCTTTCGGACGACAATGTCACCCCAAACAAGTAGGGGGGAATAGGTGATGTCTCTCATCCCTATGGTAACTAGCCAACTCAGTTTGTCCGGCACTTTGGTTGCAACCCCCCTTTTTTATGGACTACAGGGAAATCATACGAGCCGAGTTTCAAAAGAGAAGGACTGGAAAGCCGTTTTACTCTCTTAGAAGTTTTGCAAAAGATCTTGGTCTCAACGTGCAACATTTGAGTCGGCTTTTTAAGGGGCAAAAAGGACTATCTAAAATGAAAGCTTATGAAGTGGGTAGGAGTATGGGGTTGACTCGCAAAGAGGCGCGATTACTTCAAGCGCTCGTTTCAAGCCAAAGTGGACGAGGATGGATTGAAAGAGGATTTGGCAGAATGTATTTGAGAAAGGAACGTTCAAGTCCCGCTAGTTCAGAATTGGAAATGAGATCGATTCATAGTTTGGTGCCACTTCAGCCAATCGTAAAAAAATGCAGATCGCGTGACTGGTGAACAAATATCATTATATGGACAGGGTTTTTTCTAGCTTAAGCCAGTCCGATCGGATTTTCTTCTTCTTCGAAAAGGCTTCTTTCAATGGAATGGAAACAATCTTGTTGTTCATCTCGCCGGCCATCACATCGGCCATTCCCGCTCTAAGAAAATGCACCGCCGCTGCCCCGAGGCGGGAAGCCAGGTTTCGATCATAGGCCGTGGGGCTTCCGCCTCTCTGAATGTGTCCTAAAATGCACACCTTGGCCTCATAGCCGCTGATCTTTTTTATGTTTTTGGCGATGTCGTAGGCGCGGCCGGGCTCATGCCCTTCGGCGCAAATCAAAATGCTGGAGCGTTTGCCCCTTTTTATGCCTCGGGCGATAATGTCGCAAACCTGTCGGATGGAGACCTTGTTTTCAGGCATGAAGACTTCTTCGGCTCCGGCCCCCAAGCCAACCTCCAAAGCTATGTGCCCTGAATTGCGGCCCATGACTTCCACTATAAACAGTCGGTCATGGCTGGCTGCCGTGTCTCGAACTTTGTCGATGGCTTCCAAGGCTGTATTAACGGCCGTATCAAAGCCGATGGTTCGGTCTGTTCCGTAGACGTCGTTGTCGATGGTTCCGGGAACGCCGACGACGGGAATCCCGTGCTCACTCCAGAGTGCATGGCCGCCGGTGAAAGTTCCGTCGCCACCGATGACGACTAAGCCGTCGAAACCGGCGATGCGGAAGTTTTCCGCCGCCAATCGCCGTCCTCTTTTCGAATAAAATTCCCGGCAGCGGCCCGTTTTGATGACCGTGCCTCCACGCTGAATAATATTGGCCACCGAACCGGGTTCCAGGGGCTGGTACTCTTTTTTTATTAGACCGTCGTAACCATGCAGAATGGCCGTCACACGAAGCTTGTTATAAATCCCGACCCGCACAACCGCTCGGATAGCGGCGTTCATGCCTGGGGCGTCCCCCCCGCTGGTTAGAACTGCGATGTGTTTAAGGTGTTTGGAATGGAAGTGGGCCATCACGCTCGAATCTATCGGTCTTTTCGAAACTCGCAATAAAAAACCGCGAAACTTTTTAAGCTCCGCGGTTTCTTGTTTTACAGCTCGAAAAAATTCCGGCTCTTCGCAGCCAAGACCGTACCAGTCGGCTTATCTCACCAGGTGCTTGAACTCACGGCCCGCTTTGAATTTAGGATAGTTGGTGGCGGGAATGGTAATGGTTTTACCGGTCTGAGGATTGCGTCCTTTGCGAGCTTTGCGTTTGGCTTTGGCGAATGTTCCAAAACCGACGAGCTTAACGTCATCGCCTTTTTTCACTTGGCGCTTCACAGTTTCCAACGTGGTGTCTAGAATTCTTTCCACGTGGGCTTTGCTCGTTTTGCAAGCTTTCGAAACGGACTCAATCAATTCAGCTTTGTTCATAATGAACCCCCATATATTGGTTTTTCCATAAACTACTTTCCTTAGCAAAAGTAGGCCAGACCCGCACTTGCGGGGTCAAGACTTTTTTTTATTGAATAACGATTTGGGTGGTGGCCCGGATTTTCTGTAAATCGCCGTTATCGCCACCCGTAATAATAGCGACTGACTCGATGGTCACGGGAATATTAAAGCTTGTCGAGGCAGGGTTGGCGACTTTTACGCTCCCGCAGCCGAAGGGATGGGAAGTGATGGTTTGTCCCGAGAGGATTACCACATTGCCCCTTTTGCTTACGGCATCGGGAAACATATCTTTGAGGTCGTTAGCGTTGAAAGCGCACTCTACAGTCGAGTCGGCGGACTTCAAGAAAACGGAGACCACATTAGCGATTCCGTTACCGGTCCAAGACAGAGTCAGAGAATTCAGTACAAAATAGGGCGCGGGAACCGCAGTGCCGTCAACGATTGTTTCAGAACCCGTAACGATCAGAATGGGAGTCTGGGGCGCGGCTGAAATCGTGAAGGGATATGTGGAGGCGCGGGCCACGACGGTGTTGAAAAAAGCTGAAATCAAAAACACAAGTGCTGCAAGTTTCATCTATTCCCCCTTAAGTTGTTTTCACATCCAATGTTTGATGTGCCGTGGGAGCATGTCAATCAAAAATCTTGGGCAAAAATCTTGGGGGAAGCCTTACTCCTCAGAGCCTTCGGGTTTGGAGGGCTTGGGTGCGCGGGCGGAATCTTCTTCGGCTGTGGGATCGTGATCTCCAGGAATGGATCTTTTTCCCATGGCCCATTCACCCAGATCGATAAGTTTGCAGCGGTCGGAACAAAAAGGTCGGAAGGGATTGTTCTCCCAATTTTCTTCTTTCTTGCAAACGGGGCAATGCACTTTCATGTTCGCAAATTAACTTTATGGCACCAGTGTGGCCGTGGCGAAGGGTTTACCGGCGTAAAGAACTTGGGCCGCGGGAATCGCGATGGTCCCGTTGAGAGGCATATTAGTGATGATGTCGATGCGGTTGATTCCAAAGGCGGTAATTTGGATGTCGGCGCCATTGCCCGACGAGAAAACGTAGGCTTGTCCGCTGATGGGGTAATTGTTGATAGTCAGTGTCGCTTGGCCCAAGACGCCGGTGACGCCTCCTGCGGGGATATTCAGTTCGATGGTTGAAGGGCCGTAGCAATTGCCCCAGCAATAGGTGGTCATACCGGATACGGAGGCAGCGATGCTTTGAGCGATGCTGCCGTTAACGTTGGCCAACGTACCTACGTAAGTGATGTAGGCGCCAGTGGCTCCCACGAGGGGGCATCCCACTGTTCCCGGCGCACATTCGGGGACCACACCGGTGGTTCCGATTCCGAGGGGCGAAACATACGGGATAGACTGGCTATTGTTATTTCCTTGGCAGGCTGTGAGGCCGCCCAGTGCGAGCAGCCCTAAGAATGCCAAGTTCAAAAACCGACTCATATATCCTCCAGGCTCAGCCGTGACCTATGCGTGCCACATGCCAATTCCAGAGGTGATATTTTGACTTTCCAGGCATTTATTACAGGGAACTGCCGAAAAACGGCATCGTAAAAAGCCGGATATTGTCAACGGACTTCATCAGGCTGGGAGCAGAGGCTCTGACTTGCCTGAAATGTGCGTGTGGCGGGGCCACCCACTTCTCGAGTGAGAACCACTGTGATCTTGTCGCTCGAAGCGGGGAAAATATCTAGTTCTATGCCGTTTCTGCCGTTGTAAGTGGGCGCCACGGGTTCTCGACCCCGATACATGGCAAAGTCTTCGGTGCCGTTAACAACCTTAGTAAGGTTAATGGGAGCGGGGTCCGCGTAATATTGAGGTTCGAGAGTTCTGAGTTGAAGAGTTACGTGATCGCTATACACAACCAGAAATTTAACGGAATTGTATTCCATGCGATTGATCAAAGGCCCCGCGCAAAACTTCGTCTGCGCCAACGCCGAACTGGATGCCAGAACTAAAGCCAACATGAGAATGTATTTCATGGATCACTCCTTAGTTTTTTCAAAAGAGTGAATATAGCAGGTTCAATCACTGTGTAGTGAGGGCAACTATTTCACCGTATAAGCCGAAAAAGGGCATCACTCTTGGGTGTAAATGCCTTTAATTTTGGTCATGACGTCGGCGATAGCCTTTTCATCTTTGGAGATGCAGGCCTCATGCAGTTGTCTTGGAAGATTGCTACGATACATGGACTCCAGCGCCTGGGCGGCAAAACCCAAGTCTGCATAGAGGCGCGTGCGAACATCCGGCACGTCGAAGAATTCAAAAGAGATGTAGTAAGGCATGGTGTCCACTGGGGCTTCAACGTTGGTGGTTTTGCAGACCTTGGAGAGGTCCCCGGCTTCGAAGGCTTGGATTCTGGTTTGGGTGGAATTCTCGATCATGTATTTCACCGCCTGATAGGTTTGGTCCGCCAGTTGAGCGTGACTGACCACAGGAAGCAGAAGGGCCAGAGACAAAATGAAATACTTCATGAATATTCCTCCAAACAAAAATAAAAATGTTCGGAGGACGACTAGGCAATTCCAATGCCATGGCAATTTTCTTTTGGATGGCCTTTTAAAGCCTCCCAACCGACCGAGCTGACGGAAACTTGAAAGGTTTTCAATTCCGACTGTTCAAAACACTTAGCATCTGCTGGGCCTCATCTTCGTGCAGGGGAGCGAGCAGATACCTTTCTTTATTGCAATTCATGCAGGATTCAAACTGGAATTTTTCTGTAGACGCCCACCGTATCCAATCCTGAAGTTTTTGATTTTCTTCTCGAGTTAGAAAGGTATGCATCCGAAATAATGTGTAGAGGCGGTAGCCCATTTCGGCGGCCAGTTTGTCCCAGTTATTCCACGACAGCTCCCCTGAGCCATGGAGCCCAGTCAAACTCAAGCCGGGGGCATCCCCGCCGACGGCCGCGTAGAAATCGCCTCTGACGGAAATCAACTCCACTAAACTTTTTTTGATGTCGGTATCGAAACCGCGAGGATCATTATGCGCGAAGTAATTGCCGATTCTCGGGTCGGAGAAAATGGTGGTTATAAAAATGCCGGAAAAGTTGTGGCCGGCGAGCTTTCGACTCATTCCCCAATAGCATAGATCGTTGAGTTTTTGCCGGTCGTAATCGGGCAGGTCATTTCTCACCAACAAATTCAGGATATCTCTTTGCATCCTTTGAAGTGCGGCAACTTTTTTATCATAGCCTCCTCTTCCGGCCCAAGCGGATAAGGTGATGTCCACGCCAGGAATAACCGCTCCGGAATAATTCATCGGCCCGAAATTATCAGAGAGGGATTGGGCTGACCAACCGTAGTCAACGGAAGCGGAGGCTTCTGTGATCAAGGCGTTGACTTGGGCGTCCATGGCCGGGTTATTGGGCGAGATGGGCGCGCGCACGGCCAACTGTATGACGTTGATGTGGTCGGCGTACTGATTGATCTGATTGGAGGCGCGGTAATCCGAATCATCGCCGTTGGGGATCTCAATTTGCGAAAGGCTGGCGTACTCGTGGTGGATTAATTTGTACTGCCCAGACTCGGGGGTTCCGTTGAACTTGACGTCGTCGCAGTAAAAACTGCCGCCGTTTTGATTTTTGTCGAAATGGCAGACCTTGGGTTTTCCCGTGGGAGTTCCGTCAGCCGTGACAGGATACCCCTTGTTGCCGGGCCCCACGCACCAGAAGTTGGCGTTTTTGAGTTGGCTTAGCATTTTGTCGGAGTATTGATCAGCGGAAATGCCACCCGGAAGGTGCAGGCCGCCCGGCCCCATTCCAACGGGCCGTCCTTTTTCAATCCAAGTGTTGATCCAGTTATTAAGATCGGTTCGGACCTTTTTAATTTGGTCCTCGCAGATGTCGCCGCCTCCGCGGGCTTGGTCGGCGTGGACAGGCCCCGCCAGACAGAGAGTGAGCGCGATGAGACCGGGATAAATCAACTTCTTCATAACTCATTTCCTTTACGACCTGTGAGGGGATAAAAACAGAGACCGAGTTGGTAAACTTGATCGGCCCGAACTTCTTTTCTTTGAATGAACTTGGTGAGACTTCGGCGGAACTCGTTCAGCCTTCTTTTGATTTCATCCAGGTCGCCGACGTTGATGGCCACGGTGCTGCTGATGTTGTGCCGGCGGTTTTTGGGGATTTCGTCCACGGCTTCGGCGGCCATTTTCAAAACCTGTTTTTGATATTTTTTGAGGGCCGTCGTCGTGTAAGGCGAGTCAATACCGATTTGAGTATGGGTACCGTGGTTAATCCACTTTCCCGACGGGGCGATTTCGATTAGCTCCAGACGGAGGAGCCTTTCGATGGCGATGTTGACTTCGCTGACGGTGATTCCCAACATTTTTGAAATCCATTTGGGATCATTTTTGAAGGTCTTGAGACCCATGAGTTCCAAAATGGCGTCGTGGTACCACTCGGAGATGACCGTGAAGGCGTCCAACGTCAAATCCCGGTAGGCGATATCGGTTTTCGTAGAGGCCCCATTTTTTTTGAAGGCTTGGACCTCCTTGGGAGCCAGGCTTAGGGATTGGGCCAGGTCCATGAACATTTTCTCTGAAAGAGGCCGCTTGCCCCGAAGAATTTGAGAAAGGGTGCCGTGGTGGATGTGGAGCCCCCGGGCGAACGATCTCAACGAGTAGTTGGGATTCTTTCCGCACCGGCGCGTGAGCTCGGCTTGCAAAAAAAGCCGGAAGTTCTGATAGCCTGTTTTGGCGGATTGTTCGGTTGTTTCCTTTTTCATGACGGCCGATTCTAACGGAAGACACGAAAGCCACAAAGAGAATTTGCACCAAAGTGGTGCAAGTGCCTATGCACCAGTCGAGCGAGAAAAATTTACAAGACGGGGAATTATTTCCTGTAGCCTTCGATGAGCTTGTTGATCAACTCGGGCAGTTCTTTGTATTCGTCGCCCTTTCGGAAGTGGATGGGGCGGATTTGCTCGCCCGCGAGAAAGCGTTTGAGCTCTTTTTGCAATTTCCAAATGGGACCCGAGATTCGATGGGTTAAAAGAATTCCAGCGGCGGTGAAAATCAAAACCATAAGTACGACGATGGTGATGAGACGGTACATCAGAGAGCGGGCGATAGCCTCAAAGGCCGACGGTAATGCCGCCGGCGGAATCAGCGAGCGGTTGAAAAGCACGTCCAGTTTCATGAGTCTTTCGTAAGCGATGCAACAGATGGCGACGGCGGCTACGGTGGCGATTCCCGCCAACATACCTACGATGCGAATTTGGGGAAGTGGGTCTACAAGATAATTTTTTTTGTACCAGGGAAGCATGACTATCTTCGGCGTTTGAGTTTTCGGATCGGTCATCGCACCTTTGCTCTTTTCACGCTCTCGTTGCCGGCTTTGATCGGGTATTTCTTTGACCAATGTATCCAAAGGTAAACTCCCGCAGCAAACACAAAGATTGAAATAAATTGGCTGGTGCTCAAGTAAGGATCGATGATGAAACCCCGGATGGTGTCCCCGCGGTAAACTTCCACGATGGATCGCCCGACAGAATAGAGCATCATGTAAACGACGAGAAGCTCTCCGGTGAATTTTTTTCGATTGCGGAGAAACATGGTGATGGCAAAAATAATCAGGGCATTGATGCCGTCATAGAGTTGGGTCGGGTGAAGGGGAATTCCAGGAGGTGCCAGGCTCAAAGGATCGTGGAACGTAACAGCCCAAGGCAAACCGGGCGCCGGCCTGCCGTAGCAACAGCCGGCGGAAAAACAGCCCAGCCTGCCGAAAAAATGTGCGATGGCCAGAGATGGCACGGCCAGATCCATAACTTGGAGCATGGGAAGTTTGTAGCGCTTTGAAAAAAACC
>Ga0206839_1093_pt1 | contig 21503 bp, 15 predicted proteins | sample Alteio_BWOrgCont_27_FD_152883 | JGI IMG/M metagenome (GOLD analysis project Ga0206839, IMG submission 152883) | Enriched cells from forest soil in Barre Woods Harvard Forest LTER site, Petersham, Massachusetts, United States -... | ecosystem: Environmental > Terrestrial > Soil > Temperate forest >... | reverse complement strand
GAGAGTTTCGGCGAAGAAGTAGCTTTCCATATCGTCGCGCTCGGTTTTGGTTTCGACGCTGGAGAGGGCGGCAAAGGAGGAGGGCGTGCGGCAGTATTTCACGATCGATTCGAAATAAGTCATGCCCATCTGGCGGTATTTTGGATCGCGCGTGAAGTAGTAGAGGTAGTACGCGGACTCGATGTTTTCCGGGCGAAGCTCGTAGCCGGGGCTGAGGTCTTTCATGGTGGTGTAGTCGATGACCTCAGGCTCGATGCCGGGGCCGGTCCACATTTTGTAGTTGGAATCCTGCAGGCGGCGGGCGCGGTCGAGGTCGCCGGAGAGGGCGAGTGAGCCGGCGAAGAAGGCGGCGAGCGCGCCATATTCGGTGCCGGTGCGGACGCCGGTCGTCATGTTGGCCTCGCCGTACCAGAAACCAGACGGTTTTTGATCGGCCACGTACTGGTTGAGGGCCGTGATGCTGACCTCCCACATGCGGTGGCAATCTTCGTCGCCGAATAGCTTCCAGGCCTTGAGCAGATATTCGTAATAGGAGTCGGAGCCGCCGTTGATGTTGGCGGTAAAGCTGGTCCACGCGCCGGTGCGGACGTTGATTGCGTCGCCGACGAGGCCGATGGCGGAGCGGCGGTTGTAGAGTGCGACGACGGCCGCTTTCGCCTTGGCGTAGTAGACGGGGTTGTGCGTGAGGCGGCTGAGGGTGCCGAATTCCAGCAGCAGAGTGCCGACTTCCGCGGGGTTAGTGTCTTCGCCGCGGGTGGTGCCGGTCTTCAGGTTGACTTCGACCCAGGGCATGCCAGTGGGGGAGTTGAAGACGGGGAGCAGGCGGTTGCCGAGATCCTGGGCGAGCGCGAGCAGGCGCGGATCGTGGGTGAGCTGATAGCTGCTTTGGAGCGCGCCGAGCAGGCGGATGGTAATCTCAAAATTTTTGACGTAGATGTCTTTGTTAAAGGAAAGCTGGGTGTCGATGAGTTGACGGTCTTCGTCGGCCTCTTTGTTGAGCCCCATCAGAATCATGGTGTCGAGGGCGTCGACGGGGGTCATGAGGAGCGAGGTGCCGTACCAGTCGAAGGGCTGGTTGGTGAGGGGGCGGAGCTCGTCGTGTCCCCATGCATATTGGCGGTAGCCGTTCCAGGCGCGGAGGAACTGATCGCGGACCTGCTGGGCCATGACGGCCTGAGAGGGGACTGGCTGCGTCGTCTGCGGGGTGGCGATGGAGGGGCCGATGACGGCGGCAGCAAGGAGGAGCGCGACGGCAGACTTCTTCATGGCGGTCTGAGGAGATCGTAATGGAGTTGAGGTCGAGGGGTCACGAGGTGACATGATGGTTGTACTTATGTCTCGACATTGGGATCGTTCCTTACTTGGGCTGGCGGCGTTGCTGGCACTGATGCCTGCGGGAATGGGGCAGAGGCAGTCCACGCATCCGGAGTCGGATTTGGTGGTGTATGGCGGCACGGCGTCTGGGGTGATGACGGCGTATGCAGCGGCGCGCCTGGGGATGAAAGTGGTGCTGCTTGTGCCGGGAGTGCATGTGGGCGGGATGGTGACGGGCGGATTGTCCGCCACCGACCTGGGAGACTCCGCCATCATTGGAGGGTATGCGCGGGAGTTTTATAGGGAGGCCGCGCTGCATTACGACTGGCACGATCTGGACGCGCCGGAGCATTGGCTATCTGAGCCGCATGTGGCCGAGGCGATTTTCAATCGGATGCTGCGGGATGCGGGCGTGAAGGTCCGGCTGCACGAGCGGCTGCGCGAACGCGGTGGCGTAAAGATGAATGGGAATCGCGTGGTAGCGCTCATCACGGAGGACCGCAGGCAGTGGGCGGGGAAGGTGTTTGCCGACTGCAGTTACGAAGGCGATCTGATGGCGGAGGCCGGTGTGCATTCCGTGGTGGGGCGCGAGTCGGCGGCGGCGTATGGAGAGAGCCTGGCGGGGGTGCGCGCGCAGACGCCGAGGCATCAGTTTCAGTTCCCGGTGAACCCGAACGACGAGGAACATCATCTGCTGCCGGAAGTGATGGCGGGACCGCTGGCTGCCGCGGGGTCGGGCGACGGAAAGGTGCAGGCCTACAATTTCCGGCTGATTCTGACCAACGATCCGGCGAATCGGTTGTCGTTTAATGAGCCTCCGGGATACGACCGCCGTGAATATGCGCTGCTGGACCGGTATCTGAGGGTCTTTGTGCAGTACACAGGACGGGAAGCGACGGTGCGGGACGTGACGAACCCGGTGGCGATTCCGAATCGCAAAGCGGATTTCAACAACAACGGAGCATTTTCGACGGATTTCATAGGGCACAGCTGGTTCTATGCGAACGCCAGCTATGCGGACCGGGCGCGGATATGGCGGCAGCACATGCTGTACACGCAGGGATTCTTCTGGTTTCTGGCGCATGACCCGTCGGTGGCGCAGAGTCTGCGCGAGGAGATGAACCAATGGGGGCCGCCGCGGGATGAATTCGCGGACTCCGGCCACTGGCCGGATCAGCTCTACATCCGCGAGGGGCGGCGGATGGTGGGGACGTATGTGATGCGGCAGCAGGATCTGCAGACGGATCGCACGAAGGCGGACAGCGTGGCGATGGGGTCGTACAACAGCGATTCGCACAACGTGGAGCGGGTGGCGATGCCGGATGGCACGGTGCAGAACGAGGGGAACGTCGAGGTGCCGGTGGAACCGTATGAGATTCCTTACCGGGTGATGTTGCCGCAGCGCAAGGAAGCGGTGAATTTGCTGGTGCCGGTGTGTTTGTCGGCGACGCATGTGTCGTATTCGTCACTGCGGATGGAGCCGCAGTACATGATGCTGGGGCAGGCGGCGGGTGTGGCGGCCAGCCTGGTGGTGAAGCGCGGTGTTGCCGTGCAGGATGTGGCGGTGGATGCGCTGCAGAAGGAACTGCGGGCGGAGGGGGCGATTCTGCATTTGGGGGAGCAGGTTAAGGCGGCGGCTAAGAAGGATTAGCCGCTAATCGCCACCGCTGCTCTTGAGCATTTGTTCGGCATGGCGGAGGCTGGTGTCGGTGACCCTGGCTCCGCTGATCATGCGGGCGATTTCTTCGGCGCGCTCCTGCGGGGTGAGCAGGCTGATCGACGTCTGGGTGCGGCGCTGCTTTTCCTGCTTCTCGATGAGGAAGTGCTGATCGGCGAAGGCGGCGATTTGCGGCAGGTGGGTGACGCAGAGGACCTGCTGGACTCTGGAGAGGGATTTCAGTTTTTGGCCGACGGCTTCGGCGGCGCGTCCACCGATGCCGATGTCGATTTCGTCGAAGACGAGGGTGCGGGGGACCTGGACTTTGCGGGCTTTGGCACGATTGGCCCCCTCTTCCACGCTGACTTTGAGGGCGAGCAGGACGCGGGACATTTCTCCGCCGGATGCGATTTCGTCGAGGGGCTTGAGGGGTTCGCCGGCGTTGGTGGCGATGCGGCACTCGACTGTGTCCCAGCCGTGGGCGGTCCACGCGGCGGGGTCCTCAGCAGGCGCGACGGCGATGGAGAAGCGGGCCTTCATGGCGAGGTCGTTCATCTGAGCCTCGGCAAGTTTTTCGAGTTTTTTTGCGGCAGCGGTGCGCTCGGCAGTGAGGGCGTGGGCGGCTGTTTTATAGGCGGCGGCGGCTTTGGCGAGGTCTGCGCGCAGGGACTTGACGATCTCGTCGCGATTCTCGATTTCGGCGAGTTTATGCGCCGCTTCTTCTCCGAAGGCGATGACCTCAGCGAGCGATGCGCCATATTTGCGCTTGAGGCGATCGAGGAGCGCGAGGCGGTCTTCGATTTCTTCGAGGCGCTCGGGCGAGGCATTGATTTTTTCCGCGTAGTCGCGCACGGTGGCGCTGATGTCTTCAATGGTGGCGCGGGCGGAGGCGAGCTGCTGGACGGCGTCGAGAAACTGAGCGTCGAAGCGGGCTAATTCTTCGATGTGTTTTTGCGCGGCGACGAGGGCGGCCTCCGCGGAACCGGTGTCTTCGTAAAGAACGTTGTTGGCGCCCATGGCGGCGGAGTAGAGGCGTTCGGCGTTGGCGAGGACGCGCTTCTCGGTGACGAGAGCCTCGTCTTCGCCCGGCTGGGGCGCGGCGGACTGAATTTCTTTGGCCTGGAACGACCAGAGGTCGGCGAGGCGGAGGCGGTCCTGCTCGTCACGCTCGAGTCCGGTGAGGCGGACCTGGATGTCGCGCCAGCGGATGAAGGCCTCTTCGGTGGCTTCGTGAGCGAGCCCGGCGAAGCGATCGAGGAGGATGCGCTGCTGTGTGGGATCGAAGCCGCTCAGCGTTTCGGACTGGGCGTGGATGAGGGCTAGCTCAGGCGCAAGGGCGCGGAGGACGGCAACGGTGGCGGGCTGATTGTTGACGTAGACGCGGCCCTTGCCATTATCGAGAATTTCGCGGCGGAGGATGATTTCGGCGCCTTCGGCGTCGATGCCGTTGGCTTCGAGGATCAACTCGGCCCCGGGTGTGCTCTCAAAGACGCAGGAGAGCACGGCTTTGTCGGCTCCGTGGCGGATGAAGTCGGTGGAGGCCTTCTGGCCCATGAGCAGGGCGAGAGCGTCGACGAGGATGGACTTGCCCGCGCCGGTTTCGCCGGTAAGCAGATTGAGGCCAGGGCCGAATCCGGCAATGGCGTGGTCGATGACGGCGTAATTTTCGGCTCGGAGTTCGAGCAGCATGGGAGGCTCTGACGGGCAGCATATCAGGAGAGGCGGCCAACGCGGGAACGGGCCTCGTGCCACAATGTTGTTAGCCGTCATGGAAAACGAAATCCCCGCACCCGAGCCCCAGGCAGAACCTACTCCCAACACAAACGCAACCGAGTCGTTTGGCGCGCTTCTCTCCCAGTTTGAGCAGAGCCACAAGGCCGACGCCGGCGCGAAGCAGCTGGAAGGCATCGTGGTGTCACTGGATGCCGAGTCCGTGTTTCTCGATATTGGCTACAAGGTCGAGGGCGTGCTGCCGCGATCGGCGTTCAAAGAAAACGCGGAGGGCGTGAAGCCGGGCGACAAGTTCCCCGTCTCGGTGAAGGGCCGCAACGAGGAGCGGTATTACATCCTGTCGCTGACGCGCGTGAGCCAGCCCAAAGATTGGGCGTCGCTGGAGACGGCGTTTGCGGAGAAGGCCGCGATTGTGGGCACGGTGACGGCGGTGGTGAAGGGCGGGCTGAGCGTGGATGTGGGCGTGCGCGCGTTTATGCCGGCCTCGCGCTCGGGCGTCCGCGATGCGGCGGAGATGGAAAAGCTGGTGGGGACGGACATTACCTGCCGGATCATCAAGCTCGATGTGGCGGATGAGGACGTGGTGGTGGATCGCCGCGCGATTGTGGAAGAGCAGGCGCTGGTGCAGCAGGCGAGCCAGTACGCCGCCATGCAGGAAGGCGATGTGGTGAACGGGACGGTGCGCAGCCTGACGACCTTTGGAGCGTTTGTGGACCTGGGCGGCATCGACGGGCTGCTGCATATCAGCGATCTGGCGTGGACGCGGGTGAGAGCGCCGGAGGATGTGTTGACGGTGGGGCAGGAGTTGCAGGTAAAGGTTCTGAAGATCGATCCGGAGAGCCGGAGAATTTCTCTGGGGTTGAAACAGCTGCAGCCGGAGCCGTGGGATCAGGTGGGCGGCAAGTATATGGCGGGAGAGCGCGTGACCGGCACGGTGACGCGGCTGATGGATTTTGGCGCGTTCGTCGAGCTGGAGCCGGGTATTGAAGGGCTGATTCACGTGTCGGAGATGTCGTGGGTGAAGAAGGTGCGCAAGCCCAGCGACATTTTGAAAGAGGGCGACACGGTGGAGGTGGTGATTCTGACGGTGAGCCCGGCGGAGAAGCGGATGTCGCTGGGGCTGAAGCAGACGCTGGGCGATCCGTGGGCGGATGTGGCGCACAAGTTCCCGGTGGGCGCGGCGGTGGAAGGTGCGGTGACGCGGATGATGAAGTTTGGCGCGTTCGTGCAGATTGCCGAGGGCGTGGAAGGGCTGGTGCACATCAGCGAAATCACGGCCGAGCGGCATTTGCATCATCCGCAGGATGTGCTGAAAACGGGGAAGGTGGTGCGGGCGCAGGTGCTGGCCATCGACAAGGAGAAGCGGCAGATCAAGCTGAGCATGAAGCAACTGGTGCCAACCAGCCTGAATGAATATCTGGCCGAGCACGCGCAGGGCGATGTGGTCTCGGGCCGGGTGATCGAGCAGGGGCCAGGCAGCGCGGTGGTGGAACTGGGCGAGGGGATTCGCGCGAAGTGCCGGGTGCCTGAAGCGGCGGCGGCAGGCGGCGGATCGAGCGGGGGTGCGAAAGCGGATTTGTCGTCGCTGACGTCGATGCTGCAGGCGCGTTGGAAGGGCGCCACGACGGCGGCTCCGCAGGTCGAGGGATTGCGGGTGGGGCAGATTCGGAGCTTCCGCATTGCGAAGCTGGATCCCGAACGGGAAAGCATCGAACTGGAGCTGGCGTAAGCCTCTGGGGCAGGGGGTGACCCGCATGCGGCTCGCTTTACGAATGATGTGGGTGGTGTTGCTGGTTGCGCCCACGGTGCGGGGGCAGCAGGCCGCGCTCGTGGTGTTCAACGTCAAAGATTTCGGCGCAAGGGGCGATGGGGTAACCGACGACGGGCCTGCGCTGATGGCTGTTGCGCGTGCAGTGAATCAGCGAGCGGCGGTGAAGTCGGAGATTGATTTTCCGCCCGGAACGTACGCCATCAACGCGCACGATACCGCGAGCCAAACACCCAGCAATGCGCTGATATACATCACCGCCGCCAATGTTGCCGTCGTGGGAATCGGGTCAGCGCAACTGAGGTTGATGGTGCCGCAGACGCCGTACAGCGAGCAGTTCAGCGGCAGGACGGGCGGCACGTTCTACTGGAATTATTTGCGAATTGCGGTCGGCGGTTCGGTGACTGGGATGGAGTTCAACTCCAACGGCGCGACCGAGACGCGGTGCTCCGCAGAATTTGGATGTTTCTGGGCGACGGCAATCTACACCGTCGATTCGCACATCACGGTAGATCACAACAAGTTCATCGCCCTCGAAGGCTGGGCAGTGCTTGCCCAGGGCAGCGACATCAAGATTACCCATAACTACGCGGAGAAATCGAAGGGGATGGTATGCGCGGCGGTCGATAAGCCCACCAGTGGCTGCGTGATTTCAGGAAATGTTTCGATGGACAGCGAGGATGCGCCGTATGCGGCGAATGGAGAAGCCGGGGCGAATGTCTCGCATTTCACCATCGACCACAACGCAGCCACCGGCAATAACAATGGTGCGGGGATCGATATCACCGCGGCCAAAGATGGAGTGGTGACGGGCAACGTGATCGCCGGAATGAAGAACTGGTGCATCCAGGTGGATAAGAATGGCGGGGCTTACACCAGGGGCCGCAAGGGAACCTATGTTCCGTCGATGTCGATCACGGTCGAGGGGAATACCTGCAATCGCAACAATGCGTACAAGGGCTGGCCGATCGACGCAGAGATTGTGGTGGGCGACAACTATCCCGTGAATGGCTACCGCGCGTTTAAGCCGGGAGATACGGCAGATGGGATCACGATTCGAAACAATCGCGTCATTGCGGGGAACGACAGGGGCATGGGCGTAGCCGTGGGCTATGGAGCGGCCAACGTGACGATCGAGAGAAACACGATCAGCGGGTGCGGGCAGGGCGGCGACATTCCCTGCGGGCCGGTGTATGGAGTGGCCGATTTTGGCGAGTCGACGAACGTGAAGATCCTGAATAACCACCAGGACGGGCAGTATCCGAAGGCGAGAATGTTGCTGAAGGGCAAGGGGCCGTACGATGTGCGGGGCAACAATTTCGGACCAGCTGTGTCGCCGTCGTGGTGACGTTACATGAATCGACAAAGAAGGGCCGCGGGACAGTACAATTTAGGCGAGTCGGGCTGATCACTACGTGCGAGAGTGGCGGAATTGGCAGACGCACCAGACTTAGGATCTGGCGGGTAAAACCGTGGGGGTTCGAGTCCCCCCTTTCGCACCAATGCCTTACAGCAATCTCGGGATCGCCGATTTCAGACTGACGACCGTCCGCGCTACTCGTTGCGCAGGCACTCCACTGGATCCGTTCTCGCGGCCCGTCCCGCAGGAATGCCGATCGCCACCAGCGAGACGCAGATCAGTACGAACGACGCCAAGAGGTAGGTTGCCGGATCCTGGGGCAGGACGCCGAACAACAAGCTGCGGATGAAGCGGCTGAGGATCAGTGCGCTGATCAAGCCTCCCGCAACTCCGCTGGCCGTAAGCAGCATGCCTCGGCCCACAACCATTTTGAGTATATGAAGGCGGGTCGCGCCCAGCGCCATGCGAATCCCGATCTCGGCTGTCCCCTGATTGACGAGGGAGGCGATGACGGCAAAGGTTCCAAGGGCGGCAAGGGTGAGCGAGACAATCGCAAAGAAGGCCAACAGCCCCATCGCAAATCGCCGTCGCGCGAGGGAGTCGGTGACGCGCTGCTGCATGGATCGAACGGCATACACCGGGAGGTTCGGATCGAGATCGTGAACGGCCCGCGTGACCGCGCCCGCCACGCTGGATGGTTCCCCGCGGGTGCGCACCACGACATTCAAATCGCGCGTTGGATACTGCAGATGCGGGAGATAGAGCGCGATGCGGGAGTCGGAGTCCAGTGTGTATTGCTTCACTCGGCCCACCACGCCGACGACGGTCACGACGGGGGCCTCCGAGTCTGATAAGGAGCCGAGGCGGATTCGCTTACCGAGCGGATCCTGGCGGGGCCAGAACTGATCGGCCATGTACTGGTCGATGACGGCGACTTTCGGGCTGGTTGGGTTGTCATTTTCGGTGAAGAGCCTTCCGCGTTTCAGCGGGATTTGCATCGCTGTGAAATATTGCCCCGCGGCAATGCGTTGATCCGCGTTGATGAATTTCTCGCCGGGGGGCAGCGTTTGTCCTTCCACAGTGATGGGTCCCCACGCGTACATCTCGCTGAGAGGCAGCGAGGTAATTCCTCCCGAGGCGGTTACACCCGGGATGGCATCGAGCCGATCCCACAGGAGGCGGTAGGTTTCCGCTACGTGAGGACGGTCGCTGTAATGGAGGCCGGTCAGGGTCAATCCAAGGGTCAGGACGCGATCGGCGTTGAATCCGGGATTCACGGTGAGCAGGGCTGCGAAGCTGCGCGTCATCAGGCCCGCGCCTACGAGGAGAACAACGGAGAGAGCCACCTCGGAAACCAGCAGGAGCTTGCGCAGCTTGCCACCGCGGCTCCACAACGATCCCGCATCCGATGCGTTGCGGCCCATACTCTTCAGCGTTGAGTTCAGATCGATACGGGAGGAACGGAGGGCGGGGACCATCCCAAAGAGCAGGCCGGCGAGGAGCGACAAGAACAGAGAAAACAGAAGCACACGCCAATCGACGGAAATGTTCTGAACCCGGGGAACATTGACGGGCCGCATGGATCGGAAGACGGCAACCGCTGTGGCCGCGAACCCGGTTCCGAGTGCACCTCCCGTTATCGCCAGCAGAGCACTCTCGGTAATGAGCTGGCGGATGACGCGCGCGCGTCCGGCGCCGAGGGCGGTGCGTATGGCAATCTCCGGTCGCCGTGCCACGGCGCGCGACAGCAAAAGGTTGGCCAGATTCGCGCAGGCAATCAGCAGCACAAAGGCGGCTGCGCCAAGCAGCACCACCAGCGGACGCCGGGAATCGCCCACCACCTGGTCCAATAGCGGCACGACGGCGAAGGTCAGCCCACCGTTGGGGGGATAGACGTCAGGGTGATCGTGGCGCAGGGTGGCCGTGATGATGTCCATTTCGGCGCGAGCCTGGGTGATGGAGACGCCGCGTTTGAGTTTGCCGATGATGTTGTAATCTTCGTGATCTCGATTGGTTGCGGCACCTGGAGCGAGCACCAGCGGAACCAGGATGTCCGCCTGCTCCGCGCCACCCAGCGTGGGAAGGACCTCGCGAGGAAGGGCAAAGCTTCGAGGCAAAACGCCAACCACCTCGTAATTCTTGCCGTTGAGCGTGATCGATTTGCCGAGGACGTGCTTGTCCGAGCTGAACCGGCGCGTCCACATCCCGTAACTCAGGACGGCCGTGGCGGCGTGGCCGGGATCATCTTCGTAGGGTTGAAGCAGGCGGCCCAGACCCGGCTGGATCCCAAGCATCCCGAAAAGATTGCCCGTGATGTGGATTGTCCCAACGCGCTCCGGGTCTCCTGTGCCGGTCAGGTTTTCGTTGCCGCCGATGGCAAGAGCCACCTGTTCGAATCCGTGGTGGCCGTTTTTGATGTCGAAGTACTGCGCGGTAGAAAACCAGTCCTGCGTTATGTTGAGACCGGGCGAGGTATTCCAGAGAATCACCAGCCGTTCTGCGTCCTGGTAAGGCAACGGCTTCAGGAGCAGCGCATTCACAACACTGAAAACCGCAACGGTGGCACCCACGCCGATGGCGATCGACAGAATAGCCGCCACGCTGAATGCCGGGTTCTTCTGGAACACACGCAGGGCGAAGCGGAGATCCTGTGCGGTTTTGCTCAATCAGCCCTCCTGCGCAATCGCATTCTCAAGAGAGACTCTTATCACACCGATGCCAACGGGTGGGGCAAAAACCTTCGTCCCGAACCAAGGTCTTCCGCCTCCCTCAAGCTAATTAATCATCCCCGTACCGGCCGTCAAGAAACGACTCCTTTATTCGATTTTCAACCTCCTCCAATGGATCATCTGTCGCCTTGGGCCCCCAACGGGAGAAAGATATGGCATGACGCTTGTGGGTCATTTTCTGAGCCTGGCATCCATGAAATGCTGAATTTGCAGAGCGGTCCACCGCAATGCGCAAATTCGAAAGAATGTTCGTAGAGGCCAACTACCCATGAAACGCCTATTGAACTGTCTGTTGTGCGATGAGTCCGGTCAGGATTTGATTGAGTATGCGTTGATTGCGACTCTGCTCGTGCTGGTTATTATTTCCGGAATGAATGGGCTGGGCAGCAGCATCAAAGCAGACTACGTAAGAATTGGTAACGATATGTAGTTCGGAACTGCCTTCAGAAAACCGCAGGCTCAAATCGATCACGCAATACGCGCCACTGGCGTTCCGGTCTGGCCAATGCGCGTGGCCGGACGCTTCCCCAATCACTTTTCAATGAGTCGCTGCTTTGCGCTGGCCGTGTCTGGGCCGGAGCGATGCGGTAGTCTTGTGGTGACTATGAACCCATCGCATCCACAACCCAAAATTCAAATGAACCAAACCCCCGACTATCGCGACGTGTACGCGAACAGCGTGCAGGTGCGGGTGAGCGTTTGGGACTTCATGCTGGTCTTCGGCCAGATGCACCAGGAGACGCCGGAGCAGGTGACAGTGCAGAACTCGACTGGCATCTATCTGAGCCCGCAGCAGGCCAAAGCGCTGTTCAATTTGCTGGGGCAGAACCTGGCGCAGTACGAGCAGACCTTCGGAACGCTGGCGCTTGAGCCGCAACCGCCGATGCATCCCAAAGGGCCGGTTCACTAGACCCCAATGGTAGAGGGGCGAGCACGGGAGATTCCGCTGTGGGCTGTTGGGCTGGCGACGTTTCTGGCGGTGCTGGCGGCGCATGCTCCGCTGCTGCGCCTGCCCTACTACTGGGATGAGGCCGGGTATTACATTCCTGCCGCGTATGATTTTTTCCGCACTGGATCGCTGATTCCGTTTTCGACGCTGTCGAACGCGCATCCTCCGCTGCCGTCAGTCTATCTGGCAGCTGTGTGGAAGGTATTTCACTTCTCTCCCCTGGTGACGCGGACGGCCATGTGCGCGGTGGCGGCCGCCGCGCTGACGGCAGTGTGGCGGCTGGCGCTGATTGCGACAGGGAAGCAGACGGTGGCGGCGGCGACGGTGCTGCTGGCGGCGCTGTATCCAATTTTCTTCGCGCAAAGCTCGTTGGCAGATGCGGATCTGTTTGCCGCGGCGGCGACGCTGTGGGCGCTTGGGTATTTTCTGGAAGAGAAGGTCTGGCTGGCGGCGCTGTGCTTCGCGCTGGCGGCATTGTCGAAGGAGACGGCGATTGTGACTCCGTTGGCGCTGGCGGTTTGGGCAAGCTGGCGCAGCGGGCCGCGGTGGGGACGTGAGCGAACGGTGGTGGCATTGCTGACGCCAATGGTGCCGCTGGCGGCATGGTACGTCTTTCACTGGCGGCGGACAGGATTTCTCCTCGGCAACCCGGAGTTTCTGCGCTACAACGCGACGGCAACGTTGACGCCGGAGCGCGTGCTGCTGGCCGTCGGCTATCGCGTCATGCATGTGGCGTTTCACATGAATATGTTTGTGCCGGTGGCGCTGATGCTGGCTTGTTTGCTGTTGCCGGCGGTGGCGGAAGATGAGATTTCACCGCGGCAAAGGATTGCTCTGGGGCATCAGGCGGTTTTCTATGTCACGATCGCCGCGAACGTCGTGCTGTTTTCGGTGCTGGGCGGGGCGTTGCTGACGCGGTATTTGTTGCCGCTTTATCCGCTGGTGCTTCTGCTGGCGGTAAACACATTTCGGCGGCGTATGCGTGATTGGACGCCGCTGGTGGCGCTGTGCGCCGCGGCGTTTGTGGTGGGACTGTTCGTGAATCCGCCGTACCGTTTTGCGCCGGAGGACAATCTGGAGTACGCGACGGTCATTCGCCTGCATCAGGCAGCGATTGGGCAGGTGTTGGCGCATTTTCCGGGAGCGACGGTGCTGACCGCATGGCCTGTGAGCGATGAACTGCGCAAACCGGAGCTGGGCTATGTGCGACAGCCGGTGGCGGTGTTTGAGATCGACAACTTCTCAGCGGTACCAGTGGCCAAGGCGCTGAAGAATCCGCAAGCCTATTCGGCTGCGCTGATCTTCTCGACAAAATACGATCCGGCGCGGCTGCCGTTCTTTTTGGGGCGGCGCGGCGAGGCGTGGGACGAGCGGTATTTCGATTTTCACCGCGATCTGCCGCCGTTGACTATTGCGCGGGTGTTGGGCGGAGCGTTTGTGTGGGGCGAGGCGCACAAAGGGCAGTGGGCAGCGGTGTTGAGTTTTGAGCGGACGCCGGGGCCGCGGCCGGCGTCGTTAGAGCGCCCGGGCGACTAATTCAGCGACGCCGTCGGCTTCGTGGTACAAAATTGTCTCCAATTTGGGGAAGGCGGTACTGAGTTCGCCCGGCGCAAGCGCATAGCGCAGTGAGTGGCCCTCGGCAAAGCGCGGATGGACGGATGTGTAAGTTTTGTAGACGAGGTGGCCGCCGGATGTAAGCAGCGCAGCCAGATCGGCAAATTGGTCCCGGGCGAGGAACCAGAAGACGGTTATGAGATCGAAGCGAGTGTCGTAAATGTCGCGATAAAGGGTCGCCCAGGCGACGGTTTCTTCCACGCTTTCGCGGCGAAAGGTGAGCGCGACGCCGGCTTCCGCTGCACGCTTCGTTGCGAGAGCCAGGCCTTCGTCGGAGGCATCGGCAAGGAGCACGCGCCATCCATGCTGGGAGAGCCAGATGGCGTGGCGGCCCGCGCCTCCGGCGAGGTCGAGGGCGCTGGCCGGCGGCAGAGCGGAACAGGCCTCAATCAACAGGGGATCGGGATCTGCAGACTGTGCTTCACCGGCGAGAAACTTCGCGTTCCAGCGTTCCCGATCGTTCATCATTGCAATTTCGCACCCTGTCGATGGTGCATCGGCGGAATGGTGACCTCCGTTATACTTGAAGTTCATGGCAGCACAAAAGACCTTCTATCTCGAGACGTTCGGCTGCCAGATGAACGTGCATGACTCGGAAAAGGTCATTGGCACGCTGGAGCAGCAGGGGTACGCGCGGGTTGAGCTGGAAGCCGACGCTGACCTGATCCTGTACAACACCTGCTCGATTCGCGACAAAGCCGAGCAAAAGGTCTTCAACCGGCTGAATGATTACAAAGCCCTCTATAAAAAGGGCAAGAGATTTGGCGTGCTGGGCTGCGTGGCGCAGCAGGAGGGCGAGCGCATCTTTGAGCGCGCGCCGTACGTGTCGCTGGTGGCGGGGTCGGCTTCGTACCGCAAACTGCCGGAGATGCTGATCCAGATCGAGCAGGGCGCGACGCGGGTGACGGGGCTGGACGACCGGCAAACGGAGGAGACTTTCGAGACGGAGTTTACGGCTCGGTCCAATCCGCATCGCGGCTACATCACGATTATTGAGGGGTGCGATAAGTTCTGCGCCTACTGCGTGGTTCCGTATACGCGGGGCAAGGAGCGCAGCCGGCGTTCGGAGTCGGTGATGGCGGAAGCGCGCAAGATGGCGGACTCTGGGTTCACGGAGATTCAGTTGCTGGGGCAGAACGTGAATTCCTATCGCGATCCTGACGGGCAGCGCAGTTTTGCCGAGTTACTGGCCGCGGTGGGCGAAGTGGGGGGCATACGACGCGTGCGGTTCACGACCTCGCATCCGCGCGACTTTACGCGGGATATTGTGGAGGCGATCGATGCGGTGCCGACCCTCTGCGACCACGTGCATTTGCCGGTGCAGAGCGGTTCGAGCAAAGTTTTGCGCCTGATGGCGCGAGAATATACGCGCGATCAGTACCTGGAACGCATCGGATGGATCAGGGAAGCACGGCGCCCGATCAGCATGACCACGGACATTATTGCCGGATTTCCGGGCGAGACGCCGGAGGACTTCGAAGAGACGATGGATTTGCTCGCAGAAGTGCAGTACGACGGGGTGTTTGCCTTCAAGTACTCGCCGCGGCCGAATACACCGTCGCTGGCGATGCCGGATTCGGTGCCGGAAGAGGAAAAGTCGACGCGGCTGCAGGTACTGCTGGAGCGGCAGCGGGAGATCCAGCGGGTGAATTACGAGAAGCACGTCGGTCAGGTGCTGGAAACGATGGTGGAAGGGCTGAATACTGCGCGCGGGCAGGTTGTGGGCCGCACCTCCCAGAACAAAACGTTGAATTTCACGACGACTCAGCCCATTGCTCCTGCTCCGGGTGTATACCTGCCGGTGCAGGTGACAAAAGCCTTCCCCAACAGTCTGGTGGGAGAAGCGGTTGTGCAGTGAGGACGCGATGGATGTAGAAATGAAAATTCGCGGACTGATGGTGGATCCCTCCACCAATACTCCGGTGGTGATCCTGAAGGACCTGAAAACGGAGACGGTGCTGCCGATCTGGGTGGGACCTTACGAGGCGAACGCGATCCAGATGGAAGTGGTGAAAGCGTCTGCGTTGCGCCCCCTGACTCACGATTTGCTCAAGAATGTAGTGCAGGGGCTGAACGCCCAGGTGCAGCGTGTGGTGGTGTCGGAGCTGCGCGGCGACACCTTCTACGCGGTGATCTGGATGGAGCAGAACGGGGAAATTGTGGCCATCGACGCGCGGCCGTCGGATGCGCTGGCATTGGCCCTGCGCGCGGACTGCCCGATTTTTGTTTCGGAAGAAGTACTGCTGGCGGCGAAAGTTGTACCGAGCGCGCCGGAAGCCCAGCCGAATGAGCAGGATCTGCGCCGCTGGCTGGAAGGGCTGGGCGACGAGGACATGGGCAAGTACAAGATGTAGCCGGCGAAAATCGACTGGTGAAGGACCGCCGATCTGGTGACCGGGATGGTTACCAAAGGCCACTCTACTTCCGTTATCTTGCCGGTAATGTTTCACCCCGCTACAAATGGGTCAGTTACAACGCAGATCTGGGGAACGGGGCTGAGGGGAGGGCAGGCGACTGCGTTCCACAGCCCCATTTTTTGTTGGCGATAGCCGGGAAATTCCTGAGCCTCGATTTCAACCTTCCGTGCGCGGGGCGCATCGTACCACCGGGGCTGCTCGCGCCTGCAACGCCAAAAAACTTAGTTGGAGAGCTCGGGCAGGTTTCGACGACGTTCTGGCCCTGTTCGGGGATGAAGTTCAGGCGAAAGCCAGCCAGGGGATTTTCTATTAGCAGGATGAAACATCGTTACCAGGAATTTACGGGGCTGCGCTAGCATATCCGTGGGCACCTGAGATCAGATTCTTGAACGGGAGAATGAAAGAAATGAAAAGGTTTGTGATCGCAATTTGTGTTTCCGCCCTCGCAGTTCCGATGTTCGCCCAGGACCAGTCAAAACTGGAGGGGCGGCTGGACGCAGCCCGCATTGTGCTGAATGAGATTATGGCCACGCCGGACAAGCAGATTCCTGATTCAATTCTCCGAGATGCGACCTGCGTGGGGGTTGTGCCCGGCATGCTGAAGGGCGCGTTTATCTTTGGCGCTGAGTACGGCCAGGGTGTGGTGACGTGCCGCACCGGACACGGCTGGAGCGCTCCGGTCTTCATCCGGATGGCGGGCGGGTCATGGGGCTTCCAGATTGGCGGGCAGGGAACGGATCTGGTTCTGGTGGCTGTCAACGACCGGGGCTTCCAGGATTTGCTGCACAGCAAGTTCAAGATTGGCGCGGACGCGTCGGCAGCAGCGGGCCCGGTGGGCCGCAATGCGCAGGCGTCGACGAACTGGAAGATGCAGTCTGAGCTCCTGACGTGGTCGCGGAGCAAGGGCCTGTTCGCCGGTGTCGATCTGAGCGGCGTATCGGTGACGCAGAACCGGGACGATACCGATGCCTTCTACGGGGGCGCGCATCCGTTTGGTGCAATCCTGCATGGCAGTGTCCCGGTTACTCCTGGCGCAGAGCCGTTTGTTCGCACGGTAGCCAAGTATTTCCACGAATCGCAGTAAGGATTGTTGCGTGGAAAGCGCGGAGGCTTCCGGCCTCCGCGCTTTCTTTTTTGGCGCCCGATTTGTGGGCCGATGACTTCGGCCCACGCGGCGCTCGTTGCAATCGAGCGTCGCCTTCGCGGCAGACTCCTGCGTCTATTCGTCCGGCTGGGGCGATTCGCTCCATATACACTGACGCTTCCCGTCGGATTGATGCGAAAAGCTCTTGAATTTGCGTTTGCCTGGACGCTGCTCACGCTTTACGGTGTGCTGCCGCGCCGGGTTGCGCGCGCTGCCGGCACCGGTCTGGGCGCTTTCGCGTGGGCTGTGCTGCCGCGTCTGCGGCTGAGCGGGCTGCGCAATCTGGAGTTGGCCTATCCGGACTTGCCGGTTGCCGAACGCGAGCGCATGCTGCGTAATTTGTATCGTTCGCTGGGATGGCAGTTGGCAGAGTTTTGCCAGATGCGCCGGTACACGCGGGAAAATACGCGGGGCCTGGCACGGTATGAGGGGCTGGAGAACTATCTGACGGCGCGGGATCGCGGCACGGGGGTCCTGATTGTGACGGCGCACCTCGGCGCGTGGGAGCTTTCAAGCTTCTGGCATTCGCTGATGGGGTATCCGATGACCATGGTGATCCGGCGGCTGGATAATCCGCGCGTGGATCAGCTGGTGAACGACATTCGCTGTTTGCACGGCAACAAGGTGGTTCATAAAGATGACTTCGCGCGGGGGCTGCTGTCGGCGATGCGGCGCGGGGAAACGGTCGGCATTCTGATGGATACGAACATGACGCCTCCGCAGGGGGTATTTGTGCCGTTCTTTGGCGTGGAGGCGTGCACGGCTTCAGGACTGGCGCGCGTAGCGCTGCGGACCGGGGCGGCGGTGCTTCCGGGGTTCATGGTGTGGGAGCCGAGCGAAGAGAAGTACGTGCTGCGCTTCGGCGCGGAGATTGCGCTGGTGCAGACCGGCGACGACGACCGGGACGTGCTCGAAAATACGGCGCGGTTTACAGCGGCGATTGAGGAGATGGTGCGACGGTATCCGGAGCAGTGGTTGTGGGTCCACCGGCGGTGGAAGACGCGGCCCGAGGGCGAGCCGCCACTCTACTGAGCGACCTGAAAACAACAGGCCCGGAAGAGGTAAACTCTCCTGGGCCTGACCTTTCCCGTTGGTCATGCTCTGATTACGGCCAGTAAAAGACGCTCATCGCATCCACGTAGGCATGCACGGTTCCCGTGCCATTCCCTCCATCCAGCTGGAAGTTCGGGCCAATCACGCTTCCCCATCCCAGGCTCTGCGCCGTGCCTGTGCAGGCCTCGCTGCCACAGGTCAGGGCTTGCGGAGTGCCTTCATCGACCGAGACTGAGCCGTAGGTGATCCCCGTCCCGGGTTCGGCTTCGTGCTGGTTCTGAATTTGCACGTGATGCCAGGCGCCGGCGGAGAATTCTGACCGGCTGCAGGTCGCGTTCGAAGTTTGCCAGCTTGATCCGTTGGGGCTGGTCTGCCAAACGCCGTCTCCTTCGCTGGGACTGTTCGTAATCCAGCACTGGACGGCCATGATGTAGGTCAGTTTGGCGTCGGTCGTAACGGCGTGGTTTGTATCCAGCTCGAGATTGCCAAGATTATTCACGTCCGCGGCGGTGGGGAAATAGACCCACAGGTCATACTGAAAATTCGTCGCGCTGTCGTTGGCAACATCAGTCGTTGCGGCGTCAAACCAGAGCAGCCCGCCGCCGGTCCCGTCCGGGTTCAGAGTAAATTCCCGCGAGCTGAATTCCGCCGGATTGGGATTGCCTCCCCACGTCGGAAAGGTAGACCCATAGCCGATTGAGGTTGAGCCGCTGGCCCCTTCGCTCGTGCCGCCGCTTTCCTGCTGCCAGAGGGCGGTGGTGGAACCGCTGCCGGAATAATTGGCATCCGTTTCCAGCACGGAAACCTGCTGCGCAGTGGAGGAGGGCACAAGGCCACCCGCGGGCGGAACGTTGAAGGGCAGATCGGACTCGCAGTACGCATCGCTGCCGCTGACCCACGCCTTTACGCGCAGAATGTTCCATCCCGTGTTGCCGGGGCCGCTCACCTGCACATTGAGAGTGGAGCCGTTGACTGTGGTGGTGTCGCTGGAACTGTTGAAGGAATACCCGATGCTCGACGTTGTTCCGCCAGCGCAACTCGGTGCCTTGGCTTGCAGATTCATGCTGCCGTATGTTGTGTTTCCAAACCCCGGCGATGTAATGGTCACGCCGTCCCCCTCGGCCGTATTCACCGCCAAAGACGTGGAGTTTTTCTGCCCGCTGCCATTCCAGCAGTACACGTTCACGGTGATGGGATTCGTGGCTCCCGCGGGCGGCGTGACCATCTCCTGGATGGACTGGGCGCCGCTGTAGGTCGTGACCGGTCCCGTCGTGCTGCCGTAATTGATCGAATAGCCCATTTGCGTGGTAGCCGCGGACTCGCAGGTGGTCGACAGGGCTTCCAGATAGAACGAAGGGTAGGCGACATATTGGTTCGCCAGGCTGGGAGCCTGGATGGTGATGTCCTGCGCGGCGGCGGTCAGGCTGGCGACGATGGCCAGAGCCATCGGACACACGTATCGCAGGCCCCTCACGAGGGGCGAACAGCGTGGCTTTTTCACAGGGTACCTCTCTGGATGGACTGAGGCGCGACCAGAGAAATCAGCGTGCCAGTGGCGCGGCTATGGAAGTATCGATGGCAGTTGGGAATTATTAGTTGTCATAATAGTAACTATTTGATGTTACTTTCACGGCATCTGAGGCTGAGCAGCAAGTTCTCCGGTTGCGATTCGTGCGACGGTCGAGTTAATCGGCTGCCGCGGCGCGGTCTCCGGATTCCTGAGAAGCTGGAGCAGGTTCAGTGGCGAGGTGTTCGTCCACACCGTCCTTGTTCGTCCAACCGGGCAGAGCCTGGCTGCCGTAGATGAGGCGTACGCCGCTCCTGAACGTGAAGTAGCTCCAGATCCACTGGGAGAGCACCGCCAGGCGATTGCGGAATCCGATGAGGAAGTAGATATGGACGACCAGCCAGGTGGCCCATGCGGGGAAGCCGCTCCAGTGCGCTTTGAAGGGCCACTCAACTTTGGCGACAGCGGCCTGACGGCCGATGGTGGCCATGTCACCCTTGTCGAAGTAGCGGAAGGGCTTTCGCGGCTGATGATTTAAATCGGCCTCGATCATCTTCGCGACGTGGCCACCCATCTGCATAGCGGGCTGCGCAACGCCGGGGATCTGACGGCCGTCCTGCTCGAAGTGGGCGAGATCGCCGCAGACAAAGATCTCCGGATGACCCTCGGGGTTGAGAGTGCTGTTGACGAGGACGCAGCCGCGCTTGTCGGTGGGAACGCCAAGCAGTTTGCCCAGCGGTGAGGCCTGGACTCCTGCGGCCCACAGGGTGACCGCGGCCTGGATGCGCTGATCGCCGGTGATTACGAAGCCGGGCTCGACGCCGGTAACCTGCGTGCCGGTGTGTACTTCGACGCCGAGGGCTGTGAGCTGTTCTTCGGCTTTACGAGAAAGATCCTGGGGATAAGTGGCGAGAACCCGCGGGCTGCCCTCAATGAGCAGTACACGCGCTTTGGTGGGATCGATGTGGCGGAAATCATTTTGCAGATAGTGACGCGTGATATCGCTGATGGCGCCGGCGAGTTCGACGCCGGTTGGGCCGCCGCCGATGACGACAAAATTGAGCGGAGGGTGCGCGCCGGTTTCGAGCATCTCGCGCTCGGCCAGCTCGAAGACGAGCAGCACGCGGCGGCGAATTTCGATGGCGTCCTCGATGGTTTTGAGGCCAGGCGCGAGCGGCGCCCACTCGTCGTGTCCAAAGTAGGAGTGAGTAGCCCCGGCGGCGAGCAACAGGTAGTCGTAAGCCATTTCAGAACCGCTGCGGAAGCGGACGCGGCGGTGCTCGCAGTCGACGGAGATGGCTTCGTCCATCAGGATTTCGGTGTTCGTGTTGTGGCGCAGGATGCCGCGGATGGGCTCCGCGATGTCGGCCGGAGAAAGGACGGCGAGGCCTACCTGATAGAGCAGAGGCTGGAAGGTGAAGTGATTGCGGCGATCGACCAACGTGACGTCGACGGGCAGTTTTCCCAAAGCCTTGCCTGCGTGGATACCGGCAAAGCCACCGCCGATGATCAGCACGCGGGGCCTGCGGTGGATGTCGACTGAAGTCATCGGGATTCTCCTTAACTTCGGCCTCTCAGGTTCCTTTTAGAAAGATGCGTCAGGCCTGTGATTGGATACAGCGATTACTAGTGAGGGTTCGTAAGTAACCACTTTATTTAGCTATCCTTGAACGAGGGTAGAATAACCACACCTTCCTTCAGTTATGAAAACGACGGCGCTTAGTCCAAAGCCCGGGGAACTGTTGATCTTTCACAACGTGGCGCGGGCCCTCACTTCGGAGCTGGACCTTGATTCCATTTTGCGCGCTATTATGCGCCAGATGGAGCAATTTTTCCGCCCGGAGCAGTGGTCGCTGCTGATTGTGGACGAGGCGCGCCAGGATCTTTTCTACGCGGTCGTGGTGGGAAGCACCGAGGCCGATCTGCGCGACGTGCGCGTGAAGATGGGCGAGGGGCTGGCAGGCTGGGTGGCGGAAAACGGGGAGACGCTGATTATTCCTGAGTCCGCGGAAGATCCGCGGCTGACTGCGTCGGCGGAGCGGCGGTTCCGCATCCGCTCGGCGATCTGCATGCCGTTGCGCTCGCGACAGAAGACGCTGGGAGTGATCCAGCTTTTCAACTGCAAGGTGGAGACGCTGGCCGACGAGACCATCTCGTTTCTGCACCTGTTGTGCGACTACGCGGCGATCGCGATTGAGAATGCGCACGCGGTGGAGCGCATCCAGGAGCTGACCATCACCGACGACTGTACGGGCCTCTA
>Ga0206839_1073_pt2 | contig 21561 bp, 15 predicted proteins | sample Alteio_BWOrgCont_27_FD_152883 | JGI IMG/M metagenome (GOLD analysis project Ga0206839, IMG submission 152883) | Enriched cells from forest soil in Barre Woods Harvard Forest LTER site, Petersham, Massachusetts, United States -... | ecosystem: Environmental > Terrestrial > Soil > Temperate forest >... | reverse complement strand
ACGCAAAGACGACGCCCAGCGCGAGGCCGTGCAGCGCGCCCCATATTAGGAAGTTCCACGAGATGCCGTGCCACAGGCCGCCGATCATCATGGTGAGCAGAAAGGCGTAGCTGTATGACGCGACTGGATATTTGCGGCGTTTGGGGAAGAAATCAAAGAGGTAATCGCGGAGCCACTCTGAGAAGGTGATATGCCAGCGGCGCCAGAACTCGGCCACGTTGACGGCGAGGTAGGGGCGGCGAAAGTTCTCAGGCAGGTCAACGCCGAGCAGCAGAGCGGCGCCGCGGGCGATGTCAGTGTAGCCCGAGAAATCGAAGAAGAGCTGAAGGGCGTAACCGTAGACGGCGATGAGGATTTCAGAGCTTGAATAAAGGGCGGGAGTGTCAAAGACCCGGTTGACGAGGTTATTGGCCAGAAAATCGGCAATCAGCATTTTTTTGACCAGGCCGATGCCGATCAGAAGCAGGCCCTGAGCGGCGGATTGCTGCGTGAGATTAAATGGGCGATCGAGCTGCGGTAGCAGGTTGCGCATGCGCGGTATTGGGCCGGCAGTGATGGAGGGAAAGAAGAACGCGCCCGCGAGGTAGGTAAGCAGGCTGCGGATTGGCTGCATTTCGGCCAGATAGATATCGATTGTGTACGTAAGTGACTGAAAACAATAGAACGAAAGGCTCAATGGAAAGAGCCACTGCCAGCGGGAACCGGTGAGGAGCGGAAGCAGTTTGAGGCTGGCAAGCACTCCGACGTTGACGACGATTGAGATTCCGACCAGCAACCGGCGCGTGGACGTGCGATGAGAGCCAGCGAGGCCGAGGCCGATGAAGAAATCGGAGGCGGCACAGAGCGGAAGCGCCAGATAAACGAGGCTGAAGTGGGCCAGAAAGAACAGGTTGGCGAGAGCCAGCAGGCTAAGACGGAGCCGCCGCAAGCTGGACGAGACCCAGTAGAGAAGACACACTGCGGCAAGAAAAACGTAAAACGAGGCTGCGCTTACCTGCATGATTTGACAGGTTTCATGCCAAGATTACCGGTCCCATGGAAGGAAAAACTGGATCCGGAGCTGGTGGAGTTTACCTTGGAATCCACTTTAACACTTCGCCGGTTTAAGGAGGGTTGAAACGGATTGGCGGAGCCGGGCAACTTTGGCCATAGGGCGACCCATCTGATGGAGGAGCCTGAAATGCGGTTTTCAGGCCGAACGGAGCTTCAAAAGCACTGGAAATGAGGCAGAGTATTCGCCTTATTTTCAATTATTTACCGAAAAGAACCTTGCAAACCACCCTGATTTTGAGGGCTGGTTTAGTAGAATGGCCAGATGGTTGAACGACAGAAAACACGTAATCTGAATGGCAAACGAACCGTGTGGTTATGGGTGACGGGAACAGCTTTGTCCCTCACTGTGGCCGCCACAATGTTTGCCTACTCTACGATGACGGTGCAGGCTTATACGCCGCTTGCCCGCCCTGCCTCGACCCTTCCCCCCAGTGCTCCGAGAGACGTTGAAACGGGGATTGTGACTAAGCCTGCGAAGAAGCCGGTTGCCGAATTCAGCGCCCTGAAGGGACTTGCCACCTGGTATGGCAAGGTGCTGAATGGACGAAAGACGGCCAGCGGGGAGCGGTTTAACATGATGGCTATGACCTGTGCTCACAAGTCGCTGCCATTTGGCACCGTGGTGAGAGTGGTGGATCTCGATACCGACCGTTCGGTGGTGGTGCGGGTGACGGATCGCGGGGAGTTGCCCGGCAATCACGTGGTGGATCTTTCTTATGCCGCGGCGCGGGAGTTGGGAACGCTGCATACGGGCGTGGCCAATGTCCGGCTTGAAGTGATTGGAGATGGTAAGCCGAAGCCATAGCTGGGTTGAATTTGAATGAAATTGAGCCGGGCGATCCTTTGGATCGCCCGGCGGCTTTTTGGGCCTGGCTGCGGATAGAGACCCCAAAGTATGGCCGTTTCACCACTTTGGTATGACCGTTTCATCTGCTTGATCCGGCAGATGCGGCCGCTGGCGACCGCAACGACAACCGGCCTCAAGACCGGCGCTACTTCAGCAGGGCTTCGGCACCTTTGCCGTTGTCGGCGATGGTGAAGGCGAATCCGTGGGCTTGCTTGGTGAGCGGAACCGGCTTCGAGTCTACGACTGCGATTCCCTTTTCCGGCTTCCAGCCATACACTTCGGCGCGGATCTCTTTCCACCATGCCGGGTATGTACCTTGGTGTGCGCCGATGTTGAGGTGCAGGCCGTCACTGGCCACCCGGCAGCTGAAGGTCATGCGCAGGTACGAGCCCTTTTTGAAGTCGAAGGTTTTGCCGTCGTCCTGATAAAGCTCGCCTGCGCAGTTATCTCCGGGCTCGTTTTTGCCGGCGGCATAGATGCGGAGCGTGAGGGGACCATTCGGCGTTTGGGCGGTACTTTCAACGATCGGCTCCATGGGCAGAATGGCCCCGGCGCGCACGTAGACCGGCAGATCTGCGAGACGGGGTGAGACGGTAGTTGAAAAGGTGACGGTGTGGTCGGGTGCGCCGGGAACGGGCGGAGCGGGCGGCGGAAGCGTGACAGGCTCGCCGGTCCAGAAGTCGTACCAGAGCGGGGTCGGCAATTCGACGGCGTAGGCGTCGAGCTCGTCTGGAAAAGGTGAAGGCGCGATGAGCAGATCGGCGCCGAGCATGAATTCGCTGGTTGCGCCGCTGTCGAGATCGATGGGGTGGCCGTCGGCGGCGGAGTTTGGAAACTCGAGAAACAGCGGCCGAACCATGGGTAGCCCGGTGCGCGAGGCTTCGTCTGCCAATGTGTAAAGGTACGGCATCAGCTGATAACGCGTCTCGATGAAGTGCCTGCGAATTGCTTCCTGCTCCGGCCCTGAGACCCATGGCTCCTGGGGGGCTGTGCCCTTCTCGGTGTGGTCACGGTCGATGGGCTGGAATGCGCCGACCTGAAGCCACCTGGTGAGCAATTCTTTTGAGGGCGAGCCTGCATAACCGCCCACGTCTGCGCCGGTGAAGGCGAACCCGCTCAGGCCGAGATTTTCGATCATGGGGGTGGTCATGCGCAGATGGTTCCAGCTGCTCGAGTTGTCGCCGGTCCACGTTGCGGCATAGCGTTGGCCGCCTGCATAGGTGGCTCGCGTGAGCACAAACGGGCGCGTGTTGGGGTCGATCGCCAGCATGCCGTCGTAGGTGGCGCGCGAGTTTTGCATTCCGTAAACGTTGTGAATCTCGGCGTGGGTTGCGGTGCGGGAGATGAAGCCCGGCTCGTCGATGCGATGAACCACGTCAAGCGGCATGGTTGCGGTGGGCGTGTCGAAGACTGATGGCTCGTTCATATCGTTCCAAAAGCCGTCGGCGCCATCGCTCTTGAATTCGCGGTAAAGCGTGCCCCACCATTCACGGGTTTGCCGGCGCGTGAAGTCAGGAAAGAGGCTCATGCCCGGCCACACCTTGCCCGAATAGACGGCGCCATCAGCGCTCTTGACGAAGTTGTCGCCTGCGATGCCGGTGTCGTAGGGCGGATAGGTGGGTTCGGGATAGTTTGCAATGTGCAGGTCGGTGATCATGACCGCATGAAAGTCCTCGGCCTTGAGCTTTGCCATCAACCCTTTTAGATCAGGGAAAGTGACGGGGTTCACGGAGAAGGGGCGGTTGTGAACCTGATAATCGATGTCGAGATAGATGGCGTCGGCGGGAATGTGATCGGCACGAAGGTGATTGGCGATTTCAAGTACGCGCGCCTGCGAGTCATAACTGTAGCGGGATTGCTGGAAGCCGAGCGACCAGAGTGGCGGCAGAGGAGGCTTTCCGGTGAGCCATGCGTAGGTCTCGACCACTTGCTTTGGCGTAGGCCCGAGGAAGAGGTAGTAGTCGATGGGGCCGTTGACGCTACCGAAGGAATAAGCGTCGGGCAGTTCTTTGCCGAAGTCGAAACTGGATCGCCAGGTGTTATCCATTAACACGCCAACTGCGCGCCCTGTGCGGAAGGCCATGAAATATGGGATTGCCTTGTAGAGCGGATCGGTGGACTCCTGAAAGCGGTAGGCGTCGGTGTTCCAGAGCGTAAAGGCCTGGTTGCGCCGGTCGAGAGGCCCGGTCTTGTCGCCCAGGCCAAAGTAGTGCTCGTCGATGGGCATGGCTTTGTAGATGCGAAACTCGTTGCCGTCAAAGCGAACCGGCCGCGCATCCTGGCTGACGATGTTGTTGTTGGAATCGCGAACGGTGAGCTCAAGCGTGGCGGGGTCGACTGCGACCGAAAGCACTGAAGTGTGGAAGCCTGCTTTGCCCGTGTCGCCCGTAGTAGTGACTGCGACCGAGGCGTGGCGCGCTTCATCCAGGACCGCCCATGACGCATCTTCAGGAGGGTTTTCTCCGCGCCAGATGCGCACGCGAAGAACGTCGTTGCGCAGCGCCGTTACCTGCTCATGCAAATTTCCGGCACGAACCTCGATGCCATTGGGAAGCGACGAAACTGCGCTGGCCGGGGCCGCGGATTGCTGCGCCCAAAGTGCAACGGAGGCGAAAAAGAGCACACAAAGAGCAGATAAAGGGCGAATTAAGCGCATGATGACTCCCGGATTAAATTCGGTACATAAGCTGCATTTGCGGAATGACTGAATTAAGTTGTGCAGCTAAGGTGTGGAAACCTGCGACGCGACTGCTTCAACCGGAGACAGGTCGGGATCTTCAACCCGCTTCACTCCGCGAGCTTCGCGCTGCTGCTTGATGAGCTTCATCCGGTTGAGAGCTTCGTTTGCGTCTTTGGTGTCACCGGTCTGCCGGTAGAGACGGGCGAGCAGATATTCGAGAGATCCGTCGGTGTCACTGGATTCGCCCAACTTCAACTCTTCAATCGCCAGTTTGGTGTCGCCGGTCGCGGCATAGGCCTTGCCCATCAGCGCATGAATACCAGGTAGCATTTGCGGCTTAACATTGAGGCTTTTTTTAAAATGCGGCACGGCATCAGCGAACTGCCGCTGGTCGAGCAGAGCCTCGCCCATCAGCAGGTTCCATTCAGGATCGTCGGAATTGCGAGCCAACGCGTCTTGCGCGAGAGTGATTGCGCCTTTGGAGTTGTAGTTGTCGAGATACGAGGTGGCGAGACCGAGAGCCGCGGCCGGGTTGGAGGGCGCGAGCGCGAGAGCCTTCTGATATTCGACCTGCGCGTCGTCGTACCGTCCGAGCTGGTGATAGATGTTGCCAAGAAGGACGTGACTGCGGGCCGAGTCAGGCTCGAGTTGCTGAAAACGAGCCAGCGACTGAATGGCGAGTCGTTCATTGGCCTGAATCGACCAGTAGAGCGCCTCAATGGAGTGCGGATCAAGCGTGCGAAGTTCGGTTGCCGCTTCAGATGCTCTGCGAATGTCGCCGCTTGAAAAAGCGCATGCAGCGAGCAGGCGGAGATGCGCGGCGTCGATTGGCTTTGATCCCGACACGATCGATTTTGGCGCGGCGTCGATCTTCTTTTCGCATAACGTGAATTGGCCGGCCGCATAGTAGTCTTCCGCGGTGCGGCCAGGCGCGGGATCGGGTGAAGCTGCCGCCGCATCTGCGACCGAGGTCTGAGCGGTTGCGACGCCTGTTTGGTTGAATGCGGCAAGCAGGGTATCACGCGCATCGGCGGGCAATGTGGAATCGTCGACGGCTGCGACATTGCTGCTGAAGGCCGAGGATTCCGGCTGGGGCATGCCTTCAAGGAGAATCGAAGCATTCGCGGCAAAGAATCCATGATCGCGATTCCAAAGCTCGCTGAGCGTCTTGAATGCCTGATCGTTGTCGCCCTTGTCGATGGCGAGGCGGGCCTGGCCAAACAACGCAACGCCGCAACCGGGATGAGTCGCGTTTTCGGCCGCAAATGCATCCGACGCGCCTTGCGCATCTTTCTCGCGTATGAGAGCAAAGCCCAGCTCGGACCGGATGCAGGGTGGCTGCGGGACAGTATCGAGAAGAGTCTTGTAGAGGCTTGCGGCTTCGCCGAACCGCGCCTGTTTTTGCAGCGATTCTGCGTAAAGCGCTCCGGAGAAGGAAGACTCCTTGCCCACCGTTGACATGAAATATGCATCGCTCTCAACTTGATCGAGCCGCGCGATACCGAGGGTGAACCACGCGGGTCCGAGCTTCGAATCCAGCGTAATTGCGCGATTGAGTTCTTTTGCCGCTGCGGTGAATTTGTCGACGCGAATGTAGGCACGGCCCAGTGCAAGGGGCGCCTGGGCATCGGCCGGATTAATCTTCTCAGCCTTTGCTAAATATGGAATTGCCTCTTCAGATTTCCCGGTGTGCTGGTAATCGATGCCCAAAAAAAGATTTGGCACGTAGAGCGACGAGTTGATGTGCAGTGCTTTCTGAAAGCTCATGATCGCGCCGCTCGAGTCTCCAACTTCGTGCTGCATGAGTCCAAGGTTTGCCCACAACTCCGCAATCTCCGGGCGCAGCTTTGCCGCCTTGCCGTAGTTGACCGCAGCCGTGGCGTAATCGTTGGCGGCCTGGGCCTGTTCGGCCGCAGCCACCAGCGAATCGAAACTTGATGCCGGTGTCTGCTGGCCAAGCCCCGTGACGGGCGTGACCAGCAGCATCAGCATCAGTAAGTTGATGCAAGTCTTTACCAACGATTTACCAATAGAACTTGCCTGCAAACTGAACGACTCTTGCAGGGAACGCGGTTGTAATGAGTCCGAAACTGGCGGGGTTATACAGACTCATATTCCCAGGTCCCGGTGCATAGAAGTTTGGATGGTTGAAGGTGTTGAAGGTCTCAAATCGGAATTGAGCCCTCATGGATTCTCGGATTTCCCAGTTCTTCTCAAGAGCGCTGTCCCAGTTTGTGTAATGGGGTCCGCGAAGATTTGAGAGGTAGCGGGAGGCATTTCCGAAACTGCCGTATGGCGCATAAGCGAAAGCTGCGCCGTTGGCCCATGAGTTGGGCACGGTGCTGCTTATCTTCTGATTTGCCGGCTTCGGATTTCCAACCACATCGGGCCTTGGATCGCCGCCATAGGAGTTCCACTGGTTTCCGAAAACGCTCAGAGGAATTCCGTCTTTGAAGGTTGCGATTCCTGAAAGTTCCCACCCGCCGACTACGGCATCTGCTATGCGGCCCATTCCAGAACCCACAGCCTTGCCGCGGCCAATGGGCAGTTTATAGCTGTAGCTGGCCACCAGCGCCTGCGGAATATCGCCTGCGTCAACGCTCTTTTCACCGGCGATGTTGTAGTAGTTTGCAACAGCGCCCCAGTTTGCAGCTCCGTTGTATGACCATCCGTTGTTGCCCTCAACGTTATCGAGGAACTTGGAGTAGGTGTAAGACACCAGCGCGGTAAGCCCCTTGCTGATGCGGTGGTTATAAGTGACCTGCAGGCTGTTGTAAAGCGATTGGCCCAGGGGCGCGTCATCCTGGGTTACACCGCAATACTGCGGAAACTGCAGCAGAGTGTCAGCCAATGGAATTGTCGCCGAATCCAGGCTGTAGCCGGAGCAACTGCTTGCTGCGACCCGCCCGTTGGTCGACTGGGTGAGATTGGTCAATGCCGTACCCAGCGGATTGGGGGCCAGGGCACCGAGTTGGTTAGAGGTATAGGTGTTGAGATATTTCGGATTCAACTGGTTGTATTGCCAACTGCCGGCAACCATACGAATGCCTCGATTGCCGATGTAGCTTACGTCCAGTTGATCGTTCGGAGTGATGGCATACTGCACGCCCAGCATCCACTGTTCCACGTAAGGCGACGGGTTGGCTCTAAAGACGCCGCCCGTGCTGTTGCCGTCTTGCTGATACGAGCCGTTTGCGTTGCCTGAAATCTGCGCGTATAGGCCGCCCCATGGATTGCTGGTACTGATATTCGGATTGGGAGTGATGCCGCCGTCAAGACTCAGGTTGGCGTTGGTTGTCGCGGTAAAGCCATCTGTATCCATTGAGCCGGAACTGCTGACCGCTTCTGGATAGAAGATGCCGAATCCACCGTGAATAACCGCCTTTGGAATTGCCTGATACGAGAAGCCCAGGCGGGGCGCGACGTTTTTGTAGTTCGGGTTGTAGATATACCGGTTGCCGGGCCCCAGGAACTGGAGCGCGCCCTGCAGGGGCAGGCCCGCCGAGTAGCTGAGCGGGTTTACCGCGTTGGGGTTGAAGATGGAACCCTCGTTATGGCGCGAGGTGAAGGGAGTTTGAATTTCATACCGCAAACCCAGATTCAGCGTCAAGTTGTGGGTAGGTTTCCAATCGTCCTGCACATACTGGCCAAACAGATGGTTCGATACATAGGGCGTGGTTGGCGTTCCAACGCTCGCGCCATCCATTACGCCGAGCAACGCCTCCGCTACTCCGTTGCCGGTGAAGCTGACGCCTGAGGTTCCAGCCAGAGGATTCGGTCCGCCCGTGTAGTTGCCGTCGAAAGTAAGGGAGTCTGAGAAGTAGTTGTACTGGTCGAAGACCTCCTCTACACCCATGAATCCGAAATTGACGGTGTTCTTTCCGAGCGATTTAACCAGGTCAATGGCCACAGTGCCGACCGGGCCGTGATTGTTAACTCCCTCGGTGTTCCCGCTGAATGGGCCCAGCTGAGAGATGCCGTTTCCGAAGTTGACGGTTGGAAACAGCGGCGCTACCTGGTTGACATACGACGGAAGCCCGAGAGTAGTTGACGGGTTGAAACCGATTGACTGATTGGTCGAGGTTTCATGCCAGATCTGGACACCCGAAGTGACGTTGGCAGTAAAGGTGGGGCTGAAAATATGCGTGAGCCCCGCCCACATGCCCCAGCGATTGTTGGGCCGCTGATTGCCCTGGCCTGCGGGATCTGATCCCCAGTTATCGGCAGCTCCGGTCTTTGCCTCTTCCTTGTAGGAGTACCGGAAATAGGCGTTGGTATTGTTGGTGAAGTTTTGGTCGACCCTGATGCCGTACTCGTTCCAATACGTGGGCGCCTCGCCGGCGAGAACCAGGTTATTGGGCACATTGCCTGGCGTCTTCGCGGCTGGAAAATAGCTGAGCAGCTTGGAGCCGACTGGATCAGGAACGTAACCGGCGATGTTGGACAGAAGGTTGCCTGGGACCGGGTTGCGAATGTATCCGGTCTGGGTTGCCATGAGCCCGGTTCCATAGGGATTCGAGGCGGTCATCGCATCCACGTCGCCTGCAGTAATTGCGTGGCCGCTACGGGGGTCGTAGATCTGACCGTCATAGACGGGCCGGCCCAGAGCATCGGTAGCCGATGACGTGGTCGCCAGCTGCTCTGAGAAGTTGCCGGCCAGGAAATTGGTGTCTGGCACCGTGTAGCTGGAAGGCGACGGGGTGTTTGCGTGAAAGTGCTCGTACTGGCCGAAGATGAAGGTCTTGTTCCGCTGCTTATAGATGCCGGGAATATACAGCGGGCCTCCGGCAGTTCCGCCAACCTGGTTGCGGCTGAAGGTGCAGAGGTTGGTATTGAGCAGTCCCTGGCAGCTGCCGGGTGACTGAAAGTAATTGAGGGCGTTGGCGCTGTTGCTGGAGTAGAACTCGTACGCCGAGCCGTGGAAATCGTGCGTCCCGGACTTGGTGACGACGTTGACCACATTGCCTGTGCTCCATCCATACTGCGCTGTGAATGAGTTGTTCTGGATTTTGAATTCCTGAACCGAGTCCACGCCGGGGACGAAGATGACTGCGCCCCACTCAGTGTCGGTGTCCCACGAGCCATCCACCAGGAAGGCGGTCGACCCGAAGAAGCCGCCCGCGAAGTTCATGAACGAGATGTCCTGATCCGCGGTGTCGGTCGTGTTGCTTCCACCGCCCAGCAGCAGTTGCCCTTCCGACGTGTTTTGCACGGAGGAGTTGAGCGTGGCCAGGCCATAGACGTTGCGCACGTTCAGCGGCAATTCCACAATTTGCTTGGCATCGAGGCTGGTGGCAACGTTCGAGTTGTCAGTGTTGAGCTGAGATGCATCGGCCGTTACGGTGACGGACTGGGTCTCAGCACCGACAGTCAGTGAGATGTTCTGGGTTGCGGTTTCAGCTGGGTTCAGGACGATCCCGGTCTGCTTATAGGTTTCAAAGCCTTTGGCCGTGACGGAAAGGATGTATGTGGACGGTGGCAGTTGGTTAAAGGAATAACGGCCATCGCCTGAAGTGACGAACTGGCGCGAGATGCCTTTCTCTGAACTGGTGAGCGTAACCGTTGAGGCGGACACGATAGCGCCCGATGGGTCAGCGACGACGCCGGAGAGGGTTGCGGTGGTGGTTGCGATTTGCGCGTTGCCCCAGGGAGCGGCGCCGGCCAGCATGACGAACAATACTACAAGCCCGCTCCAATACCAGAGAGACCTTGTTGGCCATTTAGATAGCCAATATGCTTTTGTGTTCAATGTGAAGCCTCCCGTCATTTGTTCCCGATCGGTTGAGGACCCTGACAGAGTAATTTGGTCCATGTGCCAGGGTGTCCTTTCTGATTGGGTATTAACCCAGCTCTATTTGGCCTGGATTTCGCGGAACGTCTCCGTGTTCCAGAACAGTTTATGGAGCTCAGGTAAATCGGGGATCATTCTAGGCCCCTCAATCAAAAGGTTGATAAGGTCCTTACGGAAGGGGGCAATGATTCTTAACGGCAAAGTGAGGTAAATTCTCATCCGTCCGTTGTGATTTTTCGTTGATTCTCAAGTATTTATAGGTAGGGGGGCGCAAGCGCCCGACAGCAAATGCAAGGCGAGGGTATAATCGCTAATTCAAACCGAGGACTCAAATGGGCGCAGCGCTCGAAGGCGATAACAGGGTTAGTTTGAGTCCGGCGGCGAAGAATGCCATCAATGAACAGCTTGAGCGGCTGCTGGCAAGTTCTTACTTCAGCCACAGCAAAAGGTTCCCGAACTTCTTGCGCTTTGTGGTGGAACAGACGCTGGCCGGGGACGCGGACGACATCAAGGAACGCACGCTCGGAATCGAGATCTTTGGCAAGGATGCCGATTACGATACCGCCGCCGATCCTATTGTGAGGGTGACGGCCGCGGAAATTCGCAAGCGAGTTGCCCAGTATTATCAAGACCCCGCGCACAACCAGGAAATTCGCATCACGCTGCCTTCGGGTGCCTACGTGCCCCAGTTCCACAGTCCCAAGGGCAGCGCGGCCTTTGGCTTGCCCGAGATCGACCCCGTAGTTCCCGTTGCCGCACCGGCGGAGCCAGCCCCCAAACCGGCGGCTGCACCGGTTCGCCGGCGCTGGTCATTCGCGCCTGCTGCAATTCTGGTGCTGGCTGTGCTGCTGATTGCCTCAGGCGCCTATTACGGCTGGAAGCAGGCCACACGCCCCGCAACCGAGTTGTTCTGGCAGCCGGCGCTGGCTACCGGCGACCCTGTTCTGATTTGCGTCGCCGATCAGACAGAAACGTCCGGGCAAGTCCTGATGGATTCACTCGATCCCACGCGGCAGGTTTTGCTGAAGCCGATGAACAAGCCGAAAGACAATCTGACCACGGTCGCCATCGATGACCTTAGCGCTATCGTGAGAATCGCCGGCTTGCTGCAGTCCCATGGCAGAAAGTACAACCTCCGCGGAGAAGCAGTCACCAGCCTGGCCGACCTTCGTACTGGCCCTGCCGTTTTCATCGGGGCCTTTGACAACGCCTGGACGCTGCGGCTGACCAACCCGCTGCGCTATCACTTCGCAAACAATGCCGACATGACTGAGGTCAGGATTGTCGATGGTACGGCACCGCAGCAGTCCAACTGGGTGGTCGCCCGCGCTATACAGATTTCCACCAACAACTATCGCGACTACGCCATTGTGGCCCGGTTTACCGATGCGAATACCGGCAAGTTGACCGTTATCGTGGCAGGCCTGGCCCGCGGAGGCACCATCGCGGCCGGGGAGTTTCTCACCGACCCAGGCGATCTGGCGCAGCTGATGCGAGCTCAAAAGGCTGCCGGCGACAAGAAGAATATGGAAGTGGTGCTAAGTACGCAGATTATCGACGGCGAACCCGGCACGCCGAAGATTGAAGCCACCTACTTCTGGTAACGCTGACGGCGGCCCGGCGGCGGGACGAGCGGGTTTGCAGCCTGCCCGACGTTTGCCACGATGACTATAAGCGTTTTTATTTTCAATCGTTTAAATGAATCGTCGCTTCTTGTTAAATCCGTCCCCCTTGATTTATGTGCGGCCGCCATCCTAAGTGAAAATAGGTGTTTTTTTCAAAAAGCCGGAGTATGCTGAAATCTGTCCCCGGGCCTAAACAGTTCAATCGCGGCAATTTGCAGGAATTGTCCGACTTCATATCTATTTAATTGACGAGCAGTGGGCAACGTGATTTCATTGGGGTCAGTCTTCCCAAGTCTTTTCCCACGTAAATGAATTTCCATTTAAGACTAAGCATGCCGAGTGATCCCCGCTTCTTGCCTATCGTGCGCTCTACGGTAGATGGGCTGGTTGGTACATTTGGGCTGTCAAATGAGGAATGCATAGGAATTATTCTTGCGATCGACGAAGCTCTGGCCAACGTAATTCGACACGCTTACAAGAGCCGTTACGACCAGACGATTGAATTTGAGTGCCTGGCGAATGAGCAGCAGATAGAGTTCACGCTTCTTGACCAGGGAGAGCCGCCGGATCCGGCAAGAATCTGCGCGCAGCCGATGGACGAAGTCGCACTTGGCGGTCGAGGAACACACCTGATCAGGACAGTTATGGATGAAGTGACTTATGGGCAAGTAGCGGAAGGAAACCAATTAAAGCTGGTAAAGCGACTGCATGGCACGAGGGCAATCGCCGGCGGGCAGTAATGCCGTAACTACCGCAGCAGTGAACAGGCTTTCTTAAGTTATTTACCTCAAGCAGGTATAAAGCGGAGCGGAGAGGCTCTCGGTTTGAGCCGTTAAAAGGAGGCAAATGGAGAGGCACCTGAAGTTTTCGGCTCGAAGTGAACAGAAGGCCGTGATTGTAGACGTGGTGGGGCAAATCGATATGGGCACTTCGCCGGCGCTGCGCAAGGCGCTGTTGGATTCGCTCAACGGCGCAGAGCGCCTGGCGATCAATTTGACCGAGGTGACCTACATTGACAGTTCGGGCATCGCATCACTTCTTGAGGTTCTGCAATGGGCTCAGAAACAGAAAAAGCGAGTGATGCTTTTCGGCTTGGCTCCCGCGGTTCTTTATGTATTGCAGCTAACGCGATTGACCGGAGTTTTCGAGATCCACGAAACCGAAGTGCAGGCACTAAGCGCCTGAGTAATGCCGTAACGAACAATGGATGCCCGAGGGGCATGGCTCAAAAAACATTGCTGACAGTAAAGGTTTTTTGAAAAGAAAATGCCGAGAAAAATCGAATCGATTCCGATTGCAATTGGCGGGTGGGCGATTGATGGGTGCGCCTACATAGGTGGGCTTGCGACCCTCACGGGCCGGTCTGCGTACATGATTTGCGTTGCCCCATTTCTCGGCCAGCGGCTTCGCCCGCAGCGAGCGGTTCACCAGGCATTCGCAGTGGGAGTCGAAGCCATTCCCATTGTTTCGCTCATTCTGTTTTTTGTAGGCCTCATCATGGCACTGCAGAGCGCCTATGAGTTGCGGCGCCTTGGCGCAATGCAGTTTCTGGCCGGCGCGGTGGCCGTTTCGATTCTCAGAGAACTTGGCCCCCTGCTTACGGCCATCGTGGTAATTGGCAGATCGGGATCAGCCTTTGCCGCCGAAATCGGCACCAAGAAGGTGACAGAAGAAGTGGATGCCCTGAGAACCATGGCGCTCGATCCTGTCGCCTTCCTGGTTGCTCCAAAATTTTTGGCAATGCTGATTATGGTGCCCTGCCTCACGGTGTGGGCAGACATGATGGGCATTGTTGGTGGCGGCGCCTTTGGCATATCAGGCGCAGGGTTCACGATCGGCTCTTATTTAATGGCGACGCGCGACTCGATTGTTATCCGCGACATGTATACCGGCTTGATTAAGAGCGCGTTGTTCGGACTTGTTATTACCGCTGTTGGTTGCAAAGAAGGTTTCTCGACAGGCGCAGGCGCCGAAGAAGTTGGACGCTCGACTACGTCTGCAGTCGTCACTTCAATCGCAATGGTGATTCTGGTCGACCTGGTTTTCACGGCATTGTTCTACTTCATCAATCCGACTTAGCTCGGCGCGAAAGCCTGCTGTTACACAATGTTTCAGATCAAGGGCCGTTGTTTGCAATTGAAATAAAGTCTCAAGTCCGCAGCTGTGGGAGTTTGCTGAGAATGAATGAAGACGGCACAGACGAGGCAGCAATCTCGGTAGAGAACCTTCGCGTCAGTTATGGCGATCGAGAGATCCTGCACGGCATCACGTTCGATGTGCGTCGCGGAGAGACGATGGTGATCCTGGGCGGGTCCGGCTCGGGAAAAAGCACGCTGTTAAGAACGCTGGTTGGATTGGAGAGGCCGACCTCGGGAGCAGTCAGAATCGGTGGAGTGAATACGGCGACCATTTCAGAGCGCGATATGGACGCGATTCGCAAGAAGATGGGAATGTCGTTTCAGGGCTCCGCGCTGTTCGGTTCAATGACGGTGGGCGAAAATGTTGCGCTGCCTTTGCGAGAACACACCGACCTTAAGGAATCGACGATCCAGATCATGGTGCGCATCAAGCTTGGGCAGGTTGGCCTGGGAAGATTTGAAGACTTCATGCCTTCAGAACTTAGCGGTGGAATGAAGAAGCGCGCTGCGGTTGCGAGGGCTCTGGCCATGGACCCCGAGATTTTGTTTTTCGATGAGCCGTCGGCGGGACTCGATCCGATTATTGCCGCAGGGCTTGACCAGTTGATTCTGAACCTGAAAAAAGCTTACGCGATGACAATCGTGGTGGTGACTCACGAGCTGGCCAGCGCCTTTCTGATAGCCGATCGGATGGTGTATGTCGATCGAGGGCACATTGTTGCTCTCGGGACCAAGGAAGAGTTCATGGCCAGCTCTCATCCCCGCGTACGCCAGTTTCTCGACCGTGTGCCGGAGCAGGAAGTTACCGACGAACTTGATTATTTGCAGATGCTGATGGGAGACCGTAAGAGCGCTAAGGGTTGAGGGCATGGAGTTACTAAGAAATATGAGGACGATATATGGGCAAGCGTGAGGAAGCAGCGGTAGGCGCATTCGTACTGGTTGCAGCGGTACTGCTGATTGGCGCGGTATTGGCTGTCTCGGGGGCATTCTCCTCGGGAGGCATTGCGCACCACACCTACTTCAAATCTGCCGGAGGTTTGTTGCCGGGCGCGATGGTGAGATACGGCGGAATGGATGCCGGGAAAGTAAAGACAGTCAAAGTCGATCCGGGAGACTCGACTCGAATTGAGATTGACTTTACCGTGAAGCCCGGCATTCCGGTTAAGACCGACAGCATAGCGACCATCGCCGCGCTCGGGGCGCTCTCTGACAACTTTGTTGAAATTGGAACGGGATCAAAAGGCGCTGCGCTCGCCGCTCCGGGCAGCGAACTCAAGTCCGCCGAGACGATGGCTCTTAGCGATCTTGGCGATTTGATTGGAGGCCTTGCGCCGATTGCCAATCAGGCGTTGACGAATTTGAATCAAGACCTGGTGCTTCTGCAAACCACTGAAAATCGGGTGAACGACCTGCTGGACGACAAGAACCGGGAGGCCGTCGGAGCGAGCCTGGGAAATTTGAGCGCGATGCTTTCTGACAGCCGGCCAAAAGTCTCAGCGAGTCTCGCGAATGTGCAGGCAGCCACTGCTCAACTGCCGCCGATACTCGACAACCTTAAGACAACCATGGGGCAGGCAAATGGCGTTCTGACGCATATTGATTCCATTCTGGTGGAGAATCACGAGGACATTCGCACCATCGTGATTGAATTGCGTGAGACACTCGCCACGGCATCGGTCCTCACCGAACAGCTTAAGAACACTGCCACCAGCAACTCTGACAATCTTGACCAGACCCTTGAGAACCTGCGGGTAACAACGGAGAATATCCGGCAGCTGACAGATTCACTAAAGAACAATCCGGCAGTGCTCATTCGCGGAGAGCATTTGAAAGATCGTAAACCGGGCGATGCGGCAAACTAAGGTTAATGGCTTGACGTGCAGTATGGCCGATTTGACGGCCGGAGTGGTTGCCACGCATTGAAGCTAATCGGGGCCCCATACGCAATTACGAGGTAAGACGAAGGAGTCTAGATATGAATCGAGCGAGCGGTTCAATTTTGCTATCGCTGTTCGCGTTGATGTTGAGTGGATGCGGCAGCACCAAACCGATCCACTATTACACTATTCAGTCGGCCACAGCCCCCGCAATTGCAACGGGACCGCAATCGGTGTCATTGCTGGTTGCGCGAATCAACGGCGCTGAATTTCTTCGGGGAACTCCGATTGCGTATCGCGTGGGGGCCAATGAGATTGGCTCGTACGAGTTCAGCCGGTGGGTTGAGCCGCCTGTTGAGATGGTGCAGATCAATTTGATTCACGCACTCAAGTCCACCGGAAATTACATGTCGGTAGACAGCTTCGGAGGTTCGTCTGAAGGCCAATATGTGGTGCGGGGCCGGCTCTTCGACTTTGAAGAAGTTGACGGTCCAACCATCTCCGGGCTGGTGTCAATGGAGTTTGAACTCTACGACCGCAAGGCCGGCAAGATTGTGTGGACTCACACCTACTCGCAGTCGGAGCCGGTCGGGAGCAAAGAGATGTCGGCGGTGGTGTCTGCGCTCAATGAAAACCTTGACCGCGGCCTGAAAGAAACCGCAGCCGGCCTGAGCGAATATTTCTCATCAAGACCCGCAGGTAAATCCTAAGGCCGCAGGGCGTGATTTCACGGGGTTGCGAAAATTGCAGCCCCGAGAAACCGAAGATTTTGAATGGAATAAATTAGATTAACGGGTGTTGAGCATCTACCTACCGCAGCGGCCTTTTGAAAAGGTCAAACCCCTTGAATCTCCTCGTTTGACGTTCGGAAAGACCTCGCAATTAATGCCATCTAGCTCGTTGAGAATAGAAGATAGATTTGCGCGAAAAGAGCCGATTCAAAATCTATGCCTTTAGAAACAGAGCAATCGAGATAGAGCTAATCGAGAGTCCCCTCACTCCTGCGGCGGTTATCAGCACCTATTGGGATCTAACCTGACTTTCGGCAAGCCGGTTATTCGCCCAAAGGGATTGCGTTTGAAAACAGTTGCCGATTTAAAGAGACTATTTTGTACCTGGGGCGGATTACAGTATTTTCACCGAGCACTTCAGCATACAATCGCCAGCGATTATATGCTGCTTCATGGCAGGCGGCGGAGTTGATTGGCATCAGCGAACAGCCGATGCGTCGATGACGGGAGCGGCTTGAGGAGCAGGTCCATAAGCGCTCCAGAACGACGTCACTGACGCTACGCAATGCCAGTAAATCAATGAGGTCATTCCCAGCGTCCGGAGCCAACAAATCCCGCCCAGTACCATGGATGAGTGCTCTTGCCTGCTGCGCGGCGTTCGGCCAGAAGATTCCGAGCAGACTCCCATACGGCATCCGCGATCGATGCATGCTGGCCCAGCCGCATGGTGTAGAAGTGGTGCATAAAGCGCTGGGCAGAATCGTCGTCAACAGGCCACAGTGTCATGAGAACGCTTCGCACCCCGGCAATGCGGAAGGCCCGTTCCAAGCCTAAAACTCCTTCTCCATCCCGCAGTTCTCCGTTGCCTGTATTGCACGCGGAAAGCACTGCAAGGTCAACGCCATTCAAATCGAGAGACGCTATTTGGCGCGCCGTCAAAATTGCCGAGCCGCGCATTTCATTTGCGCCGGCGAACACCAGGCCCGAATGCAGGAGAGGATTGTCGTCCGCGCAGTTACTGCCCAAAACAAAGGCGTGTGTGGCTACGTGCAAAACCCGGTTACGCCCTGCTTCCTTGACGAATCGGTCCCGCGTAGCATCCTCTCCCATCAGCAGAGTGGCAGACTCTCTCGATTCCCAACGCCGCCATGCCGACGCAAGGTCGGCAACCTCTATACCCGTGCCGGGCAATGGGTCATAGCCGACATCCCGGTACCCCTCGCAGGGCGCCTCAGCATCGCGCAATGGGGCTGGAGGTCCGGCATTGCCGGCCAATTCAAAGGCCGGGCTGCCTAGCGCCAATAGCCCTGTTTTGCGCTGCGCCGATTCGGCTATGACCAGGTCACGCTCACTCGTCAACATATGGATAACTGGACTGTGCTCCACCAGGTACCCGCTGCCGCTCGGCAGGCTACTGAGGGGGACAAGGTTCACTGATCCATCCGGGACAACCAGAACCAGCGTTGCGTCCTCCAACTCCGGCTTGAGCGGGTCCCAGATCCTTTTGCGCAGCGCATCGCCGGCCTCGCGGTATTCGCGCTCATTCCGCATTGAAGCAAGGCCGCTGCCTTGAGCCTCGGCAGTGGCCGATGCCCGGACGCGCGCTACCAATTCATCGATCGGCTTGGCATCGCCAAGGTCAAAGACGCGAATGCTCTTATCGTCAGGGTGTAAGACAAAGGCCATGTAAGCCGGAGTGTCGGTGCGGGCCGGATCCACCGCTCCAACGATCCGCCGTTGAAAGGCGACATACGAGACCAGCACACCATGCGGGGGCAGGCTTTCGCGAACGTCGGCAATTTGCACTGCGGACACGCGCTCATCATTGCGAATGGTTGCGCTATGTTCCGCGAGGGAGCGCTCAATCTTTTCTGTCCGCGCTGTCGCTTCGGCTACGGCATTGGATTGAGCCTCCTTGCCCTGCGCCTCTTGCTCCGCCGCCAGCAGGCCAGCCTGCGCCTGGCCGAGTTCCCCCAGCAGCCGCGCAACCTCAGGATCGTTCGCCGCATTGAGGTTCTTTTGGCGGCGGGCCATCTCATCTGCAACCAGCGCGCGAGAGCGGACAATCTCCTGGTACGTCGCTTCCGCATCCATCTTCGGGTAGCGAACCACGACTGAAAGAGCTGTATCGAGGCCCCTGGGGCGCTCGGCCACGTAGGATAATGCTTGTCTCTCCGGAAGAACGCGCGCCTGGAGCACGAAGTTCTCACGCCCCATCTGAGCAGCCTTGAGTCCCTGGTCGATTGCCTCCTGCAGCCTGCCGCCGGAGGCCAGTGACCGCGCATAGTTGGCGCGAATTCGCGCCAGCGTTTCGATGGTTGCGCTCTTGTTGCCGATAGCTAGCTCATAGTTCTTCCAGGCCATCGGGAATTGCCCGGTTCGCGTATAGATATCGGCGAGGTTGAGCATTGCGCCGCGAGCATAGTCGCTGTCGTCTCCATAGTTGCGGCTAAGCAGGGCAAGGGCGCGCATGAGGTGCGGCTGAGCTTTGGAGAACTCCTGGTTGCGCAGGTAGTGGGCGCCGAGATTGCTCTCCAGTATGCCAATATCGGGTGCGTCGGGTGCGACGCGCGTCTGCACTGCAAGCGACTCCTCGATTGCGGCGCCGGCCTCTGCCGGTTTGCCCGACCGTTCGAACACATCGCCAATTTGCGAGAGGCTCGAAGCGAGCTCGCGGTCGTGAGCTGGGCCGCCCTTGCGTTCCCCGGCGATCGCCACCTGGTTGGCATGGAGAGCGCATGAAAGGTCTTCAAGGTCCATGCACACAAAAGCCAGTGAGTCAGCGGCCTCGATCTCGATATCGAGATCGTGCAGTTCCGCCTGCGCCATTTCCAGAGCGCTCTCAGCAAATCCACGTCCCTCCGCGGCACGGTTGAGCCAGGCATCCGCGTTCGCGGAGTCAACCAGCGCTTGCGCATAGGTCTCGCTTGGAGTCCCCGCTACTGCGAGAGCCATTGCCCTTTCGCGGCTGGCGAGCGCGACGGTTTCATTTGTGGCTTCCTGGTGATCCATTTGAGCTGTCACCAGAGCCCTGAGAGCCTCAACGGTTTCCTTGGTGTCGCCGGGGTGAGCAGCTTCGACTGCGCGAAGATTCTCTCGAGCCTGGGCAATCTCGTCCAACGCGGCTTTTGTAGCAGGGCCTTGCTGAGCAGCGCCTGATGCGGCGTCTATGGCCACAAATAGAAATAGCAACAGAGTGAATCTCTGTCTGCGCATAGCTCTCCCTGGTTTTATACGATGATCGGGTGTTCGTATGATGATAGGGTACGCCGTCGACCGCATTTTATCAGGGGCGGACTTTATCAGTCGGGATGCGCTTGAGCTGAGTTGATGCGCGTTCTTCGAAATCTCCGCGACTCGAAATTGTGAGCGCGAGGTAGTGGCGCGCCAGGTTGCCGTCATTGCTTAGGAGCGCGACCTGCGCCAGGTAGTACCATGCTGCTTCCTGCTCCGGTGTGCCTGCGACTGCAGTTGCCGCCTTGAGGCTCTGTGCCGCTCTTCCCAACTCACCGTCGTGCATCATGCATACCCCGGAATATAGCCGCGCCATGGGTACGCGCGGATCAACGGCGCTCACCTGGTTCAGCGCTGCAACCGCGGCGCTGCAGTCATGGCGGGCATAGGCATTCATCCCTTCTCGCAAGGCAGGATCGACGGGTTGCCCACGTTGGGTGGAAAGCTGAAATACCGGCAGATTCAAGTCCGCCAGTTGTCGTAACGGAGAACTTGAAGGTCGCGCTGCCGGCGAGGGATGAACCTGCGGAGCGGCAACCGGAGCCGTCACCTGCGCCGCGAGTTGTTGCGTCTGTGCCGGTATCATGGTCATGGTGCGCCAACTGAAGAAGCCAATCAGAAGCATGGCCGCAATGGCGCCTGCCGTATAAGCAGCGGCTGGCCAGGTTAGAAGCATTCCCGGCGACTTTCGTGGCTGCCTGCCGAGCTTCAACTCGACAGCCTCAAGCGCCTCAAGTTGCGCCAGGCATACTTCGCAACCGTAGTAGTGCTCCTCAAACTTTTTTGCTTCAGCCTCCGGCAGTGTGTTCCTCAGATACGGCTCAAGGTAGCGTTCCGCCGGGGCCCCATCGCACTCTCTCATTGGACACATCCTTCAACTCAGGGGATGGATAATCGCTTTTGTGACGTTTGTCGGACAAAATCAATCACTTTCCGGATTGCGCGCAGTTTCCTTTGCCGCACGACGTCCGGATTCAAACTCATTTGTATAGCGATTTTTCCCGGTTTAAGTCCCTCCACCAGAGTCATTTCTAAAATCTTGCGATCTACGGACTCAAGGCTTGCTATGGCCTCCATCGCCAGGTTGCCCCGTTCCTCCTGGACGCGATCATCGGCCATTGCCCGCAGGTCGGGCAGATCTACGGGAAGATCCACCGTCACCGGCTTGCGCGTTCTGCGGTAGTAGTGCTTATTGAGCGCGTTGCGACCGATAGCAGCGACAAACGCCTTCAGTTTGCGCGGTTCGCGTAATTGCCCCCGTCGCAATGAGCAGATTGCCTCGATCATTACGTCCTGCAAGAGATCGGCCGTCAATTCGGGATCGTGCGACAGCGCCAGCAGCATGCCTCGCACCGGGCGCATGAATCGCAAGGCAAACTCACGCTCTGCATCCAAATCTCCCTGCAGAATTGACCCTACGAGCCGCTCGTCTGCCTCATCCGATTGGGACAAAGGAACCACCTTTGTGCTGGGGTCGCTGCTCATGCTGGGTTCGCTTTGCGTGAGACGCTTTGATTGCAGACAAGGCGGTGCTTGAGGCTGATAAGTCATCTTGTGTGAGAAAATGACTGCACTTGGCTGC